>Ga0302278_10002563_pt1 | contig 20912 bp, 17 predicted proteins | sample III_Bog_N3_2_FD_194543 | JGI IMG/M metagenome (GOLD analysis project Ga0302278, IMG submission 194543) | Peat permafrost microbial communities from Stordalen Mire near Abisko, Sweden - III_Bog_N3_2 | ecosystem: Environmental > Terrestrial > Soil > Wetlands > Peat | place: Sweden: Abisko...
GGCCGAACTGCACAAAGAGGTAATCGCCGGGTTTCATCTGGCTGAAGATCTTTTCAAAGCGCAGGGCGCGCAACGAGTCCGCGACGGTCTCACCCGATTCGGCGTGGTTGGCGATGGCGATTTCCGGTTTGAAGAAGCGCGGCAACATCTGGCCCCAACTGTTCCAGGGCTCGGCCGGCTGATCGCAGACGGTGGAGTCGCCCATGAGAAATACGGTGGGGACCTGGACGCGTTCGATTTTCAAGGCATGGACCGCCGGATGCGCGCCGTTGAATTCCAGCGTGAGTTTGTCATCCCAAGCCCACATCTCGGAGCCCAGTTCACGTGATTTGAGGTGGACATGACTGTCGCCGGTGATGTTGGCGGTGCGCACATTGACGATGAAGGAGCGGACGGCCGGCTTGCCCTGGGCGGTTTTGACCTGCTCCAGCATGAGCCGGCGCAATTCCGCCTTGAGGGTGGTTTCGGAGCCGGCATCCAGGGTCACGGTGACCAGGTAATTCCCCTCCGGCAATTTGACCGAGAAATAAAACGGATTCGTGCTGGCCAACGACGGCACGGACCGGTTTTCGGCCACCAAGCTGGCACCGGGTTCGAAACCATATCCGGCTTCGGCGGAATAGACATTGGTCGGGGCGACCTGGGTCCAACCGGATTCCGGCTCCGCGCCGAAGGCAAATTTCCAGAGGGTTTGGGCGTGGAGCGTGGTGCTCAGGATCAGCGCGAGGGTGGATAGATAAATGGTTTTCATGGCAAATCATGGTGGAGTGGAAGCGGCAACGGGGGCAGAGGGGACATAGGGGGCAATGGCTTGGCCGGGTTTGGAAAGCAGGGGGGCCAGCGGATGGCCGGGCAGGCTTTTGAGGCCGGCGATGACACAGGCGGCGTTGAGTTGCGCGCCAGTGTCGGTGGTGTGGGTGCCTTTGTCGGCAAAGTAGGTCTCCACCTTTTCCCGGCCCGCCTTTTTATAGGCGTCAGTAACGACGAGCGTGAGATCCAGAAACAGCGCACCAGTGTTGCTGGCGACCTGGGCATCCCAGCCAGCGAGGTCGGCAAAGTCACGGCCAGTCTCCCAGCGCTGCTTGTGGGGGATCGGCGAGCAGATAATCACGGTCGCGCCATGCGCTTTGGCGTCGGTCGCGAACTTCGTCATATACCAGCCAAACGTATGCACGAGTTCCGGGGAACCGTCGGCCAGGGTGTCGGCCACGGTTTCGTCGCCCAGGCCGCGGCCATCGGCCCGGTGTTTGTTGGCGGGGTCGCCGATGCGGCCCTGGTCGTTGTGGCCGAACTGAATCAGGACGTAATCACCGGGCTTGAGGGTGGCGGCGACTTTCTGCCAGCGGCCCTCGTGAAAATAAGTCCGCGCGCTGCGGCCGCCGATGGCATCGTTGACGACGTTGATTTTGTTGGTGTCAAAAAACGGTTGGATGCGCTCGCCCCAGCCCCAGAGGCCCGCGCCAGAACCGCCGCTGCGGACGGTGGAATCGCCGACGAGATGAACGGTTGGCAGGGCGGTGTTGCCCGGTTTTTCAACGGTCAATTTGGCGGCATCCACGATGGGGCGTTCATCCTCGGCGGCCAGCACCGTTCCGGCGGCGGCCAGCAGGGCAAGCAGGAAGGCAGAAAAAGGTTTCATGAGTTATTCGGGTTCAACCTTGTCGGTGGCGGGATGGGCGGGCGCGGGCGCGGGTTGACTAAGATCGGCGGTGGTCACGGTGTCGGCCGGTCCGGACAGAAAGGGGGCCAGCGGATTCGACGGCAACCCCTTGAGGGCGGCCACGACACAGATGGCATTGGTTTGGGCTCCCGCCCGGCTGGTATGCGGGCCGGCCCCCACAATGAACAGCGGCTTCACCTGGTCCGGGCCGAGTTGGTCATAGGTGCGGGCAATAATCTCGTTGAGATCAAGGAAGGGCGCTTGTTCCGAGGCGGCAACCTGTCCGGCCCAGCCGGCGTAATCATCCAGATTGCGGGCGGCGCGCCCGTGCTGCCAGTTGTTGCGCGGGATCAGCGAGCAGACCATGGGGGTGGCCCCCTTGGCGCGAGCCTCGGCAATGATGGCCTGTTCGTACCAGCCGAAGGAATGAACCGTCTCGACTTTTTTCGTGACCAGGTTCGTGATGATCTGGGGGTGGTCCGCCACGCCGCGCAGCGTGCCGCGGGCACGGTTGGTGTCGTTGATCGGACTTTTGTCGTTATGACCAAATTGCAGGATCACAAAATCTCCGGGCTTGAGCAGGGCGGCCACGCGCGGCCATTGGTCGCGGTAAAAGGTGCGGCTGCTGGTGCCGCCGAGGGCGCGGTTGACGACGTTGATCTCGTTGGTCTTGAAGTAGGGGGCGAGAAAATCACCCCAGCCCCACTGGCCGCCATCGCCCTTGCCCGCGCCGTTGCGCACGGTGGAATCCCCGATGAGAAACAGCGAGGGCAGATGGGGATTGGCCGGCTGGTTTTCCACCGGGCGGGCCGGGGACCTGGTTTTCGGGGGCGAATCGGCCAGGCCCGGGCTGGCCGCCAGCAAGGTGAGCACGGCGGCGGCCGCAGAAAAATGCCGCCCCCAGCGCGCGGGATGATTTGTTTTGTCTGTATCCATTCGGTAAAAGATTTATTCAACCACAGATGGACACAGATAAACCCGAAATCCGAAGTTGGGGAACACATCTGGCATCGGTTGTGGCTGGACGTACTACGCGTGCGGCCACTTTGCGCGTGGACGTCTGAAAATCACTCGAACCATTTTCGTGCGTTCGATGTTTTCCGCGAGGGCGCGGAAAACCACACGCGGGGCGCGTGTGCTCCCCGGGCAACTTCTGATTTCGGGATAATGACAGATGAAGCCATGTCGGAACGGCGTTCCCGCCCGGTTTTCCGCCGGTCACGAAACCGGGCCCTGGAGGAGCCGCTTGAAAGTCAGGTTTATTATCGGGGTTCATCGGTGTCCATCGGTGGTTGAAATTCGGTTCCGATGAATCGTCACGGCTTGGACGATTTTTCAAGGGGTGGAGTGGAACTGGCGATTTGTGGATTGCCCGATTGGGTCCACGTGGGCGGATTCATTTTCAGCCCGGTGAGCTTGAGCACAAAAGCGTATTGGCAGGGCGCGGTGGCGGGAAGTTCCACTTTCAGCCCGGTGGCATCCTGGGTGAAGGCCAATGGTTTATCCGCGCCGAGCATAGTGACGGAGGTGATTTTTTCACCGGGCACCGCCTTATCCGCAAGGGAGGTGAGGACCGCTTCGGTGCCGGGCCACTTGCCGAGAATGATGGCATAGAGGGCCTCCCCATTTACGGTGAACCGGATATTCAGGCCGGACTGGCCAGGGCCGCCTTCGCCGAATTTGATCCAGGCATGGGTGTCATAAATGGCCTCGCCGTTGACGCGGAGCCATTCCCCGATGGCCAGCAAGGTGGCTTGTTGCGCCGCCGGAATGGTGCCATCGGCGCGGGGGGAGAGGTTCAGCATGTAAACCCCGTTTTTGCTGACGGTATCCACGATTTTGTTGAGGATGGGGCCGGGGCCGGAAACCCGCATGTCACTGGTGTAACCCCAGGTGCTGCCGATGGGGTCATCCACTTCCCACACGCCGGTGCGGATGCCGGAGGGCGAACGGCCGCCAACCTTTTCAAAATCCAGGATGGAGCCAATGGTTTCCGTGTTATTATCGGTGGGGGCGAAGGCGGCTTTTTTGGCCCCAATGGATACTTCCTTGCCCCAGGCCTGAGCCCGGTTGTAGTAATAGGCGGCCACGCGCAGCTTGAGCGGGTCAAGAAAACGCTGGTCCACGCCATTGTCAAACCAAAGGATGTCGGGCTGATATTTATCAATCAGCTCGACGTTGCGCGCATACCAATCCACGAGGAATTTCTGGCACGCGGCGTCGCTGCGGTCGGCCACGTGATAGAAGTCCACCCATTGGGGATCATAGAGGTCGGCCCGGGCCGCCTTCAACCGCTCGGCGAGCGCGGGCGAAGGATTGATGAACTGGAAGTTTTCGATGCCATGGTTGGACACGCCGAATTTCAAGTGCTGCTGGCGGACGGCCCGGGCCAACTCGCCGATCAGGTCCCGCTTGGGCCCCATCTGTTTGGCGTTGAACGGAGTCACCGCGCTGTCCCACAGCGCAAAATTGTCATGATGTTGGGCCGTGGGGATCACGAACCTGGCCCCGGATTTTTTGAACAATTCAGCCCAGGCGTCGGGATCGAATTTTTCCTGGGTAAACAGCGGGATGAAATCCTTGTAGCCAAATTTTTCGGGCGGGCCAAAGTGTTCCGCATGCCAGGCGGCGTCCGCGCCATACATGTGCTTTTCATACCATTCGTTATGATGGGCCGGCACGGAATATAACCCCCAGTGCAGAAACAACCCGAATTTTGCCTTGGCAAACCATTGCGGCACGCGGTAATTGGCCCGCAAGGAATCCCAGGTGGGCTGGAAGGGACCGGGCGGGATGGGGGTGGTGATTTGGGCCACGGCAGCGGTCACCACTTCCAAACGGGTTTCGGGGGCCATGTCGTAGCCGGTGGCGTTTCCCCCCACGGCCATGGGGTTGGTCTGGGCGCGGGCTCCCAGTGCCAGACACAGAATGGGGAGGGATAAAATCAGTGCTTTCATTCGGTCCTATTCGGTGGTGGTCACGGGGGCGTCGGTGCGGAATTGGGGGGCGGGCAGACCGGCGGAATTGTACAGGTGGCCGCCCTCGGGATAATTGACCCAGGCATGGCGCACGGCCACGGGCGCGGTCACTTCGGGATTGCGCACCACGACGGTGGAGCCATCAATCCGGGCCTCGGCCGGGACGAATTTGCCATCCGCTCCGGCGATGGCAAACCATTTGAGCGAGCCATCGCGGGCGGTCAGGCCGTCGGCATGGCTGAATTTAATCCGAATCGCGCCGTCCTCAATCTTCATGGATTGATAGGTTGGGCCGGAGCATTCCAACTTGCGGCCATAAACATTCGCCAGCGCGAGGCGGGCGAGGCGGTCGCCCACATCCTGCTTGTTTTTGGGATGCACATTTTTGGGTTCGCCGATGTCGGTGGTCACCGCCATGCCGGTGTGGGGGAGGCGGAGGATGGTGGCCTGGGCCTCGCGGACTTGCGGACTGTTGCTGGCGGCCTCCTGGCCCGGGAGTTGCACAATGTAAAACGGGAAGTCCCCTTCGCCCCAGCGGGCGCGCCAGTCCCGGACGAGCGCCGCCTGCATGCGCGGATAGAGGGCGATGCCCGCCGGGCCGCCCACGATGGACTCGCCCTGGTACCAGATGGCCCCGCGCAGGGCGAACGGAATGACGGGCTGAATCATGCCGTTGAACAGCACGGTGGCATTGTGCTGATCCTGGATGGGATTGTGGGGGGCGGAACGGCGCGAGCGGCGGCCGGCGGGCGGGTTGGTGGCGGACACGTCTTCGGAACGGGCAACCACCACCGGCGGGGGATTGGTGCGAAACTGCTCCACGGCGGCGTCAAAACGATCGAGGGTTGGCTTTAATTTGGGGTCGGCCGCCAGCGCCTCACGGGAGATCCACGCCTCGGCCGTGCTGGCCCCGAAGGCCAGCGTGACGATGCCGACCGGCAGCTTGATTTCCCGCTGCAAATCCCGGCCAAAAAAATAGCCGACCGCAGAAAAGGCCGGGGCGTTGGCGGGGGTGCAGACCTGCCATTCACCGCCCACGCTCCGTTGCGGCACATTGGTCCGGACCGCCGTGCCGGTGAACAGGCGGAGGAGCGGGTAATTGGCGGCGGCGATTTCCTGCTCCTCGTTGGTGACGCCGGCGAAATACTTCACCTTTTTGGACAGGGAAAAATCCATGTTTGACTGGCCGGAGGCGAGCCAGACCTCGCCGACCAGAACGTCGTCGAGTTGCAGCGGTTGGGCGGTTTTGGACCCGGATACGGTGAAGGTCCGGCTGGCGGCGGAGGGGGCCATGCGTTTGAGGTTGACCCGCCAGCAGCCGTTGGTATCGGCGATGACGGATCGCTGCTGGCCCGCAAATTCGACGGTGACCTTCTCGCCGGGGTCCGCCGTGCCCCAGACGGGAACGATGCGGCCGCATTGCAGGACCATGTGGCTGGTGAACGGGCTGGCCAGCCTGACCTCCGCCCGCGCGGACGGGGCCAGCAGGACGGCGAGCAGCGGGCCGAGGACGAAAAATTTCTTCATGAATCAATTCCTTGTGGTGCCGGGTGTATTGGTCAGAGACGGAGATCCCGGGCAGCAAGTTTCCGTTTTTTCATTTTGGCTTCAGTATCAATCCGTTGGATTGAGCTATGATGCCACAGCCGCCGCGTATTTCACCTCGACAATTCTGTTGATGCGAGCAGGGTGGTGAAACCGGGATTCAGGTCCTTGGCCGCAGCGGTGATTTTGATGGTGCCCGAGCTTTTGGTGGCTTTGATGAAGGCGACGCAGGTGCCCTGAAAGGCGTGGCGCGAGGTGGCGAGGAACGGCTCGTGGTCTGCATTGTCCGCGTTGTCCACGGCGGCGATGACGCCCGGACCGGTGAGGGTAAAGGTGATTAAATCACTGGCGCGCGGGATGGCGATCCCCTGCTTGTCCACCACGGTGGCCCGCACCATGGCGACGTCATCCCAGTTGGGCGAAAGCCGCTTGGTTTCGGTGGTCAAAAGGATTCGGGCGGGCGGGCCGGCCGTGCGCAGTTCGGTGGTGATGGTTTTGCCGTGGTCGTCGCGCGCGACCGCCTTCAAGACGCCGGGCGCATAAGTGACCGGCCAGATGCGGGGCGAGGCGTCGGCCTTGATAAGCTGTTTGCCGAGCGAAGCCCCGTTCAGGAACAATTCCACTTCCTTGCAGTTGGAATAGACCTCGACGGATTCAGCATGGGGTTTGGGGTTGGCCGGGGTCCAATCGGAGAACAGCACCTGGGTATGGCGCTCTTCGGCTCCGTAACCGGGATCGGTGGGCATGGCCTCGGTTTCGGAAAGGCGGCGGGCGATGGCCACCATGGGGGCGGGGTTCCACCAGCTTTCGCGCTCCCGCGCCAGCGGGCGCACGGCTCCCGTGCGGTCCAGCAGGCCGGAGCCATGGCCAATGACCGGCCAGCGCCGGGACTCGCCAAGATAATCAATGCCGGTCCAGAGGAATTGCCCGGCATAAGGCGCATGGTCGCGCAAGGCCACCCATTGCTGCCGGGAGTGGGTGTTCTCCGTGCCGAGGATTTTTCGCGACGGCTTTTGCTCATGCGCGGCCAGGATCTCGTTTTCCCGGTAATTCTGCCCGACGACGTCCAGCAGATCGGCCAGGCCATCCTCGTAATCGTGACTGACGTTGGGCCGGAACAGGGCCTGGGTCACCGGCCGCGTGGGGTCGGTGTCGTGGGCCACGGCGACCAGGTCGGCGAGAATGCCTTTGGCCAGTGCCGCCTGGGGGGTGTCGTGGATTTCGTTGCCCACGCTGTAAATGATGATGCTGGGATGGTTGCGGTCGCGCCGGATGGTGTCGCGCTCATCCCGCTGGGACCAGTCGCGGAAGTACAGGTGATAGTCGTGGGGATTTTTGGCGACGGTCCAGCAATCGAAAAACTCATCCATCACGAGGAACCCCAGGCGGTCACACAAATCGAGGAATTCCGGCGCGGGGGGGTTGTGCGCTGTGCGGATGGCGTTGACCCCGAGGGATTTCAACGTGGCCAGGCGGGCGGTCCAGATGGACAACGGCACGGCCGCGCCGAAGGCACCGCCATCGGCGTGCAGGCAAACGCCTTTGAGTTTGAGGTTTTTTCCGTTCAACCAGAAACCGGTGTCGGCATCAAAGCGGGCGTCGCGGATGCCAAACGGGGTGGTTTGTTCTTCCGCGAGGCTGCCATCCACGCGGAGTTTGCTGACCGCCCGATAAAGGCCGGGGGTGTCCAGATTCCACAGTTGCGGGTTGGCCACGATCAGTTGCTGGTCCACGCTGGTGGTTTCGCCGGGGTTGAGGGTCCGGCTGGTTTCCATGGCGGTCACCACGTCGCCCGCGGGCGACTGCAGGCTGGTAAGCACGCTGATGGTGCTGGGGGCGATGGATTCGTTGGTAACGGACGTCTCCACGTGGATCGTGGCTTCGGTGGCGGAAATCTGGGGGGTGGTCACAAAAATGCCGTCGCTGGCAATGTGGACCGGGTCGGTGACCACGACCCGCAGATGCCGGTAAATGCCGGCACCGGCATACCAGCGCGAGGCGGGTTGGGCCGAAGTGTCCGCGCACACGATCAAGACGTTGGAGGTGCCGAGACCAAAGCTGAGCACATTGGGCGGCAGCTCGTAGCGAAAGCAGACGTAGCCGTTCGGGCGGTGTCCGAGATGTTTGCCGTTGATCCAGACATCACTATTTTGCATGACGCCGTCAAATTCGACGAACACCCGCTGGCCCAGTTCGGCGGTGGGCAGTGAGAAATGCCGGCGATACCACGCCACGCCACTGGGCAGGAACGCCCCCGCGCCCCCGGCCAGATTGGTTTCGGCAAAAGGACCGGCGATGCTCCAATCGTGGGGCACGGTCACCGTTTGCCACCGGGTGTCGTCAAACGTGGGCTGCTCGGCACCGGTGATGTCGCCTGGATAAAACTGCCAGGCACCGTCCAAGGAGAGGACGACGCGGGCGCGGGCGGCCAGCGGAACGAGGAACAGGGCGAGGAGGAGGGCAATCAGGCCAACCTGAACGTGATGCGGGGCGTGATGCGGGGCGTGATGCGGGGCGTGATGCGTGATGCGTGATGCGTGATGCCAAGCAAAAGCCTTCTGTTGGCCGGGCGCGGCCCCGGCTGGTGGCGGGAGGTGGCAAGGAACGTTCATGGTTCGGCGGTGATTCGCACCGTAGCGGTTTTTAAGCCATCGCCATGCGCCGTCAGGGTGAGTTTGCCGGGTTGGGTGGCGCGGATGATCACAAGAGCGAGGCCGTTATAAGCATTGCGTTCCCTGGCTTGGAAGGGCTCGAAGCTGGTGGCATCCCCGTTGTCCACCGCCACGATTTCGCCCGGGCCGGAGAGATCGAAAGTGAGGTGATTTTTCGAACGCGGCACAAGCCGGCCCTTGGCATCGGCCACGGTCACGGTCACAAACGACAGGTCCTTGCCGTCGGACGCGATTTTGGCGCGATCCGCGGCGAGCAGCAATTGTTTAGCGGCTCCGGTGGTCTGCATCCGGTCAGTCGCCCAGAGCTTGCCGTTCTTGTAGGCCACGACTTTGAGTTCGCCGGGGGCGTACTTCACGTCATCCCAGCGCAGGCGATATTCGAACTGGCCCTTTTGTTTCCGCCCCAGCGATTTGCCATTGAGAAACAACTCCGCCTCGTCGCCGCTGGTATAGACATGCACGGGGGTGACCTGGCCTTCGCGGCCGGGCCAGTTCCAATGCGGCAGGATGTGGGCCATGGGAAAGTCGGGACGCCAGTGCGCCTGGTACAAGTAATACCGGTCCTTCGGGAAGCCCGCGAGGTCCACGATGCCGAAATAACTGCTCCGCGAGGGGGTGCGGATTTTGCCGATCTCGGCCAGTTCCTTTTCCGCGCGCGCGCGGTCGGCGGGATTGGAATAATTGTTCAGGTTGCTCAGGTCGGAATTATAGGGGGTGGGTTCGCCGATGTAATCGAAGCCGGTCCAGACAAATTCGCCCGCGACAAAGGGATACTTGTCCTGCCCGGCAAATTCGTCATCGGGCGTGGTGGCCCAGCGCGGCGCATAAAGATCATAACTGCTCATTTGAAAATCCGCCAGTCCCTTGGATTTGTCGTTGCTCACCGGAAAGAAATACTCCCCGCGCGAACTGATGGTGGAGGCGGTTTCGCTGCCAAACAACGGCACGTCCGGGTTGGCGACGCGGAATTTGCCGTATTCGAACGGTTTGTAGTTATAGCCGAACACGTCCACGATGTATTCAAATCCGTTGTAGCCCGCCTCCATGTGGTTGCAAGCGGCAGTGATGGGACGGGTGTTGTCTTCGCGTTGCACACAGGCGGCGAGATCTTTGGCGATGGGGAAACTGGCGGCCTTGGCCTGCTCGGCGATTTCGTTGCCGATGCTCCACAGGATCACGCAGGGATGGTTGCGGTCGCGGCGCACGTAGGCGCGCACATCCGCTTCATGCCAGTCGGCAAAAATGCGGCTGTAATCGTTGGGCTTCTTTTTGGCCTTCCAGCAGTCAAAGGCTTCATCCATGACCAAAAATCCCAGGCGGTCGCAGAGGTCCAGGAGCTCCGGTGCCGGCGGATTATGGCTGGTGCGGATGGCGTTGCAGCCCATGCCCCGGAGGATTTCCAACTGCCGTTCCAGCCCGCGAGTGTTGACGGCACTGCCGAGCGCGCCTAGATCCGCATGGTCGCAAACGCCGTTGATGCGCACGCGGCGGCCATTCAGGAGGAACCCGGCCGTTTTGGTGAACTCAAAGGTGCGCACGCCAAACGCATTTTTCACCTCGTCCACCACGCTGGCACCCTGCAGCAACCGGGTGACGGCCACGTAGCGGTTGGGCGCCTCCACGTCCCACAGTTTGGGATGCTTCAGGGTTAACTCCGCGCCGCTGGCGACGATGGTTCCGGAGGCCACGCGTAGCGGCAGGGTGACATTGGCGAGCTCCGGTCCGACCTGCGTTCCCTGGCGGTCCAGCTCATAGATCCTGGTTTCGACCGCGAGGTCGGCGCTGGCGGCAGAATGATTCTCAATCTCGTTGGTGATGGCGATGGTGGCGGAGCCGGGGCCGACCAGCGGGGTGGTAATATAGGTCCCCCAATGGCTGACCTGCACCGGGGCGGTTTTGGTGAGCCAGACATGGCGGTAAATGCCGCCGCCGGGATACCAGCGGGAGGAGTCCGGCGGGTTGTACAGGCGGATCGCCAGGGTGTTGGAGCCGCCGAGATTCAGAAAGGGCGTCAAGTCCACGCGCCAGGAGGCGTAGCCGTAGGGCCAACCCCCGACACAATGTCCGTTGATCCAGACCGTGGCATAGGCCATGGCTCCGTCCACGTCCAAATACACCTGCCGGCCGGCGTCGGTGGGCGGGAGGGCAAAGTGTTTGCGATACCAAGCGACGCCGGACCAGGGAAGCTTGCCGGTTTCACCGGGTAAATCCTGTTGAAATGGACCTTCGATCCCAAAATCGTGGGGCAGATTCAATTGCCGCCAAGGGCGGTCGTCGAAGCCGGCTTGCGCATAGGAAAGCTCACCGCCCAAATTCTCCGCCGGCCAGGCGGCGGGCGCGTTGGTGGTAAAGGCATTCTGCATGGGCAGCAGCCAGGGGCGAACGGCGGCGTAGGTCAAATTGGTGGCCCCGGCCGGGTCGTCCCGGATGAAACGCCAATTGGCATCCAGCGATTCCACGGTGTGGGGAGATTCGGCCAGAGTTGGAAGCACCGGCAGGACCAGGAGGGCCAGTGCGGCGCAGGTGGAGGTGATTTTCATTGGGAATTTGACGTGCAGCATCGGGCAAAGGTGACAGAAAGACAAGGCTGGATGTCTTACATCATCGGCAAAGGCCGGCAAGGGCGGCAAAGGGCCATCGAAAATCGGCTGTTCCCATGCCCTCCCCGGGCTCCAGCCCAAAAAAAATCGTAAAATAAAGGTTGCGTTCTGTGCAGTTTCGGCTTAATTACTCTTCCGTCGAAGGCATTAGCGGCTGCTGGTTACCGGCGGCAATTTTCCAAAGTTCACTTTTCCAACAAATTTCGGAAGGGTTTCAGCGTTCGACAAAATAGCATTAATATGAGCGAATCGCAAAATAACGGCGAAAGAACCAATTACGGTTGCGGGTATCTCGAAATTTCCGAGAAGGGTTTTGGTTTCCTGCGCACCGCGCAAAATCATTTCCACCCCAAGCCAACGGACATTTTTGTCACGCCCGACACCATCCGGCGCAGCTTTCTGCGCGAGGGCAGCTTTATCGAGGGGCCCACGCAGCCGCCCCATCGCGGCACCAGCCCGCAGCTCAAGGCCGTGGACCGGGTCAATGAAATGGTCTTTCAGGAATACACCAAGGCGGTGCGCTTTGAGAACCTGACCAGCATTGATCCCATCCAGAAGTTTCAACTGGAAACCACGCCGGACCAGCTCGAAACCCGCGTGATTGACCTCGTCACCCCCATCGGCAAGGGCACCCGCGGCCTGATCGTGGCCCCGCCCCGCACGGGCAAGACGACCATCCTCAAGCAGATTTGCAACGCCATCACCACCAACCACCCGGAAGTTCATGCCATGGTGCTGTTGATTGACGAGCGCCCCGAGGAAGTCACTGATTTCCAGCGCTCGGTGAAGGCCGAAGTGGTGGCCTCCTCCAACGACATGGATCTGGAGACGCACGTCCGCCTGTCCCGTTTCATGATCGAACGCTGCCGCCGCATTGTGGAATCCGGGAAGGACGTGTTTGTGCTCATGGATTCGCTTACGCGCATCGCCCGCGCCTACAACAGCGTTCACGGCGGCAGCGGCCGCACGATGACCGGCGGCGTGGATGCCCGCGCGCTGGAAATCCCGCGCAAGATGTTTGCCTCCGCCCGCAAGATCGAAAACGGCGGCTCGCTCACCATTCTGGCCACCGCGCTGGTGGACACCGGGTCCCGCATGGATGAATTGATTTTCCAGGAGTTCAAAGGCACCGGCAACATGGAGTTGATTCTGGACCGCAAGCTTTCGGACCGCCGCCTGTTCCCGGCCATTGACATTCCGAAGTCCGGCACGCGCAAGGAGGAAAAACTGTTTCCCCCGAAGCATCTGGAAGCCATTCGCAAGCTCCGCCGCACGATGGTGGATTTGAATCCCATCGAGGCGATGGAGACGCTCCTCTCCGCGCTCAAGAAGCACAAGACCAATGAGGAGTTGCTGGTTCGCATGGCGGCCGGGATGTGAGGGTGGCCGGGGAACGTTGATCGAATGTCCAAACCGAGATTAAACGATTCCACCCCGCCGGGCGCGATGCACGCGCGGATTCCACTGGAGCGGATGCTGCGCATTCACCAGGCGTTGCAGGCCAATAGCTTTCCCAACGCCAGCAGCCTGGCGCGCGCAACCGAGGTCACCGCCAAGACCATTCACCGGGACCTCGAATTCATGCGGGACCGGCTGAACCTCCCGCTGGAGTACGACGCCGTCCGCAAGGGCTATTATTACGATGGCGAAGTCAACGCCTTTCCCACCATGCAGATCACCGAGGGCGAAATCTTTGCCCTCATTGTGGCCGAAAAGGCACTGCAGCAGTATCGCGGCACCAGCTTTGAAGGCCCGCTGCTCTCGGCGATCCGGAAAATGGAGCGCGCCCTGCCGGAAACCATCTCCGTGAATCTGGCCGACGTGGAACAGACGATTTCCTTCCGCACCCGGGCGGAGCCGATTGTGAACCTCCAGATCTTCGAAGTGCTGACCCGGGCGGTGGCCCAGCGCCAGCAACTGGAGTTGCAATATCGCAAGCCGGGGCACAGCGCCGAAGTCCGCCAGGTGGACCCCTACCACTTGGCCAACATCAATGGCGAATGGTATCTGTTTGCCTACGACCACGCGCGCAAGGACATCCGCACTTTTTCCCCGGCGCGCATCCAGAGCGCCCAGCCGACCGGAACCCAGTTTGCACGGTCGCAAAAATTCTCGCTGGAAAGACGGCTGCGCGACAGCTTTGGCGTACACTCCGGCGAAGGCAAATATGAGGTGGCCATCCGGTTTGCGCCGCGCGCGGCGGATTTCGTGCGCGAGAAGAAATGGCACGAGTCCCAACGACTGCGCGAATTGAAAGACGGCGTGGTGGAATTGACGCTCAAGCTTTCCAGCCTGGGGGAAGTGCAGCGCTGGATTTTAAGCTGGGGCGGCGACGCCCGGGTGATGCATCCGCCGGAACTGGTGGATTCGGTCCGCCAGGCGGCGGCGGCGATTCTCAATCCGGTGCTTTAGCCGGGCTCGCTGGCCGGAGAAAACGCACCAAGTTCGTGGTGTCGGCCGGACCGATTTCAACCGCCAGCAAAGTGATGGCGGCCGCCACCTCGCCCGGGGCATCTGGCCGGACTGTATTTTTATCAGCGAACAAGAGGCCAGAGTGGGGCCGGTCTTCCTGCATCCAACGGCGCAGCAGATCGGGTATGGTCGCCAAATCATACGTGACCAGCACGCGTTTTTCGGTGTGGCAGGCGGCAAGGATTTCCGCGTCTTCCGCCTGGAGCAAGCTGCCGCCACGCCACAGCGAAATATGCTCCGCTTGGAGGTGCGGCGCCATTTTTTTCAGCGCGCTGACGCTGGCTTTGGCGATATGCACATCCAATAATAGTTTCACGCTGGAAGCATCCGTTTCCCCTTGCGCTTGCCCGGGTCCACCGCTGGGGGGCGGTGTGCAGCCGAGTTCAGGGCATCAATCCATCTCCAGTTTCCTTCTGCGTGTTCGCGCTCGGATCGCATCTCATCAGGAAACGTCTGAGCATAGGCCAGCGCCGCCCGGACCCGGTCGGGAATCAAATCGTATTCCTGCGCGAACGCTTCCAAGGCCAGCTGGCCGGGAACCATTCCCGCAATCCAGCAGACCGTGAAACGGGTGCCGGCGAGATAGGCCACGCGCCCGGCTGCGGTCTCACGCAATTCAATCTGGGGAAAATCGCGCCGCCGCAAACCTTCCTCAATGAGACGCGCCCCCAGTTGCGCGGGTTTGTGACCGGTTCGCGCGGCAAGTCGCTCCACATCGCGTTTGACCGCCTTGGGCAGCCGCAAAGTCATGACCGCGGTTTCACTCATGCCGCCACCATCGCATGTTCCTGGCTGGACAGCCAGTGAAAAGAATCATTTGTAACTAATGTAACTTGGCTGGCCAAGCGCTCAATCGGCCCAAAGCTTGACCCAGATCAATTCCCGTCCGGCGGGTTTGTGCGATCTTTTGGGCATGAACGAGCCGCTGATAAATATGGGCCGGGAAAAAATCCTGGCGTTGACCGAGGAAACCCAGTTTGCCGCCAACGGCATTGTGAGCCGCACGCTGCTGCGCACCGGCCATATCCGCGTGGTGCTGTTCGGCTTCGCGGAGGGCCAGGAACTGAGTGAACACACCTCCACGCAAAACGCGGTCGTGCAGATATTGTCGGGCGAATGCGAATTCTCGCTGGCGGGCAAACCGCACCAAGTGAAGGCTGGCGACCTGGTTTACCTGCCCCCGAACCTGCCGCACGCCATCAAGGCCACGCGGCAGTTTTCCATGCTGCTCACGTTGTCCCAGCCCGCCACGCCGGCGGCGGCCGAGCAGAACTGAATTCAACTCCATAAATCATAACGACATGCAAACTGAAAATCTGATTGGGGCCGACCGCGTGATGGACGTGCGCGCGATTCCCTGTGCGACCAAACACCCCTTGATCGTCAACACCTGGCTGGAGTTGCCCGTGGGCGGGTATTTCATCCTGTTGAATAATCATGATCCGGTGCCGATGCGCACCCAATTTGGGGCCCAGTGGCCCGGAACCTTTACTTGGGAGTATCTTGCCCAGGAGCCGGAGGAATTCCGCATTAAGATCACCAAGCTCAAGGCGTTAGGCGCGCCGGTCACGCCCGTGGCGATGACTTGCGGAGGGCATTGATGGTGACTGGTGATGGAGGCAAAAAAATAAGCGCAGGCATCACACCTGCGCTTTAAATTCCACAGTGTTTCACGAACTGGCCAGCGGGCTGGGATGCCCACGGATACCGGTGACTCTGTGGTCAAAGCACCATAACACACGCCGACGCAGAAGCAAATGCAGCGGCGCATTTTTATGAAAATATTTTTTAGAGCAATCCCATGGCCACGAGGGCCTGGCGTGATTGGGGGGCCGATTCATGCAAAATCGCCCGCCAGCCGCGTGCCGCGCCGGCTTGGATGTTTTCCAACCGGTCGTCGAGATAAATCAGGTCGGCGCCGCGACGGCCCGTGAGCGCTTCCATGGCGGCATAAATGGGCGGATGCGGTTTCACCGCGCCGATTTCATAGGAGAGAATATAGCCGTCGAAATGCTGGAAAAAGGGGAAGCTCCGGCGCACATGTTCGATGGCCAGGTCGTTGGTGTTGGAAAAGATATAGGTCTGGTAGCCGCGCTGCCGCAGTTCTGCGTGCAGGGCGATGGTGCCGGGCATTTCGGTGAAGATATCCGCGAAGTAGCTGCCAAATTCCTCCAGGTCACCGGTAAAGCCAATGGCCTGGCAGACGACGTCATAAAATTGCCGGCGCGTGAGCTGGCCGCTCTCGTATTGAACCAGATAAGGGGAACTGCCGAGAAAGGCGTGCAAATCGGCCGGGGCCTGGGTGCTGCGGGCGGCGACTTTGCGCGCGGCCATCGTGTAGTCGAAGTCCACCAGCACTTTGCCGAGGTCAAAGATGAAAACGGGCTGCATAAAATAAATCCGGTGCGGTCGGACGTGCTGTTGAAAGGCCACGGCACGCAGGTTTGGAAACCGGTTGCGATACGGCAGGCTGGGAAGCCTGCGCTACGACGTTGGGATGCGGGCGTGTCAGCGCAAGAATTGTTGCGCGCTTACAGCGCTGGATGGCAACGGTGGCGGCAAACCCAGGGCGTTGCCCTGGGCTGTCCTGTGGCGGCCTTTCAGGCCTTGTATTCGCACCGCCATTCTGGAAAAAGGAGGCCACGGATTTACCATTGACGGAACGGCTCAGGGGTTGCGATACGGCAGGCTTAGGAGCCTGCGCTACAAGGGTTTGCCTGGCTGATTTCACCTTAAAACAGGGGGGCTAGGTCATTTCCCGGCGGCCTTCCAGGGCGCGGTTGAGGGTAAGTTCATCGGCAAACTCCAGGCCGCTGCCGGCGGGGAGGCCGAAGCCGATGCGCGAAATCTTCAAGCCGTTCCGCGTCAGGCGTTTGGCCAGATAATGGCTGGTGGCGTCGCCTTCCACATCCGTGCCCAGCGCGATGATGATTTCCTGAATCGGTTCACTGGCCAGGCGCTGCTCCAGTTCCGCAATGCGCAAGTCGCCCGGCTCCACGCCGTCCAAGGGCGAAATCTTGCCGCCCAGCACATGAAACCGTCCGTGATAGGTGCCCGATTTTTCCAGGCTTAAAATGTCCACGGCCTTTTCCACCACGCACACCAGGGCGACATCGCGCCGGGCATCGTCGCAGATGGCACAGGGGGAATTTTCCGTGAGCGCGCCGCAGATATCGCAAAAGCGGATGCGCTCGCGGGCGGTCAGCATGGCCTCCGCCAGTTGCCGCACCTGCGCGGTCTCAGCCTGGACGAGATGCAGGGCGAGCCGTTCCGCCGAACGCGGTCCCACTCCCGGCAATTTGGCCAGCGCGGCGGTGAGCGTGACAATGGGGGCGGGAAGCATCTTTGCAAGGATGAAGGATGAAGGATGAATCCGAAGGCGAACCGGCGCGCTGCGCGCGGCGTTCATCCTTCATCTTTCATCCTTCATCCGTTCACATGATTCCTGGCAGACTGAATCCTGAGGTGGCCTTGCCCATTTCGGCGTTGGAGATTTCCTTGGCCTGGCCCAGCGCCTGGTTGGCGGCGGTCAGAATCATGTCCTCCACGATTTGGGCGTCGGCCGGATTCAAGGCCTGCGGATCAATCTTGATGGAGGCAATCGTGCCGTCGCACTTGGCGACGACTTTGACGGCGCCGCCACCGCTGGTGGCTTCCACGGTGCGCGCCGCGAGCTGCGCCTGGATTTGTTCCATTTGTTGCTGCATGCGCGCAGCTTGTTTCATGAGTTTGCCGATGCTTGACATGGTATCTTTAATTAAAGCTTTAGTTTATGTGGGCAATGAGGGCAGGTCAGGTCATTTCATGCGATGCGACATTGGCCGTTCTTTTTCACCAATTCGGCAAAGGGGTTCATACTGAAGCCGCGACCGGGTTGGGGGCAATGGCGGCGGCTTTTGCCAGCAGGGCACCCAGGTTTTCCAGACAAAAACGCGACCATGATTCGTAGGCGTCGGGATTTTTCACCGCTTCGCTCATGGGGACAAATTCGGGGCTCACAATGCCGCTGCGCCGGTTGGCCAGCGATTCGTCGGCCACATAGACAATATGCACGATTCCCAGATGCACATATCCGACTTCAGTGCTGTCGTCATTGATGACGGCGACGGCCATCTCTTTGGCGGCATCAATGGATACTTCCTCCATCAGTTCGCGCCGCATGGCTTCAGCGTAGCCAATGCCGCTGGAAAAAAGGCCGTTGTCTTCTTCTGAAATATGGCCCCCGACGCCAACGGAAAACAGCCCGTGCAAGCGGGTTTCCTGGCCGCCTTTGCCGCGACGATAGCGTAATATCTTGTCGCCGCAAATGATCAGCGCGTACGGAATCAGCTGTTTGTAGCGTTTGTCCTGCTCCGCTTCGCTCCGATTCCGGTAGGTGATATTGGAATGAGCGGTCACGACCGGGAGAAATTTCTCAACTTCAAGACTGATGCCCTGAAACGCGCCGAGTTTTTCAAACAGGTTTCGCTCGAAACAAAGGACTCTTTCTTCAGTTGCCATACAATCTTTCTATTTTTCTTACAATGTTGATGATGCGAGGCGTTTTAACGAGGGAAAAATATCCATTGTTATTCTCAAATTATTAACATTCTGCCGACCAGGGGCAGTCCGGTTGGCGGCGCCTCCAGTCATGCGCGGACTTCAATAATGGTTCCCTTGAAAACTTCCAGCGCCTTTTGGATCAAGGGATCGTTTTTGAAATCATCCTTGTTGAAGGGCACGGCCGACGTTTTCTTTTCAACGGGAGCCGGAGCGGTGGCCGGGACGGCTTCGGCGGGCTGGCCGTTGGTGGCCGGGGCCGGGGCGGCGGGTTTGGCCGCCGGCTTGGGCGGGGCGGGTGGCGGTGGGGCCGCCGACTTGCGCGCCCAGCCGGCCGGGGCTTCAGACTTGATGAATTTAATCAACGCATTCGGGTGCCCCATTTCCGAGAGCTTGGTGGCCAGCAAGGCGTGGTTGCGTGAATTATCCACCAATCCGATAATATCCTCGAATTCCGGATCATAGCCGATGATGAGGACATTCTTTTCAAAGGACACTGGATGGGCGTCCGTGAGGTAGCCCCGGGTGAAGGGACTGGCGCGGCCGACCGCTTCCAGCAAACCCGGCCAGAGTTCGTTCAGATTTTTTGAGTGTGCCATGGCGGGCGCGGGTGGGGCGGGAGCGGGTGCCGGAGCCGGGACGGCCGGGGCTGCCGCTGGTGTGGCCATGGACGGTGTGCTGGAGGCTGTCAGGGGCGGCTGCGGGCGGGTGGCCGGTTCCTGCCGGAGCGAGGCGGTCAGCCGGCGTTCGGGAACTGCTGGCGCTGACGGTGCCGCCGGCGCGGCGGGCGCGCCGGGGTTTTGGCTCCGCAACTGGTTCAATAGCTTCAGCACGGCATCCAGCGGCAAGGCATTCCGCGCCTCAATGGCCCGCAGCAGGGTGACTTCGAGCAGGATTTTCTTGGAGGCCGCGTCGCGCAGGCGCAATTCCGCATCGGCCAACACTTCCAGAATGCGGGTCAGCGTGTCGGCGTTGGTGAGGGCGGTCTGTTCCTTCAGGGCGGCCACTTCGGCCTCGGACGCCTCCAGCAGGTTTAAATCGCCCTTGGACACCTGATAGATCAGCAGGTTGCGGACGTGGTTCAGCAAATCGCCCAGCAAGCGGCCCAGGTCTTTGCCGCCGCGCGCGAGTTCGTCCAGTTGCGTGAGGGCCGTGGCCACTTCTCCCGCCAGCACGGCATGGCTCAATTTGAGGATCTGGTTCTGCGCGGCCAGCCCAAACATTGAGAGCACGTCGGCCTCCTCAATTTTGTCGCCGCAAAAACTGATGAGCTGATCCAGGGTGGATTCGGCGTCGCGCATGCCGCCATCAGCGCCACGGGCAATGGCGTGGAGCGCCGCCGGGTCAATGGTCACATTTTCCTGGCCGGCGATCTCGGCCAGGTGCTTCGTGATGAGCGCACTGGGAATGCGCCGCAGGTCGAATCGCTGGCAGCGCGAAAGGATGGTGGGCAGGACCTTTTCGGGGTCCGTGGTGGCGAACATGAACTTCACGTGCGCCGGTGGTTCCTCCAGGGTTTTCAGCAGCGCATTGAACGCCGCCGTGGACAGCATGTGGACTTCGTCAATGATGTAAATCTTGAAGGCCGCGTTGGCCGGGGCGTATTTGCAGGTCTCACGCAGCTCGCGCACCTGCTCCACGCCGTTGTTGCTGGCACCGTCTATCTCCAGCACGTCCAGGGAACGTCCCTCGGTGATCTCCTGCACGCGTGGGTCCGCGTCGTCGAAATCCACCCGGGGGCCGCCGGTGCAGTTCAGGCACTTGGCGAAAATGCGGGCGACGGTGGTTTTGCCCGTGCCGCGCGGACCGCAAAACAGGTACGCGTGCGCAATGCGCTTCTGCGCGATGGCGTTGGTGAGCGTCTGGGTGACGTGCTCCTGCCCGACGACATCGGCGAACCGCTGCGGGCGGTATTTTCTGGCGATGACCTGATAGGACATGGTTGTTGACGATTTACGACTGCGTTTTCCGCGCGGAGGCGACGGTGAAGCCTTATCTTAAATCTTTAATCGCAAATCGCAAACCGGAAATGGTTCCCGGGTCCCCGGCGGCAAAAGCATGGACCATGCAGGGGTGGCACGGGCCACTGGCCCATCCGGCCGGGCTACCAGCCCGGCTGAGCGGTTTAAAGTGATAAATGTGATATTACGGGTTTCATGAAGGTTTCAGGTTGAAGGTTGAAGGTTTCAGGCCAAAAAGCTTCGGGTTTAAGCCGGCTGGTTCATGATTGGGGGACAGTGTTTGGGTAAAAAACTGAGGGAATGCGTTCATGACCGATTTAAAGTGATAAATGGATAAATGTGTTATTTTGGGGTTTTTCGTGCTTTTTGCTGGCGGTCGCGTGTGTTTTGGCGCGTTGATTTCTGGCGCCGTGACGTTGCGGGAACCCGCAGCCGGGACGGCTGAGCAACGCGGTGTTTCATGGTGTAAAAAGTGTTATTTCGGG
>Ga0302278_10002565_pt1 | contig 20893 bp, 18 predicted proteins | sample III_Bog_N3_2_FD_194543 | JGI IMG/M metagenome (GOLD analysis project Ga0302278, IMG submission 194543) | Peat permafrost microbial communities from Stordalen Mire near Abisko, Sweden - III_Bog_N3_2 | ecosystem: Environmental > Terrestrial > Soil > Wetlands > Peat | place: Sweden: Abisko...
TTAAGGTCCGCATCGAACTGAACCCGCTTGGCGTGGATCTGCGCAAGTCGCTCGTCGACGTCGAGTTGTGCCTTGGTCTTGCCTGCCGTTGACTTCGTCTCCAACACGCCGACCTTTCGGTCCAAATCGCCGAGGTTCTTCGTCGTCTTGGACCCGTAGTCGTCACGAAGCTTCGCAAAATCGGCGTTCGCCGCGGTGACGGTCCTGTTAGCAGCGGCCTGCGCGGCAAGATCCTCTCGCGCCGCGCGCTTGTTGTTCGCATTGATGTCGCCGTTGGCTTCGCTTTGAGCCTTGTTGGCTTTGGCTTGGTCATCCGAGGCGTTGTTGCAGGCGAGCGGAGACAAAAGGGCGAGAACGATGGGTGCAATCTTGGCGTAGCGAGTCATGGGACCTCCGGAGCAGACAGGTGAGACACCGCGACGCGTGCAACTCGCGCGCCGCGATGCGCCGAGTCCATACGTCTTCGCTGCGGGCCGCGGCATCATGGACGGGATGACAAGACGCTCCGCAGGACGAGGCGTTCACGTTGCCTGTGGGGCGGTTTAGCGAGGCGCTTGAGCGGGCAGCGCACCGGGCTCCAAGATCGTTTCGGCACCGATCGCGTTGGGCGCAAACTTGCACCCGCGCTGCTCCGTCCCGCGCGTCTCGTCGTGAGCAGCGCGTCCGGCCACAAGACACGTCAGCACAGAGGCGAGCCTACGCCTTGGCCGAGTCGACCGCGACGACCTCACGCGACACCTGCACGGACCACCCGAAAGAGGACAACCCGATGAGCTACCAGAGCGTGAACCCATTCGATGGCAAAGTTACCAAAACCTTTCCCGAACTCACCGACGCGCAGCTCGACACTGCCATTCAGACGGCCGCTAGCTGCTACGAGACGTGGCGACACAAGAGCTACGCCGAGCGTGCGAAGGTTGTCGCAAAGGCGGCGGAGCTCATGCACGCGCGGGCCGATGAATTCGCCCGTCACGCCACGCTCGAGATGGGCAAGCGGATCAGTGAGTCGCGCGGGGAGGTCGAGTTCAGCTCGAACATCCTCGCGTACTACGCGAAGAACGCGGAGAAGTTCCTCGCACCGGTGAAGCTTCACCCCACCGTCGGCGAGGCGCACATGGAGAGTAGCCCGATCGGCGTCGTCTTCTGCGTCGAGCCTTGGAACTTCCCGTACTACCAGCTCGCGCGTGTGGCGGGTCCCCACCTGATGGCGGGCAACGTCGTTATGGTGAAGCACGCCGGCTGCGTTCCGCAATGCGCGATCGCGTTCGAGAAGCTCTGGATTGAAGCGGGCGGACCTCCAGGGCTCTACACCAATCTGCTCATCAGCCACGATCAGTCGGACCGCGTGGTGGACGACCCGCGAATCAAAGGAGTGGCCTTGACCGGAAGCGTCGCCGCGGGCAAGAGCATTGCCGCCCGCGCCGGGAAGAACCTGAAGGTGTCCTCGATGGAGCTCGGGGGAAGCGACGCGTTCATCGTCCTCGACGACGCGGATCTCGAGCACACCATCAAGTGGGCCGTCTGGGGGCGGATGTACAATTGCGGACAGACCTGTTGCGCGGCCAAACGCTTCATCGTCGTCGACAAGCTTGCCGACAAGTTCCTCGAGAAGTTCCAGGCTGCGCTCACGGCGCTCAAGCCGGGGGACCCGCTGGACGAGAAGACGACCCTGGGTCCTCTCTCGACGGAGTCGGCCTTGGTGCAGCTCTTGAAGCAGGTCGATTCTGCGGTCGCGAAGGGGGCGAAGATCCTGATCGGCGGTAAGCGCATCGAGCGTCCAGGCTCGTTTATGCAGCCCACCATTCTAACGGACGTCAAACCGGACAACCCGGCGTTTCGCGATGAGTTCTTCGGCCCCGTCGCGCTGTTCTTTCGCGTCAAGGATGAGGACGCCGCGATCGCGCTCGCCAATGACTCGGACTTCGGTCTTGGTGGTTCCGTCTTCACCAAGGACATCGCCCGCGGCAAGCGCGTCGCGAGCCGCGTCGAGACCGGCATGATGTTCATCAACAACATCTCCTGGTCCGATGCCGAGCTACCGTTCGGCGGCATCAAGAACTCGGGCTACGGGCGCGAGCTCGGGGACATGGGGATCCAGGAATTCGTCAACAAGAAGCTCGTGCGCGTCGCATCGATGGAAGCGCCGGTCTGAGAGCACCCCGATAGGGTCCAAGCGTGGCTGGCATGGGGCTTCGCCTTACGCGAAGCCTTCATGCTCGCTTGCGCTCGGCTCACCGGGATCGCGGAGTACGGACACCGTAGAACGAGGAGCCCCCATGTACGTCAACGTTGCTGTCTTGAAGGAAACGCAGCGCAACGAGCGCCGCGTCGCGCTTGTGCCCTCTGTCGCACCGAAGCTGATCAAGCTGGGTGCCAAGCTCCACATGGAAGCCGGAGCGGGTAACGCCATCAAGCTCACCGACAGTGCGTTCAAGGACGTCGCCATCGTGCTTGACCGGAAGAAGCTCGTCGCGGACGCCGACGTTGTCCTTGCCGTGCAGCCTCCGCCGCTCGACGTCGTCAGCGCCATGAAGGAGGGGGCCATTCTCGTGTCCTTCATCTACGCCAACAAGGAGCCGGCTCTCGTGAAGCTCCTCCTCGAGAAGAAGATCACATGCTTTGCGATGGAGAAGATTCCACGCATCACGCGCGCGCAAGCGATGGACGCTCTGTCGAGCCAGGCGGCTCTGGCCGGATACTACGCGGTCCTCCTGGGCGCGACGCAGCTCGGACGCGTGATTCCGAAGATGACGACGGCCGCCGGGACCGTGGGACCCGCCAAGGTGCTCGTGATGGGCCTCGGGGTCGCCGGGCTCGAGGCGCTCGCGACGGCGCAGCGGCTTGGAGCCGTCGTCGAGGGTTATGACGTACGCCCCGACACCGCCGAGCAGGCAAAGTCATTGGGAGCGACGTTCGTGGATACGGGCGTCGATGCGCGCGGCGAAGGCGGGTACGCGCGGGAGCTCTCCGCCGAAGAGAAAACCAAGGTCGCTTCCGTTCTGACCAAGCACATCCAGGCGGCCGATCTCATCATCACCACGGCCGCCATCCCAGGTCGGCCGTCGCCAAAACTGATCAGCAAGGCCCAGGTCGCCGGAATGAAGGCAGGCGCTGTCATCGTCGACCTCTCTGCGGAGGGAGGCGGCAACTGCGAGGATACAAGGCCGGGGGAGACCACGCTCGTGGGCGGAGCAACCATCCTGGCCCCCTTGAACGTTCCCTCGCTGCTCGGCGAGGACGCCAGCGAGCTCTACGCAAGGAATCAATACAGCCTTCTGGCCCTGATGATGAAGGACAACATCATCACCCTCGACTGGAAGGACGAGGTGCTCGCCGCGACGGTCCTCACGTTCGCCGGCGAACTCAAGAGCCACGAGGCGAAGAAGGAGGCGCCGCCGAGCGCGAAGCACAAGACCCCTGGAGGCCACGCACACCACGGCGGCGCGCCGATTCCGGGCGGGAGCGCCCGATGAGCTCTGCCATCCCCATGGGCGGCTTCGTCGCCCTGTACATCTTCCTCCTCGCTGCGTTCACGGGGTGGGTCGTGATTGGCGGCGTCCCCGCGATTCTTCATACGCCCCTCATGTCGGGCTCGAACTTCGTGCACGGCATCGTGGTGGTGGGCGGACTCTACGCCTTGATTAATGCGACGAGCACGACCGAGCGAATCATTGGCTTCACCGCGGTGCTTCTGGGCGCTGGGAACGCGGCCGGAGGCTACGCCGTCACGAGCCGCATGCTCGCCATGTTTCAGGTGAGTGGACACAAGCCCGCGCACGCGGGCGGAGCGCACGCCCACACACATCCGAAGCCGCCGCACTCGCACCGCGTGAAGAAGGCAGGAGGCGCGACATGATCGCGATGATTGCGCAGCTCCTCATTAACGCCACGGGTGTCGTGGCGGCCTTTCTCTTCATGTACGGCCTGAAGCGAATGTCTTCGCCGGTTACGGCCCCCTCCGGGATCTTCGTCGCGGGGGTGGGCATGCTCGCGGCTGTGCTCGCGAGCTTTCTCTACGCATTCGGCGTAGACGCCGAGACGAGGTCCTACGTCGCCGTCAATACGGGCCTCGCCGCGGTGGCTCTCTTGATCGGCGGCGGGATTGCCTTTTGGAGTGGCCGGAAGGCGAAGATGACGTCAATGCCACAGATGGTGGCGCTCTACAACGGGATGGGTGGTGGCGCGGCGGGCGCCATTGCGGCGGTCGAGCTCTTCGGAAATCGCGCCCACGGCTTCTCCGCGCTCATCGTCACACTCGTGGGAGCGTTGATTGGGGCTGTATCCTTGTCCGGCTCGCTCATCGCCTGGGCGAAGCTCGAGGGGATCCTCAAGAAGCCCACGCGGATACCCGGCCAGCAATTCCTGAACGGCGCCGTCTTGCTCGGCACCCTCGCTCTCGGCGGATACATCGTGTTCGTATCGAAGGGGGGTGAGACGCCGCTCGCCGATGCGCCGAGATGGATCGCGCTGTTCTTCGGTGGCGCGCTCATCCTAGGCATTCTGATGACGCTCCCAATCGGGGGTGCCGACATGCCTGTCGTGATCTCGGTGTACAACGCTTGCACCGGACTTGCCGTCGGTTTGGAGGGGTTCGTTCTTGGGAATCCCGCGCTGATGATTGCAGGAATGGTCGTCGGAGCGGCCGGCACCCTGCTCACCGTCCTGATGGCCAAAGCCATGAACCGATCCGTCGCGGCCGTCTTGTTCAGTCGGTTCGGACCCGCCGCCGGGGGGAAGAAGGCGAAGGGTGCTCCCCCAGGAGCTCTAAAGCCGGTCGAGGCTTCCGACGCGGGGATCTTCATGCGCTACGCAAGCTCCGTCATCATCGTCCCAGGGTACGGTCTCGCCGTCGCGCAAGCCGAAGGGAAGCTCTACGAGTTCGTGAAGCTTCTTCAAGCCGCAGGCGTCGGCGTAAAGTTCGCCATTCACCCGGTCGCAGGACGCATGCCGGGTCAGATGGACGTTCTGCTCGCCGAGGCTGGGGTTCCCTACGACCTCATCTTTCAACTCGACGACATTAACGACGAGTTCAAGGATACCGACGTCGCGCTCGTCATCGGAGCGAACGATGTCGTGAATCCGGCCGCGCGCACGGACAAGACGTCTCCCATCTTCGGGATGCCGATCCTCAACGCCGACCAAGCCAAGAAGGTCTACGTCGTGAAGCGAGGCAAGGGGAAGGGATACGCAGACATCGTCAACGGCCTCTTCTACGAGGATAACTGCAACATGGTGTACGGCGACGCGCAGGCCGTGCTCGTGCAGATGATCGAAGCGGTGAGAGGGCTCGGCACGCACGCCGCGGCTTGACTCGTAAGAACGTACCCAACGAATCGCAGTCCGAATCGAGGAACGAATCATGTCACGCACCATGCATGCAGCCGTCGTCGAACACTTTGGAAAGCCACTCGTCCTCAAAGACGTGCCGATCCCGACGCCGGGACCCGGTCAGATCGTCCTCAAGACAGAGGCTTGTGGTGTGTGCCATACGGATCTTCACGCCGCGCGTGGTGATTGGCCGCTCAAACCGACACTTCCTTTCATCCCCGGCCATGAGGGCATCGGGAAGGTATCCGCCGTCGGAGCCGGCGTGACGGCGGTCAAGGAGGGGGATCGGGTGGGAGTGCCGTGGCTCTACTCCGCATGTGGTCATTGCGAATACTGCCTTTCCGCGTGGGAGACCGTTTGCCCGGAGGCACAGTTCGGTGGCTACACGAGGAATGGCGGCTTCGCCGAGTTCATCCTGGCGGATCCGAACTACGTCGCCCACATCCCCGCGAGCCTTTCCTCCACGGAGGCGGCGCCGCTGATCTGCGCGGGGATCACGACCTACAAGGGCCTGAAGGTGACCGAGGCCAAGCCGGGGGAATGGGTTGCCATTTCGGGCATCGGCGGGCTCGGGCATCTCGCGATCCAATACGCAAAGGCCATGGGGCTCCACGTGTGCGCTGTCGATATCGACGACGGGAAGCTCGAACACGCCAAGCGCCTGGGGGCCGACGCCGTCGTCAATGCCAAGACGGGCGACCCTGCCGCCGCAGTCCAAAAGGTCACCAGCGGTGGCGCGCACGGTGTCCTCATCACGGCGCCGTCGCTCGGCGCGTTCAAGCAGGGCGTGGGCATGACCCGACGGCGCGGCACCTGCGCCCTGGTCGGTTTGCCGCCGGGCGACTTTCCGGTCCCCCTCTTCGACGTCGTCGCGAAGTGCATCACGATTCGAGGATCCTTTGTCGGCACGCGCCAGGACATGGCGGAGTCGCTCGCCTTCGCGGCCGCTGGGCAGGTCAAAGCCGATATCGAGCTAGAGCCGCTATCGGCGATCAACAACATTTTCGAGCGGCTCCAGGGCGGCGACGTTCCGTCTCGGGTGGTTCTCGACTTCGTGGGTCACTGAACCCTTCATCAGCGATCGGCCCGCGGAACCCCCATGAACCTCCAAACTGCGCTGCTCGACGTGCAGCAGATGGGCGAAGCCGATCGCCTCACTGTTCTCGCCGGCACCTCCGTCGTCGCTCTGATGGAGAATGCCGGCAACGCCGTGGCGAGCGCCATCGAACAGCGCTGGTCTGCCCGCCCCATCACCGTCCTCTGCGGCCCTGGAAACAACGGCGGCGACGGTTTCGTCGCGGCCCGGAAGCTCGCGGAGAACGGCTGGCCGGTCCGGGTTGCGCTTCTCGGCCCACGTGACGCTCTCAAGGGAGCCGCCGGCCATCACGCAGGTCGGTGGCAGGGCTCTGTCGAGCCCTTGACCGCGCACGCGCTTGACGGTGCCGGGCTCGTCATCGACGCGCTCTTCGGGTCGGGCCTCAGCCGCCCTCTCGAGGGGCCCGCGGCCGAAGTGCTCCAAGCAGCGAGTCACGGGAGGGCCCCCATCGTCGCCATCGACGTTCCCAGCGGGGTGATGGGCAATACGGGAGAAGCGCTCGGCGCCGTCGCGGCCGCGCTTACCGTCACGTTCCTTCGCAAGAAGCCGGGGCACCTGCTCTTGCCCGCCCGACTTCTATGCGGGCAGGTCATTGTCGCCGATATCGGAACCCCAACTTCCGTGCTCAGCCACGTCAAGCCGAATACGTTCGAGAACGACCCCAGGCTCTGGAGCGCAGCTGTCCCGCAACGAGGCGTCGAAGGAAACAAGTACACCCGCGGCCACGCGTTGATCTCGGGAGGCTACCCGATCACCGGGGCCGCCCGAATGGCTGCCCGCGCGGCGGCTCGCGCGGGAGCGGGTCTCACCACGATTGGCGTCCCCGAGATCGCCCTGCCGATCTACGCAGCGTCGCTGACCAGCGTCATGGTCAAGCCGCTCGCCGTGCCCGAGGAGTTCAATCACATGCTCGAAGACCCACGTGTCTCCGCTTTCCTCATCGGTCCTGGCGCCGGCACGGGTGAGTCGACCCGGACTCGAGCACTCGCGATGCTCGCGACGGGCCGACCTACGCTGCTCGACGCCGACGCGCTGACGGCTTTTCAGCACGATCGCGCGTCGCTCGAGAAGGCGATCCTCGGCCCCTGCGTCCTCACCCCGCACGAGGGCGAGTTTCGCCGCCTGTTCGACTTTTCGGGCGACAAGCTCACCCGGGCCCGCGCCGCCGCATCCCGAAGCGGTGCCGTGGTCGTCTTGAAGGGTGCCGACACGGTCATTGCGTCAACGGACGGTCAGGCCATCATCAACTCCAACGCGCCGCCCACCCTCGCCACCGCGGGGTCGGGGGACGTCCTGAGCGGCATCGTGCTTGGGCTTCTTGCGCAAGGCATGCTGCCCTTCCTCGCCGCGGCCGCGGCCGTCTGGATTCATGGCGCTGCCGCTGCCGAGTTCGGGCCCGGTCTCCTTGCCGAGGATCTGCCGGACCTTCTGCCTGCCGTGCTCCGCCAACTCGAAGCGTCCCGCGCGTCCGAAGCGCAAGACACGTCGTTCACTTTCCGCAGGACACCGTAGAGAGGCACGAGTTCTATGTCTGACGCCGAAACGCGCACTCAGCTCCAATCGATCATCGACAAGCACGCCGGTGACCCTACGGAACTCCTGGCGATCCTCAAGGATGCTCAAGCCTTATGGCGCCTGGTTACCCCGGAGATCGTGACCCTGCTTGCCGAGATACTCGACCTCCCGCGGGTGCACGTCGAGGGGACGGCCACCTTCTATCACTTCCTGTCCGGAACCCATGCGGGCACATACACAGTATACGTCAACACCAGCATGACGGCCGAGATGGCCGGCCTGGCGGGCGTCGTCAAAGCTTTCGAAGACGAACTCGGCATCGCCTTTGGGGACAATACGTCCGACAACCTCATAGGGCTCCGAAAGACGTCGTGCATCGGCATGTCGGACCAGGAGCCTGCTCTCCTGATCAACGGCACCGTCTTTACCCGCGTGACGCCCGACCGGGTGCGGGAGCTCGTTGCGGGCATGCGCGCACGACGCCCCGTCCACGAGCTCGTCACGCCGTCCAACGACAGCAACAACGCGCTCCCGAGCATCCACGCCGAGGTCACGAACAACATCCAGCTGAAAGGCCCTGTTTTCTTCACGGAGTACGACCTTGGCTCGGGCCTCAAGAAGGCCATGACCTACGACTCGCTCGACGTGCTCGAAGTGATCAAGGCTTCGGGACTTCGAGGCCGAGGAGGCGCGGGGTTTCCGACGGGAGCCAAGTGGGGCTTCTGCCGTGCCGCGGAGGGCGAGACTCGCTATCTGATGTGCAACGCGGACGAAGGGGAGCCGGGCACGTTCAAGGACCGTGTGCTCCTGACCGAGATGCCGGAGCTCATCTTCGAAGGGATGACGATCGCCGGCTTCGCCATGGAGGCAACCCATGGAATTGTCTACCTGCGAGGCGAGTACGTCTATCTGCGCGAGCATCTCGAGGGCACGCTCGCAAGCATGCGGGCCCGTCACCTGCTCGGTCGCGGAATCCTCGGGACCCACTTTCACTTCGACATTCGCATCAAGGAGGGGGCGGGCGCCTACATTTGTGGCGAGGAATCGGCGCTCCTGGACTCGTCGGAAGGAAAACGAGGCCAACCCCGAAACCGTCCCCCATATCCTGCGACATCGGGCTACCTGCATGAGCCCACGAATGTGAATAACCCAGAGACCTACGCGTGCGCCGTCAAGATCATGCTCCGCGGTGCCGATTGGTTTCGCCAGATTGGGACGGCGAAGTCTTCAGGCGTGAAGCTTCTCAGCATTGCGGGCGATTGCCCGAGACCCGGAATCTACGAAGTGGAGTGGGGGAAGACCGTTCGGGAGGTGCTGGCGCTCTGCGGAGCGGAGAACGTGCTGGCGGTCCAGGTGAGCGGCCCCTCGGGCGACTGCATCTCCGAGAAGCAGTTCGATCGCAAGCTTTGCTACGAGGACCTCTCGACAGGAGGGGCCATCACGATCATCAGCCGCGAACGCGACCTTCTTTCCGTAGTTCGCAATCACATGGAGTTCTTCAGGAACGAGTCGTGCGGTTTTTGCATACCTTGCCGCGCCGGCAACCAGCTACTCGCCCGATCGCTTGAGAAGATCATGGTGGGCAATGGAACCGCTACCGACGTCAAAGACATCCAGCGGCTCGGGCACCTCGTCATGTCCGCGTCCCGCTGCGGACTTGGACAAACCTCCCCACACCCGCTCCTCACCACCATCGAGAACTTTCCGGAAGTGTACGCGGCGCGCGTCCGCAAGGACGTCGATTACGAATCACAATTCGACCTCGCGTTCGCCATCGCGGATTCTTCCGCGGCAGCGCACCGCCTCCCTCTGGTCGAGTCTCACGTTGCCGCTGCAGGCGAGGAATAGGCCGATGGAGCAAACTTTCATCAAGGTCACCCTTGACGGCGTGGAAGTCATGGCCAAAGAGGGGCAGACGATCGCACAGGCCGCCCGGGACAACGGCGTCTTCCTTCCGACGCTATGCGACTTCAAGAGTCTTCCACCGGCGGGGACGTGTCGCGTCTGCACCGTGAAGGTGGGCGGCCGCTTCATGTCGAGCTGCACCACCCCCGTGTCTTATGGGATGGTCGTCGAGAACGAGAGCGCAGAGCTCGTGGACCTCAGAAAGGGCGTCATCGAGATGCTCTTCGTGGAGGGCAATCATCAGTGTCCGATGTGTGAGAAGAGCGGGAACTGCGAGCTCCAGCATCTCGCTTACCGCTACAAGATGATGGCCCCCCGCTTCCCTTTCCTATTTCCTCATCGCAAGGTAGACCCGCGCTTGCCGCACCTCTTGATCGAGCACAACCGATGCATTCAGTGCCTGCGTTGCGTGCGTGGGGTCAAAGCCAAGGACGGGCACGAGATCTTCGGCTTCGTCAATCGCGGATCCGCGATCGAGGTGGTGGTCGACGCGACGGACCCGGAGGCGCTCTCCGAGGCGACGGCGCAACGGGCGATGGACGTGTGTCCCGTCGGAGCGCTTATCAAGAAGCGTGTGGGCTTCACCGTTCCTATCGGGGAGCGCAAGTACGACAATGACGTGGCCGTGGATGGTCTTGCGAGGCAGCCATGACCGCGGCACGCAAGCGCACCCTGGCGACCCAGTCGCTCGCCGGATGTTTCGGCTGCCACATGTCACTTCTCGACATCGACGAGCGCATCCTCACGCTCGTGGAGCTGGTCGAATTCCGAAAATCGCCCTTCGACGACATCAAGGCGTTCTCGGCGCGCTGCGACATCGGCCTCATCGAGGGGGGATGCGGCAATAGCGAGAATGTTCGTGTGCTGCGCGACTTCCGAAGAAACTGCGACGTGCTCATCTCGGTCGGCCAGTGCGCCATTTCGGGTGGGTTGCCGTCGATGCGCAACGGCATTCCGCTCAAAGAGCTCTTTGAGGAAACGTATTGCAACTCTCCCATCGGCACCAACCAGCTCATCCCGAATGATGAGGAATTGCCGCCGCTCCTGGATCGCATTTATCCGTGCCATGAGATCGTCAAGATCGACGGCTTTCTACCCGGTTGTCCGCCAAGGCCAGACCTCCTCTGGGAAGCGCTGAATCTACTGATTGCGGGAAAGAGCCTGAACGAGCTCTCGGGCCACAACGTTCGCTACGACTGAGGTACCTTTCATGAGCCGCAAAATAACGATCGAGCCCGTTACGAGAGTCGAGGGGCATGGCAAGATCACCATTCAGCTGGATGACGAGGACCGCGTCGTCCAAACACGGCTTCATATCGTTGAGTTTCGAGGGTTTGAGCGGTTCGTGCAGGGGCGGCCTTATTGGGAGGCGCCGGTGCTAGTCCAGAGGCTCTGCGGCATCTGCCCGGTGAGCCATCACCTCGCGGCGTCGAAGGCGATGGACCACGTTGTCGGCGTACCCTCCGATACGGTGACCAAGACGGCCGACACGATGCGACGTTTGATGCATTACGGTCAGATCCTTCAATCGCACGTCGTTCACTTCTTCTACCTCGCATGTCCCGACCTCCTGTTCGGCCTGGAGTCCGACCCGGCAACCCGCAACATCGCCGGCGTCATCGGGGCGTTTCCCGAGCTGGCGAAGAAGGCGGTCTTGATGCGCAAGTTCGGCCAGGAAGTGGTTCGTCACACGGCAGGCAAACGAATTCACGGAACCGGTTCGATTCCCGGAGGCGTCAATCGACATCTAACCACGGCGGAGGCGGACGCTCTGCTCAAAGGCACCCCTGACCTCAACGCCGACCTCATCGTGAACTGGGCCGAGGAAGGGGTACAGACCTTCAAGGACTACCATCATAAGAACCGCGCGTTCATCGACGAGTTCGCGGCGTTCCCTTCGAACTACATGAGTCTCGTGCGCGCGGACGGTGCCTTAGATCTTTATCACGGCGTCTTGCGAGCCGTGGACCACGAAGGCACCAAGATCTTCGATCAGGTCGACTACCAAACGTACGCCGAGCACATCGCCGAGCACATCGAGCCGTGGACGTACATGAAGTTCCCGTTCTTCCGTGCCCTCGGTCGCGAGAAAGGCTGGTACCGGGTCGGGCCGCTCGCCCGGCTCAATACATGTGACTTCATTCCTACGCCACTCGCCCAGAAGGAGCTGGAAGTGTATCGCGCCTACAGTGGCGGGAAGGTCACAAACAGCACGATGCACACGCACTGGGCGAGGCTGATCGAGGCGCTGCACGCGGCGGAGATGGTCCGGAAGCTCCTGACGGAACCGTCGCTCTATGACGGAGAACTCGTCCTATCGGGCAACCATACGGGTGGAGGCGTGGGGGTCATCGAAGCTCCGCGCGGCACCCTGTTTCACGAGTACAAGGTCAATGCAGAAGACATCATCACCAAGTGTACGTTGCTTGTCTCGACGACCAGCAACAACGAGGGGATGAATCGGTCTGTGGGATGGGTGGCCGACCACCGCATCAGCGGGAAGCGAGAGATTCCAGAGGGGGTTCTCAACCAGGTCGAGGTGGCGCTTCGCGCGTACGACCCTTGCCTGAGCTGCGCGACCCACGCGGTGGGTCAGATGCCGCTCGAATTGACCCTGTATGCGAGCGACGGTCGGGTCCTGGCGCGTGCGGTCAAGAATTCGGCGGCGGCATGAGTCTCTCCTTGGAGGAGATCGATCTGCGGCCCGGCGAGCGCGTGCTGGTCTATGGCATCGGCAATGTCGGGCGGCAGGATGACGGCCTTGGGGTTCGCCTCGTCGAGCAGTTGGAACATGTCGGCGACGAGAGCGACGACGCAGCGCGGATCACGTTCGAGACGAACTACCAGCTCGGCCTGGAAGACGCTCTTCTCCTGTCCCGTTTTGACGTCGTTCTCTTTCTTGATGCCTCGTGCGAGGAGCATCTAACCCGCCCGTTCGCACTGCGCTCGATCGCGGCGTCGGACCAAATCGCATTCACCACGCACGCGATGAGTTTCGCGAGCGTGCTCTCTATCTGTGAGGAGCTTTACGATCGGAGACCACGCACGTTCTTGTTGGCGATACGTGGCTACGAATGGGGCATCTCCGAGGAGATGAGTCCGGCTGGCTGCATCAATTCCGACGCGGCCTTCGCGTCGTTGTCCGTGATGCTGAAGTCGCGTCGGCGAGCGCATGGCACGGAGTTGCGACAGAACGAGTCGACCGGTGCCCATGCATGAAGTCTCGCTCGTTTCGGCTCTCGTCGATCAGGTGGAGGAGCTTGCGCGCGTGCAGCACTTTGATCGTGTGCTCACCATCTGGCTGAGCGTCGGGGCGCTAAGCGGCGCGGAGCCATCGTGTATCGACTTCTGCTTCTCCGAGGTCACGCGGAGCTCGGTTCTCGAGGGTGCTCAGCTCGTGATGCAACGGGAGGACGTCGAACTGGCGTGTCGCGGATGCGCCGAGCTCTCCTGCCCGTCGGATCCGGCGGCACTGTTCTGTGGGACGTGTCACTCGACGGACGTGGACATCCGTAAGGGCCAGGACTTTCGGATCGCGGAATTGGAGGTGGAGTGATGTGCAGGGATTGCGGTTGTGATCAAGCGAGCCAGGAACACGCGCATTGGGTGAACGGGCGCATGGTTCGCCATACGCACGCGCACGACCACGAGGGGGGCGGGTCACCGCGCGCGACCGACGCGCCGCGCAGGCTAGTGGTTGGACGGTCCGTGCTCGCAAAGAACGCAGCGATCGCTGCGCAGAATCGCATGTGGTTCGCATCGCACGGGATTCATGTGCTCAATCTCATCAGTGCCCCTGGATCGGGGAAGACGCTGCTTCTCGAGAAGACGGTCGCGCGTTTGGGTCGGAATTCCCGGGTGGTCATCCTCACCGGGGATCAAGAGGAGGAATTCGACGCCCAGCGCCTCAGGGCCGTAGGCGCCGACGTCCGTCAGCTGAACACCGGGAGCTCCTGCCACCTAGATGCGTCGAGGATCGCGCGGGAGCTCGGCGAATTCGTGAAGCCGGTGCCGCAGCTACTCATCATTGAGAACGTCGGCAATCTCGTGTGCCCCGCCGCGTTCGATCTGGGGGAGACGATGAAGGTGGCGCTCCTTTCCACCACGGAGGGTGAGGATAAGCCGTCGAAGTATCCGCTTCTCTTTCATGAAGCGGGGTTGGTCGTCTTGACCAAGATGGATCTCGTACCGCACCTCGACTGGAATGTCGATCTCTGTGAGGGGCACATCCGGAGAGTCAACACGGCTGCACCGATTCTGCGTCTGAGCGCCCGAACCGGAGAGGGATTGAAGCCATGGCTTGCCTTTCTTCAGGCTGGGCCATCATGACCGTGGAAACGCTCGAGATCCGCGTGCGCGGACGCGTTCAGGGCGTCGGCTTTCGGCCCAACGTCTTTCGCATCGCCCGCGAGCTCGGCCTCTCGGGCGAAGTACTCAACGACAACGAAGGCGTCCTCATTCGGGCATCGGGCACGACGAGCGCAATGGTTTCTTTCGTAGAGCGCATTTCGGCTGAGGCTCCAGTGCTCGCGCGGGTGGAAACAGTGCACACGAGGCCGCTCGTCGCAGCTCTCGAGGGGGAGTTTCGCGTCGTCGATAGCGAAGGGGGTGCCGTCCGGACGGAGGTCGCTCCCGACGCGGCGCTGTGCGCGGCGTGCGTACGGGAGATCTTCTCACCGGTCGAGCGTCGCTTTCGCTACCCGTTCACGACGTGCACGCACTGCGGGCCGCGCTTGAGCATCGTGCGCGCCATCCCGTACGACCGCGCCGCGACGACCATGGCGAGCTTCCCGCTCTGCCCGGCGTGTCAGGTCGAATATCGCGACCCGAGCAACCGGCGCTTTCACGCCGAGGCCACGGCGTGCCACGCCTGTGGACCGAAGGCGACGCTGCGTCGATTTGAGAGTTCGATCGAAGCCAAGGAGGCGTCGACGCTCGATGAGGTCGAAAGGGCCGTCGGGTTGCTCCAAGAGGGAGAGATCGTGGCCATCAAGGGGCTTGGCGGCTACCACCTCGCCTGTGACGCGACGCGTCCTGAAACAGTTCTGCGGCTTCGCGAGGGAAAGCGACGCGACGCCAAGCCTTTTGCCCTGATGGCGCGCGATGTGGCCGTGATCCGTCGTTATTGCACGGTGTCCGAGGAAGAGGAGCGACTCCTGGCCTCCCCGAGCGGGCCCATCGTGCTGCTCTCTGCTGACGGCTCCGAAGCGCTCCCCGATGCGATTGCGCCGGGGCACGGGACGCTCGGATTCATGCTCCCAACAACGCCACTCCACGCGCTTGTCCTCCAAGGCATGGACCGGCCTCTTGTGATGACGAGCGGTAACCTCTCGGACGCGCCTCCGATCGTCGATGACCGAGAGGCAAGTGAACGGCTCGCGACCATCGCCGACTGCATGCTCCTCCACGATCGACCGATCGCCAACCGCGTCGACGACTCTGTGGCCCACATCGTGGGCGGGCGCGTCCGCCTCCTTCGTCGTGCCCGAGGGTATGCGCCGGGGGCGCTTCGACTCCCGAGTGGCTTCGAGGCCGCGCCGCTGCTGCTCGCTCACGGCGCAGAGCTCAAGGCGACGTTTTGCCTCCTCGCCGAGGGGCAAGCCGTTCTCTCGCAGCACCAAGGGGACCTTGCCGATGCAGCGACATTCGACGAGTACCGGAAGACCCTCGCTCTGTACGAGACGCTCTTCGAGCACCGGCCGCGGGCGCTCGTCATCGATCGTCACCCCGACTATGCGTCGTCGAGGCTCGCGCGAGAGCGGGCCAGGCTCGAAGGGCTGACGCTTCTCGAGGTGCAGCACCATCATGCGCACGCCGCAGCGTGCCTCGCGGAGAACGGCTGGCCGCTCGCGGCTCCCCCCGTGCTCGCGATCGTCCTCGATGGACTTGGGCTAGGGGAAGACGACGCGCTCTGGGGCGGCGAGTTCCTGCTCGCGGACTATCGGCATGCCGAGCGTCTGGGCACGTTGAAGCCGGTTGCGCTGTTGGGCGGAGACCAGGCGTCGCGCGAACCTTGGCGGAACCTTTATGCCCATTTGACGGCCGAGATGGGCTGGGGCGCCTTCGCCGTCGACTTCCACGAGCTCGAGGTCCATCGCCTTCTCGCGCGAAAGCCTCGCGCGCTTCTCGACCGAATGCATGGCGCTGGCATCCATGCGCCGAAAGCCTCCTCTTGCGGGCGGCTCTTCGACGCCGTGGCCGCGGCCACCGGCGTGGCGTTTGAGCGGCAGGCGTACGAAGGGCAGGCTGGGGCCCTTCTCGAGGCGGCTCCTCGGGGACCTGGCCCTCGGGACGCCGACCGGCGTCATCGCCGCCCGGTTCCATCGCGGTCTCGCGCGGGCGGTCGTGGCCATGGCGACCCGGGTGGCCGGCAAAGACCGGGAGCGGCGCTTCGGTACGGTCGCGCTCTCGGGTGGCTGCTTTCAGAACCGCGTTCTGTTCGAGGAAACTTCGCGGCGTCTCGACGTCGCCGGATTCCAGGTCCTGAGCCACGGGGAGGTACCGTCAAACGATGGGGGACTCGCGCTGGGACAGGCGGCGGTGGCGGCCGCACGCCTTATCGCTGCGAAACGGACGGCGCAGGCGGAAGGTGGCAGCTGATGTGTCTAGGGATCCCCGGTCAGATCGTGAAGATCGATGACGCTGTCCGGTGTCTCGCGACCGCGGACGTCAGCGGCGTGCGGCGGCAGGTGAACCTCGCTTGCGTGGTCGATGATGCGCACGAGGTCGAAAGTTGCGTCGGCGACTGGGTGCTCATTCACGCCGGCTTCGCCATGAGCCGAATCGATGAGGCGGAGGCGCGCGCGACGATGCAGATCCTCGTCGAGCTGGGGGAAGCGCAGGCCGAGTTGGACCTGATGAACAGCGCGGCGAGCTCGGATCCGCTCCAGCCCGATGGAAGGCGTCCCTCGCCCCAGGTGACGGGCAGCTCGAGAGGTGCCCCGTGAACGACGTCGAGCTGTCCGGCCTCTATCCGTTCCTCCACGGCAAGCCACAGGATGCGCTCCGGCTTGAGACCGCCTTGCTCGATTCGATCGCGGACAAGGCGCGCGAGTCGCGGGACGCGTGCGAGCGTTTCTTCGCAGCCGAGGGTCCCGCCTTGCTCGCGGCCGCGCGGGCTCTCGCCGAGACGTACCGCCAAGGAGGACGTCTCTTCACTATGGGCAATGGCGGGTCGAGCTGCGACGCCGCGCATGTCACGGTCGAGTTTCTTCATCCAATCACCGCAGGACGTCCCTCCCTCCCGGCGATCAATCTCACCGCAGATGTCGCCACGCTCTCGGCAGTGGCGAACGACGTGGGCTTCGAACAGGTGTTCGTCCGTCCGCTCGAGGCCCAGGCACGCGCCGGCGACACCCTCCTCGGGGTCTCCACCAGCGGAAACTCCAAGAACCTCGTCCCCGCCTTTCTGAAGGCGAAGCAGATGGGGATGACCACGATCGGCCTCGCCGGAAATGACGGCGGGAAAATGACAGCATGCGCCGCCGTCGACTTCCGCCTCGTCGTTCGGACAACGTCCGTGCACCGTGTCCAGGAGTGCCAGGTCATCGCCTACCATATCCTCTGGGACCTGGTGCACACCCTGCTCGCGGACGGTCGGGGGGGTATCTCCCGGATCACCCGGGTAGCCTCGCGGAGCGGAGGTGCGGGATGAAGTACGTCGACGAGTACCGCGATCGGGAGAAAGCGCAGACGCTGACACGGGCGATCGCGAGCCTCGTCGCGTCGATTCCCCTCGCGATAGATCGACCTCTGAAGGTCATGGAGGTGTGCGGTGGACATACGCACTCCATCTTTCGGTACGGCATCGAGGGGATCCTGCCGAAGGAGATCGAGCTGGTGCACGGCCCAGGATGCCCGGTCTGTGTCCTGCCGCGCGGTCGGATCGACGACTGCATCGCGATCGCTTCTCGCCCCAACGTGATCCTTACGACGTTTGGTGATGCGATCCGAGTGCCTGGGTCGACCAAGAGTCTCCTCGGCGCCAAGGCGGACGGCGCGGACGTGCGGATGGTCTACTCCCCCAGTGACGCCCTCGGACTCGCGCGTCGGTTCCCAGACCGGGAGGTCGTCTTCTTCGGTATCGGATTCGAGACGACGATGCCGTCGACCGCGCTCACGATCCTCGCTGCGGAAGCCGATGGGATCCGGAACTTCTCCGTCTTCTGCAACCACATCACAATCGTTCCCACAATCAAGGCCATCCTCGACAGCCCCGACTTGCAACTCGACGGCTTCCTCGGGCCGGGGCACGTCGCGATGGTCGTCGGGACCGCGCCATTCGCGTTCGTCGCGGACCACTACAAGCGCCCAATGGTCGTCGCAGGCTTCGAGCCGCTCGACGTACTGCAGTCGCTCTGGATGGTCCTCTCCCAGATCAAGGAAGGTCGCGCGGACATTGAGAATCAATACGCGCGCATCGCTCCGGACGGCGGCAACGGCCCCGCGCTCCGGGCCGTGGCTGCTGTCTACGAGCTGCGCGAGTTCTTCGAGTGGCGCGGACTGGGGTCGATCGACCACTCCGGCGTCAGGCTCCGGGACGCGTATGCGCGCTTCGACGCGGAGCGAAAGTTCGCGATTCCGAACGTCACCATCGCCGACCCGTTATCGTGCCAGTGCGGCGAGGTGCTCAAGGGGGTCATCAAGCCGTGGCAATGCAAGGTCTTTGGCGCGGGCTGCACTCCCGAGGTCCCGCTCGGCGCGCTGATGGTCTCCTCCGAGGGAGCGTGCGCCGCCTACTACCAGTATGGCGGGCTCAATCGAACCAAGCGCCAGGCATCCGCATGACATCCACTTCCATGCATCAAGCCATCGTCACTGGCGCGGAGCCCATCGCCGCCCGTCGCCTTGGCAGGGTGCACGTCAAAGCCGTCACACTCGCCCATGGCGGTGGTGGCAAGGCGATGAAGGACCTCATCGACGACGTTTTCGTCAGCGCCTTCGACAACGCGGCACTCGCGCCACTCGAGGACCAAGCTCGCCTCGACCTGGCCGCCCTCGCGCGTCGAGGCGATCGCCTCGCCTTCACGACCGACTCGTTCGTCGTCGACCCTCTGTTCTTTCCCGGCGGAGACATCGGAAAGCTTGCCGTGTGCGGTACGATCAACGACCTCGCCGTAGGCGGCGCCATACCCCTCTACCTGTCGTGCGCCGCTATCCTCGAAGAGGGGGTACCCCTCGAGCTCCTCCGCCGCGTGGCGCGCTCGATGGCAGAGACCGCGCGTGAGGCTGGAGTCGAAATCGTCACGGGCGACACGAAGGTCGTGCAGCGCGGCGCGTGCGACAAGCTCTTCCTGACCACCACGGGCATCGGCGTCATCCCGAGAGGCATCCATCTGTCGATCGCGGACGCACGGCCCGGCGACGTCGTCCTCGTGAACGGGGTCCTGGGTGATCATGGCGCCGCCATACTCGCCGCTCGAGGCGACCTGCTCCTCGACAGTTTGATCGAGAGCGACTGCGCCGCGCTCCACGGCCTCGTCCGTAACCTCCTCGCGGCGGCGCCGGGCACGCGGACGCTCCGTGATGCCACGCGCGGCGGGATCGCCACAGTGTTGAACGAGATCGCCGACGCCGCCGGGGTCGACATCGAGATCGACGACGAGGCCACGCCCCTGCGCCGTGAGGTGCGCGGCTTCTGCGAAATCCTAGGGCTCGACCCGCTCTACCTCGCCAATGAAGGCAAGATCGTCGCGGTCGTGCCTCAGACGGAGGCCCGGGCCGCGCTTGAGGCGCTCCGTGCGCATCCTCTCGGCCGAGATGCGGTGGTCATCGGGGAAGTCCGGGCAGGCCACGGGCGGGTCACCATGCGCACCTTCACGGGGGGTACGCGGATCGTCGACATGCTCGTGGGCGAGCAGTTGCCGCGGATCTGCTGAAACTACCTACGAGTTCGAATGACCGCATCCGTCACCATGTCGTGCCGAGGGAGCGGCCCGCGGTCGGACGCTTCCCTCAGCCGTACCCGCGAGCGCCCAGGAAGCCGAACGCAAGGGCAGAAGAATGCGAGTCGCGAGCGACTCATTCTACTGCCATCGCCATCAAGCTCGATCGAGGAGGGCTGAGCGCCGAAGCGGTCTGTCGTGTGCTTGCTGGGCTAGCGCCACACTGGCCACCACATCGCCGTGGCGACCCAGAAGATCCCTACGAAGAGAATGAGCCAGACGAAATCGCCCCCCCAGCCCCAGGAGTAGTGATTGAACGCGCCGGACGCTCCTGCGGAACTAGCTTGGAGGTCACGCTGTCGTTGGAAGTAGCTCGGGTAGGGTGGCCCCCAGCCACGGTATCCCCAGCCGTAGCCCACCGGTGTGACGAGCAGGAAGAACATGACGATCATCCACCAAACCCACCATGAGCTCATCATCTCGACCTCGCTAACCTGGCTCGCCCACTCGCGGCATCGAGAACGGGCGAACACAGGGAGTGCAAGTTCACGACCAAACGCGATGAGGAACAGGCCCACGACGAGTCTCGTCCAAACGTAGTGTTCATGCGTCTCGCTTCTGCCGGTCGACCGTGTCACCGACGGGCCCATCCCGGTCTTGGCCTGCGGTTCCTCGCCCTCGACTCTTCGCAGGAACAGCGCGGCGTTCCTGCGAAGGTGCGACGGTTGTGTCGATGCGGCAGAGTCTGCGCCTCACGATTCGATGCCTCGCCCGGGGAAGCCGCTCGGACGGCGCCCACCGCGCGAGGGCTCTATCCGCGCGGGTCTGCGGTGGCGCGCAAGTTGCGTGAGGCGCCCGGCATCGTCCGCTTCCCCATCGAGGCAGCTTCGGCTGCCCAAGCAGCGCAAGGACCCTCCTATGTCTCGTGCACTCGTCATCGTATGTTTGGCAGCTACCGCCAGTCCGTTCTCCCTCGCATGCTCCAAGGAGGATGAAACCGCGGACAAAGCCACGACGGACAAGGCCACTGTACCTGCTCCCGACGCGACCAAGGCTCGCGACGACTACCGCTCTCAAAGGCAGCGCGACCTCTTGGCCATCGACAAGAGCATCGCAGACATGGAGGCGAAGGGTAAAACGTATGGTCGCAAGACCAAAGCCCGTG
>Ga0302278_10002566_pt1 | contig 20893 bp, 16 predicted proteins | sample III_Bog_N3_2_FD_194543 | JGI IMG/M metagenome (GOLD analysis project Ga0302278, IMG submission 194543) | Peat permafrost microbial communities from Stordalen Mire near Abisko, Sweden - III_Bog_N3_2 | ecosystem: Environmental > Terrestrial > Soil > Wetlands > Peat | place: Sweden: Abisko...
CGACGGCCGGCAAATTCGCCTTTACCTGGCAGCGCACCTCTCTGACCTTCGACCCGGACATCAACCCCGAAGGTTTTGTGGAAAAATTCTCCAAAGACTTCCAGAGCCCCGTAGTGAAAAACTTCAACATCCAGTTTTTGCAATTGCTCTATAACGAAGTCGCCGGCACGAGCACGAAGTCGTTAGGAATTGCGGGTGCCGGACGCGATTCGTTTGCCGTAGGCGGCCAGATCGGTGGGAAGCTCCAGCCCTTCAAGTTCTGGACCATGACGCCTTCGTTCACGATATTGAACTTCCGCTATCCGGACGAGCTTTTGAACTCCAGCGCGTTCGCGGTGGGAGCGACCAATGCCACGGGCACGGGTACGGGCACAGTCACGATCGCCGGAGTTACGTATCCGGTGACGGTGACGGGAGTGACCACGACCGCTCCCGGGGAGGGACCGGGATGCGCCTCCTTCAAGGGCGGTCCTTCGGCCCCGCAGCCCGCCTCGGCGACGCTCGTAGGGGGATGCGCTTTTGCCGCCAATGGCATGACCAACTCAACCTACATCGATGCCAACGGCAATGCTCATTTCCTCTCCGGCTTTCTCTATGCCGACTTCATCCTGAACAACCAGTTTCAGACCGGCTTGGCTCGCTTGCCGCTGAACATACTGGCGGAGTATGAAGACAATCTGGATGCCGTGAATCACCCGTTTAACTACGCGGGCAATTCAGTCAGCAACATCGGTAGCCAGTCGAAGGCTTATCTGTTTGACGTGAGCCTCGGCCAGCTCAAGAAAAAGCACGACTTCCAGTTCGGCTACGCCTACGAGCGTGAGGAACAGGATGCGGCCATCGCCTCCTGGGGTGAAAGCGATCAGCGTGCACCCACCAACGTTCTGCAACACCGTTTCTACGGATTGTGGCGCGTCGCTCCAAATACCACTGCGTCGTTTACTTTGTGGCACGGTCGCACTCTGGACCCCTACCTCGAAAACGCCGCATTGGCCCCCGGGCTGAAGGTTTCTACGACGCCTGGAACGGGAGTCCTCGTGCCGGGTTCCGGAGCACAGGAACCTTGGCTCAACCGTCTTCAGTTTGACTTGATCTACACCTTCTAAATCACGAAGTCCGTGAACTTGGAAGCTTTCCATTAAGGGCGCCGGCACAAGCGGCGCCCTTTTCCATGACCGGACCTCAGCTTGATATACTGGATCGGGTCGGATGTTCTACCGGATATCGGTTGCGCTAATCTTGCTCTCGTCCGTCGCGGCGAGGTCGTTTGCGGTCGAAAGCACCTATTTCCCGCTAACCATCGTTCGATCGGAAGTTAAGACGCGCGATCGCGTAGTCTATTGGGAAGTAAATACTCCGATCTACCACGAAGATCCTTATTTCGAGGTTGCGGTTCGAGTCGAGGGTGCTTTAATCGTAGCCGAGCGGGATCCAGAGAACCGCCACGAAATGTTGCCGCAAAACTGGAAGCCCGGGGCGCGAGTTCAGGGACGGGTCGACAAACGGCATCTGTATTTGCAAGGTCCCAACGGAAGTGAAATGCGATTCATCATCACCCGTCGCACAAAGACGCCCTTGGAAAAAGAATTGACGGACAAAGCCCCCTAAACGAAATAGTTCGCCAAGGGGTTGATTTGAATGGGATTTTCCGCCGAACTGTGGCAATCTCCTTCGGTGGCCTGAGCCCCGACGGTAAAACAACTATCCTGATATCGCACCCAAACGAACGCTAAGCGCACTATGGATCGAAAAATTTCTGCTGGCCACACCACCCTTCTGAATCGTGAAGCCTCGTGGTTGAAATTTAACTGGCGTGTCCTCGAAGAGGCGGGAGACCTTAATAATCCGCTGCTGGAGCGCGTAAAGTTTCTCGCTATATCCGCCAGTAATCTCGACGAGTTCTTTGAAATCCGCGTGGGCGGTCTCTTACAGCAACTGGAAGACGGTCACAATTCGACCACTCCCGACGGCCTGACCATGGTCGAAGAGCGGGATCTGATCAAAGAGGCGACCCGCGATTTTGTCGAAGAACAGTATTCCTGCTGGAACGACCGCCTGCGGCCCGCGCTGGCGGAGCAGGGAATTCGCGTTCTTGGCATCGATGAGCTGGATGAGGCTGCGCTCGCGTTCGTCAACGACTACTGCGAACGGGAGCTGGATCCGCTGCTCACCCCGGTGACGGTCGATCCAGCACATCCCTTTCCGCGCGTGATCAATAAGGCGCTCTGTGTGGGACTGCTCTTGCGACGCCGCCGTCGTTCCTCCCTCACTTATACGGGCGTGGTCACGGTCCCTCGGGCATTGCCGCGTCTGATTAAGTTGCCGTCGGAAGGCACGTCGGACTTCATCTTCCTCGCCGATCTCGTCGTTCATCACGCCGAACGCATGTATAAGGGCTACGACATTATTTCATCGGCCGCCTTCCGCGTTACTCGCAACAGCAATCTCTACCTGCAGGAAGAAGAGTCGCGCAACTTGCTGGACTCCGTGCGCACCGAATTGCACAACCGGCGCAAGGGCGATGCCGTTCGTATGGAAATCGAATCCTCCGCCGATCCCGAAATCATTGAGCGGCTGGGCACCGTTTTTGAGCTGGATCGCTGGCAGATTTTTCCCGTCAATGGTCCGGTGAACCTCTCCCGCCTGTTCAATATTTACGACGAAGCGCCGCGGCCTGAGTTGAAGTTTCATAGCTATGTGCCACGTGAATTACGCCTGACCGCGAAATCGCACGATCTATTTGAAGAACTTCGGCGTCACGATGTTTTGCTGCATCATCCCTATGATTCCTACGATGCGGTGCTTTCGTTCATACAGTCGGCAGCCGAGGACGATCGCGTGCTTTCCATCAAGCAGACGCTTTACCGCACAGGCGGCGAACACTCGTCGATTGTCCCCGCGCTCATGGCGGCTGCGGCGCACAAAGAAGTCACGGCAGTTGTGGAACTGAAGGCGCGCTTCGACGAAGCGTCGAATATCCGCTGGGCCCGCGATATGGAAGATGCCGGCGTGCAGGTCTTCCACGGGCTGGTGGGACTGAAGACGCATTGCAAACTCTGTTTGCTGGTGCGCCGCGATCCGGATGGTGTGACTCGTCAATATGCGCACCTCGGCACAGGCAACTACAACGCAACCACCGCCCGTATGTACACCGATCTCAGTCTGTTGACCGCCGACCCGGAGATCACGAGCGCCGTGCACGATGTCTTCAGTTTTCTTACCGCCTACGCCGAGCATCCGGGATATGGGCCGCTGCTGGTTGCCCCGATTGATCTTTCCGAAAAGTGTATGCGTTTGATCGAACGCGAGGCCGAGCACGCCCGTCTCGGTCAGCCCGCGCGCATCATTGTGAAAGTGAATGGGCTGGTCGACAAAAACATCGTCCAGGCGCTCTATCAGGCTTCTCAGGCCGGAGTGGATATCGACCTTCTGGTTCGCGGCGTTTGTTCTCTGCGTCCTGGAATTCGCGGCTTGAGCGATCGCATTCGCGTGCGCAGCATCGTGGGCCGCTTCCTCGAGCATAGCCGAATCTTCTACTTTGAGAATGCCGGAGAGCCCGAAGTCTACCTGGGGAGCGCCGATTGGATGCCGCGCAATTTGCACGAGCGCGTCGAAGTGCTCTTCCCGCTCAAAAATCCACTGCTTCGGGATCGCGTCGTACACGAGATTTTGGCTGCCTACCTGGCCGATAATTTGAAAGCAAGATTCCTGCAAAGTGATGGCCGATATCTTCGTTCTTGGCAATCGCCCAGGGGACGCAGCAAGAAACCTCCAAAAGGCACGGCTGCCTTTAATGCTCAGGATTTTCTGATCGGGCTCGCCGAAGGAACCAGGACGCCGGAAGACATTCCCGTTTCAATTCCTCGCCACATCTCGCGCCTCACGAACAGCCGAACTTCGAGTAGCCGTGCTTCGGCCAGCCGATCCCCAGGAAAGGAATAGTAATCCGAAATGTTTCTTTACTTTTTGCGACACGCCAGTGCTGGACAACGATTGAGCACGGCGAAGAATGACGAAAAACGCGCTCTCGATAAAGATGGCATCGAGCAGTGCGGTTTTATCGGTCGCGCCCTCGCCGCGCTCGGTGTTCAGGTGGAAGTGATTCTTTCCAGCCCCTTGAAACGGGCGACCCAAACCGCTGCGCTGGTCGGAAATGAAATGGGGCACGAAGGCAAACTCGTTCTCGAAAATGCCTTACGCCCGCAGGCTGCTTTTTCCGATTTTCAAAAGATGCTTGAAAAATATGCCCGCCAGGATTCGATCCTGGTCGTGGGACACAACCCGAATTTGCGCGAATTCCTGGGCCGTGTGATTTGCGACAGCGGATGCGAGGCGGTCATTGAATTGAAAAAAGGCGCAGTCGCGAAAGTCGAAATGCGGCGCAACACGGGGTCGCTGAGTTGGTGCATCACGCCGCGCATCCTGCGCACGCTTTACGCCGCGGCGACGGAAAGTTCTCGCCCGAAAACTTCCCGGAAATAAGCACGATCTTTCTCAATCGACCAGACTTCCAGATCGACGCTCGCTTTCCCCCGTGGCGTCAACTTTAGCGTGACCCTACCGTCACGCGCCGAAACTCCGACCTTTCCGACGGACTGGCTTCTCCCCATATTGAGCGCGCGCGCGATGCGCAGCAGCATCGATGCTTTGCTGACGTACTCCTGCTCATCGATACTGAGAGAATTCATGGGCCCGTCTCCGGCCGTTGGACGCGACTTGCCCAGATAACGCGCAATCGACCCGATAATTCGTCGTTGCTGCGGCGTGTATCCGAGGATGTCGGAGTTGGCGATGATGTAGTACGTATGACGGTGGTGGCCGTTGCGATTCACATAATCGCCCACCTCGAAGAGCATGGCCGCGGCCGATAGCCATTCCTTATATTCTGCCGGAAGTTGATGGACGGACTTCAGCGCTGAGAACAGCAACAATGCCGCGTCGCGCACGTGCAGGGCATGATGCAGGTCGACGCGGTAGCGTTCGACGGCCCGCTTGATCGACTCCCAGCGCTCCGATTCGATCGCCCGCCCTGACTTCGTGCTGTGATCGTATTCTGCCGCCATCTGCGCCAGAATGCCGTCCCGCAAACCGAGAGCAGAATAGCGAAAGCCAGAAAGATGGCATCGTTCCAGCAGCTCCGCATAAACCACGGCACCGGCGCAGATAATCTCCGCCCGCCGCGGGCCGATGCCCGGAACTTTTCTGCGCTGCTCCAGGGGCAGGCGCGTGATCTGCTTTGCAAGCTGGCGAATCATCTCGCGAGTGGCGTAAGTCGAGGGACGACTTTTTCTCGGGCGCGCCATATGGCTCGCAGCTTCCGCCAGCGCGGCGGCAGTTCCCGAGGTGGCGATCACGGCGCCCACCCGCGCCGCCTTGATGCGATCTTGCACGCGCGTGACTTCGCGAGCCACAAATTCCTGCAGTCGCTTCAATTCGCTCTTGCGCGGAGGATCGTGCTGCAGAAACTCTCCCGTCAGCCGTACCGCTCCAAGCGGCAGGCTTACCGTGTCGCGAAGTTGCCCGTCGCGCGACAGCGTAACTTCGCAGCTCCCACCTCCCAGATCGATCAGCAGCACGCTCTGCGCACCCAAGCGCCCGGCGGATACGATGCCGAGGTGAATCAGTCGCGCCTCTTCGAGTCCAGAGATGATTTCGATAGTCCACCCAGTCGTCGAACGGACCCACTCCAAAAACGCCCGCGAATTCCGGGCATCGCGCATGGCCGCAGTGGCTACGATCTTCACCGAGTCGGTGCCGCACTCCTGCGTCGCGCGATGAAAACGCCGCAAGACTCGTACCGTGGCCGACATCGCCTCGGGCGACAAGAGGCCGCCACTGAAAACGCCTTCACCGAGACGCGTAACCTCCCGGTCTTCATGGATCGTCTTGAGGCGCCCCGCCTGCAGCCGGGAGATTTTGAGACGGACCGAGTTTGAGCCGATATCGATGGCGGCAAAAGTGGGCATAGAGTTCCGACCCCTATTCTCACACATGGAGCAGAACGCGCACTTTTGATAGGATCAGACGCAGGTTCGACGCTTCGGTTTTTAATCGATCTGTAACAACCCTCTGCTAGGCTCGAACTGCGATGTCAAATCAAGCCCTGCCCCGGCCGCGTTTCAACGCTCCCGACCCGGAGCGGGGTACGAAGGCAGCCCTGAAAATCGAAACCAGTTCGGCGCCACTGTTGCAGGGAAGAGTCAGCGAAGTGCCCGATGCTGTTTTTGGCTGGGCGATGCGATTCTGCGGCTTCGCAGTCGTGGCATTGCTCGCATTAATCGTCTACCAACTGGTGGCGGGTTCGCAGCTTTCCTGGCACGCGTTTGGCTTGAAATTCTTCGGCCAATCGGATTGGAATCCTGTCGAAGATCAGTACGGCGCGTTGCCGTTCATGTACGGCACGATCGTCTCGTCCCTCTTATCGCTGGTCATCGCTGTGCCCCTTTCGTTGGGGGTCGCCGTTTTTATCACGGAGATGTGCCCCGTCGGTTTTCGCGGAATTCTTTCGTTCACCACCGAGCTTCTGGCGGCAATTCCTAGTGTGGTTTATGGCCTCTGGGCAATTTTTGTGATGGTGCCGCTGCTGCGGGAATATGTTCAACCGTTCCTGGGCAAGACGCTGGGCTGGACCGGATTGTTCACCGGACCTCCCTACGGCATTGGCATGCTGGCCGCGGGAATCATCCTGGCGATCATGATCATCCCCATCATTTCGTCGATAACACGCGAGGTGCTCACCGTGGTTCCACAACACCAGCGCGAAGCCGTGCTGGCGCTCGGCGCGACGCGCTGGGAGATGATTCGCATGGGCGTGTTGCGCAACGCGCGCGCGGGCATCGTGGGTGCGATCATTTTGGGCCTCGGACGCGCCCTCGGCGAGACCATGGCGGTCACCATGGTGATTGGCAATCGTCCCGAGATTGCCAAGTCTCTGTTTGCTCCGGGCTACACCATGGCCAGCGTGCTGGCCAACGAGTTTACGGAAGCCACCGGCGATCTCTATCTTTCCGCCTTGATCGAGATCGGCCTGGCATTATTCTTTGTCACGATTGTGGTGAATGCGTTGGCCCGCATTATGGTGTGGAGCGTTACACGAGGCCAACCGGCGAGAAGCCTTGCCTAATCTTTCCAATCCCGCAGCTATCGTAATTCCGCCGGTTAAGATCCCGCCATTCAGCATCCGTCGGCGGGTTACGGACCGACTGATGACTGGCGTGGCCCTCCTCACCGTTGCCTTGGTGTTGCTGCCGCTCTTCGCCATCTTTGCCTACCTGGTTTACAAAGGCATCGGCTCGATCAACTGGGCTTTTTTGACGCAGACTCCGAAGCCGGTGGGTGAACCCGGCGGCGGCATGGCGAACGCCATCGTCGGATCGATGGTAATTCTCGGCATCGCCAGCCTCATGGGCGTCCCGATGGGCATCGGCGCCGGCATTTTTCTCTCCGAGTATGGCCGCAACCGGTATGGCGATATCGTGCGCTTTGTTTCCGACGTTTTGAATGGCGTACCGTCGATCGTGATTGGGATCGTCGCGTACGGCCTGGTCGTGATGCGCCAGAAACATTTCTCGGCGTTGGCTGGAGGCGTTGCCTTGGCCATCATGATGATTCCCACCATCGCTCGCACCACGGAACAGATGCTGCTGCTCGTTCCGCAGGCGATTCGTGAGGCTGCTTACGGCCTCGGAGTCTCGCGCTGGCGCACCACGCTTTCAATCACCCTGCGGACTGCAACCTCGGGAGTCATCACCGGCGTTATGCTGGCCTTCGCGCGCGTGGCGGGAGAAACCGCGCCGCTCCTCTTTACCGCCTTCGGAAACCAATTCTGGAACTGGAAAAGCGATCAGCCGACGGCAGCCTTATCCTTGCAGATATTCACGTACGCTATTTCGCCCTTTGACGAGTGGCACAAGCAGGCGTGGGCGGGCTCGCTGGTGCTGATTATCCTGATTGTCAGCGCGGTAGCGGCGGTTCGCTTGGCCGTCAAACACGGAACGTTGTCGGGCGCATAATTTTAGCCGGGCGCATAATTTTAGAACGAGTCAGCGTGGGAGCTTAAACAGCTATGGGCGTCGGAATTACGGTCGAGCAGCTGAATGCGTTTTACGGGAAGACGCAGGCCTTGTTCGATATCAATATCTCCGTGCTGGCCAATCGCGCCACCGCGCTCATTGGCCCATCGGGCTGCGGCAAATCCACCTTCATTCGCTGTCTGAACCGTATGCACGAGACCATACCCGAAGCGCGTGTGGAGGGCACCGTCCGGATCGGCGACATTAGCGTTTACAACGGAACCTCCGCCACCCAACTGCGCCGTCGTGTCGGCATGGTCTTTCAGAAGCCGAATCCTTTTCCCACCATGTCGATCTATGACAATGTGGCGGCTGGGCTGAAACTCAACGGAGTTCACAACCGGAAACAACTCGATGAGGTTGTACACAAGTCTTTGGAAAGCTCGGCATTGTGGGATGAAGTTAAAGATTCTCTGCACAAGAAATCAGGCGCCAGCCTTTCAGGAGGCCAGCAGCAGAGGCTCTGCATCGCCCGCGCCCTAGCGGTCCAACCAGAGGTCCTGCTGATGGATGAGCCCTGCTCGGCGCTCGATCCTATCTCCACCGGCAAGATTGAAGAACTCATATTTCAATTAAAAGAACAGTACACCATCGTGATTGTGACGCATAATATGCAACAGGCCGCTCGTGTGGCCGAGTTTACGGGATTTTTCCTGCTGGGCAAGATGATCGAGTTCGACAAGACGGAAAAGATATTCACCAATCCTTCCGATAAACGTACGGAAGATTACGTCACGGGAAGATTCGGATAAAAGAGGTTTCGGATAATGCGCACGCGCTTTCAGCAGCAAATGGAGGATCTTCGCGAGAAACTGCTCCGCATGGGCGGTCTCGCGGAGCTAGCGGTGGATCGCGCGTGCCAGGCCTACACGCAGCGGGACTTATCGCGCTGCCAGCTTGTCCTCGAGAACGAGAGCCTCATCAACGCCGCCGAGCGCGAGATCGACGAACTCGCTTTCGATATTCTCGCGACCCAACAACCGGCCGCGGTCGATCTCCGCTTCATCCTCGCTGTGACGAAGATCAACGCTGACCTCGAACGCGTCGGCGATCAAGCGGTCAACATTGCCGAGCGCGTCATGGACCTTATCGAATTGCCCGCCGTCGAGTTGCCCGTAGATATCGCCCGCATGGCGACCGCTGTCAGCGCCATGGTGCGCCGCGCGCTTGAGTCTTTTGTGGAAGGCAAGGCCGAACTGGCCCAAGCCGTCCTCGAAATGGACCACGTCGTCGACCGCATGCGCGACGAGGCGTTTATCGTACTTGTCCGTAAGATGAACGAAGAGCCGCAAGTGACGCAACAAGCTCTGGATGCACTGCTCGTCGCTCGAAATCTTGAACGTGTCGCCGATCATGCGACCAACATTTCCGAAGACGTGATCTTCTGGGTTGTGGGTGCCGACGTCCGCCATCATGCCCAACAAGTCGCCGCCAGCGCCCCCCGCATCGAGCGCCGCCAGCAGTAGCCATTTAATTACGATTCGCAACGACTCTGGGAAGGGCACGAGTTTCAACTCGTGCCGTATCTACCGCGGAATCAATATCGGCTGCCAGCCGCTGGGGGAGTGCCGCGCGCTCCGGAAAACACTCTTTTCGCAGCCTCTTTAGCTTTGGCATAAAAGCTCCCTGATGAATCGCGGCTCGGCCGGCACCTCCATCCTTCACCCAGCTTCGACTTCACCTTATCCCTGCGATACACTGTCTGCGCCCATGAGCCATGCCACCCGCGTTTACGCTACGTGCGACATCGGAGACGCTCTCCAGATTCTTCGCCAAAAAGGATACGACGTCGAAGTCTACCCCAAGCCCGAGCCCCCGCCCAAGTCTCTGATCATCGAGAAGGTAAAGTCCGGCATCGACGGACTGATCACCACTCTGCGGGATCCCGTCGACGCTGAAATTTTTGCCGCCGGTGCCGGAACCCTGAAAGTTGTCGCGCAATATGCCGTCGGTTTTGACAACATCAATCGCGCCGATGCCAACCGCTACAAAATTCCCTTCACCAATACTGCGGATGTCCTCACCGAAGCGACTGCCGAATTTGCCTTTTTCCTGATGGGCGAACTCGCCCGCAAACTCTGGCCTGCCGAGCATCTCTGCCGCGAAAATCACTGGGGATACTGGCATCCCTATCTGCCCTTTCTCGGCGACGAAGTCACCGGAAAAACCGTCGCCATCATCGGCACCGGCCGCATCGGCCTCGCCATGATCAAGAAATGCGCCGGATTCGACATGAACATTCTGTGCTTCGATCCCGCCTACGAGAATCACGATTACATCTCGGCCATTCAAGAAACGAACGATCTACGTTTCCAGCGCGGCATCAGCCACGAAAAAACTTGGATCCGTTACACCACGCTCAACGAGGCCTTGAGTACATCGGACTTCATCAGCCTCCACGTCCCGCTTCTTCGGGAGGCCGAGAGCGCCACCCCGACCTATCATTTGATTAACGAGACCACGTTGCGCATGATGAAGCCTACCGCCATGATCGTGAACACCTCGCGCGGCCCCGTCATCGACGAGACGGCGTTGGCCCGCGCTCTGCGCGAGAACTGGATCGCCGGCGCCGCTCTCGATGTTTACGAAAAAGAACCTCTGCCCGCCGACTCGCCGTTGCGTGATCCCGCCATCGCCGATCGTTGCCGCCTGCTGCCCCATTTTGCCAGCGCCGCCCGTATCACGCGCCTCTCGCCCGATCCCAATAAGGGCATGGCCGGACGCTGCATCCAGGGACTGCTCGACGTGCTGGAAGGAAACTACGGCGGAGATATCGCGAAGATGCCCTACGTCGTAAACAAAGAGGCATTCAAGAGTTAGGTTTGTCTTGTGTGGTGACTGGTGTTGTGTGGGGACGGCCGTCTCGCCCGTCCAGCGGGCGGAACTCGGCAGACTTTCATTCAATAGCCCGTCATCCCGGCAACTTGTCTCCGCCCCGACTCACCTGCTACTCTCGCCATTCGTTCCTGCCATGAAGATTACAAAATGGATATTCGCCGGCCTGCTTTGTCTTTCGCCGATCTCGTACGCTCAGCTGGGCGATCCCGCTCGCGCTCTCAAACTTCTACCCGCTCCCAAAGAAGTTCGTATGGCCCCGGGCAAGCTTCCCATCAAGCCATCCACCGTCATTCTTATCGGCAACCCTGAAGATCGAATGGCGGCAGAAACGCTCGAGAGGGAGATTCGCGACCGCACCGGGATGAGATTGTCGATCGAATCGGCGACCTCAGCTCCCAAAACTGCAGGACACATTTCCTTAGGCCGGCTTTCCGATCGCGGTTTGCGTTCCTATCTCGAATCCCAAGGAGTGAAAATCGGCGACGACCTGGGCGACCAGGGTTATGTCGTTCGCGCGACCGACTCCGGCGTTCTAGTCGCCGCCCGAACCGCCCAAGGCGTCTTCTACGGCGTGCAGACCCTTCGCCAACTCTTGCGGCCTGAAGGCGCGACCGGCAAGTCGCTCGCCATTCCTGCCCTCATCATTCGTGACTGGCCCAGCATGGAGTGGCGCGGCGTGAGCGACGATATCAGCCGCGGTCCGATTCCCACCCTCGACTACCTGAAGCTCCAGATTCGCACCCTGGCCGAGTACAAAATCAATCTGCTCGGCTTCAATATGGAAAATGTTTTCGACTTCAAATCCCAGGCGCTGGTTGCTCCCGAAGGCGCCGCGTTGACGCAGGCCGAGATTAAAGAACTCGCCGACTACGCTAGCAAGTACTACATCACCCTCTTGCCCGAGCAGCAGGCTTTTGGCCACCTTCACCAGTTTCTAAAATACGAAATCTATTCCGATCTTGCCGAGACGCCGCATGGGCACGTTCTTACGCCCACCAATCCTAAAACCTACGACTTCATTCGCCAGGTTTACGGAGAGGTCGTCCCCTTATTCCCCGGCCCTTTTTTTCACATCGGATCCGACGAGACCTTCGAACTCGGCCTCGGCAAAACGAAAGATCTCGCCGCCCAGCAAGGCCTCGGCCGCGTCTACCTTGAGCACCTGCAAAAAGTGTTTGAGATCATGAAGCCTTATCACAAGCAACTTATGTTCTGGGGAGACATTGCAGTCAAGTATCCGGAGTTGCTCACGATTCTTCCGAAAGACATGATTGCCGTTCCCTGGGACTACGATCCGAAGCCGAGCTACGAAAATATTATTACCCCCTATACCAATGCCGGGCTGCGTGTCGTCGTTGCTCCCGGAGTCGGCGACTGGCGCGCCATCTGGCCCGACCTTGAAAACGCCTTCGTCAACATTCGAAACTTCGTTCGCGACGGCCAAAAGCATCAGGCTCTCGGAATGCTCAACACCACCTGGAACGATGATGGCGAATCCTTAGTCGATATGAGTTGGCCCGGACTGGTCTTTGGCGCCACTGCGAGCTGGCAGCCGGGCGAATCAAGCATCGACGACTTCAAGAGCAGCTATGATTGGGCCTTCTACCGCAATGACGACGCCACCTTCGCCGGAGTCATCGACCATCTCGATCGTCCCCACACCCTGCTTGCCGGAGTGAAACTGGACAACGCGAGCCACGATCTTTTCTGGACCGATTCTTTCAGCCAGGCAGGCGCGAACACAGCAGCCACGGCAATACCCATCACTCATGACTTGCGCGTGAACGCGGAACAGGCGACCATCTCACTTCTGCAAAATCGAGCGAAGGCCCATCTCCATGCCGAAACCCTCGACGACATGCTGCTGGCCGCCGAGCATTTGGATACGCTCGGTATGAAGCTGCAATTCACCTCTGAAATCAGCCATTACTATTGGGACGCTTATCAGAACCCGACCGACACGGCCCGCGCGCAGGGCGATCTCGATGAAATCGTCGACATCAACGGGCGTCTCCAGAGTCTGCGCGATGCAATCACCGAGATGCGTGGCAAATACGCCGATGGCTGGTTTCGCGAAAATCAGCCCTACTGGCTCGATAACGCTCTCGTCCGTTACGACAATCTTGCGATGGAGATCCAGCAGAAGATCGTCGCCGTGCAGGCCGCGCAACGCCAGTTCTGGACCACGAAGACTTTGCCCGATCCGCAGCAACTAGGATTTTTTCTAAAATAGCCGCGGGTCTTGCAGTTGTTTTGAAAGGGCGCAGCTTTAGCTGCGCCGCCGGGCGCCCTATCCTAACGTCGCGCTTTTTGCGACGTTAGAGCCCGCCCTGAGCGAAGTCGAAGGGGTGGGATTCCACAAATCTAGCCGCTCACGTTTTCGCGATGCGCAACGATTTTTGGGAAGGGCACGAGTTCACTCGTGCCGTTATCTCGTTCCAAATGTGTTGCGCTTTAGCGTCTGGGGGACGACACTCACTTTTCCGACTCTATGTTTTCCACGCGCACAAACTGGCGTCTCGCCCCCAACGCTCTCACCCGCGCGCTCGAAGCCGCGCGACTTTCCGGCCACAAGCTTCTCGATCTCAGCATTTCGAATCCAACCGACGCCGGCATCCGTCCCGACACAAAAGAAGTGCTGGCCGCGCTGGTGCATGACGGAGCAATGCATTACGACCCGCAACCTCGCGGATTGCTGCACGCTCGCCAAGCTGTATGCCGCTACTATCGCGGCTCTCACGCGGTTTTCAATCTCGATCCGGATCGCCTGCTACTCACCACCAGCACTAGCGAGGCCTACTCCTACATCTTTCGCCTGTTGTGCAATCCGGGAGACGAGGTTCTGGTTCCCAAGCCCAGCTATCCGTTGTTCGAGTTTCTCGCCGACCTCGCCGACGTGAAACTCGTTCCCTATCCGCTGCTCTACGATCACGGATGGCAGATCGACTTCGACTCGCTCTACAAGGCCGCAACTGCCCGCTCGCGAGCCGTAATTCTGGTTCATCCGAATAACCCGACGGGCTCCTATGTCGCGTTGAAAGAAACTGCGGCGCTCAACACTTTCTGCCAGGAGTACGGCCTGGCCTTGATTGTGGATGAAGTCTTTCTCGACTACGCCCACGATGGCGCTCTCCGCGAAAGTTTCGTCAGCAACTCCGAAGCGCTGACCTTTACCCTCAGCGGAATTTCGAAAATCTCCGCACTGCCCCAAATGAAGCTGGCATGGCTCGCGACCAGCGGACCCGAAAAAGCTGTTTCCGAAGCTGGCGCGCGTCTTGAGATTATCGCCGATACATTTCTCTCACTGAACGCGCCCGTTCAATTCGCCGCGCCGACTTTCCTTGATCAACGCAAACAGATTCAACCGATTTTGCTCGACCGCTTGCGTTCGAACCTCGCGGAACTCGACCGGCAAATCGCCGCCTATCCCGCCTGCGTGCGCCTGGCCGTCGAGGGTGGATGGTACGTCGTTCTTCGCGTGCCCGCGCTCGGCAGCGACGAAGACCTTGCCATTCGTTTGTTGCGCGAGGCGCACGTCCTAATCCATCCCGGACACTTTTACGACTTCCCCACCGACGGCTATCTGGTCCTCAGCCTGATCACCGAACCCGCCGATTTCCGCGAAGGCATCGCGCGCCTGCTGCCGATGGTCGGCGCCTGAAGGTAGTTCGGAAGTGAGTTGTCCAGTTGCTCGTGATCCGGAACATCCGTGCCAGCTCCGCTCTTCCTCGTGGTATTCTTCTCGCCGTTTACTGAGTTCGGAGAATTCATGTCCATCAATCGTCGCGGATTTCTAGGTTCTGCAATTGCTACATCGCTGGCCACAGGTCTGACCGCACACGGCCTCAACGCGCAAAACCAAAACAAAGATAAATCGCGGGACGACGCGCACGCTCCCGCCAATCCGTTCGGCCCCGCCAAGCGCCCGATCATCGTCTGCGCGCACAACGGTGTCAACTATCTCGACGACGCGTTCGCTTTCTTGAAGGGTGGCGGTGACACGCTGGACGCCGCGATTCGCGTCGTCAAAGGTCCGGAAGACGATCCCAACGACGATACGGTCGGGCTTGGCGGACTTCCCAACGAAGAAGGTGTCGTCGAACTCGATGCCTGTTGTATGCACGGGCCAACGCGGCGCGCGGGATCCGTCGGCGGCGTTCGCAACATCAAGAATGTCGCCCTCGTCTCGAAGGCCGTCATGGAACATACCGGACACGTGATGCTGGTTGGCGAAGGCGCGGAGCGCTTTGCCGTTGCCCAAGGTTTCCCCCGCGAAAATCTGTTGACCGAGCGCTCCCGCAAAATCTGGCTGCTCTGGAAAGAAAATCATTCGACCAACGACTGGTGGGGGCCGGGATTGGCCGACCCGCACTGGAAGGCGCCTGCGCCCACACCCGACACTCCGCAAGCGAAAGTTTGGCAAGCGCCACCATGGAAAGAACGCATCGAACTCCTCGCAGAACGCGCCGCACAACTCGGCATCGAACCCGAATTTCGTATGGCTGCGATTCGCCGCGTCCTGTCGCCTCCGACCGGAACGATTCACTGCTCAGCGCTCAACGACAAGGGAGAAGTTTCCGGCGTCACAACCACCAGCGGACTGGCTTTTAAACTCCCTGGGCGTGTCGGTGATTCCCCAATTATCGGTGCTGGCTGTTATACCGATCAGGATGTGGGGTCGGCAGGCGCGACGGGCTCAGGAGAAGAGAACATCAAAGTCGCGGGCGCCCATACCATCGTCGAAAATATGCGGCGCGGCATGTCTCCGCTCGACGCCGGACTCGACACGCTGCATCGCATCGTCCGCAACTACAACAACGACATGACCAAGCTTAAGTTCATCGATATGACGTATTACATCCTGCGCAAAGATGGAGCGTATGCGGGTGTCTCCCTGTGGGAAGGTTACTGGGAGGCCGATAAGCACCAGATCGCGGTCCACGACGGCGTGAAGCGCTCCGAGGTAACAGTCTCAATCTTCAAAGGCCCCTCGCATGATTTCCCACCCATGCCCGCGCTGCCGAAAGAGTTGACTCAGGATTCCGTCTATGTCAAGTGAACCCCTTGGGTCACGCTAACCTTTAGCAGGGTACAGGAAACTCCGATTCGAAGTGCTTTTGGGAAGGGCACGAGTTCTACTGGTGCCGCTAAGTCGTTCCCAATGTGTCCCGCTTCAGCGCCCCAGGGACGACTCCTTGCATCCTCGATTATTTGTGGCAGGACCGAAATATAAGGACGTTTATAAACGTACAATACTGTACTAACATATTGTACAGATTATATTGTTCACATTATATTATGCGTACAATGTTCCACGTGGAACACTGTACGTACAAATCGCCCGGAAGAAAAATGGTTTCTCACCGGCCCGATGGCCCCAGGTTCCCCGCCCGACTCGACTTATAGGCGTAGATCACCGCCAGCAGCGGCGGTGCCAGCAGGAATCCCCAGAAGGGAATCAGGAAGCCGAGGACCAACGGCGCGAGAATCGACGCCCAGATAGGGACGCGAGCCGAACGGCGCATGAGGTAGGGCTGGAGCAGCAATCCATCGACCACGACGATCACCGCATAGAGGATGAGAACGTACAGCGGATGCTGCCAGTCCTGCCAACGGAGGGCGGCTGCCAGGACGGGACCGAGTAGTCCGAGGATCGGTCCGAAGTGGGGGATGATTTGTAACGTGGCGGCTAGCACCGCCCACAGCGGGGCCCAGGGCACGCGGATGATCCAGAGACCGAGGAGCCAGAGGAGTCCAATGGCGACGGAGTCTTGCACTTGGGCGATCGCCCATCGCTTCAGCGCGGAACCAGTGATGCGAAGGTGATCGGATGCGTTCACGAGTACTCCCAGACCTGCCCTGAAACGGCGCGGCTTCAGCCGATCCGTTGAGCCTCAACACAGAGAGGGCCTCAGCCCAGTTATGAGATGCGTTCTTGGCGTCCGGTGGACGGGACAGAAAACTTGTCGGCGAATTCCGGAGGGAGCGTAGGCGTGCCTCCGGGTTGCGAGCAGACATAGCGGGCGACTTCGTTGGCGATGCTGTTGATTTCGTCGAGGTCCATTCCACGCAGCAGGCCGTGAACGAGCGCGGCGGTGAAAGAGTCTCCGGCCCCCACTGTGTCGACTACTTCGACTGGACGCGAGATGCAGTCGGACCAGCGTTCTGTATTCTCGTCATCCGCCGAGCTACGTTTTTGATAGAGCAGGCTGCCATGGGCTCCGCGGGTGAGGGCGACCAGTTGCAGGTTGAAAATTTCGGCGAGGCGTCTGATTTGATTGCGCGTCTGAGATTGCGGGGACATCGGGGCCGACGCCTTCGTTGCTGGGCCCGGTGCTGACCCGCGGGCAGAAGTGTCCGCGCCACACGTGTCTGCTAAACACGGGCTTTCTAGATTGAACATGGCGGCTAGAGTGGGGAGTTCGTCGTCGTTCATTTTGAGGACGTTCGAATGCTCGAGCGATTCCTCGATCACTTCGCGGGAATAAAAATTCTGGCGCAGGTTGATGTCGAAGACGCGAAGTGCGCGGGGCGGGGTGGCAGCGACAAGCTGACGGATGGCTTGACGCGAAGCGGCACCGCGTTGCGCCAAACTTCCGAAGCAGAAGGCGTCGGCGGCTCTGGCGTAAGCGAGCGCTTCGGGTGTGGCGGCGATGTAATCCCAGGCCACGTTTTGCTGGACCGTGTAATGCGTAAGGCCTTCGCCAGAGAGTTCGACCTTCACGGTTCCAGTGGGAGCGGATTCATCCACCTGAATCGCACCTTCGGGCAGGCCCATGTTGCGCAGACGGCGGATGATTTCGCGTCCGTATTCGTCATTTCCGAGCCGTGTAATGATGGCGGCTTCAGCGCCGAGAGCGTGGGCGTGATAGGCGAAATTGGCGGGTGCGCCGCCCAACTGCGGTCCAGTGAGCAGCAAGTCCCACAGGATTTCTCCCACGGCGATGATTTTCAGCGAGGACATTCCGTTTCCCTGAACATGGTCGATCGACATGGCGACCTATATGATGCCCATCTGCTTTTGAATTTGCTCCAGTGGGACGCCCTTTGTCTCGGGAACCATGGTGGCTACCCAAATGAGTTGCAGGACCATCATCCCGCAAAAGAAGGAGAAGACATAGCCGGTCGGAAAGTAAGTCACCATGTGCGGGAAGAATGTGGTCAGCAAGGCGGCGAAGATCCAATGGGTGAAACTGCCGAGAGCCTGGCCTTCGGCGCGATGGCGGTTGGGGAAAATTTCGGAGATGAAGACCCAGATGACGGTGCCCTGGCCGACTCCGTGGGCGGCAATAAAGGCGAAGATGCAGATCGGTACGATGGAATAGTGCTGTGTGAAGAAGGCCCATGCAGTGAGGCCGAGCGAAGCGATGTATCCGAAGGAGCCGATGTAAAGAAGAGTACGGCGGCCGAGGCGGTCGATCAGCCAGAGTCCGACAAAAGTGAAAATCAGATTCGTGATACCAATGCCGATGGACTGCAGAAGTGCGGCTTTGGTACCGAGTCCGGTGAGTTCGAAGATGCGGGGCGCGAAATAGAGGATGGCGTTGATGCCGGAGAGTTGGTTGAAGAACGCGATCAGGATGGCGAGCATGATCGGTTTGCGCAGGCGCCGCGTCCAGAAGTGCGCGGCGGAAGTGCCTTCTTTCGCGGAAGCGGCGACGATTTCGTTGGCGACCGCTTCGATGTCGGCCGGTGGAGCGCCGGGTTGAATCCGTTGCAGAATGATCTGGGCGGCCGCTCGATCGCCTTTTTTGGCGATCAGCCAGCGCGGACTTTCGGGAAGTCCCAAACAGAAAAGCGCGTAGATCAGAGAAGGGAAGGCGGCAACGCCGAGCATCCAGCGCCAGGCGTTTTCACCGACTCCGGCGAGCAGGGCGTTCGAGACGAATGCGATGAGGATGCCGAAGACGATGTTGAACTGAAACATGCCGGCTAGCTGCCCGCGGTGTTTGGGGGGCGCGATTTCGGAGATATAGAGCGGGGCAGCGATCGTCGATATGCCGATGCCTAGGCCTCCGATGACGCGAGCGGCGATAAATAGGGAGACGTTGGTGGCGAGAGCCGACCCGACGGCGCCGACAAAGTAGAGAACGCCGATCCAGAGCAGCGTTTTCTTGCGGCCGAAGCGGTCGGTGGGCCAGCCTCCGATTAAGGATCCGACCACGGTGCCATAGAGTGCGGAGGCCATGGCGACGCCGTGCAGCTCAGGGCTTAATCCCCAGAGAGATTGAATCGTTTTTTCCGCGCCGGAAATCACGACGGTGTCGAAACCGAAAAGGAATCCCGCAAGAGCCGAGGTGAGCGACCAGAAGAAGACGCGAGCATTCATAGGTTGGAGGAAGTCGGAAAGCGCTCCCACGATAAACGCATCGGACGCGAGACGCAATCGGGAAGTCGGAAACGCGCCACAGCGGCTGACGTTAGGGATGGATCGTTCTAGGTATCAATCAGTGCAAGGGCGTTGACCACGAAGGGGCGCGGAGGTTTGCGAAAGGCAGCAGGTCGAGATCCGAGATGGGTTGATATTGGACCCTGTGGGCGGTGGGCGAACTTGAACGGGGCGGTTCTAGCGTGTATAAACATTGAGGAAGCACGATGCCGGGTGCAGTGGGTTCCGCTGCGAAAACCAGGCGGGAAGTTTGGTTCCGGCGTGCGCCGTGCAGGTGGCGATTTTCCCTCAACTGGCCTGCAAGTCATTGATTGGAAAAAGCGGAAGTGGTGGAATTGGCAGACACACCATCTTGAGGGGGTGGCGCCGAAAGGCGTGGGGGTTCAAATCCCCCCTTCCGCACCATAGCAATCCTAGTGCAATGCGCGACAGCGCTATTGTCGAAATCTGAGCTGCGGCTCGCCGGGAGTTTGTTTGCATGCTGGTTACGGTTCTGATCACGATTGTTCACGTCATCGTCTGTTTTTTCTTGATTGCGGTCGTGTTGCTGCAGAGTGGAAAGAGCGGCGATCTGGCCGCGGCTTTCGGCGGGCAGGGTAGCCAGACGGCTTTCGGGCCGCGGGGTGCGGCTTCGGTACTGTCGCGGGCGACGACCTGGTCCGCGATTATTTTTATGGTGACATCGATTACGCTCTCGATCTTTGCGGCGCGCAAGATGGGACCCACGTCGGTGTTCTCTGGGGTTAAGCCTGCCACAACAAAGTCTCAGCCGATTACTCCGGCTCCTGTGGCGCCTCCAACGGTTCCGCAGAATCAGGCGCCCACGCAAAAGTAAGCGCGTTTTTTCAGTACGGCTGTTTGTCGGATTTCCAGGCAGCCCTGATTGTCTTCTCTTTTTCGAAGTTCATTTTGGACGGGCGGAACGCCCGTCACCACACTAGCCACCCCGAGCACAACTCTATTTTTGCAGGTAGGGATTCTCGTCCCTTTCTTGACCTATGGTTGTCTTCGGCCCGTGGCCGGGGATCACGACGGTTTCGTCAGGCAGCGTCAAAACACGATCATGCAGGGAGTGCATAATTTTTTCGAAGGAGCCTCCGGGGAGATCGGTGCGTCCGATGCTGCCGGCGAAAAGCGTATCGCCCGCGATCAGTAATTTCTCCACCGGGAAGTAGAGGCAGACGCTGCCTTCGGTGTGGCCGGGAGTGTGGAGAACATTTGCTTTCAGGGCACCCGTCTGCAGCGATTCGCCATCGGCGATGCTCGACTCAATCGCAACGTCCCCTGGCGACGCCATGCCGAGCCACTCGGCCTGCACGTCTAACATCTTCAACAACGCATAATCATTCTGATTGAGCAGGATGGGCGCGCCAGTCTGGGCGCGGAGCTTCATGGCTCCGCCGACATGATCGATGTGGGCATGGGTGATGACGATCTGCTTGACCTGCAGTTTGTACTGTTTAATCACCGCGAGAATGTCAGCGATGTCGTCGCCGGGATCGATGACCATGGCTTCGTGCGTGGTCTCGTCTCCGATGATCGAGCAGTTGCACTGCAAGGGACCTACGGGGAGGATCTTGTGGATCATGCGTTC
>Ga0302278_10002570_pt1 | contig 20859 bp, 12 predicted proteins | sample III_Bog_N3_2_FD_194543 | JGI IMG/M metagenome (GOLD analysis project Ga0302278, IMG submission 194543) | Peat permafrost microbial communities from Stordalen Mire near Abisko, Sweden - III_Bog_N3_2 | ecosystem: Environmental > Terrestrial > Soil > Wetlands > Peat | place: Sweden: Abisko...
CAACGCATTCATAATAAAGCAGTTATTTTCACTCGATTTCAACAGGTTTCAATAAACGGTCGAATCTGGTTCGGGACCAGGGGGTCGGAGGTTCAAATCCTCTCTCCCCGACCATTTCATTGCATGCAACAGATGCGGCCCATGGGCCGCGTTTCTGTTTGTGGACAACCCCGCACAGGTCGGCACCGGTGTAGACACACCGCGAGGACGACGCGCCCACCGTCTCCTGAGTCACCGCGAAGGGCACGATCTGAGCCGCCCGCCACCGGGTTTTTCTGTGCCGTGAGACCCCAGGGCAATCAGCTCAAAATCAAGGCCCGGGAAAGCGAGTCGCTACCGGAAGATCGGGGCCGGGGAAACCTGCGCCGCAACCGAAATATTGACCAGATAACCGGTAATCACCACATTGAACGACATAAAAGTTGGAGTAAAGCCTGCAAACGCCGGCGAGACTTCCAACGTATCCGCGTACATGGTGGTGGAGTAATCGGCGTAATACTGACCGGGCACGGTGGCAGAGGGACTGGGAGCGAAGTAGCGGAGATTGGATGAATTCGAGCCGAGGGTCGAACTGAAGATGATGATGGGTTGGACGTCGGTGCCGTTGGTCTGCGCGGCGCCAGAGAGGCTGATATCTTGGATCACCAGCCGGTAACCGGTGGGAATCGTGACCGGGGTGAAGTTGAAGTTGTTGATGTTGATCGGCACAGTGACCTGAAAGGCATTCCGAACCGGGTCGACGCTGTTCTGCCCATGCAGACTCATGGGGCTGAACGCCGCGTATGCGAGGGATATGGCGATGGCTAGAGCGAGGGCAACGCGATGGAATTTCATGCAATCCTCCTGGATTCCTGTCATTGGCAGCTGTTCGGGGGGGGCGACAGTCCTCTTATTGTGGTTCTTGCGAGGATTTTGTGTCAGGAACTGAGATGATTTTTGTGCTTTCTGCCGCGGAGGCCGACCTGCAGTGGAAAATCTGGCCCAGGGCCGATACCAAAATCACGATAGATATACCCTAAGCAAAATCTTCAAAGTGTTGATTTCCTTAAGAAATCAACACCCCAGCACGCCCCTCAACGGGGCACTGTTATTGTGGGATTGCTCTATAGCAGTTTCGGAATTACTGTAGACCGGAAGCACGAGCGTAAGTGGCTTTTTTCTCAAGAAAAAGCCACCCTGCACACCGTCAATGAGGACCACACAAATTCCGAAACTGCTCTCAGAACCGGAACCGCACGCATCGATTCCATCTGGCGAGAATGATCAGCATGGCGCCGGCGGAATGAAGATACAGCATGTGCAGGGAGAGGCGAAAAGCAGTGCCATTGAAAGATCCCGCCGCGGTATCGTCGGCGCTGCGGCAGATCTTGTAATCGATTGATTCTAATAATGGTCGGGACGGGCAGATTCGAACTGCCGACCCCTCGCACCCCAAGCGAGTGCTCTACCAGGCTGAGCCACGTCCCGACACAATGTAGCCGGCTCGCGGAGGCGAACCGGCTTTAGGGTCTGAATCAGTTTACACCAGCCAATCGGCCAGCGTGCCCTCTGCCGGAAACAACTCGTCGGGCGCACTTTTCCGCGCAATGCGGTTGCGATATCGGGGTGGTGGTCGATTCGCCGCGCCAATCGGCTCTTCAGCGGCAGGGTGGTCACCGTGTACACTTTCCGGCACATGCGAATCACCAATCACTCCCGCTCTCTTCTTTCCGGTCGCGGCTTGTGCTCCGGCCTTGCCGTCCTGCTGTGCTGCGCGCTGCTCCAGCCCGTGCAAGCCCAGGCCAACCCGGCCGGCCGCCTGCTCATTTACGCCATTGATGTGGAGGGAGGTCAATCGACGCTCCTCGTGGATACGGCTACCCACGCATCTCTTCTCATCGATACAGGCTGGCCCGGTAACGGCGGTCGTGACGCCCTGCGCATTCAGGCCGCCATGGCCGATGCGGGCATCAGCCGCCTCGATCACGTGCTCATCACGCACTTCCATACCGACCACGTCGGCGGCGTGCCGGAGCTGGTCAAGCGCGTCCATGTGGATGAGTTCCTTGACCACGGCGTCAACCGCGAGGACTCCGACATCACCCGCCAGGACTTTGCCAACTATCTCAAGGCAATCGCGGGCAGCAAGCGGCGCATCGTGCATCCCGGCGACCGAATCGAACTTCCCGGCCTGAGTGCAGTCGTCCTCACAGCGGATGGCGAGCATATTGCGGCGGTTCCGGGCATTACGCCGGCGCCGAATCCGTACTGCGCGGCCGAGCCCAAATGGGATCTGGACACGACCGAGAACCCGCGCTCGACCGGCGTGCTTATTCGCTTCCGTAAATTCCGTTTTCTCGATCTCGGCGACCTTACCAAAGCCAAGGAGATTCCGCTGGTCTGCCCGCAGAATCTGATCGGCACGGTCGATCTCTACATGGTGAATCACCACGGCTTCAACCTGTCGAATTCGCGCGCGTTCGTGGATGCCATTCACCCCCGCGTGGCCATTATGGACAACGGCGCACACAAGGCCGGCAGCCCCGAGGCGTGGCAAACGGTCCACGAGAGTCCGGGCCTTGAAGACCTGTGGATGTTGCACACCGCTGAAGACTCTGACGCCGCGCATAACAGCGCTGAGCCTCTGGTGGCAAACCTGAAGGGCGGTGCCGATGGGGCATGGCTCAAGGTCGTGGCCGAACCGGACGGCGGCTTTTCAGTAACCAACGGCCGCACCGGGCAGACCAAGGCTTATCCGCATCGATAAGCCCCGGCGGCGTAATCTCAATCGACACCGGTCAAAGCCGGCTGAGCCGTGTTTCCACGCGGCACCCGCCGCCGGATGTGAAGGTGAGCTTGCCGCCAAGTTGATGGCACAGGCTGGCAGCGAGTTTAAGTCCCATCGAGCTGCACAGGGCCGTGTCAAATCCATCTGGCAGCCCCACGCCGTCATCTTGAAAAACAAGATCCACAGCGTCCTGAACGCGATGCACCGAGACGGTTACCGTTCCTTTGCGGCCATCGGGGTAGCCGTGTTTGAGGCAGTTTGAGAGCAGCTCGTTGACCAGCAATCCGAAGGGAATGGCATGGTCGAGGTTGAGCAGCAGGTCATCGCAATCGAACTCGATCTGGACCTGGCCGTGCAGTGCGGCGTTGGATTCGGCCACGCCCGCGAACAAATCGCGCAGGTACTTTGATATCGAGATGCCGGCCAGGTCTTTGGTCTGGTAAAGATGCTCGTGAACCATGGCCATGGCGAACACCCGCTGCGCGGTCGTCATGGTGACCGCGCGAGCCTCGCCCGGGGGCAGCGAGCGGACGCTCATCTTCAGCAGGCTCTGTACCACCTGGAGATTGTTCTTCACCCGGTGGTGGATTTCGTTGAGCATCAGGCGCTTCTCTTCCAGGTCCCGGGTCGTCAGAAGAGCCAGCGCCTCCACTTCCTCATTTTTGCGGCGCAGTTCGCTCACCGTCGCTTCCAGTTGCCCGGTGCGCTCGGCCACGCGTTGTTCCAGGTCTGTGGCCAGCCGCGAGAGCGACTCCTCGGCGCGCTTCTGCCGGGTCATGTCACGGGCCACTCGCACAAAGCCGGCCAGCGCTCCGGCCGCATCGCGAATTGCTGTCGTCTCCCCGATGCACCAGAAGATCTCGCCATTGCTGCGGACCCGCCAGCCCTCAGTGGAGCAGTGTCCAGACCGCGCCGCCTGATCCAGTTCCTGCTGTGGCTCGCCGGCTTCACACGCCTCACCGGTGAACAGCAGGCCGTACTCTCGGCCCTGCACCTCCCCGGCAGCGTAGCCCACCACGTTCTGTGCGCCCGAACTCCAACTGTCGAATCGTCCCATTGCATCGAGGGTGAAGATCACGTGGTCACTGATGCTCTCTACAATGACCCGATAGCGGTCCAGCTGCGCGTTGACCGCGCGCAGAGTCTCCTCGGCCTGCTTCTGCGCGGTGAGCATGTGGGCGATGCGCATATAGCCGGTAAGCTGGCCGTTCTCATCGCGCAGCGCACTCAGCACGCCGCTGCTCCATACCCGCAGACCCTTCGGCGTGGTGCGCCAGGAGTCGGAGGCAAAGCGCCCGTTGCGCGCCGCCTCGGCAAGCTCGTGCTCGGGCGCCCCGGCGGCAACCTCTTCAGGCGTAAAAAACGTTGAATAGTGCCGGCCCACCATCTCTGCGGCGGTAGCCCCAGAGAGCCTTTGCGCGCCCGGCTCCCAACTGCTGATGAAACCCTCCGCGTCAAGCGTGTAGATGGAGTACTCGTCCACGTTTTCGACGATGATGCGATAGCGCTGGAGCTGCGCGTTCAGAGCCTGGAGCGCGACTTCGGAGTTCTTCTGCGGGGTCGTATCCCGCCCTACCCGCACATAGCCGGTGAGATTGCCGGCATCGTCGCGCACCGCTGTGAGTACGCCGGTGGCCCAGAACCGGGTTCCGTCCCGGCGCTGCTTCCAGGCGTCGCGAATGCTTCGTCCGTTGCGTGCCGCTTCCTCCAGCTCCTGGCGCGGCAAACCGGTGAGCCTGTCCTCTTCCGTGGCCAGGACGTCGTACTCCAGCCCGAGAACGTCTTCCAGCGTGTATCCCGTGCGCTGTTCTGCCGCGCCGTGTCCCCAATCGGTGTACCTGCCCTGTGGATCGAGCATGCTGATGCCGTATTCGCTCAGATTTTCTACGATGATGCGGTAACGGTCCAATTGCGCGTTGAGCCGGCGCAGCGCGTCTTCTGCTTCCTTCTGCAGTGTCATCGGCCGCGCCACCCGAACATAGCCTGTGAGGGCGCCCTCGGCGTCGCGCACCGCGCTCAGTACGCTGCTGCTCCACAGCGACCTGCCTCCGGGGGTGAGCCGCCAGGCGTCCACGGCGTACTTGCCGGCGCGGGCCGCTTCGGCCAGCTCCTGCTCCGGCACCCCGGCCAGCACCTCATTGGCGGGAAAGAAGATGGAAAACGGCTGGCCCAGCATCTGCTGTCGAGAGAAGCCGCTCTCCCGTTCCGCACCCGCATCCCAGCTGGTGATCCGGCCCTGCGGGTCAAGGGAGAAGATTACATATTCAGAGATGTTTTCAACGATGATCCGGTAGCTCTCCAGCTGCTCATTGCGGCGTCGTATGGCGTCTTCAGACGCCTTCTGCGCACTCATATCGCGGGTCACCTTGGCAAAACCGCGCAGTTCACCGTCCCGAGCGCGTATGGCGGTCAGCGTGACCTGGGCCCAGAACGCCTCGCCGTTCTTGCGCTGCCGCCAGCCGTCAACGGCATAGCGGCCTTCGCGCGCGGCCGCCTCCAACTCCTGCTCGGGCAGGCCCGCCGCCGCATCCTCAGGGAGAAAGAAGATGGAAAAGTTGAGGCCCAGTATCTCTTCGGCCGTGTAGCCCTTGCTGCGTTCCGCGCCCACGTTCCAGGTCATCACCCGGCCCTCGGGATCGAGCATGAAGATGGCGTAGTCGGTCACTGCATCCAGCAACAGGTGGAACCATTCCTCGCTGCTTGCGATCAACGGTCCAGACGCGTGCACGGTCTCTGCGTAGAGTGGGACTTCCGTCAGGAACTCATCGCACGGCCCGGTGCGAAGATCGGTGGCAGAGCTTGCACCATGGGGAGCACGCGCATAGGAACTTTCCCTCACAGACATGGCACTCTCCGAATCCTCGGCAACACAAGTCGATCAGGTATCTCACATGGCTCCGTCTCGTCACACGGCCTGACGGTATCCCTTGCCATCAGGCTAGCGCGACAGGGCAAAGAAGGGCGGAGGGGAGGGCTCTGGAAATCCAGACGGAGTGTCCAAAAGCGGATTGGCGGTTTGCCAATCCTGAAATGGGCCGCGCCAAAGGGCGATTTGAGGCTCCCGCAACGCGAATCCGCTCCCGGCCGCTCGCCTGTCTGCGCGCCGGGAAAGTGTCCGCGCTGCAATCTACGCTCGGCTTCTGTACAGTTCCTCAAGCGCATCGCAGGCGGCCCGGACACCATCCTCGCTGCCAACCCGTTCAGCGGCTTGCTCCGCATGCTCGTTCAGCAGTGGTTCAGCCATCATTGACTCGAGCCTGCGTGCCACCCTTTGCGGCGTGTACCGCCCGCGCTCGATCACCCGCGCCACGCCCAGCCGCCGCATCCGCCGCGCGTTGTCCGGCTGGTCGTGCGAGTAGGGCATGATCAGCATGGGCCGGCCCGCGCGCAGGCACTGCGCCGTTGTCCCCACGCCGCCCTGGTGCACCACCAGCCGGGCGCGCGGAAACAGCGCAGAATAAGGCGCATAGTCGGCCACGCAGATGCTCTCGGGCAGCACTCCCTGGGGTCGGTTGCGCGGGTCCGAGCCGATCAGCAGAACGGCCCGCACGCCCAGCCGAATCGCCGCCTTGGCCGAGTACTCGTAGAACTTGCCCGCAGCCAGCACCGCAGCCGAGCCAAGCGTGAAAACCACCGGCGCCGGAGCAGCGGCGAGAAACGCCTCGAGGGGGGCAGGCAGGGCGGCGTTGCCGGCGTCAGAATCATAAAAGCAGAAGCCCGTGATCCGGGTATGCGGCGGCCAGTCCTTCTGCTCTGTGCCCAGCACGGGAGAGAACAAAGCCAGCACCAGCGCTGGCGAGTGCTTGGCGTCAAACAGGGGATTCGGGCCGCGCTCCAGGCCCAGGTCGCGGCGCAGATCGTAGATCGGCTGCGCCCAGTTCCGGCTCACAAACCGCGCCAGGCGGCGAATCGCCCGTCCCATTCCCGGAACGGTCCTGTCTGCCCGCGCGAGTTTGGGATACATGGGCAGCACCGGCGGATCAAACGCGGAGAAGAAGCTGAGCGGAGCCAGCACATAGCTGGCCCAGGCGATGCCCGTCATCTCCGCCACCAGCGGCCCGGCATAGTTGAGCTCGCCCACCAGCAGCAGATCGGCGCGCACTGGTTTTGTCGCTGCATCCAGCAGGTCGGCGTACGTCTGGCGCAGGGCGGGGAAGAGAAACTCGCGCAGCCCGCGCTCGGTACCCTTGCGCACGTCGTAAATCATCTCCACCAGCAGCGTATTGGCGGGGTCAATGTCCGGCCGGACCGCATGAAACTCGATCCCCAGCGGCCGTATCTTGGGCTCGAAGACAGCCGGCACCGCCAGCACCGGCACATGGCCGCGCCGCTTCAGCTCAAGCGCAAGCGCAATCAGCGGATTGATGTCGCCAAAGGTGCCGATGTTCGAGAGAATAATGCGCAATAAGATGCCCTCAGTCGTGCATGGCCGGCAGTTATGAGCCTAATGCACCGGGGCGAAGGCGTGCCCGCTGCGGCCGTGTACGCGAGGCCCACTTCGCCGGCGGCGATTGGCTTCCTTATAATGGCGCGATGCAAATGAGCCGTCGATCCTTCGTGGCCGGACTGCTTGCCTCGCCGTTGGCCGCCCGCTATGCCGCCGCCGCGCAAGCCCTCGCGCCGATGAAGATCACCGGCGTCGAGACCGTCTACTGGAACTCGCGCAGCGACACGGATTTTGAGCCCCACTGGACCTGGGTCAAGATCGAGACCGATGCCGGCGTCTACGGCATTGGCGAGACCTACCCGCGCAATCCGGTCGAGGCGGCCATGATCCACAGCGCGGCCTCGGCATTGATCGGCAACGATCCCCGCGACATCGAGCGCATCTGGGCCGACCTCTATCGCACCTTCGACTTCCAGGTGGCCGGCGGCGCGGAGATGCGGTCGCTCAGCGCCATCGACCTCGCCCTCTGGGACCTGCTCGGTAAGTCGCTCCAGGCGCCTGTCTATCGCCTCATCGGCGGCCGCACCAATCCCGCCGTGCGCGTCTATAACACCTGCTTCAACTACAAATACGACTTCAACACCGAACCGGAAAAAATCATGCGCGAGCTCATTGACACCCGCGGCGTCAAGGGCATCAAGATCTGGCCCTTCGACGGCGCCGCCGCGCGCAACAAAAATCAGTTCATTGCGTGGAACGATATCGATCAAGCTCTCATCCCGGTCAAGAAGCTGCGCGACAGCTTCGGCATGGACATCGAGATCGCCCTGGAGTTTCACGGCCAGTGGAACCTGCCCTCGGCCATCCGCATCGCGCACTCGCTGGAGCCTTACAAGCCGATGTGGCTCGAAGATATGATGATGCCCGGCAACTTCAAGCAGTATGCCGAGCTGGCCGCGGCCACTTCTCTGCCGCTCATCGCCGGGGAACGCATGGCCGGCAAAATGCAGTTCGAGCAGTTGTTCGAGTCGCGCACCGTCAAGTACGCCATGTTCGACGTCACCTGGTGCGGCGGCCTGACCGAGGCGCGCAAGGTCGCCGCCATGGCCGACGCCATGGAGCTGCCCATCGCGCCGCACACCGCCGGCGGCCCGCTGCTCTTCTATGCCACTTCGCACCTGTCCACCGCCGAGCCCAACGTCTGGATACAGGAAAGCGTCCAGGTTTTCTATGAACACGACTGGCCCCTCATGCTCGAAAATCCCATCGCCCCCCACGACGGCCACATCCGCATCACCGACGATCCCGGCTTCGGCATGAAGATCAAGCCGGAGGTCTGGAACCATCCCAAATCAGTCCACCAGGTCACCGGCAAGATAGCGGGTCAGAACTAGAGCTGGTTGCATTAACCCGGTTTTGAAAGGGCACGGCTTAAGCCGTGCCGCCGAAGCTGCTTAAAATCAGAAGCTTTAGAGCAGTTCTCCAATTCATGTGCTCTATTGAGTTCCGTGCAAGGTGGCTTTTTCCTGAGGAGAAAGCCACTTATCATCGTGCTTTCGGTGTACAGCAATTGGAGAACAGCTTGAGCCCCCCGAGGGATGCACTGAAATGGTCGAGCAGCATTTATGCAACTAGTTTTAGAACGCCACGGGATGAGGCGGTAACCCACCCTATCAAACACTAGGCAAAAACTTCACGGATTCTCAACAGCGGCGAGCCTCTTCGCCTCGTACCTGTACGGCATGCTGTGCATTTTCCCCCAAGAATCAACAACGAAAAAGCCACCGATTTGAGAATTCAATGATCCATATGTTACACTGCGTAACACTACGACACGTAACACGCGCCCGCGACAGGCGGGAATTCAAAATCCCAGGCCATCCTGGAAACCCAAGTGAGGATCCCCATGCCGAATCTGCTCAACAGGTTTCATCTTGCCGGCCTGCTGGTTGCGGCCTCGTCCATCCACGGAGTTGCTTCCCCTGCTCAGAGCAATCTGCTCCGGCTGATTCCCCGTGAAGCGCAGCTCGTGGCCGGTGTCGAGGACCCGCGCAATCCCGACACGCGCGGCCACCTGCTGCTGGTCACAGCCAGGAACACATTCGATTTCGACGACTGGCAGTCGCTTACCGGTGTGGATCCGCATCGCGCGGTTGACGAACAGATCTGGGTTGCGGCTTCATCGCCCGAGAGCCGGCTCGGCGAACACATGCTCCTCGTCGCAGGACTCTTTGACCGCGGGCATATTTTTGCGGCCGCGGAGCGCAACGGCGCCACAGCCAAGGTCTACCGCGGTGTTGAGGTGCTCGCGGTGACGCCCTTCGCGCGTGAGCAGGAGCAAATGCCTGACACGCGCTGGATCGCAATTCTTGATGGCCGCACGGCGGTCTTCGGAACGCCCTGGCTGGTGAAAAAAACCCTCGACCGCTATGTTGACCACGCGGCAGCCGACCCGCTGCTGGCTGATCGCGTCGGGCGTCTCAATCCCAAGGTCAACTCCTGGGACCTGATCCTGACGCCTCATGCAGCGTTCTCGAAACACGCGGCGCTGGAGAAGCAGTCTGCGCCGTGGATGGACCTGCTGGGCCGGGAGATGCTGGAGAACGCCGAAGAACTCACACTCGGAATTCGCTTCGGCACAATAGCGCGGGTCGATTTCATCGTCCGGACGGCAGACGACAGCAATGCTTCGGGCGCAGCCGCACACCGGCCCATAGCGGAGACCAGCGCCGTCCCCGCTTCCAACCAGCTCGCATCGCCCCGCTTGGAGGACATCAGTAACGCGCCAAATCTCACCGTGGGAACGATCGCGCTGCCCGGAAAGCAACTTTACGCTTGCTTCAAGTTCGCTTCCTGCGGCGAATCGGCCACGGCCCTTCACGGCGCGCAATGAAGCGACCACGCCCCAGGTCCGCTGGGCGCGCCAGCGCTCAGCCGCGGCGGACCCCACCGCGGGTGGCGCAGGTGGCGCTGGTGGCTTCAGGCCGGCTTAATCTTGCCTGCGTCATACTGGTTGCGGAGAGATGAGACCGCAATGCGTGTGCTGCTGGTGGAAGATGAAGTACGCCTGGCTGAAAATCTGGCCGCGGCCCTGCGCGACGGGCCGGGTTTTGCGGTGGACTGGGCCGCGGACGGCGAGGCCGGCGACGAGTTCGCACGCAACGCCTGCTACGACCTGATTATGCTTGACCTGATGCTGCCGCGCATGGACGGGCAGACGGTGCTCAAGCGGCTGCGGGCACGGCGCGACGCTACGCCTGTGCTCGTGCTCACGGCCAAAGATGGGTCCGAGTCGATCATCGCCCTGCTCAACGCCGGCGCCGATGATTATCTCGCCAAGCCCTTTGACCTGGGCGAACTGCTGGCGCGAGCCAAGGCGTTGATCCGCCGTGGCAAGGGCGCAGCCCATCCCACGCTCTCCATTCTCGATCTTGAAGTCAACACGCTGGAGCAGACGGTGCGACGCCGCGGCACAGCCGTCGACCTGTCGCCCACCGAGTACCGCGTGCTCGAATATCTCATCCACCGGCCGCGGGTGATCGTCAGCAAGCGCGAGTTGCTGGAGCATCTCTACGACTACAACTGGGAGCACCATTCGAACGTGATTGAAGTCCACGTGAGCAACCTGCGCCGTAAGCTGGATGCCGCCGTGCCCGATGCTGAGCCGATTGTCGAGACCATGCGCGGCCGCGGCTACCGGCTGGCGCCCGGCCTGGCCTGGGATCAGCAGACGCCGGCCGCTCCGGACACGGGACATCGCCTCGATATGGAGCGCGACCAATGACGGACCGCCCTCCGTTGCAAGCGGCGCCACGGGCATCAGGGTTCTCGCGCCTTCTGCTGCGCCGCTCCATCGCCTTCCGGCTGATTGTGGCCGTGCTGGCGGTGGAACTGCTATCGGCGGTGCTGGTGGTGGCGCTCTCGTTTGGCTACGAGCGGCACATCCACTTCCGCGCCTTCGACGTCATGCTGCATGGACGCGCCGATTCGATTCTGGGTGCCGTGCAGGACGCCGAAGATCCCGACGACCACGTCATGCTCGACCAGAACGACCTGCGTGTTCCTCCCGAAGACATCTACGAGGTCTGGGACGAGGAGGGCAAGCTGCTGGGCCGGTCGCCCAACTGGCCGGGAACAGCAAACGCGAAGACGACGGAGACCGGCGCGGAGAAGGGAAGACCACCGGGCCCGAGTGGCGCACCGCCTCCCCGCGGCGAAATGCTGCGCATGGACGTGAACGGCACCCCATACCTGGTGCTGCGCATGCGCGGCTCACGCACCGTCGATCCCGGCGAGCACGGCGGCAAGCTGCGCACCGTCACGATCCTTTACGGATCGCCCACCTCTCATCTCTGGCATGCGATTCGCGGAGCAGTGGAGTTTTATGCGGTGGGCAGTGTAGTGCTGCTGCTCGTCACCGGTCCTCTTATCGCTTGGCTGCTGCATCGCGGACTCCTTCCGCTGCGGCAGCTTGCCGCGCTGGCAGCTCGAGTCTCGGTGGACGCATGGCACTTTTCACCGCCGGCCAGCGCCCGCGCCACGCCCGAGCTTGCGCCGCTTACCCACGCTCTTGAAAGCGTATTGCAGCGGCTGGAGCGGTCGTTTGTGCAGCAGCGGGCATTTGTGAGCGACGCAGCCCATGAGCTGAAGACCGCCGTAGCGGTGCAGAAGTCGTCGCTGCAACTGCTCAGCATGAAGCGGCGCTCGGCGCAGGAATATCAAGCCGGACTGGAGCGCTGCCTGGCTGATTCGCTGCGGCTGGAGTCTCTGGTTGCGGACATGCTCGCCCTGGCGCGCGCAGAGAGCGCAACGCCGGAAGGGGCTCCGCAACCGCGCGTGGATCTAGCCGCGTGCGTGCGCCATGTGGTCGCGCAACTTGAAACCGTGGCGGCTCTGCGTCAGGTGCGAGTCGACCCACCGGGAATTGCCGCGGCCGGCGCCGTCGAGACCGTCAACGTGAGCGTTCCGCCCGAGGACTGTGGGCTGCTGGTCTCAAACCTTCTGTTGAATGCGCTCCAGCACAGCCCGGCGGGCGCGGTGGTTGAGGTGCAGCTGACGGCCGAAGACGGCTTGGCGCGGCTGGTGATCAGCGATCAGGGCGATGGCATTCCCGCCGAGGCGCTGCCCCATGTCTTTGACCGCTTCTATCGGGGCGACCCTTCGCGCACACGCAATACCGGCGGCACCGGGCTGGGCCTCGCCATTGCCAGGGCAATTGTGAACAAGGCCGGCGGGACGATTTCGATTGCCAGTCCGGCTGCATCCAATCTCCCCGGCCGCGGAACAACCGTGACCGTGACTTTGCCCGTCTTCAGCGCCGCTTAATCCCGGATGTGACAGACTCTCTTTGCTGCTCAGAATCACCCGCAGGTTGCTCAATTTAGTTTGGAGGCTCACATGTTGATCCAGAGCACAAATCGTGCCTTGTCCATTGCTGCCGTGGCGTTCGCCGCCGCCCTCATTTCCTTTGCGGTTGCTGCCCCAACGCAGCTCACCGCCCAGCAACCCTACAAGGTGATCGACCAGTGGAGGATCGGCGGCGATGGTTTTTGGGATTACCTCACGGTCGACCCCGCCGCGCATCGGCTCTACATCACCCGCGGTCCGCAGGTGCTGGCGATCGACACCACCACGGGCAAACAGATTGGCGCCGTGACCGGATTGCACGGTGTGCATGGAGTCGCGCTCGACACCGAAGGCAAGTTCGGCTACATCTCCGACGGCGGCGCCAACGCTGTGGTGGTCTTCGACCGCTCCACGCTGGCAACGGTGGCCACCATTCCCACCGGCGGCCAGGGTCCGGACGCCATTGTCTTCGAACCGGCCACGCAGACCGTCTGGGCCTTTGAAGGGCGCAGCAAGGACGCGGCCGTCATCGATGCCGCGACCAGGAAAGTGGTCGCCAATATCGCTCTGCCCGGCCGGCCGGAGGCCGCGGCCGTGGATGGCAAAGGCTTCGTGTTCGATAACATCGAGGATAAGAGCGAGATTGTGCGCTTGGATGCGCGTAGCCACACGGTTGCCGCACCATGGCCGCTCACGGGATGCGAAGGACCCAGCGGCCTGACCATCGACGCCACCGGCTCCCGGGTGTTCGCGGTCTGTGACAAGCACATGGCCGTGGTGGACACCGGAACGGGTAAGCAGCTCGGCACGCCCTCCATTGGCGACGGGCCGGACGCGGCCGGCTTCGACGCCGCACACAGCCTGGCCTTTGCCTCGTGCGGCGAAGGCATGCTCTCCGTGGTGGATGCGTCGAAGCCCGCCTACCCGACGCTTGAGACTCTGCCTACCGAAAAGGGCGCGCGCACAATGGCTTACGATGCGGCCAGCGATCGGGTGTATGTGGTGACAGCAGAGTTTGGACCACGGCCAGAGGCCACGGCAGCCAACCCGCGGCCCCGTCCGCCAATTCTGCCGGGTAGCTTCAAAGTCATTGTTATCGGCCGCTAAGGTGGTGACGGCCGGGTTGGCGCCCAGACTCTTGTCATCCTGGTATTCCGGCTAGGAAAAATGGGTGCCCCATCCTTGCCAGGTTCTTGTTTTCCTGGCAAGGGTGGGATAGCACGAAGCCTACGGCCGCTTTCCACCTGGACGAGGACCGCTGCGCTTGGCGCCGGAACCACCCGGCTTGCCACCGCCCGGCTTGCCTTTGGGACCAGACTTTGAGAACCCGCCCGGCCGTGGTCCGGATCGGCTGCCCGCTCCCGGCTTGCTCTTGCCGCCGAATGCCGGCTTGGGCTTCCAGCCGGTCCCGGTTCTGCGCTCCGGGCGCGCGTCTTCGCCGCGTGGCTTGAACCCTTCTCCGCCGTCGCCGCGGGGCGTGAACGGGCGCTTCGCCGGACCCGAACCGCGCCCAGCTCCCGAACTGCGTCCGGCGCCTGCCCCATACGACCGTCCGCCCTCTTTTCCAGGCTTGCTGCTAGGCCGTGCACCGCCCGCGCGCGGCTTGCCGCTGCTGGTAGTGAAGGGGCGCGCCAGGCCGCCCTCCCCACGGAAGGGACGCGCGGAGCTGGACCGCCCTGATGAAGAACGGTCCGTGCCCGGACGTACAAGTGCGGAACGCCCTTGGCCGGGCCCATCTGTTCTTGGCCTCTCAGTCCTCGGCCGGTCTGAGCCGGAGCGCGAAGGCGCCGGGCGGTCCATGCGTGGACGATCCGGCCGTTGCCGCTCTGCCTCTTGAACCGGCTCAATGTGCAGCCGCGAAGGTTTCTTCGGGCCCAGCTCTTCCATCGGCTCCGGTGTGGGGCGGCGCGTCGCCTCCGGCCGTGCAGCAAAGGGCTTCTTGAATGCTGGACGCCCGCCTGCTTCGGGCTTCTTCCAGGCTGGTTTGGGCGGAAAGCTGCGGCCGGTGGCGGGCCGGTCTGCATACGGCTTGCCCGGTCCAGCTCCCGGTCTGGTTCCCGGCCTCGAGTCGGATGTCCGCCCCGCAGGCCTGTCCCCGAACGTGCGTCCAGCCGTTGGCATTGAGCCGAAGGTGCGCCCCGCCGCTGGCCGATCATCTCTCTTCCATGCCGGCCGGTCTGTTGCGCGTTCGGGGGCGCCGCTGCCCTGCCGCTCCGATGCCCGCCCCGCCGCAAACTTTGTTGGCCCGCTTCCAAACTTTCCTGGGCCGGCATCGAACTTCCGCGGAGCCGTCCTGCTGCGAACCGGTGCGTCCACACCAAAGGTCTTCTTGGGCCGGTAGTCCTTCGGCCCCGCTGCTGGCCGTTCTCCGCGCGGCTTGAAAGCAGGCTTCTCCGGCGGCAGCGAGTCCACAATATTCCGCCGCCGAATGTCCTTGGCCTTCGGCGTCCTCAGCTTGCCGTCGGCAACCTTGCGCAGAAGCGTGAGTTCCTGCTCGTCCAGCTCGCGCAGATTGCCTGGCTCCTGGTCGAGAATCAGCGGCCCATAGCCCACGCGGCGAATCTTCTCCACAAAATGGCCGATCTCCTCGAACATCTTGCGCAGCTCGCGGTTGCGGCCCTCAATCAAGACCACTTCATACCAGGGATTATCGCCCTGGCGCACCTGGCGAATCCGCGCCGGAGACGTCCGCACCTTGGCCGAACCGGGCTTGCCCTTCTCAATGGCCACGCCGCCGCGCAGAACATCCAGCTCGCTTTCAGTGGGGATGCCCGCTACCTTCACCAGGTAGGTCTTTTCCACGCCCGCCGAGGCCTTGGTCAGCTTGTTGGCCAGTTCGCCGTCGTTGGTCACCAGCAATAGGCCTTCGCTCAGGTAGTCGAGCCGGCCCACCGGGTAGAGCCGCTCGCGCATCTTGTCGAAGAACTGCATCACCGTGGGCCGGCCCTCGGGATCCTTCACCGTGGTCACAAACCCGCGCGGCTTGTTCAGCACAAAGTAGCGCAGCCGCTCGGCTCCTTGCAGCAGCTTGCCGTCCACACGGATGTGATCGCGGCCCATGTCGGCCTTGGTGCCCAGCTCGGTGACCGTCTTGCCGTTCACCTGCACCCGGCCCTGCTCGATCATCTCTTCGGCCTTGCGGCGGCTGGCCACGCCGGCCTGAGCCAGGATCTTCTGCAGCCGCTCCAGCTTGGCCGGCGGACGCGCCTTGGGCTTGAACTCCGGCTCGGCCTCTTCCGTGTCTTCCTCTTCGCCAGCCTCGTCCTGGACTTCGTTCTCAGCGTCCTCCTCGGCTTCGGCTGCCGCGTCAGCCGCATCGTCGGCTTCGCTCGCTGCCTCGGCGTCGATGGGATCTTCCGCTTCCGGTGCCTCGATTTCTGTTTCCGGGGTTTCGTTCAGTTCATTTTCGTGCGCGTTGGGCTGCTGTTCGTCACTCATGGGAGACATTCTCAGTTTCTGCCTGCTCCAGGGTGGAAGGCGCAGCAGGCGCGGCCTCTGCGGGGGTTGACGCCGCTTCGTCTGCCGGCGCACCGGCAGGTTGTTCCGTGCGCTCCGGCACAGCTTCGGCCGGAATCGCATCGCTGTCCGCCGTCACGGCGGTCTGTTGGTCACGTTCGACTTCCTGCTGTGCTTCCACTACATACCAACCAGAATTATCCGTGTGGCGGAGTCTGGACTCCTCACGTTCATGGTTGGAATCGTAGCCTTTTTCATTCCATGCCTCTTCAGCCGGTGCGTCCGGTTCCTCGTCCACCTCCGGGTGCCCGTCGATGTTTTCCGCATCCGTCATCTCACCGGAGGGAATCTCGCCGCCCCCGGCCATGTCCGCCTCGTCAAACTCCAGCTGTGCCATCTTCTCGAACTCTTCCATCGACGGCAGCTCGTTCACATCCTTCAAGCCGAACCGAAGCAGAAACTCCTTGGTCGTCTTATAAAGGATGGGTCGCCCGATCACCTGCTTGCGCCCAGCCGTCGCGATCAGCTTGCGCGCCAGCAGCGAGCCGAACACACCGCTCGAATCGACTCCGCGAATCTCGTTCACCTCGGGCGCCGTCACCGGCTGCTTGTAGGCGATCACGGCCAGCGTCTCAAGCGCCGGCAGCGACAGCTTCAGCGCCGGCTTCAGGCTCTTCACAAACATGCGCGCCGCGTCGTGGCACTCCGGCTTGGTGGCCATCCGGTAGCCGCCGGCAATCTCCTTGATCTCGATACCGCGGTCGTCGCTGCCATAGGTCGCAATCAGCTCGTCGAGGAGCGTGCGCAGCACAGCCTTTACCTCGCGGTCGCGCTGGCGGGCCACACGCTTGGCTTCCGCCTCAGCGTCCGCCGGCGTCGATTCCGCCTCAACGGCGTCCGCTTCGTCACCTGCCCCCCCGTCCGGGACGGACTCACCCGTCGGGTCGGCGACGGTCGCAGGTTCTGCCTCACCCTCCGCTGCCGGCGCCGAATCCAGAGGGTCAAACGCCTCATTCAGAAGCAGTAAAGACTCCGCTTCGGCCTCAGCCGCAGCTGCCGTCGCAGCTTCCTGCTCCGCCTTCCACTCCAGGGCGTCTTCTGCAAACAATGCGGCAAGCTGAGCCAGTGTGACCGGCTCCTCGGCGGCGTAGATGACAGCTTCCAACTTGGCTTTAAGACTCATTCGTTCGTATGCACCTCAAGTATGGTAACGGAAGCGGGGCCTGCCCGCCGCTCCAGGTAGCTCCATACCTTGTGCAAGCCGAGGAAAACTCGGTTCACAAAACCCTGGTGCCGCTTTGTGTCGATCTGGCCCAGTCCCGCCAGGCCCAAGCGTTGACCTGGGAGAGCCTTCATCCGGCTACCCGGATGCGACCATGGAGCATCTCTGCAATACACGGCATCGAGCATTACCACGGTGATGACTCCTCAGCTTTCGGAACTGAATTTCCGTTGACAGCCGCCAGAGTTCCTCAGTACGCTCGGAATGCCTGAAGACTCCCCATCTCTCGTCAAACTTCGATATCCGATTTCGCGGCGGATTGCCCCTTTTTGCGACGCATCGAAACAGCCGATCATCCCCGGCTTCCTGACAGCGATGCAGGATCCGCCTGCGCAGCGTTTTCACTGAACTTGGCTACGACCCAGCTCGACAACAATCCATTCCATGAGGACCCCATGACGCTCCTTCCCGTCTTCCCTGGCCGTTTCACGTCTCATTGCGTCCGCCTGTCGGTTCTCATGGCAGTTTTTGCAGGCCTGCTGGCGCCCGTCGCCGCGCGCGCTCAGAGCGTGACCTACACCGGCAGCGCGGCCGCGCAGAACTTCGGTTCCGTCGCGGTCAACTCGCCGAGTTCCGTTTCGCTCTCGTTCAGCGTCACCGGCGGCACCACGGTGGGAAGCATCGAAGTCGTAACCAAAGGTGCGCCCAATCTTGACTTTACGAATGACGCCGGCGGCAACTGCACAGTCGAAACATACAACTCCACAACCGCCTGCACCGTGGGAGTGACTTTCACGCCGTTCCATCCGGGCACGCGCGAGGGTGCAGTGCTGTTCTGGAGCGGGTCCGGCAACACCGGCACGCTGCTGAACAAGACCTTGCTCTATGGTGTAGGTACCGACGCAGGTCTCAGCTACACCAACGGGACGGTAACCACGATCGGTCCCACCCTCCCCGGCGGTATCACGCTCCAGGCGCCCAATGCAGTTTCGTTTGACGGCGCGGGCAACATGTACATCGCCGACTTTGGCAGCACTTCGGACGGGACCGGTGCACAGTTGGTCAAGATTCCGGCCGCTGGCGGCAATGCCGTGGTCGTTTCCGCCAACGCGGGCGGAACAGCCCTTGATGGCGCTGCCGACGTCCAGGTTGACGGCGCAGGCGACATTTTCATCGCCGACCAGGACAACAACCGCATCGTGGAACTGCCTGTCGGTGGGAGCCCGACCTCCTTCTCTCCGACCGTCAACAGCTTGCAGCTCAGCAGCGCCAATGATGTCATTCCCGGCCCCAATGGGCTGCTCTATCTTTCCGACGGCAACAACAACCGCCTCATCGAAATCCCTAACCTCGGAACTGGAACAGCGACGACCGTCACCTCCGCGGACGGAATGAATCTCAACAACCCAGGCGGGCTCGCTCTGGATTCAGCCGGCGACTTGTTCATAGGCGATCAAATGAACAATCGCGTCGCCGAGATCCTGGCCGGGGGCGGAGCCGGATCTGTTTATGGCCCGTCCATCGCAGGCGTTTCCGGAGACCTGAGTGACGCCTATGGCGTGTTTGTCGATGCCGCGAACAATCTGTTCATCACCGACTTTACCGGCACCGGGCGACTGATCGAAATTCCCTCAGGTTCTACCTCAGGTTCAGTGCTCGCCCCAAACGTGAGCGGCACCACGCTTACCGCGCCAAGCTTCATGAGCACAGACGACGCGGGTAATTTTTATGTTGCCGACTACGGCACCGGCCGCGTCTTTAAATTCGCGCGGACAGGTTCGGCGCCGGTGGCGACGCACTTTTCGGTCAGCGCACCGGGGAGCGCTACCGCGGGCACCTCATTCAGCGTAACCGTGACCGCGCTTACATCTTCGAATGCCACCGCAACAAGCTACACCGGCACCGTGCATTTCACCTCTTCCGACGGATCAGCAATTCTGCCGGGCAACGCCACGCTGACCAACGGCGTGGGGACGTTCAGCGTGACGCTGAAGACGGCCGGCTCGCAGAGCGTGACGGCGACCGACACCGTCACCGGCAGCATCACCGGCAGCACCAGCGTCACTGTCAACGCGGCGGCGGCGACGCATCTCGTGATTCCCGGGGGGCCGGAGCCGTTCTACACGGCCTTCGGCTTTACCATCTCCGCCTATGACGCTTACGGGAACCTGGCAACCTCGTACAACGGAACCGTTGCCTTCACCAGTTCCGATCCGGGATTCGCCAACCTGGGGCCGGTCACGCTGGTCAATGGAACAGGCTCCCAGACGGCCGTGCTTAAGACCGCCGGCGTCGATTCCATTACGGCAACGGACACCACCACGCCTTCCATCACCGGCACAGGCTATTTCACCGTTCAGCCGGGTCCCGCAACCTACCTCGGGGTATCCGCGCCTTCCTCCACCTACGCCGGATCGCCTATCAGCGTCACGGTCACCGCCTATGACCTCTATGGCAACGTGGCCACCGGCTATACCGGCACAGTCGCCTTCACCAGTTCTGACCCGCAGGCAACGCTGCCCGCGGCCTCCCCGCTGACCAATGGCGCGGGCAGCTTCTCCGCCACGCTGGCGACCGCCGGCTCGCAGACCGTCACCGCGACCGACACCGTGACCGCCGGCATCGTGGGCACTTCGGGCACGATCTCGGTCAGCATCCCGAATTATGTGGTGACGGTGGCTGCCGACGAGGCAGGCACGGCGTCCAACTGCACCATCCAGCCCACGCCAGGTACCAACACTACTGACACCTCGTGCAGCCTGCGCGATGCGCTGGCCGCGGCTTCCGCGGTCGGCTCCGGCAACATCACGTTTGCGTCGGCCCCCGGCCAGCTGTTTAGCTCTGCGCAGACCATCACGCTGCTCGTTGGTGGCGCCGGAACGCTCAGTATTCCGTCGAACGTCACCATCACCGGACCCACCAGCGGCAGCGCCTACGGGCTCACCAATCTGGTCACGGTCAACGGAGGCGGCGCGGCAGTTGCTGTTCCCGTCTTTACCGGCAATGCCACGGGCGGCGGCTCCTCCATCAGCAACCTCATCATCACCAATGGCATTTACTATGGCTACGGCGCTGGCGGCATTTTCAACAGCGCAACATCGACGCTGACGGTAACCAATTCCACGATCTCCGGAAACGATGCGCCCTCGGCCTCCGGCGGCATCTACAACGACGGCGGAACAATGACCATCATCAACAGCACAATTTCGGGCAACAGCGGCATCGCGGGAGGTCTCACAAGCGGCCCAGGCGGATCCTTGACGGTGATGGGAACCACAATCAGTGGCAATTCCGGCAACTCGGCAGGCGGCGGCCTTCACGTCTATAACGCCTCCGCGACGATCACAAATTCGACCATCAGTGGAAATACATCCAACGTTGCAGGGGGTGGTATTGACAACGCCGGGGGCGCCGTCAACCTGTCCAATACAATTGTCTCCGGCAACACGGCCCCGAGCAATGCTGACATCGCCGGCGGCTACACCGACAACGGCGGCAACCAGATCAGCACCGCCGTGAACCTGAGCGCGTTGGGCAGCAACGGCGGTCCGACGCAGACCCTGGTGCCGCAGCCGGGCGACGCGGCCATCTGCGGCGGCACGCTGGCCAACGCGACGGCGGCCGGTATCACTGCCGACCAGCGCGGCTTCGTCTTCGATCCCCACTGCCCCACCGGCTCGG
>Ga0302278_10002578_pt1 | contig 20823 bp, 17 predicted proteins | sample III_Bog_N3_2_FD_194543 | JGI IMG/M metagenome (GOLD analysis project Ga0302278, IMG submission 194543) | Peat permafrost microbial communities from Stordalen Mire near Abisko, Sweden - III_Bog_N3_2 | ecosystem: Environmental > Terrestrial > Soil > Wetlands > Peat | place: Sweden: Abisko...
CGATGACGATCGATTTCGTGGTCATTGAATTACCTCGCGTCCTACGGCAAGATTCAGTTGTCCCGCGGCGGTGAGATAGGCGCCGATCAGCTGGGCGTAAGCCAGTTGCACGGTGCGATAGTCGCTCTGCGCATTCAGAAAATCAGTCAGCGATGCGCCGCCATGCTCGTATGAATAGGTCACTGTATCGCGCACCCTGAGTGCCTGGGCGTTGTATTGCGCCTTGTAAGGCTTGAGGAGCGCTACATTGCTTCTTACTTCCTCGTAGGCGGAGTCGACATCTTTGAAGACCTGGGCCCGCGCGCCCTCTGTCAGTTCCTGGTCCTTGCCAATATCGATCTGCGTGCGCTTCTTCTCGCCCTGGTTCTTGTCGAAGATGCGAAGCGGGACGCTCACGCTGAAGCCCAGCGTTTGCGTGGCATTGGGGTTGTTAAATGAACCGTTCTCTGTAAACCAGGCGCCGAACGTTGGATCGGTTGAGCCGTTGGCTTCAGCCAGCTTGTGGTTTGTGTCAGCCTGCTGAAGAGTCTGCAAGGCCGCGCGCAGGTCAGGCCGCGCATCGAGCGCCGTTTTGCGGAAGTCTTCAAGCGGCGCCAGGTCTTCAGCGAAATCAAAGGTTCCGTCCACATCGAACTCATCAATGGGCGTGTGGTCGTTGAGCAGTTGCAGCAGCTGGATCTTCGCGGTGCGCAGGTTCACGATCGCTGTTTGAATCTCTGACTCGTACTGCACGCGGAGCAACTCAATGCGGTCCAGGTCGATCTGCGCAATGTCTCCTGCGTTATACCGGTCGCGGCTGATCTGGATGATGTGGTCGTAGTAGTCGATGTCCTTCCTTGCCACGTCCAGCACGAACTTCGATTGCAGGGTCTGCACAAACGCCGAGCGCAGTGTGAACAGGAGCGTGCGATCCAGGTCCTCGTGCTGCGACTGGGCAATCTGCGTGCCCTGCTGCGCGCTCTTCAGCCGCAGTTCCCGCTTGTGGTCGCGTTCGTGCAGATAGCTGATGTTGGGCTGATAGTCTTCGCCGGAAAGCGGCGCCCAGACCCCGTGATGGGGTGCGACCTGGAGGCCGTCGGCCGTGATGGTGAACTGGGGGTTGGGGCGCAGGAACGCGGTGATCTCCTGGGCCCGCATCTCGTCGACGGTCAGGGCGTCAGCCTTCAAGGTGGGGTTCGAGATCTCAAATTTTGCCCGGACCTGATCCCAGGTAAGGGCCTGCTGCGCCCGCGCCGATGCGGGCGCCCATGCCCAAAGCGTTGCGGCCGTCAGGGCGGAAACCACAGGGAACATGAACTTCATACGCATCCTTCGCGCCGTGATCTGCACGGCGAACACAGGAATGGAAGAGGCAAAAAATGGAAGACGGCAAATGAGAGAGGGATCAGGCAGCGGGAGGGGGCCGATTCTGAATCGGATGCATGGCCGGGTCGTTCAGGTGCGGATCGACCGGGCTGGCGGGGACCGCCGACTGGAGCACTGCGAGGGAAATACCGGCATATGCGAATGCCGGCATGGCCGCAGGCGAGGCGCACAGCTGATGCGGACCGGAGAATGCGTGGTTGCGGCGTTGGCAGCAATCGGTTTCTGCCGCATTCTGGATGGCCTGCAGGTCGTCAGTGACCGAAATGACGGGGAAGAGAATCAGCAGCAGCACCGCCAGCGCCACCAGCTGCATGCGCCGATCACCGCCGGTACGCGGGCAGTGCCGCAGCCACAAACCAAACATGCAGGTGGCCAGCAGACCCCAGGCGAGATTAAGAACCAGCTCCATTCTCAGAGCTGATTCTACAACAGGGCAAGATGATAGTGAGAAGGGCACTCTGTGTTCCGTCATGCATTGGAGTCAATGAGCGCGTGGCGGGTGTTTCCTAAATTTCTGATAAACCTTAACTTGTGGAGTTAGCCGCGCAGGCGGGGTAGCAGTCGCAGCAGCCCCAGCACATGATTCAGGCCGCAGCGAAGAGTTTGACCCTGAGCAGGAATCTCCTTATGATGGACAAGTTGGCCTTTGCAGCGCGGCGCCCTGCCGCGTGGCGGGTCAACAGATTAGAAGGCGAGCTGGCCAGCATGCGCAGCTTACCTGATTGGTGCCCCCTCGTTCAATGGTAGGACAGCTGCCTCTGGAGCAGCCTATCGGGGTTCGAATCCCTGGGGGGCAGCCAACCTCGCACTTTCCCGCCCTTCCGCGAACGCTCCCGTTCATTGGGATAGCCATTAAAATCATCGATTTACATCGAGTTTCCGTGCATTTTCGTCCGCGGAAATGCGTTGGCAGCCATTCAGACAGCGGGGTATGAACTGGGGTGCAACCCCTTTTAGAGTAGTTTCGGAATTTGTGTGGTCCTCATTGACGGGTGGCTTTTTCTTGAGAAAAAGGCCACTTAAGCTCGCGCTTCCGGTCTACAGTAATTCCGAAACTGCTCTAGGGGAGGGGTACGATCAAGAATCGTGCTTTTGGGTCAAGAGAGATTGCGCTGACCGACGCAGCAATTCGCGCACGGAATCCGGCTATGAATCCTTATAAGGTGTACGACCGCGAGGGCCTGTTTCTCCTAATCAATTCCGGCGCGTCAATACCATGGCGCTGGGCGAGTACGGTCTCTTCAAGCTGGTTTTGCGATGTCCAGAAAGATCCGATCGCCGCCAGGGTACGGGTAGATGCGCTCAGATACGACAAGGGGCTCATAACTGGGAGCTGTGAAGAACAGTCGAGGTGCAAAGCGGTTGGCCGAACTTCTGCAAAAGACACGGGCATCAAACGAACTTCACTGCTTGACCGGAATGCTCCCATGAATGTGGAAATGTGAGCAAAATTGACCAGACAGAGTTTTCAGTGATGGCTAGCCTGAGCGAACTACCGCAAGCCTAGCTCGGGAAGGAGTGCATCATGGTCCAACAATTTAGACCGAACTTTCCCCACAGATTGAAGGCGGATGGTTCATACGAGTCTATATGCACTTTGTGCCATCTCACGGTTGCCACGGCTGGAACTGAAGCCGCTCTGCTTCATCAAGAGCTGAACCACACTTGTAACCCGATCCGGCTTTACCAGCTCAATGAGTACCCGCTCTGGCCAATCGCACAATCCAGGAAAGGCCCCAGATCATTCAGTGCCGGGGTTGGAATGCCCTAGCCCCTGGGTGCTCATCAATCGGGGAAATGCTCTACAGGCTGCCGCGCCAGGCCGCCAGGCCGTGCAGGCCGCACCCGCCTGCCCGACGGTCAACTATGGCGCGACAACGCAAGAGGTCAGGAGACCTCAAGAAAGATAGGAATTTGAGCAAAATTGAACAGTTTGTTTAGACCGTCGTGCATGAACATGGCGGAACATAGAACGATCAGATCGAGGTTTAGCCCTATCGTTGCGCAAGACGGTAGGGCCTTTTTTTGTTGCCGCTCCATCGACCGTGAGACGACAGCACAGTTTCCAGGACGGTAGTCCAGCATGGACTGTATGCGCTTAAAAGTGCGTTGACCCTGAAAAATATAGAAAAATGAGCAATATTGAACAGTTTCCAGCAATGGTCTTAAATACATTTCATTTCATCAATGCCATCAATGCATTGATCTGGGTGACTTTTGCCCTGCTGTTCCTCAAACAGCAGGGTCTTTTTTCAGCAAGAACATACGGCAATAGCCGTTCACTTTGCGAAAAATTCACGATGGGCCGGCGTGGAATTCTGGACTGTCTTCTCGTCTAGGAACTTGTTGAAAAAGCGATTGGGACAGCTCGAATTGGCTTTCGATTCCCTCGGGGGCTGAAGCCCGCTGCTGAAAAGGCGGAACTTGATGTACGGGCTGAAGCCCGTACCCTTCAAGCTGAAGCCCGTACCCTTCAAGCTGAAGCCCGTACCCTTCAAGCTGAAGCCCGTACCCTTCAAGCTGAAGCCCGTACCCTTCAAAGGCCGGGACACCCAGGACTATTTCAACAAGCTCCTAGGTCTCATTGCCACTCTTCACGTTCCTTCTGATGCTGACTCTGCTCGTAGTGAATACCCTGGACAGAGGTGCGCATCCCATCGTCCAAGGTGCGCCCCGGCGCCAAGGCGCAACTTTTGAACACATCGGTGTCGGGGTTGGTATCAATCTTCGGCGCGATACATGTCAACAGCAGGCCCTTCTCGTCGTTCACGCTGAAGAAATGATTGGGGTTGGCGGAACTGGTGGCGGAAGCGGCCGCCGGAGTTGTCTTGAGAGACTGTGCCTGGGGTGCATGTTCGAAAGTCTTTGTGCCCGTTAGAGCAGTTCTCCAATTCATCTGCTCTATTGAGTTGCGTGCAAGGTGGATTTTTCTTAAGGAAAAGCCACTTATCATCGTGCCTTCGGTGTACTGCAATTGGAGAACAGCTATAAGGTTGGCGCCAGAGTAGAGGCACTTGCCTGCGCGGCAGCGACAGTGATGGAAACTGCGAGCGGCAGAAATGCTGCGTGTCCTTTCATGGGTGCTGTCAACCTTCCTGGACGAGGATTCCGATTCCAAGTGGGAATATCGGCAGATCGGGAGAATTTGTGCACGCGGCAGTTGCGGATTGCCAAGCTCGAGACCCCGACCGCCTTTGAACGTCCCGCCGGCTATCCGCATTCGGCCTTGCAGCCGATAGAGCACATTAAGCCGGGTCAAGTATCTCAGCCAAATATTGAGGACCCAGTCAGGCCACACAAGCGCCGTGGACTGCGGTTGGTGCGGAGCGCCATGTTTTGCTTTACGAGCAAGCCAGCAAACATATGGATCCAAGCAGGGACGCAGTGGGTCACTTTGCGGATCGACAAAGAGCCGATCGTGGGTTGGTTCATGAAGGCAGGTTTTCAAAGGTGTTAGCACATCTCACTTTGTACTTCAGATTCCGGAGACAATGCGATCGCGCGCGTGCTGCAATTGCCGCTCCGCGCGTTGTCCGGCCGGCTCGGATGCTTGTGGGAATAGCTCTGGTTCTCTTATCCGGGCTTCCCGCATGCGCTTCACAGGCCTCAGACCTTACGCAGAAAAGTCTCGAAGATCTAATGAGCATTGAGATTACCTCGGTGTCCAAAAAGGAAGAGAAGATTTCCCAGGCGGCGGCGGCTGTTTTCGTGATTTCCCGCGAGGACATCGACCACTCCGGCGCACTGAATATCCCCGACCTGCTGCGCATGGTGCCGGGACTTGATGTGGCGCAGATCGACGCCAGCAACTGGGCGATCAGTTCCCGTGGTTTCAATGGCCAATATTCGAACAAGCTCCTCGTCCTGGTGGATGGACGCGCGGTCTACACTTCGATCTTTGCGGGCGTATTCTGGGATTCTGAAAACGTTCCCATCGACAGTATCGAGCGCATTGAGGTGATTCGCGGCCCAGGCGCCGCAGTGTGGGGAGCGAACGCAGTTAACGGTGTGATCAACATTATTACTCTCAGCGCCGCAGACACTCAAGGCGGGAGCATTTCGGCTGGCGCGGGCGATGGGAGCGTTGCGCCGGAGACGATTCGCTACGGGGCAAAGGCCCGCTTTCTGGGAGCCTACCGGGTTTCAGCCGAGGGCTTTCACTTCAACGCGCTGCCCACCCTGGCGGGATTGGACGGCGAGGACGATTGGCGCCTGGCCCACGGCGGATTTCGCGCGGATACAGCTCTGTCCGCGAAGGATTCCCTTACCACCGAGGGTGAAGTGTACGGAGGCAATGCGGGAGACATAGCCTTTGCACCAATCTCCCTGGTTCCCCCAGAAAATGCTGCCCTTGCGGTTCGCGATCGATATTTCGGCTGGAACCTGCTTAGCCGCTGGACACACACTGCCTCGGCACGATCAGCGACTTCGCTTCAGGTCTATTTCGATCGGACCAAGCGCGGGGATTCGACTGGCGTAGAGTCAACCTACGACATTGGCCAGAACACCTTCGACATCGATTTTCAGCACCATATTGCGTGGGGGGCGAGGCAGGACATTGTTTGGGGACTTGGCTACAGGGTCAGTTCGGACGCAATCAAACCGACCTTCCGCATCTCCGCCACGCCCGAGAGCCGGGGAACCCGGTTGTTCAGTTCATTTGCGCAGGACGAGATTGCGATTCGTCCGGATCGCCTTCACTTGAGCCTGGGTGCGCGGGTTGAGCACAGCGACTTTACGGGATTCAATCTGCAACCCTCAGCGCGTCTGACCTGGACTCCGGACAGCAAGAACTCGATCTGGGGCGCGGTGTCGGGGGCAGACCGCACTCCGGCGCGGAGCGACACAGATATCCGGGTGAATTTCGAGGCTCTGCCAGGGCCAGGCGGCCAGTCGATCCTGGTGAGCCTGTTTGGAAATCCGAACCAGAAGAGCGAGCACTTGACGGCATTCGAGACTGGCTACCGGACATCCTTTTCCAGCCGGTTTTCGGTGGACTCGACGGTATTCTTCAACCGCTATCACGATCTGACGTCGGTGGAGCCCGGAGCGATGCGCATTGAGTCGAACCCAGCGCCTGTGCACCTGCTTCTTCCCGAGAGGTTCGGAAACGGCCTGTATGGAGAGACGCATGGTATTGAAGTGTTCGCCAACTGGAAGTTGGCAAGGATATGGACACTCAACCCCGGGTATACGTTCTTCTCCATGCACCTGCACCCATTTGCCGGCAGCAACGACACTGGGACTGCCCCTGGAACCGAAGGCGGCACACCAGATCACCAGGCACAGCTGCGTTCCAGTGTGAGCCTGCCCTGGAACCTGCAATGGAATGCCTCAGCCTACTTTGTTAACCGGCTCCCGGCCCAGTCGATCCCCTCCTATACGCGCATGGATACGGGTGTGACCTGGCGTTTGGGAGAGAGCTTTACTCTGGGCGTGACGGGCCAGAACCTCTCGAAAGACCTCCATCCGGAATACTCCGGACCCGATTCCACCGTGCAGTCAGGCCTGATGCGGAGAGCCGTCAACGCCAAATTGTCATGGTCCTTTTGAGAAGGAGGTCGTCAGTGTTTCGAGCAGCGAAAAAAACGGCCTCGGCAATGTCTTCGAGACGAAGGCGAATCTATCTTCGCACATTCGTTTTTCTATGCCTCTTCCTGTCGGTTTCGGAAACTCCACAACATGCCGGCGCCCAATCTACTCCCGGCGAATACCAGGTCAAGGCTGCGTTCCTGTTCCATTTTGCACAACTCGTAGAATGGCCTGTCGGAGCGCTGAACGGCGGAGATGCTTTCATAAAACTCTGCATCTTCGCCGACGAGCCGCAGCGGCAGGAACTGCAGGCCACAATCGAAGGCAAGACCATCGGAACCCGGGTACTTCACGTGGTGGCGATCAGTGAAGTCCAGGAGATTCCCGGTTGTAACGCGATCTTCCTTAGCCGCGACCAGGCCCGGCGCCAGTCCGCAATCCTGCGAAGCATCGCGGGGATGGGCATTCTTACGGTGGGGGAAACCTCCAACTTTCTCTCAGATGGAGGAATGATCCGCTTCCACGTGGATGAAGGCAAAATTCGTTTCGACATCAATCTTGACGCTGCGGAATCCTGCCATCTTCAGATCAGTTCCCGGCTGCTGCTTCTCTCCACATCGGTGATTCGCGGCCACACTACAGATCGGGGAAGGTGAAGCCATGCGCATTCGGGATCTCTCCATTCGCTTCAATCTCGCGTTGCTGATCCTTTCGGCTAGCGTGCTTGCTGTCGTACTTGCCTCTTTGGGATTCGCGATCTATGAGCGACAGGGGTACCGTGCGAGCGCCGTGCGCGAACTGACCGCGTTGGCTGACACGCTGGGCGCAAATACCGCAGCTTCCCTGGCGTTCAACGATCAGCGCACTGCCACGGAGATGCTGAATTCGCTGGCCACGGAGCCGAGCGTCCTCGTGGCCTGTCTCTATGACAACCAGGGGCGCATCTTTGCCGATTACCGCAGTTCCGGCGGTGGGCCCATGGCCGACCTTCCCGCGCGGCGCGGCGATGGGGCCTATTTCGATGGCGAGTCTCTCACTCTCTTCAGGGGCGTTCAACTCAACGATGAACGCACCGGCTCGATTGCCCTGGTTTTCGATCTGCGGGGATTCCGCTTCCTGCTCACTCAATACGCGAAGATCGCCATTCTCGTTCTTCTTGTCTCTGTTTCAGCCACCTTCATGGCCTCGCTGCATTTTGCGCGCGCGATCGGAGATCCGCTGGTGCAACTGGCCGCTGTTGCCCACCGCATTTCGGCGGACAAGGACTACTCGGTTCGTGCCGGAATTGGGTCTGGCGGCGAAACCGGCATGCTGGTGGATTCATTCAACGAGATGCTTTCACGAATCGAATCGCGCGAGGGCGCCCTTCAAAATGCGCTCAGCTCACTGCGGGAAAGCGAGGAGCGGTATGCCCTGGCTGCGCGAGGCGCGAACGACGGTCTGTGGGACTGGAATCTGGCTACAGGTGGAATTTACTTCTCGCCGCGCTGGGGCCAAATGCTGGGCTACACGGAGGGCGAGTCGTGGTCGAGCCGTGAAGAGTGGTTCAGCCATATCCATGGCGAAGATGTTAAGCGGGTGCTGGCTGAGATTTGTGCGCACTGCGAAGGCAAGACCCCGGAGTTTGTGAGTGAGTACCGCATGCGCCATAAGAACGGCGGCTACATTTGGACGCTGAGCCGCGGGATCGCTGTACGCGACTCAGCGGGAATAGCGATCCGCATGGCCGGCTCGCAGACCGACATCACAGAGGGTAAAGTGGTGGACCCACTCACCCATCTGCCAAATCGTCTCTACTTCATCGACCGGCTTGAGTCCGCGATCGAGACGGCCCGACAACAAGGCAAGCTCTTCGCCGTGCTGTTCGTCGACCTGGATCAATTCAAACTGGTCAATGACAGCCTGGGGCATGCCGCAGGGGATGAACTGCTTCTCGATGTCGCCGGACGGCTGCGTGCCAGTATCCGGTCCATTTCGCGCCGTGACGGGTCGGGGGAATCTGTTGTAGCGCGGATCGGCGGAGACGAATTCGCCATTTTTCTCGGTCATATCCGGTGCGAGGCCGATGCCTCCACCGCCGCGATGCGGATTCTTGAGCGGCTTGGGGAGCCGTTTCAATTTGAAGGACGCCGCATGTTTGTCTCCGCCAGCATCGGCATCGCCTTGAGTTCGACGGGAGACACACCGGAAGAACTCCTGCACAACGCAGACACCGCCATGTATCACGCAAAAACCAAAGGAAAAGCGCGTTTTGAACTCTTCAATCAGGGATTGCGGAAAGTAAGTGTGACTCGTTTTGAGATTGAAACCGCCTTGCGCAAGGCGATTGACGCGCGGCAACTCGTTCTTCACTACCAACCGATCATCTCGGCCAAAGATAACCGCCTTTGTGGATTCGAGGCACTGGTTCGCTGGAATCACCCGGAGCGCGGGCTCATCCCTCCCAGCGAGTTCATTCCCGTGGCAGAAGAGAGCGACCTCATCGTGCTGCTCGGCCGTTGGGTGCTGATCGAATCGTGCCGCCAGATGGCCGAATGGCAAAGGACATTTTCTCCCGGTCATCCCTTAACGATCAACGTGAATGTTTCTGCCCGGCAGTTGACCGATTCTCGCATGATGGAAGATGTGGAATACGCCCTCGCACAATCCGGACTCAACCCCAAATCGCTGGCGCTAGAGATGACTGAGAGCTCAATTATGGGAAACGCCGAGCAAACGTTGGCAATCCTCGATCGCCTCAAAGCGATGAGCGTCCGGTTGGAGATTGACGACTTTGGAACTGGGTATTCCTCGTTGAGCCGCCTGCAGCGGCTGCCTTTTGACACACTGAAGATCGACCGCTCCTTCATTCGCGAACTGAGCGCCGGAAACGGTTGTCTGGATATAGTCAAAGCCATCATGCAACTGGCTCACTCGCTGAGACTCGAAGTTACTGCCGAAGGCGTTGAGACGGAAGACCAGCTACGGCGTCTGCGCGACCTGGGATGTGATCATATCCAGGGCTTCTTGTTTTCAAAGCCAGTCGACGCTGAGGCGGCGAGTAAGCTTTACGCGGAATTATGCGACTTCGGTTCATCTTCTCCGATACATCTCGCGATCACTGCTGCCTAGAAACTTATTAAATGGCAACGCGGGACGGAGACCCTCGCCGCCCCCGGCAGGGGGCCCTGGTGCGCCGATCCCGCTCTGCCGCAAAAACAAAGTGTTCTAATTAGATCTAACGCTGAAGTTATAACGCTAGCCGATGTTTGCGGACCTAAAGGTACCGGGAAAGGATGGGCTGGTAACGGTAATTCTTGCTCACAACCCCTCATGGCGACCGCCCCACGGTTGCATGCTGCGTTGGGATTGACCTGAGCAAAGTGGATCTGGAGCCGGGCTCCAGCAATAAGTGAGCCCAATTGAACAGACTGGATAGTAAGCGCGGTGAGAACGTGACGATTAGTTGCTATACGTTGGAACAAGGACGGTCGTTGTGTCCGGCTAAGTGACGAGATGCATTGAGAATGGGGAATGCCATGAGCGACCAATTGGTACAAGACGTAACGGCAACGCCGCAAGACAGAGTTGCTCTGGTTTTGGAAGATCAAACGCAAGAGACGATCGACGATTGGTATCAGCGCCTGGGTGTGGAAGACTTGCTCAAAGGGCCCGCGCTCACCAAACAGCAGCGATCATCTCACTTGCCCGCTCTTTTCACGGAACTCATTCATCGGTTGCGTAATCCTATTACTAAAAAATCCGGACCCCGCATATCCGAAGCGGCCGCCGCGCATGGACTGCTGCGCCTGAAGCAGGGCTATCCCGCTGCCGTACTGATCGAGGAATCGCGCTGTTTGCAAGTGAGCATCTTCAATACTTTGAATGCAAATGCTCACCGGATCGACTTCAATCAACTCCTGCCGGATGTGATGGTGATCGCCGATGAAGTGGATGCACAACTCGCGATCGCAATTGCCAGTTATGCCGGCGGAGCGCACCCTCCGGTGTTGCCGGTTGCTCCAGTCGGAAGGAACCTACCTCTTCAATGAACGAGCACTTCGGGAGCTGAATTGAGAAATCCCGGCGCATCCGGTTCATGACGATCGCTTCAGCGGCATCAGCAAATCTCATTCGCGTGCGAGGCAGGCGGGGCGAAGATGGTCGAACTCAAGCTAATCGCGGCGCTCCAACTTCGCACTTCGCACCCAAGCTCCTCATCGACGATCATCAACCTCGCATACACCCGCGGCGCTCAGAGCGATCGATGGCTGCCTTTTGTCGCCTCGTCGCCATTCAACGCAGGGTGAAGGGCTGACGATTGTTGCCGGCGAAGGGATCGACTCATGAAACAGAGGAAGTTCGATGCTTTACTTCGCCGCGCAGTCGGCGTGCCCATCCTTGCCTTGAGCGTATTTGCGCTGCTACTCCTATGGGAGATTGAGTCCCTAAGTGCATCGCTGAGGAGGCTTAACCGTGCGGACCAAGCGATCAGCGCGGACAGGGAATTGATCAATTCGACCATCGACACGGAGAGTGGGGTCCACGAATATCTGAATACGGGCAAAGAGGAGTTCCTTCAGACCTACACCAAAGCGGCAGCGGGCATTGAATCGAAATTCGCTGAACTCAATAAGCTTGTTTCTAACCAGCCGGTTCAACAGGTTCAGCTTGCGGCCATGCAGAGTAGTTTTGACAACTGGCTCTTGCTGGCGCAGCGCGCAGTTGAGTCCCATCGTACGGGTAAGGAGAACGGCGTCTACCAAACGAGCGCAGCCGCTGACAGTCTGCGACTTACCGAGTTAATGGACTCGATTCGAGCCCAGCATGAAGCCTTTACTCTAGCCGAGGTACGAGTGCGCGCGGTGTTTGCGCAGCGGGCGCTCGGAGTATCAAGACTGACAGCGATTACCTGTGGACTGCTGGTTGTGGTCGGCGGAGGGCTGATGGCGCTTTTTATTCGACGCCAAATGCAGTTGTTAGGAAAGGACTTTGAAGCGTCGCTCGAGGCTGCAGAAAAGCATGCGGCGTCACTTCTGGAAAAGGCTCAACTGCTTGATCTAGCGTACGACACCATTCTGGTGCGTACCCTTGAAGGGACAATTCGATTTTGGAATCACGGGGCAGAGGAGACGTACGGCTATTCCTCGGAACAGGCAACCGGTCAGAACTCGCAAGCGCTACTCCACACCACAATCGCCGAGCCAATGTCCGACATCAAAGAGAAATTACTGCGGGATGGGCGTTGGGAGGGCGAACTGACCCGCACTATTAAAGATGGCACGCATGTGATAGTGGCCAGCCGATGGGTAACTCAGCGAGACAAGGGCGGCCGGCCGTGTGGCGTAATGGAAATCAGCAGCGATATCACCATGCGTAAGCGGCGTGAAGAACAGCTGCGCGAGCGCGAGTTGCTGCTCCGCATGGTGGCTGAGCTAACGGACATAGGTTTGGCTGTACTGAGTGCCGAAGGCCGCTACCTTTACAGCAATCCTGCATATTGCGAAATGTTCGGCATCAGTCCCGAGAACAGTTTGGGCAAACACGTGGCAGATGTCATGGGAAACACATACAAACAAATCTGTTCCCAACTGGAGACAGCAAAAGCGGGCGAGCAGGTTGACTTCGAGATCGAGATTGCAAAGCGGCAGGGCGCGGCTGAGCAGGCAGGGCCACGATCATACGCCATTACCTTCAAACCTCTGCTTGGTGCAGGCGGCGCCACGCGCGTAATAGCCGTTTTCATAGACATTACCGAACGTAAGCGGGCTGAAGAGGATCTCCGCATTAGCCAGGAACGCCTATCTGCCATTGTACGCATGGCGATGGATGGAGTCATGACGCTCGATGAAAGTCAAAATATCATCCTGTTCAATCCCGCAGCCGAGAAGATATTTGGTTGCTCCGCAGCGTCGGCGATAGGCAAGCCTATCGATCACTTCATCCCTTCCCATTTGGCTGACCATCAGTACGGCGACGGTCAAGTCCGCTGGCATGCTGGAGAAGGCGGAGATTCGTCGTCTCCCCAAGAAATCTTTGGCGCCCTCGGAATCAACTTCGGTGTTCGCGCAGATGGAAGAAAGTTCCCGCTGGAAGCGACAATCTCACAGGTCAACCTAACTCACGAGAGACTCTACACGGTCATCTTGCGAGACGTGACCCAGCGCAAGCAGGTGGAGGAGGACCTGCGAGAGAAAGAAGAGCGTTTTCGCTCCATGTATGAACACGCCGCTGTAGGTATTGCACAGGTGAGCATCGAGGGTGCCTATATCATGGTCAATCCTGCCTTGTGCACGATGCTGGGCTACAGCGAGGCCGAACTACTGAACATGGCGCCGAGAGACGTCACGCATCCGGGCGACCTGGCGGAAGACAGCGTACAGCTTCAGTCGATGTTCTTGGGCGAACGCCCATTTTTTGAGACTGAGAAACGATATATCCACCGAACCGGAACGACGGTATGGGTGAGCCTCACTTCATCTCTCGTGAGGGACACGAGCAAGCGCCCGCTTTATAGGATTTCTGTTGTTCAGGATGTTACCCGGAGGAAGCGAGCGGAAGATCAGCTGCAGCAAGCCCAGAAGATGGAGGCAATCGGCAGGCTGGCCGGTGGCGTAGCTCATGACTTTAACAACTTACTAACCGTGATTTTGGGAAACGCTGAACTGGTGCTTGACGGGCTTCCCGAGAGCGATCCGGATCATATTCGAATTGAAGAGATCCAGTCAGCAGGCGAAACGGCTGCTGACCTTACGAAGAAACTGCTGGCATTCAGCCGCAAGGAGGTCATTGCCAAGCGTGTCGTCGATTTGAAACAAGTTGTTCTTGGCATGAGATCAATGCTGCGGCGGTTACTGTCAGAGGATGTCGAGATGGTGGTTACATGCGCTCCGGAGGGCTGCCCAGTGGAGGCACAGCCCAGCGAACTCGAGCAGGTGGTGCTCAATCTTGCGGTCAACGCCGGTGATTCGATGCGACGGGGTGGGAGATTGACAATCGACGTTCGATCGGTGGCATCAGCGGCTGTGGCTCATGAAAATATGTCCACTCATCCGGGGCCGTTGGCGATGTTGACCGTGAGCGATACGGGGAGTGGTATTGACCCCGAAACAGTTCCTCATATCTTCGAGCCATTCTTCACGACGAAGCCGGTGGGCGAAGGAACCGGGTTGGGCTTAGCAACTGTCTATGGCATCGTCACGCAGTGTGGTGGGTCTGTTATGGTCTCCAGCCGAGTTGGCGAAGGGTCGAGCTTCAAGGTGTGCCTGCCACGCTTCTCTGGGCATGAGACCGGAAAGGAGAGCGTTGAAAGCGCCCCTGAAAACCACGACGGGAGCGAAACAATCCTGCTCGTGGATGACTCTGCGCCCTTGCGGAAAATGCTTTCTGTCGCCTTGAGCAGGAGTGGCTACTGCGTTCTGGAAGCTTCAGACGGTGTCCAGGCTTGTGAAATCTCCAAGAGCCACCCAGGTCCAATCGACCTTCTCATAACAGACATCGTTATGCCGCGAATGGGGGGCACCGAACTGGCAAAAACTATAGTGCAGGATCGTGCGGACATTGCGCTGGTGTTCACAACCGGGTACGCCGCCGACAATTACGCGATCCCAAATGAACCGTTGAGAAGGATTGCAACTATCCAGAAGCCCTACAGGATTGACGAGCTCCTACGCGTTGTCAGGAACATCCTGGACAAGGAATAAGGTGTCAAGCCAGGCGATAGATTGTGAATGGAGGTGTATTTGCAACATCGCGATACGGCGATAAGCTGTGTTGCATAAAATCGGATACCCAGTGATTGCCGTCGTACATCTCAATGTGGCCAAATGGATGTTCAGATGTTTTATTGAACACAACCACGTCCCCAACCTTCGGAATATAGGCATCCTGAGGCACGGTTTGTGCGCCGTGTCTCATCAGGAAAGGGCCGTAGTCGCCAGCGTCACCCGACTGGGGGCGATCGCTTGTGTTGAGTCCCGCCGCTTCCATGCCCAGACGGCAATACATTGCGCAGTGATGACTAGAGCGCGTGAGGGCATGCGCGTCCATCCAATCGGAAAGTTCGCTCTTGTTCAAGCTACCGGCACTATTCTGCACCGATGCAAACCTGGGGTTGGCGTCGACCGCTTGCACGGGGCCCTGGAGTGGTCCTTCTCTCGAATCCAGTGTGGCCGCCTGAAGGCCGTATCTGGTTTGCAGATCAACTGGATTTGCATCTGTTTGGGTCGGAACCGGGCCTGATCGGAGGCGAGCCAAGATTCTGCCCATAGTGCTGCTGTCAGGCATTGATTGAAGGCCGGGGAAGTCATTGTTGGTCAACAAGCTCGCGGCGTCCGGTTGTTTGTCGAACGAGTTCCCGGATGCGTCAATCTGAGGACCTGAGCACTGCTCGTCGGAGAGGGCGAGGGCAGTTTCAAACAGAAGCGCGAAGGTGGCCTGGGTACCGTCATCATTGGCAGAGTCGGTGGGTCCTGCCTGGCGAGCCATTGGCGTGAACGAGTTGTTCAGGCTTAGTTGTTCCGTGTACATCACTCTCTCTCGTCATGCTCAGTTAGTGCGGAGCGTTCCGCATGGTGCAAGCCCAGGGCGTCGAATCAGACTTTTGGAACTCGTGTTCTCAACCGAGAGAGCCAAGAATTACGTTGAGGTTATCTTCCGCCGCCTGGACGCTGGAGCCGCTGGCGCTGACTCCTGGTGGCAGGGGAACAGAGGCGATGTACGCTCCTTCGCTTTCCTCGACGCTCCCTGCATAGCTTTTGCCCGAGACCGTTGTTGAGAAAGATGCGCCGAGCAGGGTCAACTGATCGCTGCCGACGGGACTTGCGATCTGCGCCGGAGAAGAAGAGCTCGGCGCAGTTTGCTTGAAGCTTCTTGAGTCTATTGGCGTTGATGCGGGAGCGGTCGCAGACGATGACCGCGCATTCGCCGATGCGGACGCAGCGGATGAAGTTATGAATAGCGGCTGCGAAGCGGCGGGGACGAACGAGGAAGGACTGTAGCTGTCTGCCGATTCCGCCTGCAGAGCCTCCGGGTCGGATGTTGGATGGGCAGGCCTTGTTGCGGGTGGTGGGCTGACCGAGTCCCCGTTTGATCTGCCAATTCTTGAGATCGCAGCGATTTGCATTGTTCCCTCGTGGGATGCCTTGTGCATCTATTCTGATCTGATTGTCTATCGGCAACAATTACCTATCCGTTCAATCACGTTGCGTGATTCCCAGGGAACGGGTCGAGCGACGCCATGGAACACCTCGTTTTGCAAATTATGTTATTCCCTGGTGGCGAGGACAGTGACCCAGAAGTTCCCCTGGTCGCATTGAAATCCAAGCCTTTCCAGAACCTCGGATCCGCATACCCGCATCTCATAGTCGTTGCCCTCCATGACAGTGGGCATGGAAAGCTGCACGCCTGCCGCCATGCCGGACTTCAAGTTGCCTCCGATCATATTGGCCAATTCGCCGAGTACGTCGCGTACGTCGTCGTCCACCATTTCGGGTGGATCCATGGCAAGAATGAGACCAGCGAATTGTCGAGCCTGCAGGCTGGTGCATTCCAAAAACACGGCGCCGTTCCAGCCGCCCGTAAGATATACAGAGGACGTCAATCGGTTGCCATGCGGGTTGAATGGTACGTCGCTCGTTGATACTTCCAGGCTCATCATCGTGGCGAAGACGGACTGCACAATCTGAGCCAGTATCTCGATGCTCACTTCGGCTTGCATAAGATTCCTTTCATCGCGCAACGTAGATGGTTGCATTTCCAACTGTCCGTCGTTCAAACCATTCATCGACGCCGAAGGCGGTTTCCGCGCCGCCCAGCAGCAGCCAGCCACCACGAAACAGCGTGCTATGGAGTTGCTTCAGAATGCTGAGTTTCGTTTGGCTGTCGAAATAAATCATGACATTGCGGCAGAAGACAAGATCGAAGGGGCCAAGAGTGCGCATGCTCTTGCGCAGGTCGATGGTCTCAAACCGGGCCAACTGTCGCACCTGATCGCTGACTTGCCAATCCATGCCGGAGCGGCGGAAATGCTTCACGAGCAGCGATGCGGGCAGCCCCCGGTTCACTTCAATCTGCTGGTACACGCCGCCGCGGGCGCGCGCGACAACTTTCGAGGAGAAGTCGGTGCCGAGTATCTGCATGTTCCATCCCTGCAATTGCTCTTCCAGCAGCAGCATCGCCAGGCTGTAAGCTTCCTGTCCGGTCGATGCGGCAGCCGACCAGAAACGCAGGCTCTTTGAGGTGTGCCGTTCCTCCTTCAACTTTGGCAGGAGCACAGTGCGAATGGCCTCATAGTGGGCAGGATCGCGGAAGAAGTAAGTCTCGTTTGTCGTCATGGCCTCAGCTATCTGATGACCGACACCGGAATCTCCCGTAGAATGCAGTTGCGCGCACAGGTCATTGATTGAGCCGAGGCTGAGCTGCTTGACGATGTTCGCGAGGCGGCTTTGGAAGAGATACTGCTTGCCTTCATCAAGTACGATTCCCACTTGGGAATACACGTACTCCTGCAGAAAGCGATAGTTCTCCGGATTGATTTCCGCGACTGATGCCAGTTCTACCATGGAGATACCCCCTGCCTTAACGCCGTTCTGCGGAGAATTTCTGGAACAACTTCATCGAGTGGAAGCACGCGGTCTGCAAAGCCGGCATTCACCACGGCTCCAGGCATACCCCAGACGACGCTCGATGGCTCATCCTGCGCAAGTACGGTAGCGCCCTGTGCCTTTAGAATTTCGGCGCCACGCAATCCGTCTTGTCCCATACCGGTGAGAACGACAGCGAGGACTGCCCCGCCGTATACGTCGCCGGTTGAGGCAAAGAGCGCATCTACAGCGGGACGGCATGAATTCTGCCGAACGGACTGATCAAGAAGCACGCGCACGCCACCAGAACTGGAGTCCAATTTCATGTGAAAGTCTCCGGGCGCAACCAGGATCTGGCCTGCTGCAACGAGCGCACCGTTGCTGGCCTCTTTGACGGGCAACCGGCACGTGGAGTTCAGACGTTCGGCCAGCAACCGCGTGAACAGAGGGGGCATGTGCTGAACCACGAGTATGGGCAGCAGGAAATCAGCCGGGAACAGGGGCAAGATGGTTCCGAGCGCTGTTGGCCCTCCCGTGGAAACTCCAATGACAACAACTTTCGGGCGCGCTTTCAAGCTCTGCGAGACTGGCACGCCAGGCAAGAAGGACGGCACGGACGAGATGAGTTTCGCTTCCGGCCGCGGGACCAGCCTATTGTCCATCGGGAGGCTAAAGAATTGTCGGATCTTCGGAACCATCTCGTCGCGGAGGCGGCGCAGGGATCGATCCAGTGATCCTTCATTGGAGACCTTTGTCACGTAGTCGTCCGCTCCAAGAGTCAAAGCCTCCAGCGTCTTCGCCGCTCCCCGCTCGGTGAGCGTGCTGAACATGATGACGCGCAGGTGCGGGTAGTCGCGTCGAATGCGGCGCAGCATCTCCAGGCCGTCCATATCCGGCATCTCGATATCGAGCGTAAGGACGTCTGGATTGAGCTGCGGAATCCGTTGCAAACCGATTGCGCCGTTGGATGCGGTTCCCACCACTTCAAGCATTGAATCCTGCTCGAGAGCTTGCGCTACCAGGCGCCGGATGACAACTGAGTCATCGACTACCATGACGCGAATCCGCTCGCCGGGTTGCAGCAACCTTTGGCTCAGTGCTTTCATCGCTACTGCCCCGCGAACGATGGAATCCCAATAAGCTCCAGTTTTTCTTTCAGAATGTTTTTGGTGAACGGCTTCATCACGTATTCGTTGGCGCCGGCCTTCAAGGCGGACACCATATGATCCATCTCTGTCTCCGTAGTGACCATGATGACCTTGATGGATGAATAATCAGGATCCTGCCGCAGCCGCTTTACCAGTTCCAGGCCATTCACTTCCGGCATGTTCCAGTCGGCAAGGACCAGGCTGACCGCAGTCTTCTCTGCCGCTAAAACGTCCAGAGCCTCTTTGCCATTGCCGGCTTCGCAGACTTCATATCCGAGTTCTACCAGGATCCTCCGGATGATCATCCGAATTGTCTTGGAATCGTCAACAACCAGTGCTTTCAGCATCATTGTTCCGCTTTCGCTTGTGAAGGGATGAACCGGCGGATCGAGTAGGACCCGCCGGGTTGTAACTGCAGATCACTCACCGGCTCAGAACGTGAACCTGGCAACAGATGCCTGCAGCCGGGCAGCCATACGGCTCAGTTCCAGAGATGCGGTCTTGGTGTCGTTCGCTCCCTGCGTGGTGTTCCTTGCCGAGGTGGCCACGCCGCTGATGTTCTTGGCTATGTCGTTAACGCCCTGTGCTGCTTCGGTCACGCTGCGCCCAATCTCATTGGTCGTCACCGTTTGCTCTTCCACCGCCGAGGCAATACTGTTGGAGATGTCGTTGATCTGGTTGATGATTGTGCCAATCTCTTCGATCGCCGTAACAGCGCCCTTGGTGACTCCCTGGATGGCCTCGATCTTCTGGCTGATCTCCTCGGTTGCCTTGGCAGTCTGCTTGGCCAGCTCCTTGACCTCGTTGGCCACAACCGCAAACCCCTTGCCCGCCTCTCCTGCGCGAGCGGCCTCGATGGTGGCGTTGAGCGCCAGCAGGTTGGTCTGCTGCGCGATTGAAGTAATGACCTTGATCACGTTGCCGATTTCCTGGCTGGATTGGCCAAGCTTCTTCATCGTTTCGTTGGTCGACTGTGCCACGCTCACCGCATTCTTGGCGACCCGTGCGGAGTCATTTGCGTTCTTTGAAATTTCGCGGATCGAGGCTTGCATCTCTTCAGAAGCAGTGGCCACCGAGGCAACGTTTCTTGAGACCTGTTCGCTGGCCGCAGAGACCACGTTGGCCTGAACCGCGGTTTCCTCCGCCGTGCTCGCCATGGTCTGGCTCACTGCTGTGAGTTCCTCAGATGAAGATGCCAGCGTGCTTGCGTTCTCGGCAGTTGCCTTGAGCGGCTCGACGATCGAGGCAAGAGTCTGGTTCACACCCTGGACGATCTTGCGGTAGTCTCCCAAATGCTTGTCGGTGTCAATGCGCGTACCGACGCGGCCTTCGGCGGCTGCCTTGGCGAGCATGTCGGTGTCGTCGATCAGTTTGTTAATGTTGGTCTTGAGCAAAGTCAGCCACTCAAAAATCTGGTCCTGATCGGAAGCCTTGGACAGGGTCGCGGTCAATTCACCGTTGGCAATCTTGGTAATGAATGCGACCAGTTCGCTCAACCAGAGATGCACACCATTGATGGCGTTCTTCATCTTTTCGTGATCGCCCTTGCAGACAATCTCGACCTTCTCTCTCAGGTTGCCGCCACGGATCAATTCGAGGACCCTGTTGCCTTCGCCGATGGGCAGGAGGATGGCATCGAGCATATCGTTTACGCCCGTCACGATTCCTGCGTAAACACCCTGGAACTGAGCGGGCTTGCCGCGTTCAGTCAGGATCCCGGCGTGAGACGCGGCGGTGAGGCGCGCCAGTTCATTTTGCAGACCCTGCAATACAGCAGCCACACCGTTAACGGCCAGCTTCATCTTCTCGTGGTCGCCGTTGTAGGTCTGTGTGATGACCTCGTCGATCTGGCCGCTGGAAATCCGCGCCAGGATTCGGTTTCCTTCACCAATGGGCAACAGGATCGCGTCCAATATCCGGTTCACTCCCTCAACCACTTTACGGTTGGCCCCTTCGAATTCCTCTGCTCTTCCACGTTCGCCGAGTCGGCCTTCGTGCGAAGCCTGCACCAAACGGGCGATTTCCTGCTGAAGCCGGTCGTCACTCTTGACGCTCGAAGCGTGAACCTCTGGACGATCCAGAACGGCGGCGCCGTTGGACGAATTTCGGCCGGACGGTACCTGCCGAACGCTGCTGATTTGCTTTGCCATCTCGGTTGCTCCTTGGAATATTCCTGTTTGCTTGGCCGCTAGCGGCGCTTGAAGATCACTTGGTTT
>Ga0302278_10002581_pt1 | contig 20802 bp, 15 predicted proteins | sample III_Bog_N3_2_FD_194543 | JGI IMG/M metagenome (GOLD analysis project Ga0302278, IMG submission 194543) | Peat permafrost microbial communities from Stordalen Mire near Abisko, Sweden - III_Bog_N3_2 | ecosystem: Environmental > Terrestrial > Soil > Wetlands > Peat | place: Sweden: Abisko...
GCTCCTGCCTTTCCGTGATTCTGCTCGCCGGTTGCCACCCCGGCCAGCAGCAAAACACAGCATCCATTTCCGCGCAAAACTTCAAGGTCTATAAGCTGCGCGGCAAGGTGGTCTCTACTAACGCCGCCACGGACGAGGTGACGATCAACGGTGAAGCCATCCCCGGCTTCATGGAAGCGATGACCATGCCCTACAAGCTCAAGGACGCGAGTATCCTGAGCGAACTGCACCCCGGCGACGTGATCACCGCCGATGTGCTCGCCTCGCAGGACGCCAACGCCGACGTGCTGCTCGACCACATCGTGGTGGTCGCCCAGGGCAAGCCCGACTACAAGCCGGCCGTCTTCTACCACGTGCCCGCGCCCGGCGACCCCGTCCCCGACTTCAAGCTGCGCAACCAGGACGGTCACGTCATCCACCTGGCCGCGTTCAAAGGCAAGGCGCTGCTGGTCACCTTCATTTACACGCGCTGTCCGAGCCCCGACTTCTGCCCCCGCGTGACACGCAACTTTGCCGAGGTGAACAGGGAACTGGCCGCAACGCCGGACATTTACGCGAAGACCCACCTGATCTGCGTGAGCTTCGACCCGGAGCACGACACACCCGGCCGTCTGCGCGCTTACGGCGCAACCTACATCGGCTCGGACGCGAAGGACGCCTTTACGCACTGGGATTTTGCCGTGCCCGATCAACCGGTGCTCAGGCAGATGGCGCAGTTTTTCGATGTAGGTATGAGCGACGCCGCCGATGGCACCATCACGCACACGCTTTCCACCACGCTCATCGGTCCCGATGGCAAAGTGGTCAAGTTTTATCCCGGAAACGAATGGACGGTGGAGCAGGTTGCCGCGGACGTGAAGGAAGTGGTTGCAGGGAAGAGTTGAGTGGGGTACTCTTTTCGGGGAAAATAGTGCGAACTGCGAACTTAATTGAAATGAAGGCTAGTATTGCACCAAGAAAGACAACGGGAGAGATCGATGAGCAGTGGGCTGCAGATTCGCGACAACGCTGAACTGGACTTTCTATCGCTGGGCGCACTGGTGCACCGGCTCGATCCCGGAATCATCCCCTTCCGCAAGGCCACCGCGTGCCAGATCCACGTCTCCGGCGGCGAGTTCAACGTTGCCGCCAACCTGGCCGATTGCTTCGGCCTGCGCACGGCCATTGTCTCCGCCATGAGCGACTATCCCATCGGCGACCTGATCGCCGAGCGGGTCCGCGCCATGGGTGTCAAGCCCTTCTACAAGCACTTCAAGCACGACGGCGTCACCGGCCCCAACATGGCCACCGTGTATAGCGATCGCGGCTATGGCGTGCGCGGGCCGGTCGTCTTCTACAACCGCGCCAACGAGGCCGCCGCGCAGCTCAAGCCCGGCGACTTCGATTGGAAGGCCATCTTCGCCGGCGGCGTCAAGTGGGTCCACTGCGGCGGAATCTTCGCCGCGCTCTCGCCCACCACCGCCCCGCTCGGCGCCATCACCAGCTTCGATCTCAACTTCCGCGAAAAACTCTGGAGGATCCACGGCGGCAACGAGCGCGCCGTTGAAACCATCGCCACCATCGTGGAAAACGTCGATGTTCTCGTCGGCAATGAAGAAGACCTGCAGAAAGGCCTGGGCATTCCCGGCCCTGAAGTCGCCGCCAAATCCAAGCTCGACCCCACGGTGTTTTTCGCCATGATCGACGCCGTGGTCGCCAAGCACAAACACGTGAAGGCCGTGGCCACCACTCTGCGCGAGGTGCACTCCACCAATCGCCACAGTTGGAGCGCCGTGGCCTGGATCGACGGCCAGACCTACACCGCGCCCACCGCCGAGCTCGACGTGCTGGACCGCGTTGGCGGCGGCGACGGCTTTGCTGCCGGCTTCATCTACGGCCTGCTCAACGGCGAGTCGCCCCAGCAGGCGGTCAAGCTCGGCTGGGCCCACGGCGCCCTGCTCACCACCTTCCCCGGCGACACCACCATGGCGACCGTCGACCAGGTCCGCGCCTTCGCCGAAGGCGGCTCGGCGCGTATCCAGCGGTGAGAACGCTTTGTATCAGGGCATGACTTCAGTCATGCCGATAAAGCCGATCAAATTTGTTGGGCTTTAGCCCCTGCGTGCCCTTGACTCCGCCATTACCTCCCCAATAGTCCACGACACCCGCCAAATTGCATCAACCCACCCCCGCGCCGCATCTCTCCAACTGGTATTCTTGCGTTGGATTCACAAGAGAGGTTCTGTTTGGCAAAGTTGACACTGGTTTTTGCCGTTCTGCTGGTTGCTTTAGGCTTGGCCGGCTACCTGGGCACCGGCAGCCTGCACCCCACCGCACTGATTCCCGCCTGGATCGGCCTGACACTCGGCCTTTTCGGCTTCCTGGCCATCAGCCCCAATGAAAGTCGCCGCAAGCTGTTCATGCACATCAGCGTGACCGTCGCCCTGCTCGGCTTCATCGGCTCCGCAGTTGAGCTCATCCGCACCTACGTCCACGCCCATGCGCTGGGTGTTGAGCCTGACCAGATTGCCCTGGCTTCCAAGTTCACCCTCACGGTACTCCTGCTCGTCTACGTCATCCTCTGCGTGCGCTCCTTCATCACCGCACGCCGTTCGGGGAAGGTCTAGCTCTTGGGCACCATGCGGAGCGGGAATCTGGGCATGGGCGGCTCGCGCGCCGAACGCTCGCCGCGTCATGGAGCGTCACGTGGCGGAGCCGATCAGCCCAAGAGCAAACCGGAACTCAAGAAGATCTGGCCTCAGGTGAGGGTATTGGTAGCGCCGCGCAAAGGGCTGTTGCTGGCAGGCATGGCGTTGATGGCCGTGAATCGACTGGCCGGCCTGGTGTTGCCCTACGAGAGCAAGGCCTTGTTCGATAAGGTCTTCTCCTCAGCCCATCCGCAACCGCGCCTTCTGCCAATCATTATTGCGGCGGTCTTTTCGGCCATGGTAGTTCAGGCAATTACTTCTTTTTCGCTGACGCAACTGCTCTCAAAGGCCGGCCAGCGTCTCATCGCCGAGCTGCGCCGCCAGGTTCAGCGCCACGTAGGCTTGCTCTCGGTCGCATATTACGATGAAAACCGCACCGGCACTCTCGTCGCCCGCATCATGACCGACGTGGAAGGCGTGCGCAACCTGGTCGGCACCGGCCTGGTCGAGTTCGTCGGCGGGATGCTGACCGCAGTAATGGTATTCTTCTTCCTGCTCCACCGCAGCGCCAAGGTTACGCTCACGGTTTTTGCAGTCGTGGGCGCTTTTGTCTTTATCTTGCAGTATGGATTCAAGACGATCCGCCCCATCTTCCGCGAGCGCGGCAAGATCAATGCCGAGGTCACCGGCCGTCTCACCGAGTCGCTCGGCGGCGTGCGCGTCATCAAGGGCTATCACGCTGAGGAGCGTGAGGCCACGGTCTTCGGCGCCGGCGTAGACCGGCTCCTGGCCAATGTAATGAAATCGCTGACCATGACCAGTATTCTCGGTTCTGCTTCAACGACCGTTTTGGGCCTAGTGTCTGCGCTCGTGATGTGGCTGGGAGGTAATCTTGTTCTTCACAGCCAATGGACCGTTGGCGATTACTTCCAATACAACGTCTTCCTAGCCGTGATGGTGGCGCCCGTCTTCCAGATCGTGAACATCGGCACGCAACTGACGGAAGCCTTCGCCGGCCTGGACCGCACCAACGAAATCATGAGCGAGCTCGAGGAAAACCAGACCCCCGAGCGCACCGAGAAGATGCCGCCCATCAGGGGCACTGTGCAGTTTGAGAACGTCGAGTTCGCCTACGAGCCGGAGAAGCCAGTCCTGCACGGCATCAGCTTCCTCGCCGAGCCGGGCACCGTCACCGCGCTGGTCGGATCATCCGGCTCCGGCAAATCCACCATCATCAGCCTGGTCTGCGCCTTCCACTCGCCCACCAGCGGACGGGTCCTGGTCGACGATGTAGACTTGGCGCACGTCGACCTGAACACGTATCGCTCGCAACTCGGCGTCGTTCTTCAGGACTCGTTCCTCTTCGACGGCACCATCCGCGAGAACATTCTGTTTTCCCGCCCCGAAGCCACGGAGGAGCAGTTCCTGTTCGCCTGCAAGACGGCGCGCGTGGACGAGTTTGCCGAGCGTTTCCCGGAGACCTACGACACCATCGTCGGCGAGCGCGGCGTCAAGCTCTCCGGCGGCCAGCGCCAGCGGCTCTCCATCGCGAGGGCGCTGCTCGCCGAGCCGCGCATTCTCATCCTCGATGAAGCCACCAGCTCGCTCGACTCCGAGTCAGAGGCCATGATCCAGGCCGGCCTCAGCAAGCTCATGGAGGGCCGCACGACCTTTGTCATCGCCCATCGCCTCTCCACCATCCGCCGCGCCGAGCAGATCCTGGTCGTCGAAGGCGGCCGCATCGTCGAGCGCGGCAACCATGAGCAACTGTTCGCCATGGGCGGGCGCTACTTCGACCTCTACACCCGCCAGCACGGTCTCGAGGCCAACCTCTTCCTCGCCCCCGGCGAAGGCGACGTGATTCCTGCTTAGAGCAGTTCTCCAATTCATGTGCTCTGTTCAGTTGCGTGCAAGGTGGCTCTTTCTTAAGGAAAAAGCCACTGATCATCGTGCTTTCGGTGTACAGCAATTGGAGAACAGCTATAGTCGCAGCTGACCGGCCTCATCGCCGGTGGTCTGCACACTGTTTTTCTTCCTCGCAAAGCTGCACGAATTCCGTCTCGGGCGGCCTTTCGCCGGCTGCGCTCAGGCGCGCGCTATTTCCCGGCAGTCTCACGCCAGGAAATTCCGTCTCATCTCTTGACACACTGTATCAACCCGCGCAGACTGGAAATGAAGCCACTTCGCGACATGGAGGACCATAATGCGAGATTCAGCTCCCCAGGGCACCTACAAAGTTCAAGCTCTGGACCGCGCCTTCGCCGTGCTTGACCTGCTGGGAGAGAGCGAAACTCCGTTGGGCCTGGCGCAGGTGGCCTCGTCGCTCCAGCTGCACAAGAGCACTGCTCACCGCTTCCTTATGGTCCTCGAGCGGCATCGCATGGTGGAGCGCACCACCAGCGGCAAGTTCCGCCTCGGCCTGCGCCTGTTCGACTTCGGCAATCGCGCCATTGAGCAGTACGATCTGCGCGAGCGCGCCCAGCCCCACCTGCGCCGCCTGGTCGCCGAGACCGAAGAAACCGCGCACCTCTGCATTCTTGAGGCCGCGCGTGTCATCTACATCGACAAAATCGAGCCGGCACGTTCCGTGCGCATGATCACCCGCATTGGCGCCAGCAATCCCGTGCACTGCACTTCGGTTGGGAAGGCGATCCTTGCTTTTCTGCCTGAAGACCGCGCGGCCGATGTGGTCAAACGCACTCGCTTCGAGCGCTTCACCAGTCGCACCATTGCCAACGCCGAGGCCCTGCGCACCGAGATGGAGAAGACCCGCCGCCGCGGTTACGCCGTCGATGACGAGGAGTTCGAAGAAGGCCTCCGCTGCATCGCGGTTCCGCTGCTCGACGCGCAGCGGCTGCCGGTCGGCGCTGTCAGCATCTCCGGCCCGTCGTTCCGCGTGACCGCGCAGAAGCTGCCGGCCATTGCCAATCATCTGCTGCAATGCGTGCGCGGCATCTCCGCCGACATGGGCTACACATCGGCCGGGCGAGGCAACCGCGCTGCCTGGTCCGCCTAGCGCCCAGCATTCATGCGGACTCTCCCGCGTCCTCAGCGCTTCGCCCAGCCATTGTGCTCCAGCCAACGGAAGATCACCGCTTCCCACTCATCGCGCGCCAGCGGAAAGAATCCATGATCGCCCTTGTGGAAGATGGTCATGTCCACCGGCACATGGTGATGGCGCAGCGCCTCAAAAAACAGAACGCTGTTGTCCACGTCCACAATCTGATCGTCAGCCGCATGCAGCAGCAGCGTCGGTGGAGTTCTCTCCGTCACCTGCAACTCGTTTGAGAAAAGCTTCACCTGCTCTTCTGCCGGCTCGTCGCCCAGCAAGTGCCGCCGCGTCCCAATATCCGTAACGCCCAGCTTCATGGTGATGACCGGATAGACCAGCACCATGAAGTCGGGGCGCAGGCTTACGTTGCCCGCGTTGTCGATATACGCCTTGTCAAAATGCGTGCCCAGGGTTGCGGCCAAGTGCCCGCCTGCCGAGAAGCCCATCACGCCAACCTTGTTCGCATCCAGCTTCCACTCCGATGCATGCACACGTACCTGGCGCACAGCCTGTTGCGCATCCTGCAAAGGCCCAATCGTCATGTCGATCATCGTCTTGTCGCTGGGCATCCGGTACTTCACAATGAATGCGGCATAGCCGTGGTCCTGCAAGTTCCGGGCCACGCCGTCCAGCTCCATCGCAATCGACAGCCCCGCATAGCCGCCGCCCGGCAACAGCACAATCGAGGTCCCGTTTGCCTTCGCCTTGGCGGGCAAAAACACCTGCAGCGTGGGCCGCGAAACATTCGTGATTCCCTGCATGAAGCCCGATGGTCCCTCTTCATCCGGCGTCGGCCTTGAGTTCGGAATCGCCCCGTCGAAGAGCGGCATCATTGTCGGCGCCGGCGCGATGGCATCGACCGCGGTCACCATGAACCTCTGCGTGATTGGGTCCTTGGGTACATTCTCCTGCGCGCAGAGCAGCGCAGCCATCATCGTCACTCCGGCCAGTACCGGCAAACTCGAAAATCTCCAATTCATGCGCCGCTCCATCCGCCTTGATCTCATCCGATTTGCATAATCAGTCTATCGCCCGTACACGCCATCAGACGGGCGCCTGGCTCTACTTCTTTCGGATGAGAGCGGTGTCCTCCCAGGGACCGAAGACAGCCACGCTGCTGCGGGCAACAATACAGAGCAATGGGTCTTCCCCCGAGAGGTCGTCGCTTGATCATTTCCTGTCTTTCTCTAGTTCGTCGCTGCTGCATTGCGGCTTCGGTCCCACTGGCGGTGGTGCTGTTGTGCAGTGCAGCTCTGTCGCAGGCGCCCGCGCCCTCGCAATCGCCTCTTTATGGCGGCAGCGCCAACCAGAGCGCGGGGCCGCAGCAGGGTGGCTCAGCCACCGGCGGCGTGTTTTCTCCCGTTCTCGACGCGGAGAAGCGCCCCATCACCGCCGGCGGTTTTGTGAAGGATGGGCCGCGAATCTTTGAGGACATCTCAGACAAGGCCGGGCTGAATGTGTGGCAGCACAAGATGGGCACCTTGCAGAAGCCGTACATCCTGGAGAGCATTGGCTCCGGCGTCTGCCTGCTTGATTACGACCGCGATGGCTGGCTCGACATCTTTCTTGTCAACGGTTCAACCTACGACGCGGAGAGTGGCAAGGCCGAAGCGCCGCACGCGGCTCTGTTTCACAACAACCACGATGGAACCTTCACCAATGTCGCCACCATTGCAGGCGTGACCAATGAGAGATGGGGATTCGGTTGCGCGGTGGGAGACTACGACAACGATGGCTGGCCGGACATCGCCGTGGGCAACTACGGCAAGAACCGCCTCTACCACAACAACCACGACGGTACGTTCAGCGACGTGGCAGAAGCCGCCGGCGTCACGCTGGGCAACTGGTCCACCGGCCCCAGCTTTGGCGACTACGACGGCGACGGGCGGCTGGACCTGTTCGTGCCCGGCTACATTCACTGGGACATGAACAACCTGCCCGCCTCCGGCACCAAGGCCGTGGGCTTTGCCAACTGCCAATATCGCGGCGCGCAGACCATGTGCGGTCCGCGCGGCCTGCCCGGCGAGCCCGATCACCTGTTCCACAACAACGGCGACGGCACGTTTACCGATGTCAGCGTCAAAGCCGGAGTGGAGGACAAGCGCCACTACTATGGCTTTTCCTCGACCTTTGTCGACATCGAGAATAACGGCAAGGTGGACCTGGTGGTGACCGACGATTCTTCGCCGAATTATCTTTACTCGAACAAGGGCGACGGCACTTTCGAAGACTCGAGCTTCTTCTCCGGATTTGCGTTGAACCAGGATGCGCGCGAGACTGCCTCGATGGGCCTGGCCGTGGGCGACTACATGAACAACGGCCGGCTCGACCTGTACACAACCACGTTCTCCGACGACTACAAGACGCTGTTCCGCAATGACGGCGGCGGCAATTTTGTCGACATTACGCCGGGCATGAGCATGGCTGAGCCCACCTATCCCTTCCTCAGCTGGGGCACGGAGTTCTTCGACTACGACAACGACGGCTGGAAGGACCTGATGTTTGTGGCCGGGCACGTGTACCCGCAGGTGGACGAGCACAACTGGGGCACATCGTTCTCCGAGCGCCCGCTCCTGTTTCACAACCTCAATCACGGCAAGAAATTTGAAGTGGTTCCGGCGGTCGAAGGAACCGGCCTTGCGGACGTAATCCCCGCGCGGGGAGCGGCTTTTGGCGATCTGTTCAACGACGGCAAGATCGATGTTGTCGTCAACTGTCTGGACCACACGCCGGTGCTGCTGAAGAATATCAACGACGATCACAACCACTGGGTTGGGCTGAATCTGATCGGCGGACCAAAGAGCCCACGCGACGCCGTTGGGTCCACCGTTTATGTGACTGCCGGCGGCCAGCGCCAGCGCGGCGATGTGATGAGCGGCGGCAGCTTCATGTCGTCGAACGACTTTCGCCTGCACTACGGGCTCGGTGAAAACACCACCGTCGACAAGGTTGAGGTTCGCTGGTCGGACGGAGCGAAAGAGATCTATAGCCTCCCCGGCGTGGATCGCTACTACACCATCGAAGAAGGCAAGGGGCTGGTTGCCAGCGTCTTCGACGGAATTGCCGCCGAACGCGCGCAAGGCAAGTCGTCCTCCTCTGCCGCGCGGTCGGGCAAGTAAACACGCGCATCCTCAATGCGCTGCTGAACGAATTGAAGCGTGCCAGAGCCCCTGTGACAGGAGTAAGCATGAAGGAGTACAAAGCGATTCTGCTGCTGATCTGCGCCTTGACTGCAAGCGGAGCCGCTGCTGGGATGGCTCAGCAACCGCCTATGCAGCCGGCCACCGGCTCAACGCCGCCGCCACCGCCGCCGCCGCCGTATACGCCGCCCGCCAAGGGCGCACCTCCGGCCGTGGACACGCCCGCGCAGCGTGACGCGCTGGCCGCGTGGGAGGCCAGGGCGATCAAGAAGTCAGAGGACGATCGCGCAGCGCACAACGCCGCGGTGACTCCCGCGTACAACTTTCACTACGGCAAGGGCAATCCCTACACGCCCGGCAACATTCAGGTGGTGGGCAAGGGCTTTATCCAGCCGGGCGCCTTTCCCACCGCAGAGTACTGCGGCGTGTGCCACCAGGAGGCCTACAGCCAGTGGCGTCAGGCGCTGCACTCGAATGCTTTCCGCACACCGTTCTATCGCACCAGCGTCAACCTGCTCATCCGCGACAAGACGCGCGGTATCGCCTTTGCGCGGTTCTGTGACAGCTGCCATAACCCGATCGGCGTGCTGGCCGGCGCACTGACCGAGGACTCGAAGGTCGACAGGGCCCGCTTCGACGCCGACGGGCTCACCTGCATGACCTGCCACTCAGTGCTCAAGCTGGACTCGACCAACGGCAACGCCGGCGTGGAGATGGGCGTGCCTGCGGTGATCGTGGACGAGAAAGGGAATCGCATCCCGGGCCAGGTCTCCTTCGACCAGATTCTGCGCCATCCGGAGCGGCACTCGCAGGCGGTGATGCGCGACCTGATGCACACGCCGGAGTTCTGCGCCGCCTGCCACAAGGCCAACCTGCCGGCCCCTCTCAACGACTACAAATTCATTCGCGCCTTCACCGCCTATGACGAGTGGCAGCAATCCAAGTTTTCGCAGCGCAATCCGCTCACGTTTTACACCGCGGACTTTACCACCTGCCAGGGCTGCCACATGAAGCGCAACCCGATCTCGCTGCCCGACTACGGCGCCAAGAACGGCACCCTGGTCTCGCACCGCTGGCTGGCCGGCAACACGGCCGTACCCTTCTACTACGGCTTTACTGAGCAGCTGGATAAGACCATCGCATTCCTGCGCGCCGGCAACTTCCTAAACGTTGACATCTTCGGCCTAAAGAAGGCCGACAGCGACCAGTTGATTGCGCCGCTGGGCTCCACAGCGTATGGCCTGGCTCCGAACGACACGGTTGAAGCCTATGTCGTTGTCCAGAACAAGAACATCGGTCACTCGCTGATCCCCGAGGTGCGCGACCTCTATGAGGCGTGGGTCGAGTTCACGGTCAAGGATGCAAACGGCAAGGAGATTTATCACAGCGGATTCCTGAAGCCGGATGGAATGCTGGACCCGCGCGCCCACAGCTTCACCAACCGGCCAGTCACCAACGAGGGCGCATTTGTCGACAACCACAAGGTGTGGACCATCCACTCCGTGGCGTACGACAACACCGTGCCGGCAGGCCGTTCAGTGCTGGTGCGCTACCAGTTCCGCATGCCTGCGGAAGCAACCGGCGCGGTCACGGTGACGGCCAAGGTTAACTACCGCCATCTGCGCCAGAGCTACCTGAACAACATCTTCGGCAAAGATCACCCCGCCTACCCGGTGGTGGAAATCGCCTCGCGCAGTCGCGTGTTGAAGGTGGGTGAAAACAATCCGGAAGCCGCGGACCCATCCGACAACGCGGACTGGATGCGCTGGAACAATCTGGGCATCGCGCTGCTCGATCAGCTCCAATATCAGGAGTCGATCAACGCGTTCACTGAAGTGATCAAGGTGCGACCGCAATACGCCGACGCCTACACCAATGTTGGCCTCACGAACATCGTGTGGGAGAAATACGACTCGGCGCGCACGGCCATTCGCAAGGCTCTGTCGATCGACCCCAACAGCGCGCGCGCCCTTTACTACGACGGGCTGCTGCAACGCCGCGCCGGCAATACCGAGCAGGAGATTGCCGACTTCAGCAAGGTGGTTGAGATGTTCCCGCAGTCGCGCGATGCGCGGCGCGAGCTGGGCATTACGTACTATCAGCAGAACAACAACACCGCCGCAATGGAGCAGTTTGAGGCACTGCAAAAGATCGATCCGGACGATCTGACCGCGCATTACAATCTGTCCATCCTGTATCGCCGCATGGGAAAACCCGAGGAAGCCAAGGAACAACAAGCCATGTTTGTGGACAAGAAGGTTGATCCGGGCGCGCCGACTTACGGGCTCAACTTCCTGCGCGCGCATCCCGAAATATCAACCGAGAGCATTCCATGGCACATGCATTCTGACATCGATAACAAAGCGGGAGGGCCGCAGAATGGAAAATAGCAGCATGGCAAGGAAGGGGCGCAATCTCAAATGGCTTGTGCAGTGCGCCGCTCTGGCTGCGGGGTTGCTGGCGTTGCCCGCAAGCGCACACGCGACCAACAACTGCCCGTGGATCAATGAAGCCACGGTCTCCGGCCTGCTGGGCGCGGATGCCACAGGCACCGCTACCGGCGAGGGCGCCGGACAACCAGGCGTCTGCACCTTTGTGGCCCAGCGCGAGGGCGCCACGCATACGCTGCGCCTCGCCGTGGAGATTGTGCCCGACCCGCATGCGCGCGTTGGCGAGCTTGCCCATCTGTGCGCGAGCGGCACTGCGGTCCTGCCGGCCATCGGCAATGAGGCGGTGGTTTGCGAGAACGACAAGAAGGGCGCGCTGGGCGAGCGCGTTGTCGGCCGGGTTCGCGACCAGGTTTTCAACATCACCATCGCCAGCACGCAGAAACACGACCCCCTGCTGGACCGCAGCGCACTCAAGACGCGCATCGCCATCGCCGCCGAGCAGGTCTCCGGCAATCTGTTTTAGCGGCCGCACCGCCGCCGTGATCGCATCCCGCGCATGCCCCGCTGAACCCCTCCCAAAAAACCGCGCCAGCCGTGCAATCCCATTGAAGCCTGCCTCGCACGCTATCATCGATTTGTGAAGCAAATTCCGCGGCCTCTTGAAACACGGCCGCATCACCAGGGAGGGTGGCTGATGCGCACCTCACATTCGGATGCTCTTGTTGTCTACGGCGTGACCGGCGATCTGGCGCATAAAATGATCTTCCCCGCACTCTATGCGATGGTGAAGCGCGGAACTCTTACCGTGCCCATCATCGGCGTCGCGTTTCCCAAGTGGAGTCTCGAACGGTTGCAGAAGCGTGTCGAGCACAGCATTAAACAAGCGGGCGGAATCGACAATAAAGCCGCGTTCAAGCATCTTCTCTCGCTGCTCAACTACGTGAGCGGCGATTACAACGACAGCAAGACCTTCGCGGCGATCAAGCAGGCGCTCGGCAAGGCGCGCCGTCCCGCCCACTACCTTGCCATTCCGCCATCGCTCTTTGAGACCGTGATCGGGAACCTGGGCGCCGCCGGCCTGGCACAGAATGCGCGTGTCATCGTCGAGAAGCCGTTTGGACGCGACCTGGCCTCGGCGCGCGCTCTCAACCGCGTCGCGCGCTCGGTCTTCCCCGAGGACTCGATCTTTCGCATCGATCACTTCCTCGGCAAGGAAGCCATCATGAACATTCTCTACTTTCGCTTCGCCAATTCATTTCTTGAACCCATCTGGAATCGCAATTTCATCTCCAGCGTCCAGATCACCCTGTCGGAAACCTTTGGCGTGGGAACACGCGGCGCATTCTACGAGTCCGCCGGCTGCCTCCGCGACGTCATCCAGAATCATCTCTTTCAGATTGTCGCCCTGCTTGCCATGGAGCCGCCTTCGGGCCGCGACTTCGGCGCGGTACAGACGGAGAAGGCGACGGTCTTCAAGGCCATGCGTCCGCTCAAGCCCGAGGACATGGTGCGCGGCCAGTACGCGGGCTATCGGCAGGAGGCAGACGTGGCCAGGAACTCTGATGTCGAGACCTACTGCGCCCTTCGCCTGGCCATCGACTCATGGCGCTGGGATGGCGTGCCCTGGTACCTGCGCTCCGGAAAATATCTACCCACCACTGCGACGGAAGTGATCGTGGAGTTGAAGCGGCCGCCGCAGAAACTCTTTGCCGACGCAGCCACGGCGCAAGGAAATTACCTTCGCTTCCGCCTCTCGCCCAATGCGGAGATCGGTCTGGCTGCGCGTGTGAAAATCGCCGGCGAGGAATTTGTCGGACAACAGCGAGAGCTTTATCTGCTTGAAGAACAGGTTGGAGAAGAATCGCCCTACGAGCGGCTGCTGGGCGATGCGATGAAGGGCGATGGAGGACTGTTTACGAGAGAGGACGCGGTGGAAGCTGCGTGGGAGGTGGTCGATCCGGTGCTCACGCACCATCCCCGCGTCCGCCCCTACAAGCGCGGCACATGGGGGCCTAAACAGGCCGATGCATTGATCGCTGCTGACGGCGGCTGGCACAATCCAGGCGCAACGACCTCGTGAGCAGCCCCGCGGAAATCGTCTCTGCTACCGCTCGGGAGCCTCTGCCGGAAAGCCTGCAACAATCGCGTGCAGCGCCTCGCGCAGGCCGGCGACATTCTGCTCGAAGCTATAGCCGTTGACGATGCGCAGGCTCTCAGCGCTCATGGCTCGCGCTTTTTGCTCGTCGGCCAGAATCGCGGATAAGCTCGCCGCCAGCGCATCGACGTCTCCGGCCGTAACCACCGCACCGTTCACGCCATCCTGCACCAGGTCGCGATGACAGCCCACCTGGTCGGAGACGATCACCGGCCGGCCGGCATTCATCACCTCATTCACTGAAAGCCCCCAGGGCTCGTCGACCGATGCGAGCACGAACACATCTGCAAGATCGTAGAAGCGGGGCAGCTCGGACTGGTTGCGGAAGCCCAGGAAGCGAATGTCGCCGGCTCCGGCCTGTGCCGCAAGCGCCTCCAGTCGCGCCCGCTCTTCGCCGTCACCGACAATGAGCAGGTAAGGCCGCCGGTCGCGCCACTGCGCAAGCTTGAGGTAAGCCTCCACCAGGTCGCCGCACCGCTTGCGCGGAATCAGCTTTGCCGCAAACAGAATCACCGGCCTATCCGCATCGAGTCCCAGCGCGGCGCGAAACTGCTCGCGCGTCTGCGCAGCTTGCCGTGCTTCCCGCTGAAAAAACTCGTTGTCGACAGAATAGACGCAGGGAAAGATGGGGAAGTCCGCGCCCAGGTGGTGCTTCCAATACGCCGTGTTCTCCGCGCCGACCGACAGAACCGCAGCCAGCCGCGGCTTCAGCCAGTTGAAGAACGTCTGCTTCACGGCGAGCTTCAGCCGCGAGCGCGGCCGATCGTGAAGCGTGGAGTCCGTGCGCACCAGTGTTGGGATATTCAGCGCGGCCGCGGCGCGAATGGCCTGCAGATTGGTCAGATAGTGATAGCCGTGCAGCCATACCGCATCGAAGCGGCCCGTGCGCAGGCGCTTGCCAACGCCGCGGTTGATCGGGCCCAGCGAGCCCAGCGCGCCGCCCTCCATCGCGTCGCGCACGAGCGGCAAAAACTCGTAATTGTAGCCGGCGAGCAGCGGCGTATCCCACTCCACCCGCACGCCAAAACCTTCATCGACGTAGCCGCGTACCGATAGATCGGAGCTGAAGAAGACTGTTAGATCGATATCCGGCTCAGCTGCGATCCTGCGCAGCATCGGTGCCTGGTATTGAATGGGATGCGTGACAAAGTACGCCAGGCGCAGCTTGTGTTGTGCTGAGAAGGAGATCGGCGTGCCGGATTGCGCCTGCTTCACAATCGCTCTCCTCCGCATAGACTGCGATCAACGCGCCAACGCTCGGGGAAAGCCAGAGGCCGCAGCGCAATCACATGCTTGAGAAGTATAGCAGCGGTGCTCTCAGCCTCGAGCCAAAGCTGCGTCGCCGGCAAGTCGCGCGGCATGCGCGCCCGCACCGACACTCCAGCCGGCGAGCAGCAGGCTGGGCGCAGGCACCGGCGCAAGGGCGCCTAGACTGCCCAGCGTGGTGTAGTGAATCTGCTGCCCCGCCTGAGCCACGTTTGAAACCACTGCGCAGGGGAACTCCGGCGGCAGCCCTTGCTGGAGCCACTCCTCGGCAAGCAATTCCAGGTTGCGGCCGGGCATGTAGACCACGCGCGTCGCATCCTCGATCTCCGGCAGCGGCGCGTGGTTGTGCGACTGCGCGTGATGGCCGGTCGAGAATGTCACGCTCGACGCGCTCTCGCGATCGGTGAGCGAGCAGCCCAGCGCCGCGGCCGCTGCAAACGCGGCAGAAATTCCTGGAACAATCTCAAACGCCACGCCCGCTGCGGTGAGCGCGGCCATCTCTTCCGCGGCGCGGCCAAACAGCAGCGGATCGCCGCTCTTGAGCCGCACCACTCTGCGCTCGGCCTGCGCGTGCTCAACCATCAGCGCGTTGATCTCGGGCTGCGTAATCGTCTTCGTCCCGCAGCGCTTGCCCACGTTGACGATCTCTGCGCTGGTCGCGGCCAGGTTGAGAATCGGCTGCGGAACCAGGTCATCATGAAGAATCACATCCGCGGACTGAATCAGGCGCAGCGCCTTGACCGTGAGGAGGTCCGGATCGCCCGGCCCCGCGCCCACCAGCGACACGATGCCGCGCTGATCCAGTGGGCCGAGGGCCACAAGCCGCGACGGGCAGGTGGCTGATGCGCAAACCTGCCGCTCCGCCAACTGGTGCAGTAGCAGCCTGCGCGCCTCGCCGCGCGGATGCGTCTCCAGCACCTCGCGCCGCAGCTCGCCCAGCTCTGCAAGCCAGGGACCAAGGTCATCAGGCAGCTGCGCGTCGATCTCGCGGCGCAACCGCTGCGCCACTGCCGGGCTTTCACCGCTCGTCGAAATGGCAATCTGCAAATCGCCGCGGCTCACCACCGAGCCAAAGAAAAAATCGCAGTTGGGAATATCGTCCACGCTGTTGCAGGGAATATTGCGCGCGACGCATTGCCGATAAACCGCCGCATTCACCTCCGGCGCGTCCGTTGCTGCAATGACCATAAAGTTGCCGTCAAGATCGGCGGCCTCGAAGCTCCGCTCAATCCATTCGAGCTTGCCCTCGCGCGCCAGTTCGCGAATCTCCGCACGCGCCTCAGGCGCAACCACGCGCAGCGCAACGCCCGTCTTGAGCAGGCTGCCGACCTTGTCCAGCGCAACGGCGCCCGCGCCCACCAGCAGGCAGCGGCGTCCATCGAGCTTCATGAAGATCGGCAACAGGCTCACAGTTTCAACCTCACTCCGCCACGCCGTGCGGCACGCGGCCAGTGGGCACATCGCGCTCCACCGGCGCAATCGCTTCGCCTGCCAGGTGGGCGCGCAGTTCGTCGTTCGAGTGGCGGCCGAACCACGCGCGCAGATTCTCATCCGCCACACGATCGGCCAGGTACTGGCGCAGCAAACGCTCAATCGCTTCCGGCACCAGCGGAGCAGGGCAGCGGTAACCCACTGGCCGGGCCACGGCCGCATGCTGGCCCACCGCGCCGCCCAGGCAGAAGTAGTAAGCGTCCGTCAGTTGGCCCTCGTGCTTGATCTTCTTGCCCTCAATGCCAATGTCCGCAACCCAGTGCTGCCCGCAGCCGTTGGGGCATCCCGTCACGTTGAGCTTGAGCTGCTGGTCAAACCCCGGCAGCCGCTCGTCGAGCTCATCCACCAGCCACTGCGTAAATCCCTTGGTCTCCGTGATGGCCAGCTTGCAAAACTCCGTGCCGGTGCAGGCAATTGCGCCTCGCCAGAACGATGAGCCTTCCACCTGCAGTCCGATTGCGCTCAGTTCGCGCACCAGCTCCGCGACCTTGGCGTTGGGAACGTCGATGAACAGCAGGTTTTGTGACACAGTGGTCCGCAGCGCTCCGCTGCCGAAGCGTTCAGCCAGCTCCGCCGCAGTCAGCAATTGATCTCCGCTGAGCCGCCCACGCAAGACGGATGCGCCCACAGAGCTCAATCCCGCCTGGCGCTGCGGTGTCACGCCCACGTGATCGCGGAAGATGTCGTTCGGCGCCTGCTCCGGCACGCCCGGCAGCAGCTTGAAGTCGAGCCGCGACTGCAACTCGGCAAGAAAACTCTCCGCCGTCCAGCCTTCTTTCAGGAACAGGTACTTGAGCCGCGCTCTCTCGCGGCTTTCGCGCAGCCCCTGCTGGTCGCGGAAGATCTCCGCCACGGTTTGCGAAACCACCGCGGCCTGGTGGGGAAGAATAAACGCGTCGAGCTTCACTGCAATATGCGGCTCGCGCGAAAGTCCTCCGCCCACGCGCAGTGTGTAGCCCACCTGGCCCTCGTGCTTCACCGCCGTCAGGCCAATGTCGTTGATCTCCGGATTGCTGCACCAGTCCGGGCATCCGGTCACGGAGATTTTGAACTTGCGCGGCAGGTTGTAGAACTCCGGGTTGGCCGTGAGCAGCTGGGCAATCTCCACCGCCAGCGGCGCTGCGTCCACAATCTCGTTCGCGGCCACGCCGGCCAGCGGGCAGCCGGTCACGTTGCGCACCACGTCGCCGCAGGCGCCGCGCGGCGACAGACCAATCGCATCCAGTGCGTCGACCACCTCGGGCAGTGACTCGATCGTCAGCCAGTGCAGCTGGATCGCCTGGCGCACCGTGATGTCGGCCAGGTTGCGCGCGTGCTGCTTGGTCAGCTGGGCAATCACCCGCAGCTGCTTTGACGTGAGAATGCCGTTGGGGATGCCGATGCGCATCATGAAGTATTCGGTCGTGACGCCCTCGCCGCCCTTGCCGCCGGTCGCGCCCACGCCGTCGCCCTGGGTATAGATGCCCCACCACTTGAAGTAGAGCCCCGCCCACTCCGGCAACACGCTGGAGCGCCCGGCACGCGCAAACGCGCGCACCTCGTCAAAGGCTTCCCACGGGTTCTTTTCGCGCTTCAACCGCTCGGCGCGCTGGGCTTTGGTCTCTTTTGTTGCGGCTACATCGCTCATAACTTCCTTCTTCTGTTCAAACAAAATGGAAAACCCGCGGCAGCTGGGCTGCGTCGCGGGCGGAGATGAAACCTTGGAACTCGATCGGACTCGTCAGACCCAGGTCACCTCTCCGCGCAGAGCGGCATACACAGGCGACAACAGGTCAAAAATCCCATGCCTTCATGATAGTCCGGGGAGGCGGAAAAGACAAATTGGGTTTGCCCGGACGGGAACACTGGAGTGCCCAGCATCAAAAGTGGCGCTATAATCGCCACGAGGATTGAGCTGTTTGCATGAAAGTGCGCGATTTGCTGAAGCTGATCGAGGACGATGGCTGACGTCAGCTAACGCAGAAGGGCAGCCACCGCCAGTTCAAGCATCCTGTGAAGACTGGCCGGGTCACTGTGGCGGGCCATCCATCGCAGGAGATGGACAAGGGAACGTTCAACAACATTCTCAAGCAGGCGGATTTGAAATGAAGGAATACGCTGCCGTATTCGAGAAAACATCCAACGGATGGAGCGCTTATGCCCCGGACTTGCCGGGGCTTGGCGTGGCTGCGGCCACCTTTGCCGAGACGGAGCAACTCTTGCGCGAGGGAATTGAGCTGCACATCGAAGGAATGCGCGAGGACGGTCTGCCCATTCCCGAGCCGGTTACACGCGTGATGCGCATGGCAGTTCCTGCCTAGAGCGCTCAAACCCGGAAATTCATAATGAGCGAGCTTGCGCTATCAGCAGTCTGTTTGCGCCAGTTCTTCGAGGATTCTCTCCACCGCCTCGGCAGCGGCTTTTTCGCCGCCTTGTGACAGGCTCATCCGGATGGGCTGCCTTGGGTCGATGGAGATGGCGTAGAGCACGATCTCGTGATGGCCGCCCTGGATGTAGAACACGTCGAGCAGGTCCTTCATGCAGACGTCGTGCGCGGTCAGCGTGGGTGGATAATCGACCGAAAAACGCGGCGTGGTGCGCGTGACTGTGCCTTCCGGGTTGCCGTCCGCGGCCGCGTCAATCAGGATGATGCGGCTGGCGCTCTCGAGCGGCTCCAGCAGCGTGAATGCTCCCGTGCCGCCGTCCAGGCATTCCACGTTGGCGGTGACCGGGTGCGCGGTCAGGCGCTCTTCCACGGCGCGGACCACGTACACGCCGATGCCCTCGTCGCCCATCAGCACATTGCCCAGGCCGAGCACCAGTGTCTTGGCTTCCACTGCCACAGCGGCGCTATTTGTCACGTTTGTCCCGCTCAAATTTCCATCCCCCGATGATCGAAGAGACCGTGCCGCGCCCTTCAATGTAGTCGTGATAGAACGCAAGATAGATGTGAATGATGATGAAGGTGACAAAGAACCACAGGAACAGGTGATGCCAGAAGCGCACCCCAAACTCGCCGCCCAGCAGCGGCACGATCCAGGTAAACATCCGCGGCAGCCAGGAGTTGCTCATGCTGGAGTAAAGCGCGAAGCCGGTGATGGTCTGCGCCACAAAAGCCAGGAACGTTCCGAAGTAGATCAGGCCGGCCAGGGCATTGTGTCCGGTGGAGATGGGCCCATGCAGCTTGGTCTCAAACACGTCGGCGTTGATGACCTCGACAATCTCGTGCTGCTGCGCGCGGGTGAACGGAAAGAAAGCGCGCCAACTGGAGTATTTGTTGCCCACAAATCCCCAATAGAGCCGTGCCAGAAAGTTAAACACGTAGATGAACGCGGCCAGAAAGTGGATGAATCGCACCCATCCGAACCAATATTGCTGATAGGCCTCTGCCGCGTAAAACATGCGGATCGGCGCGCCGATCATGTAGCCGGTGATGCACAGCGCAACCAGGGCCACGGCGTTGATCCAATGGTAGACGCGGACGGGAAGCTCCCATACATAGATCCGCCGATAGTCGACCGGATGCGGAGCGGCCGCCGGTAAGCCCTTGCCTGCTGTGACAACTGGTGTACTCATGGGCATCACTCGAAGGAAATCTGGCTGAGGTGCCGTCCCTGCGGATCGTACAGATGTACGGCGCAGGCCAGGCACGGGTCAAAGGAATGAATGGTGCGCAGAATCTCCACCGGCTCGTCGATCTTGGCCACCGGTGTGCCGATGAGCGCGGCCTCGAACGACGACCGCTGGCCCTTGGCATCGCGCGGTGAACCGTTCCAGGTCGTCGGCACCACCAATTGATAGTTGTCGATCTTGCCCTCGTGAATCTTGATGTAGTGCGCCAGCGATCCGCGCGGCGCTTCCACCAGGCCCACGCCCTCGGCGTCCGTCGGCCAGCTTTTCGGCTCCCAGCGTTCGCCGTTGAACGTCGATGTCTCGTTGATCTTCACGCGATCCATCAGCTGGCCGAAGAACTCCTTCAGCCACCCCATCGCCAGCGCCGCATCCAGTCCGCGCGCCGCCGTGCGGCCCAGCGTGGAGAACAACGCCCCCACCGGCACATTCAGCTTGCCCAGTGTGTCTTTCACCAGATCCTGCACATCGGTGTGACCCGAAGCGTAGGCCACAATCAGCCGCGCCAGCGGACCCACTTCCATCGGATTGTCTTTCCACCGCGGCGTCTTCAGGAACGAATACTTCTGGTGGCCTTCCAGCGTTTCAAATGGCGGCTTGGGGCCCGTGTAGTTCAGCTTTGTTTCGCCGGCCCAGGGATGAATCCCCTCATTGTCGCCGCCGTCGTACGAGTACCACGACGACGCAATGTACTCCTTGATCTCCTCATGGTCGCGCGCGTTCACCGGATGCACGGTGCTCAGGTCGCGATTCAACACCACGCCGCGCGGGTACTTGAAGGCCTCCGGCTTGCCGTAGCCCTGCGTTGGATACTCGCCGTAGCTCATGTAGTTCTTCAGCCCGCCGCCCCACTGCGCCCAGTCCTTGTAGAACGAAGCAACGGCCAGCAGGTCGGGGATGTAAACCTGGTTCACAAACTCATCGGCCTGGCTGATCAACCGCGCCACAAGATTCAGCCGCTCGGAGTTGATGGCCGCCACTTCATTGGTGTCGATCGAGCAGGGAACTCCGCCCACAAGATAATTCGGGTGCGGATTCTTGCCGCCGAACACGGCGTGAATCTTGACCACTT
>Ga0302278_10002585_pt1 | contig 20782 bp, 16 predicted proteins | sample III_Bog_N3_2_FD_194543 | JGI IMG/M metagenome (GOLD analysis project Ga0302278, IMG submission 194543) | Peat permafrost microbial communities from Stordalen Mire near Abisko, Sweden - III_Bog_N3_2 | ecosystem: Environmental > Terrestrial > Soil > Wetlands > Peat | place: Sweden: Abisko...
ATCCCAATGCTTCACTTTTAAGAAACACATGATGCAAGTGCTATTTGTAAGTCTGGTCTGTTACGCTCGCAGCCAAAGCACCCAAGATGCCAGGCCACGTCGCCACTGGCTTCCCTCTCCCCTCAACGGGGAGAGGGATTGAGGGTGAGGGGTGGTTATATCCAGAGCCGCCTCCCGGAGGTTTCTTCCTGTATCAGCCCCGGCTGAAAACGGCGAAGAACCGGAGCCAGCCAGCCCGCCGAGCAAAACTTGCCCTAAATTTGGCAAAAAAGGTTGCCCCCCCAATTCAATTGTATTTAATTTGGGGGGGTCAGGAACTACGACCATGAAAACCAAACTGGAATCCCTGTTGATCGTGCTGGCCGTGCTGGCTGGCGTTCACCAAACCACGGCGCAAGTGACGAATCTGGGCATTGCCCCGGCATCGGGCGGGCAAGCCGTGCTTTACTGGCCCGTCAGCACGACCAATTACGTGTTGCAGACGACGGCGAATCTGGCCGCGCCGAACTGGGTGACGGCGAGCCATGCGGTGACGGTGAACGCCGCGACGGTGACGAACTCGGCTCCCTCCGGCTTCTTCCGCCTGCAACCGGTGACCGTGCCGGCGAGCATGGCGTTGATTCCGGCGGGCTGGTTCACGATGGGCGACACGCTGGATGGCGAGAGCGATGCCATTCCCACGAACATTTATGTCTCGGCGTTTGTGATGGACGTGAATCTGGTCAATTTTAGTTTGTGGCAAACGGTGTATAACGCGGCCACCACCTTTTTCGGTTATAGTTTTGACGATGCCGGCGCGGGCAAGGGCACAAATTATCCGGTGGAGAGGGTGAACTGGTATGATTGCGTGAAATGGTGCAATGCCCGGTCGCAATTAGCGGGATTGACGCCGTGCTATTATACGGATGCCGGTTTCACGCAGGTGTATAACACCGGGGATATGGATACCGTCTATGTGAACTGGAATGCCAGTGGTTTTCGTTTGCCGACTGAGGCGGAGTGGGAGAAGGCGGCACGGGGCGGGTTGAGCGGGTGCCGGTTTCCCTGGGGCAACTTGATTTCTGAAAGCCAGGCCAACTACCTCGGGTACCCCACGGCCTACAGCTATGACCGGGGGCCGGACGGTTACAACTCCGTTGGCAGCATCGGGGGAACAGGTCCGGCCACGAGTCCGGTGGGTTCGTTTGATGTGAATGGCTATGGGTTGAATGACATGGCTGGCAATGTTTTTGAGTGGTGTTGGGACTGGTCTGGGACGCCGTATGGCCAACCCAGCACGATCAATCCCACGGGAGCGGGTTTAGCCACGGGCATCCGTGTGTTGCGCGGCGGCAATTGGAACGGCAATGCCGACAGCGCGCGGTGCGCCTTTCGCGGCTCCGTCGGCCCGGGCTTTGCCATCGACGCCTTTGGGTTCCGTTGTGTGCGGGGGCTTTAATCTTTTTTTTTAAAAAACTCACCTTGGACAGCCTATGTCCAAGGTCCCCGGTTAAGCTGGAGCAAAAAACGCTTTGAAATCGTGAACCCCAACGCTTCCGTTCGACAAAACACGGCAACCCGTCCAGAGGAGGACGGACATTATTCCAACCCTGTCCATGTTCCAGCGATGGCTGATTCGCTCGTCCCATTCGCCCGCATTTTGCTTTTCCCCTCCCCAAATCCCATCAAGTCCGAGTCAGTCCGAGTCAGTCCGACCTTTGAGGAACTGAAACCGGCGTCAAAGTCGTACCAGGTAGTAGTAGGTACGTCCTGCCGGGCTACCAGCCCGGCTGAGCGGAGCGGGGCGGACTGGGGGAAATGGTCTCCGCATGCAACAAGAGCACCTCACCCGTACCCCCCTTGTTTGCAAACCCTCGATAATGTCCGACTTTAGAACGCCCCTGCGGCCGCAAACTCCCCTGAAAAATCTCTTTGAAATCCGCCGCGGCCGCAGTCACAATCTACCCTCACTTTGGAATCGGAATTCACATTCCCGATTCCGGGTCCCATTTACATGAAACGCACGCACCATTGCAACGAATTGCGCCCGGCTCACATCGGGCAGACCGTCACCCTGTCCGGTTGGGTCCATTCCCGCCGCGACCTCGGCGGGCTCATCTTCATCGACATCCGCGACCGCGAAGGGCGCACCCAGACGGTGTTTGATCCCTCGGATTTGACGCCGGAACTGTTCGCCCAGGCCGCCGCGCTCCGCAGCGAATGCGTCGTGAGCATCACCGGCAAGGTGCGGCAGCGCCCCGCCGGCACCAACAACGCCAAGATTCCCACCGGCGAAGTCGAAGTGGGCGTCACCGCGCTCGAAGTCTTGAACATGGCCGACGTCCTGCCCTTCCAGATTGACGACCCGGAAGCCGCCGCCAAAGTGGCCGAGGACACCCGCCTGCAATACCGCTACCTCGACCTGCGCCGCCCGGAAATGGCGCGCAACCTCAAGGTGCGCAGCAAAGTGGCCATCGCCACCCGCCAATACATGGATGAACAGGGCTTCCTCGAAGTCGAGACGCCCACACTGTTCAAATCCACGCCCGAAGGCGCGCGCGAATTCCTCGTGCCCAACCGCCGCGAAGCCGGCACGTTTTACGCCCTGCCGCAATCGCCCCAGCAGTTCAAACAAATCTTGATGGTGGCCGGCGTGGAGAAATATTTCCAGCTCGCCCGCTGTTATCGCGACGAAGACCTGCGCGCCGACCGCCAGCCCGAGTTCACCCAGGTGGACATCGAAATGAGCTTCATCGACCGCGAAGACATCTACGCGCTCATCGAAGGCTTGATCAAGCGCGTCTGGAAAACCGCCCTGAACATTGACGTGCCCACGCCCTTCAAGCGCATCTCGTTTGAGGAGGCGCTCAACCGCTACGGCATTGACAAGCCCGACACCCGGTTCGCCATGGAACTGGTGGATTTCACCGGGGAATTCAAGGCCAGCACGTTCAAGGTGTTTAGCGGCACCATCGCCAATGGCGGCGTTGTGAAAGCCCTGAATGCCAAGGGCCTCGCCGGGGCCACGCAGGGCCAGATCGAGACCATGACCGAATACGCCAAGAGTTTCGGCGCGAAAGGCCTGGCCTTCATCAAGGTCGAGAACGGCGAATGGAAGTCGCCCATCGTGAAATTCTTCAGCGCCGCCGAAAAAGCCGCGCTCACCGAGAAGCTGGCCATCCAGGAAGGCGACCTGATCTTGTTCGCCGCCGATCAATGGCTCAACGCCTGCGAAATTCTCGGCAAAATCCGCCTGTATTGCGCCGAAGTGCTCAAGGCGCAGGGCAGGCTCGTGATTGCGCCCAACCAGTTCAATTTCCTGTGGGTCATCGAATTCCCGCTGCTCGGGTTCGACCGCGAACAAAACCGCTGGTATTCCAGCCATCATCCGTTCACCGCGCCCGTCACGGAAGACATCCCGCTGCTCAAGACCGACCCCAAGAAAGTGCGCGGCCAGCACTACGACGTCGTGGTCAACGGCGTGGAACTTGGCGGCGGCTCGATTCGTATCCATCAGCCCGACGTGCAGAAGACCATTTTCGAGGAACTGCTCGCCATTCCGCCGGAGGAAACCAAGCTGCGCTTCGGCTACATGCTCGAGGCGTTCCGCTACGGCGCTCCTCCGCACGGCGGCATTGCGCTCGGCTTCGACCGCCTGATCGCGATTCTCTGCGGCACCCCGAGCATCCGCGACGTCATCGCCTTCCCGAAGACCGCCAAGGGCGTCTGCATGATGACCAACTCGCCGTCGCCAGTCTCGCCCAAGCAATTGCGCGAATTGTACATCGACGTGAAGGTGAAAAAGCCGGAACCACCGCTGGCCCCGAAAGCGCCTTGATTATCATGCCCGGATAATTATGCCATTCAGCAAAGGCCATTCCTCAATTATTTTGAGCTGCTGGCCGACAAACTTACAACACAAGCTGGGCGGTTTTGCAGCCCCGTAGGGGCGACCTGTTTATAGCCACGCACCACCCATGAATCCATAGCTCCGGAGGAGCGGTATAGACCATGGCCAACACCTACACTCAGATATACATGACGAACGCTATTCTTTCAAACCCGTGGATATTTGATGAACGCCAAAATTCATGCCGCCCCGCTGGGGCTTGATGTTCGTTGGGGGGCGATCGGCTGTAAACAGGTCGCTCCTACGGAGTTGCATCCACCGTGCGCATAACTGGTGCCTGGAAACGTGATTTGAAACCGCGCCGCTCATTCCGTGTTTTTCGTGTGTTGCAACTGCTCCTGATTGCTTACGGGCTGCTGGTCCTGGTGGCGCTGATTTTTCAGCGCCGCCTGCTCTATTTCCCCACCAAAATACCAGCCAGCGTCGTTGAATCCGTGGCCCGGGAACACGGGTTTGTTCCCTGGAAGAACCATGCCGGCCGGATCATTGGCTGGAAAATGCCGGCCACGGGGCCGGTGACGGGCAGCGTGTTGATCGTCCACGGCAATGCGGGCTGCGCCTTGAGCCGGGATTACATGGCCCAACCCATCCATGCAGCCGGAGCCGGACTGGACGTGTGCGTGCTGGAATATCCCGGCTATGGCGCGCGCGAAGGTTCGCCCGGCAAAGCCAGCCTCTGCGCCGCCGCTGAAGCAGCCTTCCAACTGTTGCCCGCCGGCCAGCCGAAATACATTGTCAGCGAATCCATCGGCACGGGCGTGGCCTGTGAGCTGGCCCGGCGGCATCCGGCGGAAATCGCGGGACTCACCCTCTTCGCGCCCTATCATAAACTCGCCTCCGTGGCCCAACGGCATGTCTGGTTTCTCCCGGCGTATGTCTTGCTGCTGGACCGGTTTGATCCCGCCGCCTGCCTGCAACAATATCATGGGCCCGTGCAATTCGTGGTGGCCGGCGCGGATGAAATCCTGGGGCCGGAAACCGGACAAAAACTTTACGCGGGATATGCCGGGCCCAAACAACTCCTCTTGATTCCCGGCGCGCATCACAACGAAGTCTCCGGGCCGCCAGCCGATTGGTGGCGGACCGTTTTCACCTTCTGGCAGGAGAAACGATAGACAAACAAGCGCGACGCCATGGCTGGATGACGTCGCGCTCGCGGGTGGGCGGTGGCGGGGTGAATTATTTCTTCAGCTTGAGCGTGAATTCCGCGACCCGTTTGCCGAACACTTCGCCGGTGAGCTTGTCGGCTTCGTTGGGCGCCGTCTCCGGCGGTTCCTGGCCGGCTTGCGCCATGACGCCGCTGTAACTGCTCAAGCGGTTGATGCCTTTGTCGTTCATGGGGGTTTCGGCCTGGCCGATCCAAATCATGCCGTGTTGCATGGCCAGGGTGAAGAAGTAATGGAGCGTGCTCAGCTTGTCGCCGCTGGGCCCCATCGAGACGGTGAAGCCGGCGGCCACTTTGTCGCGCCAGGCACCGCCGTACCACCGTCCGCCCGTGGCGTCGGCAAAGGCCTTGAATTGCGCGGAGGGTCCGCCCATGTAGGTGGGGCTGCCGAAGATGATGGCGTCGCTGGTGTCGAGCTTGGCCATGACTGCCTCGTTGCTGTAGCGGCCTTTGACAATGTCTTCGCCGTTGATGGCGAGGAGCTGGACTTGCACGCCGCTGACGGCGGCCGCGCCTTTGACCACGGCCTCGGCCAGTTTGGTGGTGTGGCCGGAACCGGAGAAGTAGATGACAGATAGTGTGGACATAAGTTAATGAATAGTTGAGTTGTGATTTGTGGTTTGGATTGTTGGATTGTTTACTGGACGGCCGCGCCGGCAATGCTCAGGGTCAGATTGATGGTGGGGGACACTTTGTCCTCGTACTGGCCTTTCTGGATGTTGAAGTCCTCGCGGTTGATATTGAAGTTGGCGCGGAGGACAAGCAAATCGCCCTTCAGATTGGGCACGCGCGACGCCAGCTTGTCCTTGAGGTAGGTCAGTTTGACGGGCACGGTGATTTCCTTGGTCACCCCGTGCAGGGAAAAGGACCCGGTCACGTTGGCGCTGGTGACGCTGCCTTCGGTCTTGGTGTCGGCGAATGATTTCACCTCAAAGGTGATTTCGGGATACTTCGCCACGTCCAGCCAGTTGGCGCTGTGCAGATGCTCCTTTTGCATGGGATTGGGCACGATCAACGATTCGGAGGCCACCACGATTTTTCCGGTGGTGGCGGCCGGGTTTTCGGGATCGAACAAGACCGTGCCGGTGACGCCGCTGGCGCTGCCATTGACGGACTCCAGCGGGGCGTCCAGGCTGAAGACGATGTTGTTGACGCCCTTCGGATCCTTGAAATCAAAGGATTCCGGAGCGGCATACGCCGCCGTGGCCAGGGTGAGGGTGAGCAGGGGAATGATGGATGGTTTCATGTGTTTTATTGGTTGGGGAATTGTGATTTGGTCAGTGGTTGTTGTCTTGGTGTGCGGAAAAAGAGCGAGCTGCCGGCCAGCAAGCCGGCTGCCAGCAGGGACGCGCCCAGAAAATCCACGCCGGGCAGGAAGGCCGGCTGGTAGGTGATGCCTTCGATGCCAGTGACCTCATCCAGGGTTTTGACGGGCCGGCTGGTTTTGGTCCAGCCGCGGTTGGCACCGGTCACCAGCCAGGTGATGGCCGTGGCCAGCACGACGAGCAGCGCGAGCAGTTGCAGCATGCGTTTCATGATCGGGTGTTAGTTGAGGTCAAATACCAGCACTTGGGCGGGTTTGCTGGCGGCGATCGTCAGCGCACTTTCGCGGCTCAGGCCGGCGGCGTCGCCACCGGAGAGTTTGTGTCCGTTGACGGTCACTTCGCCTTCGGCGACCTGCACCCAGGCATGGCGTCCGGCGGCCAGCGCATGCCGCACTTCCTGTCCCGGGTTCAATCGCGCCAGCAGCAGGTCGGCATCCTGGTGGATTTCCATGGAGCCGTCGCGACCGGTTTGGCTGGCGACAAGGTGCAGCTTGCCCGGGGCGGCCGGGGCGAGGTTGCGCTCGGCGTAGCGCGGGGGCACGCCTTTGGTGTCGGGCAGGAGCCAGATCTGGAGCAGGCGGGTGGCTTCCGTGGGCGAAGGGTTGAACTCGCTGTGCTCGACGCCGGTGCCGGCGGCCATATATTGGAATTCGCCCGCGTGGATGACGCGCCCGTTGCCCATGGAATCGCGGTGTTGCAACGCCCCGCTCAACACATAGCTGATGATTTCCATGTCGCGGTGCGGGTGGGTGCCGAACCCCATGCCGGGCATGATGAGGTCGTCGTTGATCACGCGCAGCGTGCGGAACCCCATCCATTGCGGATCATGGTAGTCCGCAAAACTGAAGGTGTGATAGCTGTCGAGCCAGCCGTGCTCGGCGTGGCCCCGTTCATTCGATTTGCGAATAATCATCATGAACAGACTATGCGCCGGGTCGGCGGTTTTGGGAAATACCATGTTGCTTGTCTGAGCATAACTTTCAGGCATGGATGGCGGGATTGCCGATTTTCGATTTTCGATTGCCGATTGAAGACGTCCGCGAAGGACACGATGGCAGGAAATCGTCGATTTGCTGTCTATGCTGTTCAGATTGGCTTGGCCAGTTTCTCCAGTTCCTGTCCTTCGCGATGCAGGATGGTTGCCTCGACCTTGGGCACGTACATCTGCGTTTCGGCGGGCAGGTAAGGTGCGATGGTTCCGAAGCTTTTCGCATGGTGCCGGTCCAGCGCCTTTTGCACCGTGCCAGCGCCACAATTGTAGGCGGCCACCGCCAGCCGCCAGTCGCCAAAGTGCTGGTGGAGCTCGCGCAAATCCTTTGCCGCCGCCTGGGCGGCGGCTTCCGGATCCCGCCGCTGATCCCAGGGCCACAGGCGCAGGCCGAATTGTTTCGCGGTGGCCGGCATGAGCTGAAACAGTCCCAGCGCGCCGGCGGGACTGCGCGCCCGCGCGTCAAACCCGGATTCCACCTCCGCCAGCCAGACCAGCTCGGGCGGCACTTTTTCGCTCACAAATACTTGCTTCAGCGCCGGCACGATGGCCGCCGCCTCCCTGGGCCAGGGCCGCTGGTTGACTTTTTTGGACCAGGCGGCCTGTTCGGCCTGGAAGGTGGGATTGGGTGGCGGTGGCGGCGGTTTGCCGGGCGGCGGTGGGGTCGGGGCAACGGGTTTTAAGTCGTCGGCCACCTCAAAGTAGTCCAACCGCTCGCGCAGCCAGGCGGCATAGGGCTGCGTTTCCGCGTGCGCGTCCAGCAAGGGAAGAATCGTTTGGGCGCCCGCCTTCAATTGGGCCATGTCCAGCACGGAATCGCCCCGCAGATAAGCCTCATAATGGTTGAGAAAATCCGCCACCTGGTCGCGGTCCACGCCTTGCAGGGCCTGCAACACCCCGGGATCGAGATTGTCCCGGGCGAATTGCTGCGCGGCGTCAAACACGTCGTCCAGGTCCAGCTCATTCGTCTGGGCGGGAGCCGTCAGGCCAGCGGCCAGCAAGAGCGTGATGATGACGGGGGTTTTCACATCCGTTCGGAAGCTCCGGGCGGATTCTACTTGGGCACGGTGAATTTCTGTGCCATGGCGTTCACAATTTGTGACCATGAGGCGCAGTCCGTGGCCTTGGTTCCGGCCGCGATGCCGCTGGCATAAGCCGTGGCGGGCGAGGTGCCCTGGACCACCCACGGTTGATCGCCCATGTATACCACGCTGGTTCCCGGCAACGCCATTTCCACAAAGCTGCCAAAGTTGGCGTAGGAGGCCAGTTGGCCGGGAGCCCCGAGCGCCGTGACGGCGTTGACCCCGGGGATCGCCGCCGGATAATTCGGGGTATCCACCGGCTGATTACCCGCCGCCGCAAATACGACCACGCCCTTGGCCATGGCCTGCTGAATAATGTCGTTCAGCACCGCGCTGTCCGAGCTGCCCGCCAGGCTCATGTTCAACACCGTGGCCCCGCCGTCCACCGCCGCCTGCACGCCCAGCGCCACGTTCCAGCTCGACGCCGTCTCGCTGTTGCCATAAACATTCACCGGCAGGATGCGAACGGAGCTGCTGCCGCCCTGCCGCGACACCGCCCGCAAAATCGTCTGGGCCATGCCCGTGGCATGGGTGGGCGTGGAGGAACTCAAGTTGGGCGTGTCCCCGGTCACGTTCACGCTTTTCAGCAAAAACGGATCCAGTTGGCTGCCCAGGGATTGCACCCCTGTGTCAATCAGCCCCACCACGGGGTTGCATGGGTCGGTGGGAATATTATTATCCAGCGAGAGTGAAACCGGGCCGTTGCCGGGCGGCACATTCGCCAATTGCTGGGGGGCGACGGGCGCATCGAACAGGTAGTTGTAATCCACGGACGCCACGCCGCCATCATTTTTCAAGCTGGCCAGGGCGGCATCGGTGGCGGCGGCATCGGAAAATTCGAGCAGATAAATCCCCAGCTTGTCATTGCGGGAAACCACCTTCGCACCGCGCGCCTTGGCAATCGCATCAATGTCGGCACCGGGCTTGAGCTTCACCATCAACTGGTTGGCCACATGCCGCAGGGTGGCCACCTTCGGCGGCGTGGCCACGCGCTGGGTGGCGGCTTGCAGGGTGGTCATGAACACATACAGCTCCTGCGGCCCGTTGGTTTGGGGCACGAACGCGAAATTCAAGTTGCCCAGCAACTTTTTCAAGGCCGCGCCACTGGGCAGATCCCGAAATTTCACCGAGGCATTGTGGCTGGCGCGCGGTTCCACGAAAATATGCCAGCCCGTCTGGTGCGCGATGTCCTCCAGCAGCGGCCACAACGCTTCGTCATGAATGTCGGCCGAAACCTGGCCGCTGTCCCGGTCCCAAGCCAGGGAATTCGTCTCCGCCGCCCGCAACCCGCCGGCCCAGAACAGCAGCGACATTCCACAGATGAGGGCAAAGCCCATTCGAACCCATTTTGAAGGACACACGATATGGCCGATGGCCGATGGCCGATGGCCGATTGGCAAGGGGGCGGGGTGCGTGCCAATGGAAGGCGGCACCGGTTGGGAAGCCGGGTGCGCTGCATCAGTTGATCGGGCGAATGGCATCATTGATTGGTTGCTTTGAGCTTAAACCATCCCCTCGCGTTCAGATAATCATTTCTTCAGGACGGACCGCACCCAGTCCTGATGATCCAGATACCAGCGAATGGTTTCGCGGATGCCCTGTTCAAATTGATGCGCGGGCACCCAGCCAAGCTCACGCTGAATCCTGCCGGCGTCAATGGCATAGCGCCGGTCATGGCCGGGGCGGTCGGTGACAAAGGTGATCAGTTGCCGGGAATTACCGCCCAACTGCGGGGCGAATTCATCAATCGTGTCGCAGATCAGGCGCACGATGTTGATGTTGGCCCATTCATTGTGGCCGCCGATGTTGTAGGTCTCGCCCAGTTTGCCGGCCTGGAGGACGGTCCACAGCGCCCCGGCGTGATCGCGGACATAGAGCCAGTCGCGCACATTCATGCCGTCGCCATAGACGGGCACCGGCTGGCGGGCCAGCACGCTTTGGATGACCACGGGGATCAGCTTTTCCGGGAATTGATACGGGCCGTAATTGTTCGAGCAATTGGTGACGACCGTCGGCAGACCGTAGGTGTGGTGGTAGGCGCGCACCAGAAAATCCGACGATGCCTTGCTGGCCGAATACGGCGAATTGGGGGCGTAAGCCGTGGTCTCGGTGAAGAAGCCGGTGGCCCCGAGCGAGCCATAGACTTCATCGGTGGAAACGTGATGGAATTTCCGGCCCTCGAATTTGCCGTTCCAATGGCTGCGGCAGGCTTCGAGCAAATTGAAGGTGCCGACGATATTGGTGGTGATGAAATCACCGGGCCCGGTGATGGAGCGGTCCACATGGGATTCCGCCGCCAGATGCATGACGTGCGTGATGCCGTGCTGCGCCACCACCCGCAATGTCGCCGTCTTGTCCCGCAAATCCACCTGCTCCAAGACATACTTGGGGTGCCGGGCCACCGGCTCCAGATTTTCCAGCCGCCCCGCATAAGTGAGGCAGTCCAGGTTGACCAACTTGGCGACCTTCGGGTCGTCAATCACATGCTGAATCAGGTTGGAGCCGATAAAGCCCGCGCCGCCGGTAATGAGCAGATTCATAAATTTTATAACAACAAAGGAACGAAGTCATTTTAACCACAGATGGACACAGATAAACACAGATTCAAATCATAAAACCACCCGTTCAAATTCGAGGCGGGGCCTTTGAAAATTCAAGAGCAAACCCACCCGCAGTTTTGCAATGCGGAGATAATTCAACATTTGTCCGCGTTCATGGTCAGCTATGCGGTCAATGACCTTTGTATCCACAATGACCGAGCCGAACGCAATCAGGTCGGGGATAAATTCACCCACGACTACTTCCCGGAATAAAACGGGAAACCGTCGTTGCTGGTCATATGCAATACCGTTCAACTTGAACAAAACCGTCAGTGCGTTCTCGTAAACCTTCTCGTTCAAGCCATGTCCGATTTCATTCAACACCGTGAAGGCTAGGCCGATGATTTGTTCCGTCTCTGCCTTCAAGACATACTTCGTTTCGCCACCGCGCCGCAGATCAATAGCTGAATCTGTGTTCATCTGTGTCCATCTGTGGTTAAAATCATTTTTGCCCTTCCGGTTTCCAGTGCTTCAGGGAATCCTCCAACGCCGCTTCCACGGGACGGATTTTCACGCCGGTGGCCAGCAACTTGGAGACATCCAGCACGCAGTTGGAGCGGGGGGTTTTGGCCGCCACCCGGTAAAACTCCTCGTCGTTTGCCCAAAACTCGAACTTCCGGGCCGACGGAAAAACCCGCTCAATGAGCTCCACCACCTGCCGCGTGGTGACATAACCGGGATTCGTGACATTGTAGGTGCCAAACGGCGCGCGCCGCTCCCATAAATCCAAACACGCCTTGGCAAAGTCCGTGCGGTGTGAAATCGAGTTCACGTTCTCATACACCTTGGAGTAGCGCTGCACCTTGCTCAGGTAATTCCGCTGGTTGTCAAATTCGTCGAACGGAATGCGCAGCCGCCAGACGTAGCTTTGTCCCACGCCCGCCATGGCCTCCTCGCCCAGCGCCTTCGTGCCACTGTAGAAACTGCACGGCAGGTCGCGAAAACAGAAGTTCGGCGTGTCCGCCTCGGTGAACCCCAGGATGGCCGGGGACTTTTGTTCAGCCAAAGCGCGCAGCTCCGGGCGCGTCAGGTCTTTTTCCACCCGCACCGCACCGCGCTCGGAAATCTTGGCACCGGAAAAGACGCATCCGGAGGAGACATGCCCCCACGGAATGCCCGCCACCAGGCAGGCGTGCGCGATGGTTTGGGGCAGCAACGCGTTGCCCAGCAGGGTGCCCGCCTTGTCCGCTTCGCAGGCGTCCACGTTGGGTTTCCCCGTGTACCCCGCACAATTCACCACGAACGACGGCGCGTGCGCCCTCAGAAAATCCAGCAGCGGCGCGAACCGGGTGTAGTCGGTTTCTTTCCGCGACAGCGCCAGAAACGGCTTGCTGCGGCGTTTCAATTCGCGGGCAAACGCCTCGCCAATGTAGCCTGAAGCTCCAAGCAATAAAATCATGATGCAATAAACGATGGTTTTAACAACAACAGCCGTTTGGCCTCATCCACCACCTCCATCTGGAGATAATGACGATACTCGCAGTTTGGCATGGCGGAAACGATCTTTTCCAGTTCCGCCAGCGAAACAAAGCCCTGCCGGAACGCGGCCTCTTCCGGACAGCCAATCTTGACGCCCGCCCGTTTTTCAATGGTCTGCACATAGGCGCTGGCGTCGTGCAGGCTGCTGCTGGTGCCCGCGTCCAGCCAGGCAAACCCGCGCGCCAGCCGGTGCACATGCAGGGTGCCGCGGCGCATGTATTCGACATTAACCGCAGTGATCTCCAGCTCGCCCCGGTCGGAGGGCTTCAAATTCTTTGCAATCCGCACCACCTCGTTGTCAAAAATATACAGCCCGGGCACCGCAAAATTGCTTTTGGGGCTCTTCGGCTTCTCTTCAATGGAAACCGCGCGCCCCGTTTCATCGAATTCCACCACCCCATAGCGCTCCGGATCATTGACGTGATAGCCAAAAATCGTCGCCCCGGACTTGAACTCGCCAAACGCGCGGGTAAACACGTCGCCGCCGTAAAAAATATTGTCGCCCAGCACCAGCGTCACCGCATCGTTGCCGATGAAGCTCTCGGCAATCAGAAAAGCCTGCGCAATCCCCTCGGGCCGGGCCTGCTCGCGATAGTCAATCCGCAGGCCGAAGCGCGACCCATCGCCCAGCAATTGGCGGAACCGGGGCAGATCCTGCGGCGTGGAAATCAGGCACAATTCGCGCACGCCGCCCTCAATCAGGGTGGTGAGCGGATAATAAACCATCGGTTTATCATAGACGGGCTGGAGCTGTTTGCTCGCCACCAAGGTGAGCGGATACAGGCGTGACCCCGCGCCCCCCGCAAGAATGATGCCTTTCATTTGCGCACAAGTTAAAAACATCCCCGGCAAAAGGAAAGCTGAACTTGCGCGGGGCGAGCCGGATAGCAGGGGTGCCCTAAAGTCCGGCATTATCGTGCGTTTGCAAACAAGGGTGGCACGGGCCACTGGCCCGTACCGTCCGGCGACCCGCCGGACGGAACGGGTGCGGCGCTCTATTTGCCAGCGGAGACCGTCTCCCCCAGTCCGCCCCGCTCCGCTCAGCCGGGCTGGTTCGGATCGCAGACTTTGAGCCGCCATGGGAGCCGAGTCCTGCCAGTTTTTTCACCTTGATTTACCTTGATTTACCTTGATTTACCTTGATCTACCTTGATCTACCTTGATTGATGGATGAGGGCGAGGCTGAGATCTGGGGACGGTGTGCTCCCACGAATCAGATCAGCCACTGGGCGACGAGCCGTCGCCACCCCCGAAGGCGGTCCACGGCGGGATATTTTGGCGTTGCGGATACTCATGGAGTGATCTTTTTGGCTTTAGCTTAACTGAGGACCTTGGACACCAGCTGTCCAAGGTGTTTTTTTTCACAAAAAAGTTCAGCTCTCGCGAGTATGGGCAAATCCTCTTCAGGGGTTTGCGTGGTTTTGGCCGACTTCACTGTGAAATATCCTTTCTGGCCGGCGCATGGAAATCACGCTTTAATCCGTGTTCATCTGTGTCCATCTGTGGTTATAAATCTGTTTTACTGAATCGTTCCGGCACCGTTGCAAAGGCTTTTGCCCACCGCCGCGCCGGTATTATTGGGCTCTGGCGGCAACGGACGTTGCGTCTTTGGCAAAATCGGAGAAGTCGCTCCCGGGAGGCCAGCCTACTTTATTCCCAAGCTGGATTGACGAGGACCAACAACGAACCGACCCGTCCTCGACCAGCGAAAACGCTGACCAGCTGAGAATGATTTTAAATGAAAACAACTCCTGTTTTTAAAACGATTGACGGCAATGAAGCCGCCGCGTACGTGGCCTACCGCCTGAACGAGGCGATGGCGATCTATCCCATCACGCCTTCCTCACCCATTGCCGAATGGTGTGACCAGTGGGCGTCGGAAGGCAAAAAAAACCTCTGGGGCACGATTCCCGGCATCGTGGAAATGCAGAGCGAAGGCGGCGCGGTCGGCGCGGTGCACGGCATGTTGCAGACCGGCGCCTTGAGCACGACCTTCACGGCGTCCCAGGGATTGCTGCTGATGATTCCCAACATGTTCAAGATTGCCGGCGAATTGCTGCCGACGGTGTTTCATGTGACGGCCCGCACGGTGGCCACCCATGCGCTCTCGATTTTCGGCGATCACGGCGACGTGATGGCCTGCCGTTCAACCGGCTGGGCCATGCTGGCCGCCGCGTCGGTGCAGGAAACCATGGATTTCGCGCTGGTTTCGCAGGCGGCCACGATGCGTTCCCGGCTGCCGTTCATCCATTTCTTTGATGGTTTCCGCACGTCGCACGAGGTTTCCAAGATCGAAATGCTGAACGAATCGGTGCTGCGCGCGCTGATTGATGACCAGCTCGTCACTGAGCATCGCGCCCGGGCCATGAATCCGGATAATCCGATCCTGCGCGGTACCGCCCAGAACCCGGACGTGTTTTTCCAGGGCCGGGAAGCCGCCAATAATTTTTATTCGGCCTGCCCGGATGTGGTGCAGAAGGTCATGGACGAATTTGCCGAGCAAACCGGCCGCAAGTACAAGCTGTTTGACTATGTCGGCGCGCCGGATGCCGAACGCGTGATCATCCTGATGGGCTCGGGCTGCGAAGCCGCGCAGGAGGCGGTGGAGCACCTGAATCGCAAGGGCGAAAAGGTCGGCATGATCAAGGTCCGGTTGTATCGCCCGTTTGACGGCAAGCGCTTCATTGAGGCGCTGCCGGCGTTTGTGCGCAAACTCGCCGTGCTGGACCGCACCAAGGAACCCGGCGCCACGGGCGAACCCCTGTACCAGGACGTGGTGACGGCGCTGATGGAAGAGACCGCCGCCGGCCGCTCGCATTTGAACGCCGTGCCGCAGGTGCTCACGGGCCGTTACGGCCTGTCCTCCAAGGAATTCACGCCCGCCATGGTCAAGGCCGTATTCGACAACCTGTCCGCCGCCACGCCGAAGAATCATTTCACGGTGGGCATCAACGACGATGTCACCCACACCAGCCTGAAGTACGATGCCGGTTTCTCCACGGAATCGGACAAGGTGGTGCGCGCGCTGTTCTTCGGCCTGGGGGCCGACGGCACGGTGGGTGCCAATAAAAACTCGATCAAGATCATCGGCGAGGAAACTGACAACTATGCGCAGGGCTATTTCGTGTATGACTCGAAGAAGTCCGGCTCCATGACGGTGTCGCATCTGCGGTTTGGTCCGCAGCCGATTCAATCCAGCTACCTGATTTCGCGCGCCAATTTCATCGCGTGCCATCAGCCGACCTTCCTGGAGCGCTACGAGATGCTGAAGCCCCTGGTGACCGGCGGCACCTTCCTGCTGAACACGCCGTTTTCCGTTGAAGAAGTCTGGTCCAAGCTGCCCACCCCGGTGCAAAAGAGCCTGCAGGCCGCCAAGGCCAAATTCTATGTGATTGACGCCACCAAGGTCGCGCAGGACAGCGGCATGGGCGGGCGCATCAACACCGTCATGCAAGTGTGCTTCTTTGCGCTCTCCGGCGTGCTGCCCAAGGACGAGGCGATTGCGGCGATCAAGAAATCCATCAAGAAGACCTACGGCAAGAAGGGCGATGAAGTCGTCCAGAAGAACTTGCAGGCCGTGGACAACACCCTGGCGCACCTGCACGAAGTCGCGGTGTTGGAGCAGCAGCAAAACGGCGCGGGCCCGCTCCTGCCGCCGATCACCGCCAACGCCCCGGAATTTGTCCGCAACGTGCTCGGCCCCATTGCCAGCGGCGATGGCGACGATCTGCCCGTGAGCGCGTTCCCGAACGACGGCTCGTTCCCCACCGCCACCACCCAGTATGAGAAGCGCAACCTCGCGCTGCAAATCCCGGTCTGGGACGAAAAGACCTGTATTCAATGTTTGAAGTGCGTGGCCATCTGCCCGCATGCCACCATCCGCGCGAAGGTGTATGAGGCCTCGGCGCTGAAAAATGTTCCGGCCACGTTCAAGAGTTGCGACTCCCGCGTGCCGGAATTCAAAGGCCAGAAGTTCTCGCTCCAGGTGGCGGCGGAAGATTGCACGGGTTGCAACCTGTGCGTGGAAGTCTGCCCCGCGAAGAACAAGACGGAAGCCAAACTCAAGGCCATCAACATGCGTCCGCAGGCGCCCTTGCGCGCGGCGGAGGCGGTGAACTGGGATTACTTCCTCGGCCTGCCGGAGTTCGACCGGCGCAAGATCAAGGTCGGCACGCTGCGCCAGCAGCAGTTGCTGCGGCCGTTGTTTGAGTTCAGCGGCGCATGCGCCGGCTGCGGTGAGACGCCTTATATCAAGATGCTCACGCAATTGTTCGGCGACCGCATGGTCGTGGCCAATGCCACCGGCTGCTCGTCGATCTACGGCGGCAACCTGCCGACCACGCCCTACGCGAAGGATGCCTGCGGCCGCGGCCCAACGTGGTGCAACTCGCTGTTTGAAGACAACGCGGAGTTCGGCCTGGGCTTCCGCGTCTCGATTGACAAGCAGCAGGAATTCGCCACCGAATTGCTCAAAAAGCTCGCGCCCCAGCTGGGTGACGACCTGGTGAGCCAGATCGTCGGTGCCAGTCAGGGCGACGAGGCGGGGATCTTCGAACAACGCGAACGCGTGGCCGCCCTCAAGCAGAAATTGTCGAAGCTGGACGCGCCGGAAGCGAAGCTGTTGCTCCCGCTGGCCGATCAGCTCGTCAAGAAGAGCGTCTGGATCTTCGGCGGCGACGGCTGGGCTTACGACATCGGTTACGGCGGTCTCGACCACGTGCTGGCCAGCGGCCGCAACGTCAATGTGCTCGTCATGGACACCGAGGTGTATTCCAACACCGGTGGCCAGATGAGCAAATCCACCCCGCGCGGCGCCATCGCCAAGTTCGCGGCGGGCGGCAAGCCCGCCGGCAAGAAAGACCTCGGCCTCATCGCCATGAGCTACGGCAACATCTATGTGGCCAGCGTGGCCATGGGGGCCAAGGACGAGCACACGCTCAAGGCCTTCATTGAGGCGGAATCCTACGACGGACCGTCCCTGATCATCGCCTACAGCCATTGCATCGCCCACGGCATTGCGATTGACACGGGCATCGGCGCGCGGCAGCAAAAGCTGGCGGTCGAATCCGGCCAGTGGCTCCTGTACCGCTACGACCCGCGCCGGGCCGAGCGCGGTGAGAATCCGCTCCAGTTGGATTCCGGCGCGGCGAAGTCCAAGGTGCAAGACTTTATGATGTCCGAAAACCGGTTCAAGATGCTCACCAAGAGCAAACCGGATGACGCCAGGAAGTTTTTCGCCCAAGCGCAAGTGGATGCGGATCGCCGCTGGAAGTTCTATCAGTTCATGGCCCAGCGCGACCAGAAAGTGGCGACCGCTCCGGCCGCCAACACCGCCTCCAGCACCGAAGCCTGATCTTAACCATAACTCATCAATAATATGGATCTTAGCACCCAATATCTCGGATTAAAGTTGCGTTCCCCGCTCGTGGTCTCGGCGTCGCCGATGTCGGAGGATGTGGGCAACATCAAGCGCATGGAAGATGCCGGCGCGTCGGCCGTGGTCTTGTATTCACTGTTCGAGGAACAGCTGAAGCAGGACCGTTTGGAGCTCAACGAAAACCTGGAACAGGGCACCGAGAGCTTTGCCGAGGCGCTCACGTATTTTCCGGAACCCGACGATTTTCGTCTGGGACCGGAGGAATATCTCAAGCACATTGCCGCCGCCAAGAAGGCCACGCGGATTCCGATCATCGCCAGCCTCAACGGCTCGTCCGAGGGCGGCTGGACCGATTATTCCAAAAAGATCGAGCAGGCCGGCGCGGATGCCATTGAACTCAACATCTATTACATCCCCACCGACATGGATTTGACCGGCACGGAAGTCGAAATGACCTATCTCGACATTCTCAAATCCGTCAAGGCCAACGTGAAGATCCCGGTGGCCGTCAAGCTCAGCCCGTTCTTCAGCAGCTTTGCCAACATGGCCAAGCGGCTGGACCACGCGGGCGCCGACGGCTTGGTGCTGTTCAACCGGTTCTATCAGCCCGATATCGAGCTGGAGTCGCTCGAAGTGCGGCCGAACATCCTGCTGAGCACGCCCATGGCCATGCGGCTGCCGCTGCGCTGGGTGGCGCTCTTGCACAACCGCGTCAAGGCGAGCCTGGCGGCCACGAGCGGCATCCACCGCGCATCGGACGTGTTGAAGATGTTGCTGGTCGGCGCGGATGTGACCATGCTGTGCTCCACCCTCATCCGCCACGGCATCCCGCAAATTGCCAACATCGAACGCGACCTGGAAGTCTGGCTCACCGAGCACGAATATGAGTCGGTCAGCCAGCTGAAAGGCAGTTTGAGCCAGGCGAAATGCCCTGAGCCGGCCGCCTTTGAGCGTTCGCAATATATGAAGGCGCTCACCGGCTACACCATGCCGCGCACCTGAAGCAGTGGCACGGGCGTCGCGCCCGTGCATTTCCGGCATGCGGCCGGAAAAGCCGCTATCATTTGCCGCAAGCCACTGGTGGCGGCGGCAACTAGCCCGGATATTTCATAGCGAAACCGGCAAAACCATGGCAAACCATTGTAGCGCAGGCTTCCCAGCCTGCCGTATCGCAGGTTTCCAAACCTGCGTGCCGTGTCTTTTCAACCACGCATTCGAACGTGTTTGCGCCCCTCTTTTCATAGGGTTTTTCGCGACTCCTTCGAAAATGGCTATGAAATATCCGGGCTAGAGCTTCTCCGGCGACTGCATGAGTTGGGCGATGCGCTGGAGGAGCCGGCCAGCGGCGCCGCCATCGAGCACGCGATGGTCGAAACTGAGCGTCAGGTACGCTTGCAGGACCGGCACGAACTGGCCTTTGGCTTCGTCCCAATGGGGCATCTTGCGGCCCGCGCCCAAGCCCAAGACCAGGGTTTGCTCCGGCAGGGGAATCGGCGTGGCCCAGATGAGGCCGAACGTGCCAAAGTTCGTGACCGTGGCCACGGAACCGCCCGTGGCATCCGCCGGCAGCTTGCGCTGGCGCGCGAGTTCCACGAGTTCGTTGTAGCGGATGGTCAATTCCTTGAGCGGCTTTTTATCCGCCCCGCGCAACACGGGCACCAGCACGCCATCATCAGCTTCCACGGCAAATCCCACGTCAATGGTGATGGGATGCACGATTTTGCAGCCCACCAGGCGTCCGGCGGGCGCGGAATTTTCCGATAACGCCAGGGCCAGGGCGCGAACGGCATAGAGCGCGGGGCCCGGTTTGGGATCCAGCGATTTGCGATGCGTCAGCAACCGGTCCAGCTCCACGGGCAGGCCCACGGTGGCCAGCGGCCGGGTCCAACTGCGGCGCATGGCGTCGGCCACGGCCACGCGCATGGAGGACGCGCCGGTCATCTGATGCTTTTCCAGGTTGGCGATGTATTTTTCGAAATCCTCAATGGTCACGCGGCCCGCCGCGCCGCTGCCCGCCACGCCGGCCAGGTCGGCCGCATGCAGGCCCATTTCATCCATGCGCGCCTTGAGCCGGGGCGAAAGATAGCTGGCCCCGGCGGCATTGGCCGGCACCGGCAGGCCGCGCACCGTCGGCTGCACGCCGGATTTTTCGCCGTTGCCGTCGTGTTTGGCTGGATCCGTCTTCTGCGGTTCGGGCCGGTCCAACCCCAGGCGCACGGCTTCCTCCGGCGTGGCCTCAATCTGCCCCAGCGCGGCGCCGACGGCATAGCTTTCATTCAATTGCGCGGAGAAGCTGGCGAGCCGGCCAGTGCAGGGCGAGGCCACGGTCATGGTGGCTTTGTCGGTTTCCACCTCGATCAAATCCTGGTCGGCCTCCACCGCGTCGCCGGGCTTGACGAGATATTGGATAACGCGGGCCTCGGCGATGGATTCGCCCAACTGCGGCATGATAATGGAGATGACTGGCATGGCTCAAATCAGTGGATAAATGGATGGCTGGATTAGTGGATCAGGGCGTGTTTGTAAAATGGGTGGAACGGGCGACCCGCCCGTCCCGGCTGGCGACCCGCCAACCGGAATGGCCAAGCCCGCCGGGTTTCGCCAACGCACCGGGGTCAGGAAAACGCGTCTCCCCGTTCCGTCCGGCGGGTCGCCGGACGGCACAGGCCAGTGGCCTGTGCCACCCCAAACGACTTCGGTGTCCTGGCCGTTACGCCCGCCAGCCACCACTCCAGCAATCCATGTTTGTGGGCGGGTCATTTGCGTAAAAGCTTCCGGGCGGCGGCGGCGATGGAACGCACGGTGGGCCGGTGCGCCGCCCATAAATTGGGATGAAAGGGCACGGGCGTGTCCTTGGCGTTAAGCCGTTGCGGCGGG
>Ga0302278_10002588_pt1 | contig 20776 bp, 17 predicted proteins | sample III_Bog_N3_2_FD_194543 | JGI IMG/M metagenome (GOLD analysis project Ga0302278, IMG submission 194543) | Peat permafrost microbial communities from Stordalen Mire near Abisko, Sweden - III_Bog_N3_2 | ecosystem: Environmental > Terrestrial > Soil > Wetlands > Peat | place: Sweden: Abisko...
AAGCGCACTGCTACCGGCAAAACGATACCCGTTTAGAGATAGCCGCTCGATGGCGTCTCGATTGACTGAGCTCTCCGCTCTAACCACCCTGCGGGCAGCTAAGGGCGGGGAAAACTATGACATCAGCAGCTTCGAAACCATTTTGCGGGGAGTTCGGGAGGGCGGGATTGATTTCGGCCTCCGAGTTGTAATGACACCCGACGCGACTCCGTCTGAGCTACAACACGCTCTCGCATTCGACCTTTCTTGCTTTACCTCGCTTCGTGGGTGTCAAACGTTGTGTGAACTGATGCCGCAGGCCGTGCAGGATGCCATCCCGAAGTATCGCGCCCGCGGATTGCCCATTCCGGAGGTATTGAGGAAGGAGAGCGAATATCCAGCCTGCTCTAACGTGGTCGCCGCAAATCGGTGACCAGACCAAATCCATATGGCGGACTAGAGGAAAACAGGGCCAAAGATTGGCCCATATTTACCGGAGGAAGAATGTCAAATGCCGCTTGCACCGCTACGATTTCAGACAGCCCTTGGAATGATTGTCCGCTTTTTGTCCGCCCCTGATCCCAAGAATCCCCTGTTTTGCCACAGTCGCGCCAAACCATCACAATCGGGATCTGGACCCAAACCCAACCTACTCAGACAAATACGGGAAGAATCTGGAGGCGCGGGCGAGAATCGAACTCGCGAATAAAGGTTTTGCAGACCTCTCCCTTACCACTTGGGTACCGCGCCCAACGTTTCACATTAGAGTCTCTTTCCAAGTTTGTCTATGAGTGTGCGCCAGCGACTTTTCCTGTTTATTTCGCTCTTTCACCTGTGCTACAAACGGCAACATGAGTTTGCTCCGCAATGTACTTCCGGACTCCGCTAGCTCGGCAATCCCCGCCCGGACGCTCGATACTCTAAAAAGAGACACTGTTCTCGCATCCTCCCGCGCGTTAACCAGCGGATCGAGAAAAGATGCGTCCTCATTTTGTCCCAACTGTTCGACCGAACTAAGCGGCCACCGCTGCAAGGCAGTCTGCAAAAAGTGCGGCTTCTATTTGAGTTGCTCTGATTTCTATTAGCGCAAAACTGAATCGTACGCCCGCCTCTTTGCGGACGGCCTGATCAAAGCTGTGCTTCCCCCACCGAGCACTTTCCCTTCCCACCTCTTACAATAGACAGGCAACGATTATTTCGCTTCTCTTAATTCGGCTTCTTTAATCTGAACGACATCCGTACGACAGGAGATGGCAATGCAACGCAAAGCGAGCGCAGTTTGGAAGGGTGGTCTGAAGGACGGTAAGGGTTCGGTTTCGTCCGCCAGTGGCGTGCTTTCGAATACGCCCTATTCTTTTACCACGCGATTTGAAAATACGCCCGGCACGAACCCCGAGGAACTGATTGCGGCCGCCCACGCGGCCTGTTTCTCGATGGCGCTTTCCGCGCAACTGGGTGGCGCAAATCTGACGCCTGAGAGCATCAGCACCTCCGCGACCCTGACCATGGAAAAACTCGAAGCCGGCTGGACCATCACCGCCGTTCACCTCGATGTAGTCGCGAAGGTTCCCGGAGCCAGCGCTGAGGCGTTCAACACCGCGGCGGCAAACGCCAAGGCGGGATGTCCCGTCTCGAAAGTTCTTAACGCAACCATCACCATGGATGCGAAGCTCGGCTAGATTTCCGCCAGTGCATCTGAACTCGGCGCGTAATTAGAATCAAATTTGTCCTCCCGAACCTAGTGAGGGATCTGCAGTCCGCGGCCAAACGCAGATCCCCACCCCTTTCGGGATGGCGTTTCCTTTTGGCGCGTCTCAACTCTGGGAGCGCAAGATCTCGCGCAGCTTTTGATTGATCTTCACCGCATCCTGCGAGGCTTGATCGATCAACTCCACCCAGCGGCGTGTCGCCTCGGGCGGACCGGCCTGCGAAATCAGATAAGTAGCTTGCACGATCGTTTCCAGTGAATTGCTTAGATCGTGAGCCAGCTTTCGCAGGTCTTTGGATAGCTCCGGGGGAATTTTTTCAGATGCACTTGGCATAAGCCTTCGAGCGACTCGCCGGTTCGCGCAGTTTGACACCAACCGCAAGCCAGTAGATATTAGTGTAGTCGTCCTTTTGGGGTGTTGCCCTGCCGATTTTTTTCTTTTTATGCGGATATGGCGGAACTGGCAGACGCGCTAGGTTCAGGTCCTAGTGATCGCAAGGTCGTGGAGGTTCGAGTCCTCTTATCCGCACCAAATTTCAGCCCTTTGCCTGGAACCGTTGGCCTGCCCGATTGGCCTTACGCGCCCGCGGATAGCCGGTGCGTGCTTCGCGCCTGCGCAATTCCATATTGCCGGATCTTATAGAGCAGCGCTTTATAGCTGATCTGCAAGAGTGCGGCCGCCTGCTTGCGATTCCAGTTCGTTTCTTCCAGAGCTCGCGCAATCGCTTCCGCCTCGGCGCCGTCTTTCGCGTTGCGCGACAAGGATTTCAATCCGCCCGTCGAGTCGCCCGCAGCGACAGCATTGCGGCCGACAGCCTCGGCATGCATTCCAGCTCCACCATCCGGACGCGGTTGCAACTCGGACGCGGCCAGCGTTTCGTCTCCCAACACGAGATAGCGCTTGATGAAGTTGCTCAATTCCCGCAAGTTGCCCGGCCACGAATGGCGCAGACACGCCTCCATCAGAGGAGGCGAAAGCGGCAGCGGCGCTCGCGCGTACGATTCCGACATGCGCGACATGAAATGCTTGAGCAGAATCGGAATCTCTTCCTTGCGCTCCCGCAGCGGCGGCAGCGACATCGTAAAAGCGTTCAATCGGTAATAAAGATCTTCGCGTAGACGCTTCGTTGCCAGCGCCTCTGGAATATTAATGTTCGTCGCCGCCAGTATCCGGACATCCACTTTAACCATGGTCCGGCTGCCCAGCCGTGAGAAAGTCTGATCCTGCAGCACATGCAGCAGCTTGGCCTGCAACAACGGCGGCATTTCGCCGATTTCGTCGAGCAGAATCGTGCCCTTATTGCAAAGTTCGAACTTGCCCGGCTTCGCGTGATTCGCGCCCGTGAAAGCGCCCGCTTCGTACCCAAACAACTCGCTCTCCAGCAAATCCGCCGGTACCGCCGCACAATTTACCTTCAGAAAAGTCCGATGCGATCGCGGAGAAAGTTTGTGGATCAACCTCGCCAGCACTTCCTTCCCGGTTCCACTCTCCCCCAGCAGCAGAACGGGAATATCGACATTCGCCACCAGCGCTGCCTGCGAACGGATCTTCTTCATCGCCGGACTCGCCGCCACGAAAAACACGTCGTCACAAAGTTCTTCGACTTCGCCAGCGTAGCTTTCACCCTTGGCCGTTCCCACACACTGCCCGATCACCGCGTCGAGTTCCGCTTTTTGGAAAGGCTTCGTGAGATAGTCGACCGCGCCCAGGCGCATCGCTTGCACAACTTTTCGCGTGTCGTTCACGCAAGACAACATCACTACTTTCAGCCCCGGCTTCAGGTGGCGCAGTTTCTCCAGGGTCTGCAATCCATCGATGCCCGGCATCAGCAGATCGAGCAATACCAGGTCGGGATGCAATCCCTTCTCAACGTGCGCGACCGCTTCTTCGCCAGTGCTGGCGGTTTGAACTTTGTGCTCGTCTACTTCGAGCAGCGTACGGATGTAGCGCAGCATTCCCGGTTCGTCATCCACCAGCAAAATGTTGGCGGTTTCGCTCATTTCGTGCCTCGTGTCGGCGTACTCAGAATTGGTTTCAGGGGAATGAGAAGTGAAAATTTCGATCCCCCGCCAGGTTCGCTTTCGACCCAGATCTTGCCGCTCATGCCCTGCAGAAGACGTCGTGCGATCGCCAGGCCCAGGCCCATTCCCTCGGCGGATTCACTTCCGGGCAGGCGAAAAAAATCATCGAAGATTTCCAGATGAAACTCCGGCCGAATTCCCGGCCCCGTATCCGCGACACTCACCTTTACAGCGTTCGGAACATTCAACGCTTGCCGCCGACGGTCGCCACTCACCCCACTCTTGCCGATTCCGCGCCGCTCCCACATATGCGGCTCGGCGTGCAGCCAGACCGTCCCGCCCTGCGGCGTGTACTTCGAAGCGTTCTCTAACAGATTCGAAATCACCCGTTGGATCTTGGGACCGTCGAAGGCGAAAGGCGCGAGCTTGTCGTTGGCCAGAAAATATAGCGCCAGCCCCCGCTCCTGAAAACGCGCCGACCACAGCCGGCATACCTCCGACAGGCACGCGTTCATGTCGCCTTCGATGTACTGCATTCGCAGCTCGCCCGTCTCCAGTACGCTGAAGGTCAGGAAGTCTTGAATGAAATGCTCCAACCGCTTTCCACTGGAGAACATATCGCCCATTACTTCGCGCTGCCGCGGGTTAAGCGGCCCCAGTTTCTGGCTCTGCAGTAACTCGATATATCCATTCAGAATCGCCAACGGCGTTTTCAGATCATGGGCGGCCGAGGCGAGAGCATTCGTGGTCTTGCGAAACCGATCGCGCAGATTTTCTAACTCCTGCGCCACGTCTTCCGTCGCAATCGGGGCGCGCGAAAGCGGCGTTTTCTCCGATGTCATCCGATCTCCGGAATTCGTGCCTGTAGGGGCGAGCGCTGGACTTTTTTCCGACATGGAACCCATGGGCAACCAATAACGTCAGATTTGGGGAGGAAAATCGACTACCGTCCAGAACGTGGGGATACCGTGATCCTATGTCACCCATATCTGAGTGTCAATTGGAAACGGGCAGGACTAGTACCAATGAGCAAAAAATTGCACTTCTTATTTGTGACCATAGGTCATCTCAAACTGCTCCTTTGTCTTTAGTTACTTGTGTAACCGCCGCGCTGGTTACGTCCTTTCAATGAGATCCCGAACCCGCCCAGTCCCCTTCTGATTTGGCACTCCAGATGCGACCCTTCTCATGTTTCTAACTCCCTCTTTGTGGATGATCCCCGTGGCTCGTGCCTCTAATAAGGAAGAACGGAAGTGGGCACGGTTGCAATTGGCCATTCCCGTCTTTATCCGCTCTCGCGATGCAAACGGCAACGATTCCTTGGAGTTTGCCACCGCAATCAACATCTCTCCCGGCGGAGCCTTGGTCGTGGTTCGCCGTTCTTTGCCAGAATCGGCGCTGGTTTCCGTCGAAATTCCCAGTGCGCCGATCGGCCCGGCGCGAGGCTTCAAAACCTCCGCCCGGATCATGCAAGCCAAGGCTATTTGGGTCTCGCACCTCGACAACTATCATTTATTAGGCTTGAAGTTTGCCCGTCCATTGAGCACCGACGAAAGACCCGCTTCGGGCAAGCGACTGAGGAAAGGAACTCCTGCGGTGTGAATAAGTTTTCCCTCTTTTGTCCTTGGCAAACGTAGCACTTTGGTGCCATGCCGCTGCTTATGCCTTCAGGTCTATCATCTCGGTAAGCCATTCATAGTTGAGCGCTTATGGGAAACTTTCCCGCGCTTTCAACTGCCGCCCCCGGTTTGGTGCTCGAGATGCACTTTTAGTGCATGCGGGTGATCATCCCCGCAATGGGGCGTTCAGTCTATGACGACACTTTCTGTAAGTTCGTTGGCGCAATCGCTCGGCGAGGTTCCCCCTGACAACATCATCTTCGGCCGCTCCGAAGTCATGCAGGCGGTTCGTTCCCGCTTATCCAAAGTCGCTGCCGCCAATGTTCCCGTTTTAATCACCGGTGAAAGCGGCACGGGCAAAGATATTATTGCCCGCCTGATTCACGGGCTCTCTCCCTGGAAAGTCGGGCCCTACGTCAAAGTAAATTGCCCTGCGATTCCCGGAACCCTCTTGGAGAGCGAATTATTCGGCTACGAAAAAGGCGCCTTCACCGGCGCTTTTGGATCGAAGCCCGGACGCGTCGAGATGGCGCACCGCGGCACTTTGTTTCTCGACGAAATCTCTGAGCTTGACCCATCCCTGCAATCGAAGCTCTTGCAGCTTTTGCAGGACGGCCAGTTCTGCCGCATCGGCGCCCAGGAAGACAAAAAAGTTGAAGTGCGCGTCGTCTGCGCCACCAACCGCAATCTGGAAGCAGAGATCGAGTCCGGCACCTTCCGCCAGGATCTCTATTACCGCATCAACGTGGTCAACATCCGCATGCCCGCCCTGCGCGAGCGTCGCGGCGACATCGAAGATCTCTGTGCCTACTTCCTCGAATACTACAATCGCAAATTCAATTGCCGCGCCCGTCCGATTTCGAACGAAGTGCAAGCCGTGCTCCAGAAATATCACTGGCCCGGCAACATCCGCGAACTCGAAAACCTGATCAAGCGCTACGTGATTCTCGGCCACGAAGAGGTCATCACCAACGATCTCGTCGCCCGCGAACCAGACTTCTTCAATAGCGACATCTCGCTGGATGGCCCCATCTCTCTCAAGAAGCTCACCCGCCAGTGTGTGCGCGAACTGGAAAAGAAAGTCATTCTCAAAGTCCTGCAACAGCACCACTGGAACCGCAAACAAGCGGCTCGCACCCTCGGCATCAGCTATCGCGCACTGTTGTATAAAATCCGCGATGCCGGACTGCCCTCGAATCGTGCACTACGCCTGCGCCAGGCCGAGAAAAATGCCGCCTTGAACAACGGTGGTTCGACCAGCGGAGCCGCCGCCGACTAACAGGTGGGACGGGTGACTCGCCCGTCCTGCCCAACTTTTCCGCCATCGCCGCACCGCTCCATCGCTCCATCGCCGCACCGCTCCATCGCAAGTGGGCGGTTCCCGCAGGGAAACACGCGCTTTAACTCTGCAGCCTGGCTTCCAAATCGCGAAGCACTGCGCTCCACTCGTTCAGTCCCTCCGCCTCCAGCCACAAATCCTTCAGTTCGGAATTCAGCCGCACCCGCTCCACCGCGCGCCGCGCCAAGTCCGTCATTTCGGCGCTCGGAGCACCTTCGAACCTTCCCATCCAGTCTGGAATCTGAGGCGGGATCACGAGCGCGGGCTGACCCTTCGCTGCTGCAACCACCTCGGCAGCCGCAACAACCACACTGCTTTCCGCAGCCTCCAGATACCCCTCGTGATCGGCAGCGCGCTCCAGAATCACCTTGAGATCCTCAGGCTCTTTCCTATCAAGTTCGCCCAGAAAATTCTGCGCGTCGTCATTCTCGAAGCTGCCCGCTCCCCATCCCCCCATGTAGCCTCCGGGCTGAATTATAGCTTTCACCTCCGCAATCTGACCTCTCACCTCTGGCCTCCGCCCTAGACCCAATACGTCCGGTCCAACGTCCGATACTGTATCGCTTCCGCAATATGTTTCGGCTCGAGCATCGGAATTCCATCCAGGTCCGCAATCGTCCGCGCCACTTTCAGGATGCGGTCATGTGCCCGCGCGCTCAGCCCCTGTTGCGCCATCGCCCGTTCCAGCAAACGCTCACAGTCCGCCGACAACTCGCAAAATTTCCGTATCAGTTGTGTCGGCATTTGCGCGTTGCAATAAACTTGCGTGCGCTCGCCAGAAAACCGTTTCAACTGCACATCTCGCGCCCGCACCACGCGCTCCAGGATACTCGCCGAACTTTCCGCCTCTTTCGTGCTCCGCAACTCCTTGTAGTTCACCGCCGGAACATCAATGTGTATGTCGATCCGATCCAGCAGCGGTCCCGAAATTTTCGAAATGTAGCGTTGGATCATCGGCAGCGTACAGTGGCACTCCCGCGTCCTGTCATTGTGAAAACCGCAGGGACACGGATTCATCGCTGCCGCCAACATAAACCGCGCCGGAAACGTCAGCGACATCGCCGCCCGCGCGATACAGACCGTCCCGTCTTCCAACGGCTGCCGCATCACGTCCAGCACGTTGCGCGGAAATTCCGGAAACTCGTCGAGGAAGAGCACTCCGTTATGCGCCAACGAAACTTCGCCCGGCCGTGGAATCGCTCCGCCTCCAATCAGTCCCGCATCGGAAATCGTGTGGTGCGGTGAGCGAAATGGACGCAAGCCCACCAGTCCCGCATTCGCATCCAGCACTCCCGCCACGCTGTGGATCTTCGTCGTCTCCAGCGCTTCTTCGAAAGTGAACGGCGGCAAAATGGTCGGCATCCGTTTCGCCAGCATCGTCTTCCCCGATCCCGGAGGCCCAATCATCAGGATGTTATGTCCACCCGCGCACGCCACTTCCAGCGCCCGCTTGGCCGTCTGCTGGCCGCGCACGTCTTTGAAGTCCACATGAAACTGTTGTGCTTGATTCAGCAATTGCCCCGTATCCACCTCCAGCCGCGAAACGCCGTTGCCCGAGTTGATCAGGTGGATCACCTCCAGCAGCGATTTCACCGGATACACTTCGACATCCCCCACCATGGCCGCCTCGCGGGCGTTCACCTCGGGCACGATCAGCCGTTTCACCTTCGTCCGCCGTGCCTCGATGGCGATGGGCAAGGCGCCTCGAACGCCGCGCACCCGGCCATCTAACGACAGTTCGCCAACAAAAAGAGCGTCCGGCACCTCTTTCTTATTAAGGCCCCCATAGGCGCCTAAAATTCCCAAAGCCATCGGGAGGTCGAAGCCGGACCCCTCCTTCTTAATGTCGGCCGGGGCCAGATTGATGGTGATCTGCGTGGGCGGAATGTCGTAACCGCAGTTCTTCAGCGCCGACCGCACCCGGTCGCGGCTCTCCCGGACCGCTGCATCCGGCAGCCCGACCGTGTGAAAGTGGTCTTCATTCATCTTGACGCCCGAAACATCCACTTCGACTTCAATGATGTTGGCATCAATGCCAAACACCGCGGCACTCAGAGTTTTATAGAGCATAGGGATACCCTTAAGCACACGAAGGGTATCGCACAGGAAGGGAGATCCTTGTCGACATCATAGTCACGCCAACCTTCCTCCGATGTGATGGCCATCACCCCGGTTTACATTGCCGGAACATGATTGAACTTCTGTCTTGAACTCGCACTTTCGGTGCTACGCTAAGGGCAATCTGGCGACTTCGTTTTTCGCGCCGGAGGAACTCCCCCATGACAGACGACGGTCCAACTTCAAACCGGTCCGATCCGCCCAATCACTTGGACCGCGAAGAAAGCCAATTATGGCGCTGGGCCCTCGGCCTTCTCGTCTTATTTGCCGCCGCAGTCGCCGCCCTGTCATGGCAAGAGCTCAAGGATCTTCCCTACCGGTTGTGGGCCATTCCCGCTGGACTCTTCGCCCTCGCCATTCTCTTCGCCACCTACGCCTTCGGACGCAAACGCGAAGTCTCCGAACTCAAACACATCTTGAAAAACCTGCAGGATCGCGGCGGCGTGACGCCGTCTGAAGATCAACTCGATCAACTCAGCCAGCTCATCATGCGCTCGCAGCGCAATTTCAAAGAGCTGATCGATTCGCTGGACGAAGTGGCGCTCGCCATCTCCCTCGACGGCACATTGCGCACCGTGAATCGGCGAACTTCCGAGATTCTCGGCGCTTCTTACACTGACCTGGTTGGCCACAAACTCGAAGATTTCCTCGGCGCTCCCATGCGCACCGAAGGAACTGCCAGCCTGTCCCGCTTCCTTGAAAAACGGAGTTGGTCCGGCGTCGTCGAGATTCATCTCAAAAACGATTCGCGGCGTCTTTATTATGATTGTGTCGTCAATGCCATCGTCAAGGGCGACGACGTCACCGGAGCCAGCGTCCTCGCACGCGACATTACCGGACATCGCGAAAAGGAGCAGCGCTTCACGCAACTGTTCGAGTCGTTGCAGGAGGGCGTGTACATCAGCAATCCCGACGGCAAACTGCTTGAAGTCAATCCCGCCCTGGTCTCAATTTTGGGATATGAAACCAAAGAAGACTTGTTAAGTCTCGCTCCGGAACAGTTAAACGCCCACCAGGGGGAAGCGGTTCTCGGACGCGGCGGCAGCCAGAGCGGTCGCATCCGCACTCGCGAAGTACATCTCCGGCGAAAAGATGGTGGAGTCGCCGTCTGCCTCGACACCTCGAGTGGAGTGATGGAAGGGGGGCGCGTCGTTCGCTATCAAGGCACGCTGGTCGATGTCACCGAAAAACGCGCCCTCGAACATAAGCTGCGCCGCCAGGAAGAATTTCAGCGTCACTTGCTGGAAAGTTTTCCCGACCTGATTCTCGTTCTTGATCTCAAGGGAAACTACACCTTCGTCAGCCCCCGCATCGGCGAACTTCTTGGCTATGGTCCCGAACATCTTTTAGGCAAGAACGTCGACGACACAGAGAAGACCTCTCTCGAACTCGCGAACCTATATCGCACCGTGGCCAGCGGCCAGAGTAAGTTAACCTCCTGCGAATATGGATCACGGCATCGCGATGGGAACTGGCGCACCATGCTCAGTATGGCCAGTCCGCTGCTCGATGCCGAAGGCAAGCCCGCCGGCGTCATCATCTCCGTGCGCGACCTGACCATGGAGAAGAAATTAGAGCAACAGATCATCCAGAGCGAGCGCCTTGCCGCCATGGGCCAGATGATCGGAGGCTTTGCCCATGAACTCAATAATCCGTTGACCAGCATTTTGGGGATGGCGGAATTGCTCCAGGAAGGCGACGTCAGCGAAGGCGCCCACAAACAAATTGCGATTCTGCATCAGCAAGCCAGGCGTGCCGCCGAAATCGTACAGAACCTGCAATACTTCGCCCGCCCGCCCGCGCCCGGAAAAAGCCAAGTCAACCTCAACGAACTCGTACAGCGCACGGTGCAGATGCAGGCCTATCCCCTGCGCAAGAGCAACATCACTGTCGATTTTGTTCCCGATCCAACCATACCTGCAGTCGTCGCCGATCCCAATCAGCTCATGCAGGTTTTCCTGAATTTGCTCTTGAATGCCGAACAGGCGATCCGCGAAGGCCGCGAGAAAGGAACGATCCGCATACGAATCGGACGGAAGCCCGACTCGGTCTGGCTCATCTTCCACGACAACGGCCCCGGTATCGCCCCCGAAAGCCTTGCCCACATTTTCGATCCCTTCTTTACCACCAAGCGTCCCGGCCGCGGCACCGGTCTTGGCCTCAGTATCTGCAAAACGGTCTTGCGCGAACACAGCGGCAACATCGAAGCCGCCACCGCGCAAGACGGAGGCGCAATCTTCACAATCACGCTGCCGATAGGAAAAGTGGATCCGGGAGCAAAAGCGGTCACGCAGGGATAGCCGCCGTCGACCAGAGTCGCCTCAGTCTCGTGCCGACTTCACGTCCGTCCGCGAGAAATCTTGGCCTTTAAACAAAAGTGCTTTACCTTTAGATTTCGCCAGCGCATAAGCGAAGCAATCTCCAAAGTTCAATTTGGCCTTGTGGCCGCTGGTTTTGCCGAAGTCGCGGTAGGCCTGGCGCGCGATCAGGGCTTGCTCTTCGGTGACCGGCTCAATCACGACTTGCGCCGCCTCGATCAGTTCGTCAAAGCGGCGGCTTGCCACCGGATCTTTGCTGCCATCAATCACCGCTCCGGCCTCCACGTAACTGACTGCCGACATGCGAGGCTGCGCTGTGCGCTCGATGATTCTTGCGAACTCAGCCGCTTCCGGTTCCAGTCGAAGAATGGCAATCACCGCCGAAGTATCGAGAATCATTTCGGCAGCCCCTTCGCGTCATAGAGAAGATCGCCATGATCGCCCGAGCTATACGGCTCCTTCAGACGCGGTGCACAATCCCGCCCGATTTCGAGTAGCCGGTCGGAGAGCTTGACCGCATGTTTCCCCTGCACCTGCTGCAGCCGTTCGCGGACCGCCTCCGTAACCGCCTGCGTCAAGCTCTCTCCCGTAAGCCGCGCCAACTGCCGCGCCAGCTTGTGGGCATCCTTATTTTTAATGTTCATGCTCATGGTAGATATTCTACCCTATATTTATTCCATTCTACCATTGAACAGAGGCTCGTGTGGAGACGGGCGTCCCGCCCGTCCAGCCGAGCGAAGCTCGGCCTGGCCGGGGGATACACTTACGGTGTGCGGGAACTATTCTGTCATCTCCAACGTCCATGTCATTAGATAGCCGGAGGAAATTGTGCGAACTGGACCCGTTCCGATATTGCTAATGTCCCTCCTTTTGTGTGGATGCAGGAGAAATGATTCTCGGTGCGCGAAGCTAGACATCCGTCTCGATAACGTCATTGGAATTACGGAACGTCACCTCAGAGAAGTCGAGATGCGCGAGTTTCTCTGGACCCATTGGCACGAAAGAAAATGCGCTACCATACTTCTGAAGTCGGTATCGAAGGAAGGTAAAAAGTCGGACACCAGCTACGAGATCAAGTTTCTTCCGGCCGCAACGCCAGTAATGATCGTAACCGTTAATCAAGCTAGGTACGGCTACTTGGGGCAAGTATTTTGGCGTCAAGTCGCAAAATTCGACGTTTACGCCGTGGAGCGAATTCAGCCCAGCAACTCTTGCTTGCTGAACGCAAATTCGACGGTTGAAGTCCTGCCTGACACCCTGCCCCTTACAGGCTCTGATTACTGCCTGCGATTCAAAGGATGGAACAATGAGGTCGAATCGTTTTTCTGAGACCTGCAATTCCCGAGCGCAAAATCCCCGACTATCCTTAAAATCGCGCCGCAACCGCTCCCCTACCGCTCCACCGCCATCGCCACCGCATTCCCTCCACCCAAACACAGCGCCGCAATCCCGCGATGCACATCCCGCCGGATCATCTCATAAATCAATGTCACCAGCACCCGCGCCCCGCTCGCTCCAATCGGATGCCCCAACGCCACCGCGCCTCCGTTTACATTCACCCGGTTCATATCCAGCCCCAGCTCGCGGATCACTCCCAGCGCCTGCACCGAGAACGCCTCATTCAACTCGTAAAGATCGACTTCGTCTTTCTTCCAGCCCGTCTTCTCCCAAATCTTCTGCACTGCGCCCACCGGAGCCATCATCACCCACTTCGGCTCGACTCCACTCGTTGCCTGCGCCACGATTCGCACCATCGCCGTCGCGCCCAACTCCGCCGCGCGCGAACGGCTCGTCACCACCAGCGCCGCCGCCCCATCATTGACTCCGGGCGCATTTCCCGCCGTCACCGTCCCGTCTTTCTTGAAAGCCGGCTTCAGCGCACGCAGCGCTTCGATCGTCGTATCCTCCCGCGGGCCCTCATCTTTATCGAAAATTGTCGGCGCCTGCCCTTTCTTCTTCGCCGGAATCTCTACCGGGACAATCTGCGCTTTGAATCGGCACTCTTTCTGCGCCGCAACCGCCTTGCGATGAGAGTTAACCGCAAACTCGTCCTGCTCCTCCCGCGTGATGCCGTATTTCTCCGCCACGTTCTCGCCCGTCAACCCCATGTGATAGTCGTTATAAATATCCCACAGCCCATCGTGCACCATGGAATCGACAAGCTGCCCATTGCCGAGGCGATATCCCTTGCGCGCATTCGGCAATAAATAAGGAGCGTTCGTCATCGACTCCATACCCCCCGCAACCACGATCGAACTGTTTCCCGTCTCAATCGCCTGCGCCGCGAGCGCCACCGCTTTCAATCCCGAGCCGCATACCTTGTTAATTGTCATGGCACCTACCGAAGGAGCGAGCCCGCCAAACAATGCCGCCTGCCGCGCCGGATTTTGTCCGATGCCCGCCGACACAACGTTGCCCATGATGCACTCGTCGACTTGCTCCGGCTGCAGGTTCGCGCGCTTCACCACCTCGCGCACCGCGACCGCTCCGATCTGCGGAGCCGTCATATCGCTCAGCGCTCCCTGAAATCTTCCAATCGGTGTGCGGCATCCCGCAATGATTACAACATCCGTAGAACCAGCCATGGTCGCGCTCCCTCCAACAACATTCGTGAAAAAATCATCCTCATTATAGATGGCGTTCACCAGCAATCAGGTTCGGACCGCCAGCGCGCAGCTTTCGAAGCTTGTTATCTTTGCCGGTCGCCAGTCGTTCCGAGTTTTTGCGAGCAACGAAATACCAACAACCATCGACTAAGCGGCAAACGATCGACCCCGACACCGCATCACGATGCCGCGATTTTTTTCTTCGAAAAATTTAATCATGATGACTTTCGTACATCGTTGTATGAGTCCGTTACGATCATTTTTCACTTGACTTCGTTCTGCGTTGACTCTATACATTCAAACAGTTGCAACAAAACAACGTTGCGAAATTCCATGAAGAATGGAAAGGGAGAATAGATCATGGCAACCAAAAAGAAAGCAAAGAAAAAAAGCAGCAAAAAGCACTAAGCAACTGCAACAGGCAACAACCGAGGGGACGCGATGAGCGTCCCCAAAGTTTTTTGTAGCAAGCCCCGCTCTACCTCACATCCATCCATTCATATCCGTCCATTCAAGTCCATCCTTCTCTAGATTGTTCATCCTGAGCAGAGCGAAGGACCCCTACCCCTCCAACGCGGCATCCTCAGCAGCAGCAGCACCTTTGCCGCCATCTCCTCAGTTGCCGCGCGCGCTCTTCTTCGCCGGACCGGCAACCACCTTCTCGGTCGCGGGACAAAGATTCCGATAAGGGCAAAAAGCGCAATGAAATTGCGGCTTCGGCGCGAATTCGCCGCAAGCAATGCCATCCGCCACCTTTTGCACGCGTAGCTTTGCCTCTTCCAGTTGCGCGTCATTGCGCGTGGTGGCGATCGCCGTATTGTTTTCCAGATTATGAAAAATCAGACGGTCTGCTCGCTTCCCATATTTCTCCCGAGCCGCCAGCGCATACAAGGAGAGCTGTAAGCTCTCGTCGGCATCTTCCTGCGATTTCGGTTTCCCGGTCTTATAGTCCACAATTGCAACGCTCTCCGGGCCAGTCCGGTCCATTCGATCCAGCCGTCCAACCAATTTTGACGATCCGACCTGCAACTCAAAGCGGCTTTCCGTCTCCATCACATCTGGAGGATTCTCGCTCCGTGCGCATTCCAGAAATTGCTTGAGCTGCTCATTCCCCTGCCGCAGATAGAGCTCATACTGATAGCGATCGGCAATTCCCGCCGCAGCGAGAGCCGACCGAAATTGTTCCAGCAGATCTTCGTCCTTCACCTCGCGCTGAAATCGCTGCGCATCGTAAAACGTCCGCAACACTCCATGCATCGCCGACCCGTAATGCAGGGACGCAGAAACTTCCCGCGGCAGGTTCCACTCCCGCTCCAGCTTGAAGCGCAGCGGACACTCTTCATAAATCTCAATCGCCGAGGCGCTCAGCCCGCTTACAAAATTTGCCGCCGCATCCATCAGCAGCCATGCCGCTACATTCGAATGCTCGAGCGCTACCCGCTGTTCCTCCTCGGCAAACAGCGTGTCTTGTACCGCCGCCGCCGGACGCGTCGACCAGAAGTCCTGGTAACTCAGATGAGTCATGAAATTTCGCAGGAACTGCGTTGGCTGGGGATTCGTCCTGCTTCGCCCCTGATTCGCATAGATCGTCAGCGAGTCCTTCGCCCGCGTCATCGCCACATAGAAGAGCCGCCGCTCCTCCTGCTCATGCAAGGTCTTTTCATCACTCGCCAACTTCCCGCCCGATGTATTCGACTTCCTCAGTTCAGCCGGAAACCCCACCAGCGGTTCCTTATACGGACAGGGAAACCAGGGCGATGTCCCGCGCAGCACGGCCACATGCCGAAACTCCAATCCCTTCGCCGCATGCGCCGTGATCAGTTGGACCGCATCGTCCGTACTGCGCGGCAGCGAAATCGTCCCGTGTGCCTGCACAAAATAATCCAGATATTCCAGAAATTCAGAAGCACCTCCCGTTTCAACCATGGCTTTCTTTTGCCAGGTCTCCACGAACGTCACGAACGTATTCACCGGAGCCGACCGGGACAAGCCAAAGTGCTGAACCACGAAATTCGCCGCCTCACCCGCGACCACTCCGTCCTTTTTCAACTCCCGATTCGCCGTATCCACGCTATCCAGTACGGACTGCCCGCGCGCCAGTCCGCTAAGGACCGTTCGCAGGTCCAACTCCCGCCGGCCTGCGCGCATTCCCGCCCGCAGTTCCGTGGGATTGATATCGAACTGGGGCAACGCCGCCACGCGAAACAAACTGGTCGCATCATTTGGAGACACAGCCGCTGTCAGGCACGCCACCACGTCCCGCACTTCCGGAGTGCTGAGCACATCTAGCCCCTCGATCGCGAACGGTATTCCCCGCTCCGCCAACTCGCGCACCAGTTCATCGCGATGGTTGTGCTGGCGATAAAGTACGGCAAAGTCGCGCCAGGTACAGCGCGTGTCTTTGTCCTTACCATCCTTATCCTTGTCATTGCTTCTGTCGCGAAGCTCTTGCTTCCGCTTCCTCTGGATGCGCCGCGCCAGATCCGCAGCCTCAACTTCCCGATCCCGCCATGTAACAATTTCGACCAGGGGAGCGCTTGCAACTTCGCCTCTTGCAATCGCCATCTCGCTGCGCATCGATTCCAGCGGCGTTCGCTGGTAGGAAATCGAACCGCTTTTATGTCCGGCCTTGCCCGCAAACACGGGCGGGTTGTCATTCACAATCCCATATGCGCAGCGCAAGATCGGAGCCAGCGACCGCCGGTTCTTTCCCAGCACAACCACGCCCGCCGACGGGAAATTTCGGACGAACAGCGTGAACGCCTCGCTCGACGCGCCACGAAACTGGTAGATCGCCTGATCCGGATCGCCCACCGCAAAAACATTCGCCGCCGGTCCCGCCAGCAACTCGAGAATTTCAACTTGCGCGAAGTTCGCGTCCTGAAATTCATCGACCAGCACAAATCGTGTCTTGCTTCGTTCTTCTTCCAACAACCCAGCGTCATTTTTCAGCAATTCGTACGCCCGCGTGATCATGTGCCCGAAGGTGCCCAGGTTCTTTTCGAGCAGCATGTTTTCCACAGTTTCGAAAACACGCGCAATTTCTTCGCACCGCCCCAAAATCTCATCCGGACCTAGATCTGCCTGTTTCTTGGACGAAGCCACCCGCGGCAAAGCAATCTCGCCCGCCCGCAGTCTCTCCACATACCTCCGATATTCCGACGGACCCACCAGTTCATCCTGGCAGCGCCGCGTGAAGTCGAGCAGGTTATCCAGAAATTGTGAAACATTCGCCGCCCGCACGAAATGTTTCAGCCGCAACTCGCGGATACGCTGCCGCAGGAACACCCAAAGATCCTTATCGTCGAGCACTCCAAAGCCGACGCCGCGCCGTTGCAGCAATCCGTTGCACCACGCGTGAAACGTAGTCGCTTGCAAACCCTCGGTCGTACTCCCCGCCAGTTCGTCGCGAACGCGACTCGCCATCTCCGCCGCAGAATTATCGGTATACGTAAGCGCGAGAATTTCATCGGGACGCGCATGGCCTTCGCGAATCAGGTGAGCCATGCGCTGCGTAAGCACCGTAGTCTTCCCGGTCCCCGCTCCCGCAATTACCAGCAGCGGTCCATCAACATGCTCAATCGCCTGCCGTTGCCGCTCATCCGGAATAATCGTAGGGGGTCGAAAAGTAGAAGCCACAGAAGAACTCTCTAGCCGGAGAATATCAGACCAACTCATGCCCGTGTGGGGACGGGCGCCTCGACCGTCCAAGCGGAGCAAAACCGCTCATCACCCGCCTGTGGCCACAATCACCGCAATGCATCGATCGCCAGCGCGCAAGCCACAATCGCCGCCGTCTCTGCCCGCAGAATCGTCTCACCCAGTGACGCCGCAATCCATCCCGAATCGCGAAACCATGCTAGCTCTTCATCGGCCCATCCGCCTTCCGGACCAATCGCGAGCACAACCTCACCACCCGTCGACCGGGATTGCAAAGTCTCTCTCAGCCCCGTTCCCTCGTCCGACTCCATCAAGTTCTCCGCCAGAACGATGCGCGGGGTCTCAGCCCCAGGCAAGCCGATTGCTCCATCCAGATCCTTCAACTTAACCGGGACCGCAATCTCCGGAATCGAAGCCCGTCGCGATTGTTCGCTCGCCTGCCGAACCACACGCTGCCACCGTTCCTGTCGCTTCAGAGCAGCCGCAGCCAGATGAGAATCCGTACGGCGTGCAATCACAGGGACGATGCGAGCGGCCCCAATTTCCGTGCACTTTTCGATCGCCCACTCCATGCGATCGAATTTGAAAACAGCCAGAGCCAGCGTCACCCTCGGAGCGGCCTTGACCGCCTGCCTCTCACCAAGCGCGAATTCAACCCGGTCGTCCCTAATCGCTGTCACCGTCCCGACTCGAATCGCATCCCCGGCGACAATGTCGAATTCCTGTCCAACCTCTGCCCGCAGCACGCGTGCCAAATGCGCGGCATGTTCGCCAACCAACGCCGCCGTGTCTCCAGAAACTTCGTCGGCAATCCAGCGGCGGCGTGTCATGGGTCAGCTTTCAGCCATCAGTTTTCAGCTTTCAGTAAGGCAAGTTCTTGGGAATGATGCGCAAGCTGGGCTCGCGCGCACTTTTGATAGGAATTTCCGGACGCTGGCCCTAACCGAGAACTTGTTAAACGAACATATCTTTCACCCGCCCCAACAGCGACCGGTGCTCCGGCTTATTCTCCACCGGAGACAATTGTGCCAGTTCCGCCAGCAGTTCTCGCTGCCGCTTGTTCAGTTTTCCCGGAGTCTGAATTCGCACTTCCACATAGAGGTCCCCCTTGCCGTGAGAATTCAACACCGGCACGCCCTTGCTCCGTATACGAAATGACGTTCCCGACTGCGTTCCTTCCGGAACTTTCAGCTTGTGCTCGCCATCCAGCGTCGGAACGACAATCTCCGTGCCCATCGCGGCTTGCGAAAACGAAATCGGAACCACGCAGTGCAGATCATTCCCTTCCCGCTCAAAAAATGCATGCTCTTTGACATGCAGCACCACATACAAATCGCCCGCCGGACCACCAAACGCCCCCGCTTCACCGTATCCCGTAAAGCGAATGCGCGTCCCATCTTCCACGCCCGCCGGAACCTTTGCCTCCACCACGCGCTCGCGCAGCAGTCGTCCCTCGCCCTTGCATTTCGGGCAAGGATCGGTAATCACGCTGCCCGCTCCCTGACATGTCGGGCAAGTCCGAGCGATACTGAAAAATCCTTGCTGATAGCGCACTTGCCCCTGCCCATTGCAAGACCGGCAAGGCGTCGGAGTTTTCCCCGGTGCCGCTCCATTCCCGCGGCACGTATCACAGGTTTCATGCCGCCTGACATTCACCTGCTTCTCCGTCCCAAACACCGCTTCATCAAATTCCAGATGCAGATCTTCCCGCAGATCGGCCCCACGCTGCGCCCGGCTGCGACGGCGTCCTCCCTGCCCAAAGGCATCGCCGAATCCAAAAATATCGCCAAAGATGTCGCCGAAATCCTGGAAGATGGCTGGATCAAATCCCGCCGGACCTCCCGCATTCCCACCCACTCCCGCATGTCCAAAGCGGTCGTACAACGAACGCTTGTCGCTGTCGGCAAGTATCGCGTAGGCCTCCGTGATTTCTTTGAACTTCTCCTCCGCCTCCGGATTATTCGGATTGCGATCGGGATGATGCGTCATCGCCAGCTTGCGATACGCGCTCTTGATCTCCACGTCGGTCGCAGTGCGGGTTACTCCCAGCACTTCATAAAAATCGCGTTTCGTATTAGCAGCCAGAAACTCCCCCAACCCACCTTTTAGATTGCTCTGTCGTCCTGAGCGAAGCGAAGGATCCATGCAACTCGACTCTGCATCGGATCGCGCATGCAAAATTTGCTTTCCAAGGGCACGGCTTCAGCCGCGTCCCAATCCGCCACAAAATCAACGGGCTTTAGCCCCTGCGGAAACTACCTCCCGCTATTCCGCGCCACCCGCACCATCGCCGGCCGCAGCAGACGATCCTTATATTTATACCCGCGCTGCAACTCGTCCACCACCTGATGGTCCGGAACCTCCGTCGTATCGACCATCTCAATCGCCTCATGCATCCGCGGATCAAACGGCTGCCCCACTGCGTTGATCGGCTGCGCCCCGCTCTTTTGCAACGCATCCTGAAACTGGCGGTAAATCAATTCAACTCCATTGCGAAAATCGCCTGCATCTCCGCCAGCCTTCAAAGCCCGCTCAAAACTATCGAGGATCGGCAAAAAATTCCGAATCACATCCGCCGCCGCAAACTCCCGAAATTCCTGCTGCTCCCGGACCCCTCGCTTGCGAGCGTTATCAAACTCCGCCTGCAGACGAGCCACCCGATCCAGCAGCGCATCTCGCTCCGCCTTCAGTTTCTCCGTTTCGGAAATCCCGCCACCCTCCACCAATCCCGGCCCCGATCCCGGAGCGTTTCCCTCTCCACCCTCGGCCGGCGGCAACTCGCGATCCAAATCCAATTCCGCTTCTGTCTTTCCGTTTCCTTTACCCATACGACCACTACTCCGATTCATTTAAAAGTTTGTCAAACAGCCGCGCGATGTACGACACCGCCGACATCGTATGTTGATAGTCCAATCGTGTCGGACCAATCACCGCTAACGATCCCATCACTTCTCCGCCCACCCGCGCCGGAGCTCCAATCAAAACAAAATTCTGCATGGACGAAGACGGTAACGCCTCATCCAACCCAATCACCACACGCACCGCCTCTTGCCGCGTGTCGAGATACGCGCCCAGCAGCTTTACAACTTTTTCCTTCTCCTCCAAAGTGCGCAGCATGTCCTGCAAACGCTGACGCCCTTCTTCCCCAGTCACATGATTCGAAACCAGGTTCGCCGCGCCTTCCACAAAAACCGCCTGCGTATCATCGGACGAAGCCAGCGCTCCCTGCTGATAAAGCTGCTCAATCGACTTCATCATCCGGTCATACTCGCCGCGTTCCTGCTCCAGTCGCCGCGCGAGTTCCGCCCGCATGTCGCCCATCGTCCAGCCGCGAAAATTGTCATTTATGTAGCGAGCCGCCAGATCCAGATCGGCCTGCGGTATGTCCAGCCGCAACATGCGATCCC
>Ga0302278_10002594_pt1 | contig 20747 bp, 16 predicted proteins | sample III_Bog_N3_2_FD_194543 | JGI IMG/M metagenome (GOLD analysis project Ga0302278, IMG submission 194543) | Peat permafrost microbial communities from Stordalen Mire near Abisko, Sweden - III_Bog_N3_2 | ecosystem: Environmental > Terrestrial > Soil > Wetlands > Peat | place: Sweden: Abisko...
GTTGACGCTGAGCGTTACGGCCAACTCGACGGCAAGCAAGCCGAACAGGGTGGTGAACTTGATGACCGGGTTCATGGCGACGGACGAGGTGTCCTTGAAAGGATCGCCAACGGTGTCCCCGATTACGGTCGCGTCGTGCAGCGGCGTGCCCTTTTGTTTCAGGTCGACCTCGACCACTTTCTTGGCGTTGTCCCAGGCGCCGCCGGCGTTGGCCATGAAGATGGCCTGGTAGAGGCCGAAGATGGCGATCGAGAAAAGGTAGCCGACAAACAGGAACGGCTCCATGAACGCGAAGGCCAGCGTCGAGAAGAAGACGGCGAGGAAGATGTTGAACATCCCCTTTTGCGCGTACTTGGTGCAGATCTCGACGACCTTCTTGCTATCGGCGACCGAGGCTTTCTCAGCGCCTTCGAGGTGAATGTTGGCCTTGATGAACTCGACCGCGCGGTAGGCGCCGGTGGTGACCGCCTGCATTGAGGCGCCGGCAAACCAGTAGATGACCGCGCCGCCGCAGATGAGCCCCAGCATGAAGGGCGCGTGCAGCAGAGATAGCTTTTCTACGTTGACGGTGAGTCCGTGGGTCAGGGCCATGATGATGGAGAACGTCATGGTGGTGGCGCCAACGACGGCGGTGCCGATGAGCACCGGCTTGGCGGTGGCCTTGAAGGTATTGCCGGCGCCGTCATTGGCTTCAAGCAGGTGCTTGGCGCGTTCAAACTTTGCGTCGATGCCGTAGTCCTTTTTCAGCTCGGCTTCGATGTTCGGAACCTCTTCAATCAGGGACAGTTCGTAAACGGATTGTGCGTTGTCGGTGACGGGACCGTAGGAGTCGACCGCGATGGTAACCGGGCCCATCCCCAGGAAGCCGAACGCCACCAAGCCGAACGCGAAGACGGGCGGAGCGAGCATCAGCATGGCCATGGATGCGCCAGTGCTGAAGTAATAGCCCAGGCCCATGAGGGCGACCATGCTCAATCCCAGCCAGTAGGCGGACATGTTGCCTGCCACGATTCCCGACAGGATGCCCAGAGAGGCTCCGCCTTCCCGTGCCGAAGTAACGATCTCCTGCACATGGGCGGACTTGGTTGACGTGAAGACCTTAACCAGTTCGGGAATGAGCGCGCCTGCCAGGGTTCCGCAGGAGATGATCGAGGCGAGCTTCCACCAGAGGGTTCCATCGCCCAGCGTGGGAATCATGTAGTAGGTGACGATGAAGGTCACGATGATGGAGACGATGGAGGTGAGCCAGACGAGCGAAGTCAACGGAGCCTCGAAGTCCATTTCATCTTTGCCGGCGTATTTCGACTTGGCGATCGCGCCGTTGATGAAATAGGCGCCCGCGCTTGAAACCAGCATGGCCACGCGCATGACGAAGATCCAGACCAGGAGCTGGACCTGCGTTGTGGGATCCTTGACGGCCAGCAGGATGAAGGTGATCAAAGCCACGCCGGTTACGCCGTAGGTTTCAAAGCCGTCTGCGCTGGGTCCAACCGAGTCGCCGGCGTTGTCACCGGTGCAATCGGCGATGACGCCTGGGTTGCGAGCATCGTCTTCTTTGATCTTGAAGACGATCTTCATCAGGTCGGCGCCGATGTCGGCGATCTTGGTGAAGATGCCGCCGGCAATGCGCAGGGCCGCTGCGCCGAGCGACTCGCCGATGGCGAAGCCGATGAAGCAGGGGCCGGCATAGTCGCGCGGGACGAACAAGAGGATGAAGAGCATGAGGAGCAGTTCAACGGAGATGAGCAGCATGCCGATGCTCATGCCGGCCTTGAGAGGGATCGCAAACAGCGGATAGGGTTTACCGCGCAGACCTGCAAAGGCGGTGCGCGAGTTGGCGAAGGTGTTGACGCGGATGCCGAACCACGCTACGCCATAGCTGCCCGCGATACCAACCAGGCTGAACCCCAGAATGATCGGCAGCGTAACAGCGATTGATTTTCCCGGCACCGGCGCGAGCCATCCAAAGTAGAGCGAGATGACAACTGCGATGAACGCCCAGAGCACGAGAATGAACTTGCCCTGCGTGATCAGATAGGTCTTGCAGGTTTCGTAGATCAGCTCGGAGATTTCAAGCATGGTGCGATGAACGGGCATGTTCTTCAACTGCACATAGATGGTGAGCCCGAACAACAGTCCGAAGACACAAACGATCAATCCATAGACCAGCAGGGCATGTCCGTTCATGCCGAGAAAATTCACACTCGACAGATCGGGGAGAACCAGGTTGGCCTCGCCTCCGCCTGTCGTGTCCGGCTGGGCATTGGCGACGGCGGGCAGCAGGAGGCCGAGCAGCGCGACCACGATCTTCGACTGGCGCTTGAGAAATGCCGGTGCGGCGTGGATAAGAGCGCCGGCGACCTTTGACGATCCTGGAGTCGCGCGATACAAGCCGACAAAACGGCGAGTCAGTAAGAAGGCCATGGGGAGCGAGAACAAGCTCACGAGCAGAATCAAACACGTCCAATACGTTGCAGTCACAAGTCCTCCCGAGATATGGTTTGAAGCCGTATGTCGAACAGCCCCGGAAAACGCGACCTCTTGAACACCGGGTAAAAGTCACGGGAAGCCTATCATCCACAAGTACCGCTGTCGAGTGATTGCAGTCACAGGGTGGTCTGGTGAAATCAATTGCCTGATATGGGAGCAGCTCCGGCGCGCATTTCCATGATGAAATGCGAGAACGAACCCAGTCGCGCCGCAATCGCAAGGATGCGAGAAAGACGAGAACTGGTTGCCTAATTGTGGCGTGAACGACAACGGCATTAGCGCGTAGGCGATGCAATGCCGGCTTGGCCAGCCGCGCTCAAGCCTGTGCGAGCCTCCCGCCAGCGTCTGCCCCACCGCAGGTGGCTGCCCCACCGCAGGCGGTTATTCGTAGGCGAGGGCGTCAATCGGATCTTTGCGCGCGGCCATCCATGCGGGGTAGAGCGCGCCGGCGACTGCTCCCACAAACGCGATACCCGCGCCCTTGGCGATCCAGAGGCCGGTGACCTCGAAGTGCTGGGTGGGAAAGAAGCGGACCATGATGAGCTTGACGCAGAAGGTGCCGGCAACGCCCAGCACCACGCCGGCAAGCGCCATGGCCGCAGTCTCGCGCAGCACCACATCGACAATGGCTCCCTTCGACGCGCCCATGGATTTGAGGATGCCGATCTCGCGCGTACGCTCGAGCACCGCCGTATACATGGACTGAAAGATGGCGAGGAAGCCAACGACAACGGCGATGAAGGTGACCACATCGAGAGCAATATTGAACCCGGGCAACTTGTCCGGGGTCATCTCGGCGAGCCAGTCCTCTACGGTCCAGACCGGATAGTCCTCAAAGCCGTGGATGGCGTGGATTTCATTCTGGACGAGCTTTTCGTTGGCCGGCGAGTCGCACTTGATATAGAAGAGCGAGGCCTTGCCGTCGGCATCGGTAATGCGATCCATGGTATCGAGCGGAATCATCTTGCGCGCGCCTTTGCCATGCTCAACAACGCCGACGATGCGGAAAGGGTGATTGAGGACCTGGATGGTGTCGCCGACGTGGTAGCCGCTGCCGGAATTGGCGAAGACGTCGTCGACGATGGCGTCGGTGGGGCCGGCGAGCCTGCCGCCGGAGATGAAGACGAACGGCTTCAGTGCATCGAAACTGTCGTAGTCAATACCGTTGATGACTTCGGGCTTGCCCAAAGTCACGAATTGGGAGTTGACCGGGGAAACAATCGCCACATGGGGCAGCTTGCGGACCACATCGGCGAACTTGATGGGCATGGGCGCGCCGCTGACGCCGACCATGATGCTGGAGTTGGGCGGGCGCATCATCAGGTCCGCGCCGATGCCGTTCTGCCGCTCCTTGGTGTCATTGAGCATGCCCATGAAGATGCCGGCGATGGACAGGATCATGATGACTTCAATGGCCACGGCGAGCACGCTGATGATGGAGCGGACGGGCCGGTGGACCAGATTGGCGAAGATAAGCTTATTCATGCGTTGCGTCTCGATCCATGGGGCGAAAAAGGCGGAAGATGCCCCGTGGAAACAGGGTATCAGGCGGGAGGATGGCGGGGTTCCTGCGCCGGCGCGCGCCGATCGGCAAGCGGGGTGATTTCGATCACAAGCGGCCGTCTGCGGGAGGTATATAGTTCACCAATATTTCCCAGATTGGTGCCAACGCCCCAGAATGAAGAAAATAAAGGGCCAGCCAACATATCCCTTTGACTGACAATCGCACACAGGTTTACTGTGAAAACTGAAACTTTAGGGTACGTTACTCGTTTTCAGGCAGAGAAGATGGGCAACTTCGGTGAAGACCTGCGCATGGAGCGGTTAACCCGCGGCGTTGCGCTGGAAGAAATCACGGCAGTGACTAAAATCAGCCAGCACCACCTGGTGGCCCTGGAGCAGGAGCGCTTTCGCCTGCTGCCGGGCGGCATTCTGTCCAAGGGCATTGTGCGCGGGTATGTGGGCGCGCTGGGTCTGGACCAGAGCGACTGGACGGAGCGGTTCCTGACGGCCTATCGCGCTTCAGGCCAGGTGATCGACGACGACCGAAGCTGGACGGCGTTTGCGGCCAACGTGGGCAAGGCGCGCATGCTGCGCCGCGACGCGATGGAGATGCGGCTGCGCTGGGCGGGGGCCATTGTGCTGTTTCTGCTGGTGGCGGTCTCGGCGTTCTTCAGCGTGCGCTACCTGGGCATCCGCGTGGGCTGGTGGCAGACGCTGCTGCCGGTGCACCAGTCAGCCATGGTGGAGGGCGCGGTCAACTCCGCGCACCAGCTGGTTTCGCGGGCCGTGACCTGGCTGGGCTATTAGAGCAAAACCACAATAACGGCGCCCCGTTGAGCGATGTGCGGGGTGTCTTAACGAAATCAATACTTTGAAGATGTGGCTTTGGCACATCTATCTTGATTTTGCTGTAGCCCTGCTTCTTTCCTCTTTTTTCACTTGCCACCGCGCGGTTCACACCGCCTCCTTCGCTTTTGGGACTGGCCCGGACGCCATTCGCTGCGAGTCTTTGCTCACTTCCGCCCGCTGCGATTACCATAGTTGGGTACAGCCCAGGCCGAGGCCTGCCGGTACAGCCGTGTCTCTGATGTTGCCTGTGAGCAGACCTTCAAGCAGCGCCTCAAAAGCCGTTCGGCGGCCCTGCTGTGGTTCGCGTTCGTCAGCAGCCCCGCCTCGCGGCAAGCCAATCCCTTTTTGAGTCCCTTCAATGGGCAGGAGTTTAGCGTTGAGCGATCGTTTCCTGTTTACCTCTGAGTCCGTGACCGAAGGCCATCCCGACAAGATAGCCGACCAGGTCTCGGACGCCATCCTGGACGCCTGCCTGGAGCAGGACCCCTACAGCCGCGTAGCTGCGGAGACGTTGACGGCCACCGGCCTGGTGGTCATCGCCGGCGAGATCACAACCAAGGCCTATGTCGACTTCCAGAGCCTGGTGCGTGGCGTGGTGGCTTCGATCGGCTACGACAACGCGCTCTATGGATTTGACTCCAATACCTGCGCGGTCATCTCGACCATCAACAAGCAGTCCGGCGACATTGCCCAGGGCGTAGACACGGGCGGCGCCGGCGACCAGGGCATGATGTTTGGCTATGCATCGAACGAGACGCCGGAGCTGATGCCGGCGCCGATCTCGCTGGCGCACAAGCTGACCAGGCAGTTGACAGCGGTCCGCAAGTCGGGCAAGCTGCCCTACCTGCGGCCCGACGGCAAGAGCCAGGTGACGGTGGAGTACGACGAGAACCACAAGCCAGTGCGCATCGACGCTGTGGTCATCTCCAGCCAGCACGCGGAGAGCGTCAGCAATGAAGAGCTGCACGCCGACATTCTCAAGCACGTCATCCAGGCTGTGCTGCCGGCCGAGTGGCTGGACGAGCACACCAAGTACCACATCAACCCGACCGGCCGGTTTGTGATCGGCGGGCCCATGGGCGACACCGGCCTGACTGGGCGCAAGATCATCGTGGACACCTACGGGGGCGCGGGCCGTCACGGCGGCGGCGCTTTCAGTGGCAAGGATCCGACCAAGGTCGACCGTTCGGCAGCCTACGTGGCCCGCTACATCGCCAAGAACATTGTGGCCGCGGGACTGGCCGATCGCGCCGAAGTTCAGCTGGCCTATGCCATTGGCGTGGCCGAGCCAGTAAGCGTGCGCGTGGATACGTTCGGCACCGGCAAGGTGGGCGAGGCCAAGCTGACCGAGCTGGTGCGCAAGAACTTCTCGCTCACGCCAAAGGGCATTATCGAAAGCCTGAACCTGCGCCGGCCCATCTACCAGAAGACGGCGGCGTACGGTCATTTTGGCCGCACCGAGCCTGAGTTTACCTGGGAAGCAACGGACAAGGCAGCAGCACTGGCCGAGCAGGCCGGCATCGCGGTGGCTGCCAGGTAACCGCGACAGCTTTACGCAAGTGCAATGGGACCCATCCGGCCGATGGGTCCCATTGCTTTTTCGCGTGGCGTGCGTCCATGACTTAGAATTCACTCTGGCGCGGTGAGCGCTGATGATCTAGGAGCAATCCATGCGTTTTGCTGCATTTGCCGGTCTTGTTCTCTGCGCCGCTACCATTGCCGCAGCCCAAACCGCGGCTCAATCAACCGCCCCGTGGGACTACGCGGGCAAGCGCGGCACCCTGGAGTGGGGCAAGCTGGACCCGGCCTACAAGGCCTGTTCGCAGGGGCACGAGCAGTCGCCTGTCGACATCCGCACCGCGCGGCTGAACAAGAAGCTGCAGCCGATCGAGTTCCACTACCGGGGCGGCCCGGTCACGCTTGAGAACAACGGGCACACGGTGATTGTGCATGTGGACCCGGGCAGCTACATCATCGCCGGCGGGGTGCGCTATGACTTGGTGCAGTTCCACTTCCATCATCCGGGTGAGGAAGCGGTCAAGGGCAAGATCACCGACATGAACATCCACCTGGTTCACAAGAGCGCCGAGGGCAAGCTGGCGGTGGTCGCCATCCGCCTGAGCGAAGACCGCACCACCCCGCCCAATGCCGTGCTGGCCACGCTGTGGGAACACCTGCCCGCCAAGACGGGCGAGACCGAGAAGATCGCCGACATGGTGAACCCGGGCGGCCTGCTCCCCGCCGACCGCGGCTACTGGACCTACACCGGCTCGCTGACCGCGCCGCCCTGCACCGAGGGGGTGCAGTGGTACATCCTTGAGCAGGAGATGACGCTGAGCCGCGACCAATTGAAGGCCTTTGCGGCTCTGTTCAAGGTGAACTCGCGGCCCTTGCAGGACCTGCACGGGCGGCGCATCGAGGCCAGCGAGTAGCAAAGGGTAGCGCCTGGGGATGCAGCTACGGTAATAGCCGCGCGAAGACCGACGCGTTGGCCGGCGTCTGGGCGGAGAGCTTGTTTCGCGCTGGAGCTAGAGCCGAGGCCTTTGTTTTGTGGGTTGCGGCACGATCCGCCGCAGCGGATCATGCCCTGACGCAATCGTCTCTGGTAACCTTTGCATGAGGTTCGATGAATCAAGATACACAGTTGCCCGAGCGGCCTAAACCCGCGCAAGACGGTCTCGTTGAGACACCCTGGGAGACCCTGGCCAGCTACTGCTCCATGCTGGTCGTCGGCCTGTTCATCCTCACCTTCCTTGGCCAGAACTTCCTCATTCCCTCAGGATCCATGGAGAAGACCTTGCTGGTCGGCGATCACCTCATCGTCGATCGCATCACCCTGGCGCCGCCGGCCAGCTGGATGCCGCTGGTCCGCTATCGCGAACCGCGGCACGGCGACATTGTGGTCTTCTACAAGCCGGTAACCGACCCGGACAAGGACGGCAACCCGGAGTACCTGACCCTGGTCAAGCGCCTGATCGGCATGCCCGGTGACCGCATCCATCTCCACAATGGAATCGTCTACCTCAACGGCGTGGCCCAGGACGCAAGCAACGGCGAGGCGCACCCGCAGCCTCCCACGGCCGACGAGCACTCAGACTTTCTGGACGAGTTCCCCTCGGTGCCGCCCGATCCCGAGCCCGGCAACCGGATCCCCGAGTCCTGGGCGGTCGAGTTTTCCAGCCACATCCAGGACGGCGATCTGGTCGTCCCGCCGGGCAAGTACTTCATGATGGGCGACAACCGCCACGACAGCGCCGACTCCCGCTTCTGGGGCTTTGTTCCGCGCGAAAACATCGTGGGCCGGCCGTTGCTCAACTATTGGTCGTTCGTCACCCCGGACGATCAGGAGGAAAAGACCGGCCTGGGCGCGAACCTGGCCTGGATCGGCCACATCGCCGTGCATTTCTTCACCGACACCCGTTGGAGCCGCACCATGCACCGCACCCGGTGACCGCGCGCCGGTCGGCCGGAATACTATAGAAAAGACATGTCGCAAGACCCGCAACTCCGAAAAAAGAGAAGCCGGCGGCTCTTGGCTGCCTTGGCGGTGTTGGTTGCCATCCTGGCGCTGCTGATTGTCCCGCCGCTGGTCAGCATGACCAGCTACAAAGCGCGCATCACCCACCTGATGTCGGAATCGCTGGGCCGTCCGGTGCGCCTTTCTTCGGTCGAGTTCCGCCTGTTTCCCACGCCGGGGTTCGTGCTCTCCGACTTGACGGTGCAGGAGGACCCGGCCTACGGCGCCGAGCCCGTCCTGCATGCCAACACTGTCATTGCATCCATCCGCCTGCTTTCGCTCTGGCGCGGTCGCATGGAGATCAGCAGCGTGAGCGTCGACGAGGCCAGCCTCAACGTTGTCCGGACCGCTGAAGGCCGCTGGAACCTCGACCCCCTGTTCCGCACTGCCGCCGCCAACTCCGCGCCCGAGCCCGGCGGCGGAGCGCCTGCACAGGCCGCCCGCGCAAGGCCCCTGCCGTACATGGAAGCGACCAACTCCCGCATCAACTTCAAGAATGGAGCGGAGAAGCTGCCCTTCTCGCTGGTCGAGACCGATCTGTCGTTCTGGCAGGACCAGCCCGGCCAGTGGCGCATCCGCCTGCGCGGCCAGCCCGCCCGCACCGACGTGAGCCTGGACATGGCCGATACAGGCCTGGTGCGCCTTGAGGCTCAGCTCCACCGCGCCCCCGAGCTGCGTCTGATGCCGGTGCACGTCGATCTCGAGTGGCGCGAAGCCCAGCTTGGCCAGCTCATGCGCCTGGCCATCGGCTCTGACCCTGGCTGGCGCGGCGATCTGACCGGCGAAGTACATGTGGATGGAACTGCCGAGGCAGCCGACGTCACCACCCGTCTGCGCGCCACCGGCGTTCATCGCGCAGAGTTTGCCCCGGCCGCGCCCATGGATTTTGACGCCAGCTGCAGTTTCCAGCTGCACTACTCCCGCCGTGCCCTTGAAAAGCTGGCCTGCGACTCGCCGCTCGGCGACGGCCGCATCCACCTTGCCGGCGAGTTGCCTGGCGCCGCTGCACCGCCGCACGGCTCCGTTGCACTCGATCGCATTCCCGTTGCCGCCGGTCTCGATGCGCTGCGCACCATCCGCAGCGGCTTCGGCGCGGATCTTGCGGCAGCCGGCACCGTCAGCGGCAAGCTCACCTACGCCGAGCCTGCGCCGGAAACGCCCGTTCCTGCCGCAAAGCATCGCGACAGCGTTCACGCCGCCAGCCCGCACGCCGCGCCGCCCGACCCGCTCACCGGCAGCCTCACCGTGGAGGGGTTCCGTCTCTCCGGCCCTGGCCTCAGCGCCCCGATCCAGGCCGCCAAAATTGTCTTCGTCCCCGCCGCTGCGTCAGGCCGTGTCGAGCCGTCCCCGGCTCATGCACGACCCCAGCCGGCTGCTCTTGAAGCCACCGTAGCCATCCCCGCCGGCGCGCCGACGCCGCTCACCATTGCGGCCCGTTTCACCCTCAGCGGGTACCAGCTCACCGCCCGTGGCCAGGCCGGCATCGCCCGCGCCCGGGAGATGGCGCACGCGGCCGGCATTGCCCGCGCCTCCGTGCTGGACGCGGTGGCCGGCGACCCCCTCTCCGTCGATCTGGCCGCCGCCGGGCCATGGATGCCGGACGGCGCCCCCTCCCTCGTTGCGAGCCCGGCAGCCGGGCAGCCCGTCGCAGTTGTCCCCGGGCCGGCCGATACCCTCACCGGCTCCGTCGCCCTCCACAACGTGAACTGGCGCGCCGACTACCTGGCCAACCATGTGCAGATAGCCCAGGGCACGCTGCACCTGGCAGCGGGTGCACAGCTCTGGGACCCGGTCGTGTTCGCCTACGGCCCGGTGAAGGGAACCGCGACCCTGCGCCTGCCGCTGGACTGCGTCGAGCCCCAGCCCTGTGTGCCCAGCTTCACTGTCCGCTTCGGCAGCATCGATGCCGGTGCTCTGCAGGCAGCCATCCTCGGCGCCCGCGAGCCGGGAACCGTGCTCTCCACGCTCATCGCCCGTCTCAGCCCAGTCAACGCTGCCCCCGCGTGGCCCGAGCTCAATGGAACCGTCACAGCCGATTCGCTCGTCCTCGGTCCCGTCACCCTCCAGGACGCAGCCGCCACCGTGCACGTCACCTCGACCGGCGTCGAGATCGCCGGCCTGGACGCCCGTCTGCTTGGCGGCCAGATGCACGTTTCCGGGTCCCTCACCACCGCGACGGGCCAAAGCAAGCCGGCCTATACGCTCCAGGCCCACTTCGACAAGCTCAAGCCCGCCCAGGTGGGCCAGCTCCTCGGTCAGCATTGGTCCGGCGCGGACTTCATCGCCGACGGCAAGATTGCTCTGTCCGGCTTCACCGCGCCGGATCTGGCCGCCTCGGCCAAGGGAATCCTGCACTTCGACTGGCGCCGCGGCGCAATTGACGCCGGTCCAGTCGCCGGCTTCCCCGCGCAGTTAGCTCGTTTCGACCGCTGGACCGCCGACGCTGCAATTGCCAACGCCGCCCTTGTGCTTGGGCAAAACCAAGTCGAGCAGGGCAGCCGTAAGCAGCCTGTCGAAGCCACGCTCACCCTCGCCGATCCACCCAGGGCAACCTTCGCCCAGCCCAAAGAAACGCAAGCAAAGCGCTAGTTGCGCGTGGGATGCCCTCACCTGCGTCCCCGGTACAATGGATTCATGCCCTCATCCAAAACCTCTTCCCCCGTGCTCCTCCGCTGCAAGGGTGTTCTCTTCGACATGGACGGCATCCTCATCTCCTCCATCGAATCGGTCGAGCGCAGCTGGACCCGATGGGCGCTGATGCGCGGTGTCGACCCGGTTCGGGCCTGCGAGGTTGCGCACGGCCGCCGCGGCGTCGATTCCATCGCCATCCTGCGCCCCGACTTTGAGCCCGAGGCCGAGACCCGCATCATTGAAGGCTTTGAGATTGAAGATACCGCCGGAGTCGCCGGCCTTCCCGGCGTGCTGGCGTTGCTCGCCATCTTGCCCGCGCAAAGCTGGACAGTCGTCACCAGCGCCACGGAAAAGCTGGCCCGGGTGCGCCTCGCGGCCGGCGGCATTCCCGCGCCCGAGCGCATGGTGACCGCCGAGAGCGTGAGCGCCGGCAAGCCCGACCCTGCGCCGTACCTCGCCGGAGCTGCGCTGCTGGGGCTTCGTCCCGAGGAGTGCGTGGTGTTTGAGGACGCAGCTGCCGGTGCACAGGCCGGGCGTGCAGCCGGCTGCACAGTCGTCGCGACCACCTTCTCCCATTCCATTGAGTCGCTGGCCGCCGCCCACTACCTCATCGACGACCTGAGCGCTGTCGAAGTGATCGCGAGCCGCGGCGGCGCGGAGCTGGAGCTCAGCTTTACACCCCTGGCTAGTCTTTGAACCTTGATTCCGAATTCCCGAATGGAATGCGGCCAGGCAGCAGAAAAATTCATCGGCAGACGAGAAGTGTCAGCGCACGAATTCAATCGTGCCGTTTGCGGACCTAGGCTGCAGCGGGAATCCCGCCGTGCCCTTGTTGCAAAGGCACTCGAAATCGACCTGCGGGGGAGTTTTCGCAGCCTGTGAGGTTGTGCCCTGGCACTTCTGGCCGCTCCGAACGAGTTTTTCGCTGCCCGCCAGGTCAGCGGGGGCGGTGCAGGGTACGGCTCCAGCGGGTTTCCGTGAAGAAGTGCAGGGCAACGTGGCCCATCCAGGCCAGGCTGTTGCCGATCCCCGTTTTGTTTTCCTGGTCGTCGGGTGTCACGAACGACCAGTAGTTGAACAGGGGCCGACCGACGATGTTTTCCCTCGGCACAAAGCCCCAGTAACGCGAGTCCAGGCTGTTGTGGCGGTTGTCGCCCATCATGAAGTACTTGCCGGGCGGAACGACAAGCTCGCCGTTCTGGATGTGATTGGGCGCGTCAACGGCCCAGGCCTCGGTGGTGCTGGAGTTCTCGGCAGTCGGGACGGAGGGAAACTCATCGAGGAACTCGCGCTCGCCGGGTAAGGCTGCGGCTTCCTCGCCATCCGCGGGCGGATTCTGGGCCACACCGTTCAGGATGACGACCCCATCGCGCAGGTGAATGTGATCGCCGGGCACGCCGATCAGGCGCTTGACGAGGAAGGGATAGGTGGGCGAGCCGTCCACCGGGTCGGGGTCGGCTGCAGGCTTGAAGAAGACGACAATGTCGCCGCGCCTGGGTTCCCGGTAGTGCATCAGGGGCATCCATTTCGAGGGTGGGGCGAGGGTGATGCGATCGACAACGAGATGGTCGCCGACAAGAAGCGTGTTCTTCATGGAGCCGGAGGGAATAACGAAGTTCTGGCCGAGGAAAGTGAGAATGTAAAGGCCAACCACGAGCACCGAACAGATACTGGCCAGCGCCTCGAAGGGCGTCTCCTGGACCTGTGTTGCAACCGACGGCTCGGACGCGTCAGCGAGGAGTTCGGCTGTCGACCTCGGACTGGGCGTTTTCTTCTTCGTCATCCTGTCGCTCGTTTGAAGTGGCGAGTGATCCGCGATCTGTTGCTGATCCCTATTCCCTGCTTCTAATGCACCACGTGGAAGATCCGCTTCCAGCGCGCGAACCCTGTGAGCCGGGCGGAAAGCTGGCTGTCGTGTCCGAGTCTATCATCCGACGCCTCAAGCGGCGCCTGCTGCACATCGGTCGACGAGGGGCGGGTGAGCGAGAAGTAAATGACCAGCGGACGGGCGACGATCTGCGACCGCGGAACGAAGCCCCAGAAGCGCGAATCGAGGCTGTGATTGCGGTTGTCGCCGAGCACGAAGTACTCGCCTGGGGGCACAACCAGCTCGCCATCGCGGGTGAGGCTCTGCATCTGGTGCCACCACAGTGGGTCAACCTCGGGATCGGTGTAAACGCGGGCCGGGAAGTCATCGCGGAAGGGGTTGCTGGCGGCCGGCTCGAAGACTGCGTAGGGCTCTTGCTGGACCACGCCGTTGACCATCACGCGTCCGTTCTCAATGCGCAACCGGTCGCCCGGAACACCTACAACGCGCTTGACCAGAAACGGCGGCCGGGGATGGTGGAAGACGATGATGTCGCCGCGGTCTACGTCGCGATAGGGCAGCAGCAAGCGGCCGGGCCAGCCCGCTGGAGCGTAGACCTGCTTGTTGACGAGCAGAAAATCGCCCACCAGCAGCGTGTGCTCCATGCTTTCAGAGGGAATGAGGTAGGGCTCGATCAGAAATGTGAGCAGAAACAGGGCGACAATGACAGTCTGCAACAGCGAAGCCAGCGCTTCCGGCACGGTGGGTAGATGGAGCCGGTGCGGCGCGTGTTGCGGCAATGGAGGGCCGGGCTCCTGCGCTGAAGTGCTCATTCGATTGCCTGCTCCTCGTCACCTATTGTGTCTCGCTCAAATGCGCCAGCTTCCAATTCACCGGTCTTGAGCAGTTCCAGGGCTCGGCGCGCGGCATCCTGCTCGGCCAGTTTCTTGGTGCTTCCTCTCCCTTGCGCGAGAGGCTGACCGGCGACGCCCTCCGCATTGAAACGAACCTCGACCAGGAATCGTTTCCGGTGGTCGGGGCCACTCTCGCCCTTGACCTTGTACACCGGAGTTCCCATGCGTGCGGACTGGGTAAACTCCTGGAGCGCCGATTTGTAGTTGCCCAGGGCCTCGCCGGAGCGCAACTCCTCGGCCAGTTGCTCGGCTGCCTGGCCCATGACGTGACAGCGCACAAACTCCCGGACCGCCTCCAGGCCGGCGTCGAGAAACAGCGCCCCGACCACTGCCTCCATGCTATTGGAAAGGACTGTGGCCTTGTTGCGCAAGCCGCCGCGTTCTTCTCCCCTGCTGAGGCGCAGGTGCTTGCCCAGGCCAATGGCCATGGCTACCTCGGCCATGTGCTTGCGGCTGACCAGCTGAGCGCGAACCCTGGTCAATTCACCTTCGCGCCAACCCGGATGAGCTTTGAAAAGAGCCTCGGCCACGACCAGCCCCAGAATCGCGTCGCCGAGGAACTCCAGGCGCTCATTGTCGCCCTCAGTATCGGGACTCCAAGCTGGGTCCGTCGCCCCGCCCGCAATGGGGCGCTCATTGGCAAGCGAGCGGTGAGTGAGGGCACGCAGGAGCAATTCCCGGCTGGAAAAGCCGTGGCCGAGCGCAGCCTCCAGGTCGACCAATCTTGCTTCCACGTGCTCCCCATTTATGTGCCGGCTGGAATCGCGCCAGACTTTCGCCTGCTTGCGCGCGCCAGGCGTGCTGTTCCATTGCACCGTTCGATGCTGGTTAGACGCTGAGTAACGGTTAGTTGGATAAGCTTTGTTTGCGGCGTCTGCCTAAAAAGAAACAATCGATCGGGACCAGAGATCAGAACCGCTTCCGCGCCTTCATCAAGAGGTGAAACCGTTCCCACATTTGTGACGGTTAATCTGTGATCGATTCATTCTAGTAAATGGAAGTAGAACTTTTAGTCAAGAAATTATGGAAGATTTGCAAGTGATTCAGATTCAATTAATTATGGTGACACTTTCGCAAGGACAGGGGGCAGACTCGAAGCCAGTCTGCCTCCATCCCTGCGCCGCTGTCGCACACTTTATTGGGGTTTCTGCGGCGAAGGCGTTGCCGAGTTGGGCGGCGTGATGCTGTCCGGCTTGGCTGTCCCAGGAACCTGATGATCCTTGTCCGAGTCGTCACCTGCATCTTCGTCACAGGTGTGGCCGTTGACCGCATATGCCGCCTTGACGCCGCGCTCGGCGGCCAGGCGCGTATCCTGCTGGCCGTCGCGCACGGTCAGGGCTGCCTGGTACTCGGTGACAGCCTCGTCGCGTTTGCAGTCCAGATCGAGCATCCGGCCCAGGTAGATGTGTGACCAGGCCAGCAGGCGGTTGTCCTTGCTGGTGGCCAGGGTCTTCTGGAAGCGATCGATGGCCTCGTCGGGATGGCCGGTGACAATTGCGGCGCGGGCCAGGATGAAGTTGGCGCGGGCGCCGTCGGCCACGGCTTGGAGGGAGTCGGAAGGCTCGGCCAGCACCTGGCGGGCCATGGCGCTGGCCGTCACCGCATCACCGCCGGCCAGACGCGCCTCGGCCAGGTCGAGACCGGTGAGTTTGCGCGGCTGGGTGCGGCCCAGCACTTCGCCGTCCGCTTCCTTGTCAAATTCGAGATTGCGGGCGCGGTGCACCTGCTGGTCCACGTCCATGCTGTAGACCATCTCACCGATGGTGTCCTTGAGGCTGGCCGAATCTTTCTCGAACAGAATCATCTGCTCGTAGAAATACTGCGTCAGCACGAAGCCCTGGGTCATGTCGTGGCGCACGGTGGCGATGCGCACGGCGTCGACCTTCTGCTGGTAGATCTGCCGGTCGTGTTCGTAGCGGGGCATGTCCTCGCGGTCGGTGTTGGCGGGGATTTTGAACGCGGGCACGCCGGTATCCATGGTGCGCGCCTCGACCGCCTTGATAAGGCACTCGATGGTTAGCGGCACAGTGTCTGAGCGGTAGCGGAAGGCCAGCGGCGCGTCGCGAATTTCCTTGAGGATGGGCTGGGCGCGATCGATGGCGTTGGCGCGGGCATTGAGCAGCGGCTCGATAATGTAGTGCAGATAGGTGTGGCGGACATCGTTCATGCGAATGGCGCCGTGGACCGGCGAAACGACCACGATGTAATCGGTACCATAGATGCGCGCGTTGACCAGGCTGGGCGAGAGCATGGGCTCGATGACCACCAGAAAACGGCGCCCTTCGTACGTGGAAGCCGGCATCTTGAGATAGAGGTTGGTGGAGACGATCATCTTCGACAACGGATCGTGCAGCGCGTCGGCTTCCTTGTCATAGGTGGGCCGGACGCTGAGCCAGATGCCGTTCAGATCAACGGCAGCAACAAAGTCCCGCAGCAGCGGCGCGATCTCGACCACCTGGGTGGAGTCTGGGGGCATCTCGGTCACGTCTTCTGACGTTTCCATCTCCGGCGGCGGCGTGAGGTAGAGAGCCAGCGAAATGTACTGGGCAATGTCATGCTCGGAGCCGGTCATGCGGTGCTGCGCAATGTAGAGGCACACCTTGTCGCGCTTGGCGCGCGCGTCCTCACTCTTGGCCAGCGCCTGGTCAACCTCTTCCCGGACCCGTTTGCGGACAGGCGCACTGTCGTCGAGGCCTTCATCGTAACCGCAGGCGTTGAGCGCGGCAGCCATCAGAAAGACCGGCTCGGAACTGACCAGGGAGATGGTCGGGCCCGCCGGATCGATCAGCGAAGGAGCTCTCTCCTGCGGCAGGGCCTGCGAGGAAGAGCTCTGATTGCGGGCCGCGGCGCCGGGAGCGGATTGAGATTGTGCGGGGCGGGAACAGAGCCCGGCAAGAAGGAAAAAGGCCAGCGCCGGAAGCAGCGCCGCGGAGCGAGTTCGAGAAAGCGTCATGAGAAACCCTGCCTGCAAGTCTAGTTAGACGCGCGGGCAGGGTCAAACGGGAGGGAAAAGGTGCGGCCACGCTCCGGTTCGCGGACTTGCCGCCCCGAAACGCTCGAGATTGCCAAGGTGGGCGATCTACGCCTTGGCGATCTACCACTCGTTGATAACCAAAATGCGGATGTTCAGATTTTCCACATTCGTTGTTTGCATCTTTACTCTCTCTCTTCACTTGCCGATTTCGGGCGAACCAGTGGCAGGAAGATGTCGTCGACGAACTCTTTGATGACGGCGTTGGGAATGGGTTTTAAGGTCATCAGGAGCTCGTGCCGCAACAAATCGGGAAGTAGCGACGCAATCCGGGGCGTGAGCTTGCTGCGATCGATCTCACCGCGATCTACTCCTCGCGCAAGCAAGACAGCGAGCTGGCTACGATCGCCGTGGAGCGCCCTCCTCCTTAGATCGGCCATGCTGGTGTTCGTCTCCGAAAAATATTCGCCCATTTGCAAAGATAAGAAGACTGCGAACAGGGCGCGACTTTTTAAGAATTGTTGCAGCAGAGCAATCAGATCGTCGCGCACGTTTCCCGTGTCGGGGAGCTTCACGGGATGTTTGTGCATGAAGTGCCGTATCGCGGCGATTGCGAGATCGGCGCGATTAGCCCAGCGGCGATAGAGCACCGGGCGGCTCGTGCGCGCGCGCTCCGCCACCGCCTCCATGGTGAAGCCCGCGTAACCGCCGCCGAGCAACTGGCTCCACGCCGCATCGAGCACCGCATCTTCAAGAGTCTTGCCGCGCCGCCGTTCGACTTTATGTTCGTTCATCGCACTCCGCCATTAGATACGAAATTGTACCCTATTGACATCGGCCGGCATCTCTGCTTAGATACATTCATGTATCTAATAGAAGGGAGAGCCAATGCAACAGATTCAATCTGACGATCTCGAGGGCGTCTCCAAAACCCTGCTCATCCCGCTGCATTACCGAGCCGAGGAAAGTAAAAGCGAGTCCAGCAGCTTCAAGGATGAGATAGCCGAAAGATTCCACGATGCCATCGCTTACGACTGGGGCAAATTTGACGCTGCGGCCTCTGAGAACTGGATGACGGCGATGGCAACAGCCATGTTCCACAAAAGGTTCGCCATCTTCGACGAACAGGTAAGGAAGTTTCTTGAAGAGGCGCCGGATGGACTGGTCGTGAACCTTGGCGCTGGACTGGATACGCGCTTCCATCGCCTTGATAACGGCCGTGTCGAATGGATTGAACTTGACCTGCCTGGCGTGATTGCCTTTCGGCGGAAACTCCCCGAGCCGGAAAGCAAGCGGCACCGGATGATAGCAGCGTCCGTTCTTGATGACGGCTGGGTCATGGAGATCAAGCGGTACGCGCGAAGTCGAATCCTGTTTGTGGCCGAGGGACTGTTCCCGTACTTTACGGAGGAAGAGCACAGAAAGATATTCACCTGCCTCGCCGAGAATTTTCCCGGACAGGAGATGCTCTTTCATACCATGGCTCCGTCACTGGTTCAGGAACTCGTCCAACACTCCGCGCTCTCGAAGATGGGCAGTAAGGTCGAGTTGCAGTGGGGGCTGGACGACAGCAGGCAAGTGTCAGCACTGAATCCGAGGGTCGAATTTGTGAGCGAATTCCCTCTGCTGGAGGGACACCATGACCAGTTACCGGAACCGATCCGGCGGAAATTGTCCCTTGCGATGGCAAAGCAGTTTGCAAAGATCGTCCATGTGCGGTTCCTTGAATCAGCTCATTGATTCCGAGTGACCGATCATCCAGGGGCTTGCGATAACAGGCAAGCTAGAGCAGTTTCGGAATTTGTGTGGTCCTCATTGACGGTGTGCAGGGTGGCTTTTTCTTGAGAAAAAAGCCACTTACGCTCGTGCTTCCGGTCTACAGCAATTCCGAAACTGCTATAGTCGGAAGGCCAAGACACATTTCCAGCTGGGATTGCCTGTACCGGCTGAGTTGGATCGCAGTCTCTGCACAAACTGGCCGTACCAATGCAAGAAGAAACCCCGCTCCGAGCACATCCGGGCGGGGCATGTTTGTCTATTCCGGCTTCCCTCTTCCCTGCTCCTACCCGCGTACCGAGACGCCGGAGAAGGAGAGCACGGCGAGGCCGCGAACCGGCTGGCCGAAGAAGCGGGCGGGCTCAAAGTGGCTGTCGACAAGCAGGTTTTCAATCTGCGAGCGGGTCACCTGATCGCTGGGTCCGGAGACAATGCGATAGTCGTACATGGCGCCCTCGCCGTTCACATACACCTCAACCACAACCGGCGCGGCCAGGTTGCTGATCTGCCCATCGCCGGTGCCGCTGGTCAAGCTGACCAGCCGCGGCGCGGTGGGATTGCCGAGCGGCTCATCCTTGGAGGCCTGCGCGACCTGCGGCTGTGCAAACATGGTGACCAGCACAATGATGGAGCCGAGCAGCAGCACGGCCGAGGCGAACCCGGCGCCGGCCTGGAGCAGAAACGGGCCGACGGTGTTCCTCCAGGCCAGGTTCCAGCCGTCAAAGAAGCTGCGATGGCGGCGGGCACGCTCCTGGCTCACGGCGACGCGGATGCGCAGCAGCAGATCGGGCGGCTCCGGCACCGGCCCCAGCGCAGCCAGCGACGCCTGCGCGCCGCAAAGCCCCGTCCACTCCTGGGCGCAGGCGCGGCATTGCTTCAGATGCGCAGCCATCTGCTGCATCGCGCGTCCGTTCATGCGTCCATCCAGATATTCTGTAAACCCTGCCTGCACCGCACTGCACCCGCTCATCGCGCCTCCTCTCCCAGAGCTACATCAAACCCCGCATGCGCCGCTGCACCCGCTCCCGCGCTCTGCCTGGCCCGACTATCCGCCGGGGGCGCGATCAGGATGGCCTTCAAAAAAGCCCGGCCGCGCACCAGCCGCGACTTGACCGTTCCCAGATTCACCCCTTGCATCTGGGCAACTTCCTCGTACACAAACCCTTCAATATCCCTGAGAATCAGCGTGGTGCGGAACGGCTCGGGCACCTGGCTCAGGGCTGCTTCCACGCGGGTGCGATTCTCGGCGTGCACCGCGATGTCGTACGGCGACTCGGACGGGTCGACCAGCATCTCCTTCAGCCGCACCGGCGTTCCGCAGTCGCCATCAGTCATCTCCTGCTCGATGGGAATCTCGCGCTGTTTGTGGCGCATCCACCAGCGGCGCTGGTTGGAGGCCTCATGGAGCGCGATGCGATAGACCCACGTGCGCAGGGTCGACTCGCCATGAAAGTTCCCCACCCCGCGGAACACTTTTACGAAGACTTCCTGGGTCAGGTCAGCGGCTTCGGCACGATCCTGGACCATGCGCGCCAGCAGCGAGTAGATCGGCTGATGATAGCGCGCGATCAACCAGGCAAAGGCTTCCTCGGATCCGGCCCGGAGTTCCGAGATCAGAGCCGCTTCGTCGGATTGGAGCGCCAGTGCGCTGACAAGATTTCCCATGGTGAGGTCCGCCTGCATTCCAGTGTCCTCCCACGTATACCGCATGATGTGCACTGCTGGCAGCAGAAAAATTCAGCGTCGGTTTCACATCACCCAAAACCTGCGCTGAAAAGCTCGACAAGCAGCCTGCACGGTGCATTGCGGCCCACCCGCTTCCACGGCAGCGATCCGCCGCAGAAGACTCCGTCAATCCATCCCGGGTGCGCGAGATACGGAATCCGGCCGAAGCCAAACCTCCGCGCCTCTATTTTCTTAGACACCGGACCACCCCTGAAGTGTTCCCGGTCACGGACGATTTTTCCTCCAGGATGCTGCTTGCAGCGCATTTTGCGGATACTCTTGCGCACCCGGCGCACGGATTCCATCGCGATTCATGCCTGATTCGAGGAAACTGCGACGCGAATCCACCCCGGATGGGACGCGCCTTGGCGCGTGGTTTGACGAATCCTGCGGTAGCGGAGACAATAGGAGAGTTGCACCCCGCGACTACGTGGGCCTGTGGCGCAGCTGGGAGCGCGCTTCCATGGCATGGAAGAGGTCATCGGTTCGATCCCGATCAGGTCCACCAAATAATTCAGGCATTTAGAAGCACCTCCTTTCTCCGAGTTGTGGGCAACTTAGGGG
>Ga0302278_10002600_pt1 | contig 20706 bp, 17 predicted proteins | sample III_Bog_N3_2_FD_194543 | JGI IMG/M metagenome (GOLD analysis project Ga0302278, IMG submission 194543) | Peat permafrost microbial communities from Stordalen Mire near Abisko, Sweden - III_Bog_N3_2 | ecosystem: Environmental > Terrestrial > Soil > Wetlands > Peat | place: Sweden: Abisko...
GCACCTTCTTCGCCGACGCCGCCGCGGCCGGCATGCGGCTCGATGCCTACCTCGCGCAGGCCCTGCCCGACATCAGCCGCGCCCGCGTGCAGCTCCTCGTCGAAGCCGGCCAGGTCCGCGTCGACGGCCTCACCCCCAAAGGCAAGCACAAGCTGCGCGGCGGCGAGGCCATCGAGATCGAAGGCGAGCCCCATCCCGAGCCGCTGCACGCCATCGCCGAAGACATCCCCCTCGACATCCTCTACGAGGACAAGTACCTCGCCGTGGTCAACAAGCCGGCCGGCATGATGGTGCACGCCGGCGCCGGCGCAACCGACGACGCGCGCAACCGCGGCACGCTGGTCAACGCGCTGCTGCACCACCTGGCCAAGCTCGACGCCGAATTGTCGACGGTTGGCGGCGACCTGCGCCCCGGCATCGTGCATCGGCTGGACAAGCAGACCAGCGGCGCAATCGTCGTGGCCAAGGACGACGCAACCCACCGCAAGCTGGGCCAGATGTTCGCCGACCGGCGCGTCGCAAAGACCTACATCGCGCTCGTGCATGGAGCCCTCGCCAAGGACAACGTCACCGTGAACCTGCCCATCGCCCGCGACCTGGTCCGGCGCACGCGCATGACCACGCGCCGGCCGGATGGGCGCAGCGCCGTCTCGCACATCCGCGTGCTGGAGCGGCTGGCGACTCCGTACGGCGCGTTCACCCTGGTGGAGGTGCGCATCGAGACCGGACGGACCCACCAGATCCGCGTACACATGCAGTCGCTCGGCCATCCCGTCGTGGGCGATACCCTCTACGGCGCGCCGCGATCCATCGTGCCGGCCACACCCAAGCGCGCAAACCAGCATCCAACGGGAGCAGCGTCCCAGCATCCAACAGAGGCAGAGCCGCTGCACCTGGAACGGAACTTCCTCCACGCGGCGCATCTGGAGTTTGTGCATCCGCAGACCGGCAAGCTGCTGGCCGTGGATGCCCCGCTGCCCGCCGAGTTGACAGAGTTTCTGGCGCTGCTACGGACGGAGCACGCGCCAGTTGGGTAGAATCATGCGAGTGAATATTGTGAACTGGAACCACCCTACTGTTTCGACCAAGGTCATGCGTCTGTTCGCCTGCTGCGCGCTGGCCATGGCGCTGCCGCTGGCGCAAGCACAATCCTCTCCCGCAGCCCTGCCGCCCGCACCCAGCACTCCGCCTGCCGCCCAGCCTCCAGCTGCTCCGGCTCCGGCTGCGGGAGCACAACCGGTCGCGCCGGCGACGCAGGATATGGACACGCCGGTCATCAAGGTGAACGCCAACGAGGTCGACCTGGTCTTTACCGTCACCGACAAGCGGGGCAAGTTCGTCAACGGTCTGAACCTGGACAACTTCGGCCTGTTGGACGATGGCCGCCAGCCGGAGGCCGTATTGCACTTCCAGCAGCAGACCAACCTGCCGTTGCGCGTGGGCATCATGCTGGACACCAGCAGCTCCATCCGCGGGCGCTTCGCCTTTGAGCAGGACTCGGCCAACGCCTTCCTGCTGCAGGTGCTGCACCGCAACGACCGCGCCTTTGTAGAAGGCTTCGACGTCGAGCTCGATGTGGCGCAGAGCTTTACCAACAACATCTCGCTGCTGAACCAGGGCATCTTCAAGCTGCGGCCGGGCGGCGGCACGGCGCTCTTTGACGCGGTGTACTCCACCTGCAAGGACCAGATGCTCACCCTGCGCGAAGTCGGCGCGGTGCGCAAGACCATCATCCTGGTCTCCGACGGCGACGACAACTACAGCCACGCGCTGGAGCTCGACGCGATCAAGGAGTGCCAGCGCGCCGAGACCACCGTCTACGCCATCAGCACCAACGTGAGCCCCAGCAAGGACAAGGGCGACGACGTGCTCCAGGCCATTGCCGATGCAACCGGCGGCCGCGCCTTCTATCCCACGCGGATTGAGGACATTGCCACCGCATTCGCTGGAATCGAGGAAGAGCTGCGGAGCCAGTATCTGCTGGAATACCGGCCGGCAAACTTCAAGCAGGACGGCGCCTTCCGCACCATCTACCTGCAGGCCCACGACCCGCGCTACCATGTGCGCGCACACACGGGCTACTTCGCTCCCAAGGCCGCGGAGTAACAAAAACCGGCCACAAAAGGTAACTCCTGCGTGCGAAGCGTGTCTAAAGGGGAGTAGGAGCTTCTCCCCATGTCTATCCACCTGCGCCTTCGCACCTTTGCCGTAACCCTGCTGGCCGCGGCTGGCCTGTGTTCCGTTGCGTTTGCGGCGGGAACCGCAACCCCATTGCCGCCGGGAATCTCCGACAGCGTCAACGCTCTGGCCGACCAGCCCGCGACCCATACGGGCGTGATCTTCGACCGCAATGAGTTGCAGATCGCGCAGAGCATTCTGCAACAGGGCGGCCTGGACGCGGACCGCGCGGCGGCAGCGCTGGAGAGCCTCAGCTTCGACACCTACCGCTACAAAGAGCCGGCGTTCTACACGCCGGAGACCATGGCGCAGATCCTGGACTCCTTCCACCGCGCCGGCTGGAAGCATCTGGTCAACGGCAACCAGACGCCGGGCAACTCCGCCCAACCGCGCACGATGATCACGGACGTTTGGCTGCACTTCACCGGGCCGGACATCGATCATGTGACAGTGCTGGTGCGGGCGACACGCGAGCTGACCATGATCCAGGCTGCGGGAGACATGCGGCCGCTGGACCTGCTGCACCTGAGCGGACACTTCGGCATTCCGAAGGTAGACCCGAGCGCAGTCATGGTGCCCGCGCCGGACGGGCGCTAGACCAAAGTTCCCATAGATGTGCAGATCGTCTTCACAGGGCTGAAGGCCCGACATATCGAAGGTCTGCAAATCATCCGGAAATTTGCCCTAACGCCATTACATGAACTTGACGCCGTTCTCGCCGATGATGGTGAAGACGCTGAACAGGTTGGTGAGCCCCAACAGGTGCTGGATCTGCTTGCTCAGGTGCATCAGTTCCAGGCTGCAACCGGCGGACCTGGCCGAGACGTAGAGGTGCACCAGCGAACCAAGGCCCATGCTGTCCGTGTGCTTCAGGTCGGAGAGGTCCAGAATGATGCGCTTGAACGCCGGGATGAGCGGCCGGACCGTGGAGCCGAGAACGTCCGTGACTCCGGCAACCAGCCTGCCATGGCAGTGAATGATGACGGCATTGCCGCCGGCACAGCGCTCGACGTCGAGTGTGAGCTTGGGAGCCGCTGCTAGGTCTGTCATCGTGGACCTCCGGGAGTGAACAGTGCGAGGGCCCCTGAAGCGGATGGAGCGATTGTCGCATATCGCCCAGGGCCGGGGTGACGAAATGCAGTCTTTGCGACGCAATCCCGTCATCGCCACTTCGTCACCTCGCGGATTCCGACTCCACCGGCGCGGGGAACCACAGGAGTTAACCCTTCGCCCTTCAATCGTTTGCTTCGCCAGCGACATTTGGACGCGGGTTTGGCGCGGTGCGTGCTTTATCCCGTTGCGTATGGGGAGACAGCGATCATGTTTCGAGTCACATTCAACGAAGGCGAAGACGAGATTGGGATCACTTTGGAAGGGCGAGTCGCGGGGCCAGCAGTGGCAGAGCTTAACCGAGCCTGGGAGGAGTTGGCCCCGCGACTGAAAGCCAAACATCTGTGGATCGATCTGCGCCGCGTGACCCACTCGGATGCAGCGGGGAAACAGGTGCTGGGGACCATCTACGCGGAGACTCACGCGCAATTGCTGACCCGCACCCTGTGGAGCGAATACCTGGCGCTGGAGATTATGTACGGCGCTGCCGATAGTGTATTTGCGCATGCCTGCGAATAGTAGAGTTTGACTGAAATGGAGTTGTGCACGATGGCTTTCCAAGACTTTACCTGCCGGGGAAATGACGAGTTCGTTTCCCATGCCACGAATATCTCTGAAACGCTGTCGAATCTGGCGTACCTGATCGGTATCGACGCCGGGCACCCCGAACGTGTGCGGATATATGCCCATGACGCTGAAGAGCGGCTGCGCGCGCTGGATAGCCTGCTACGGTCCACCGGCTGCGCGCAACTGGCGACGCACTGAAGGCGACCTGGTCGCCCGAGGGGTATGGCAATGTTGGCAATCCGAGTAGAAGAAGACGACCGGGAGATTTGCATTGCGCTCGCAGGCGGAGTGGGAGAGATGGATTCGTCCGAGCTGCTGCACGCCTGGGAGGCTGTAGCGCAGCGACGCGGGCAGCGCCAGGTGAGGATCGACCTGCACGCCGTGACGCACTCGGACAAGACCGGCGCCCGCGCACTGAGCAATATCTACGCGCAGACGAACGCCCGGTTGATGGTGGGATATGGAACACCCGAGGCGGAGATTCTGGCCCTGGAGGTGATGTACGGCCAGGAAGACGGTCCGCTGTTCCACGAACGCGAGTGGATGGCGATGGAAATGGACTAGAGGATGATCCAGTTAGCTCAGGCCATTGGCATTGCGCGCTAAAGGCGCGATCTATCGTAGCCTGGGTCGGAATCGGCACGGCCGGCTTGCCGGGCGGCCGATGCAGGCACAGGAAGCTCGCCAAGCAAACCTCTGAGCGCTGTAGGCGCGAAATAAAAACTCCCCGCAGCCCCTTCAATCCATTGGACATTCTCTTAAGTCTATGCCCGAGGGTCAAGCTCTTCGCGCCTATTGCGCGTGTGAAGGCGGAGCGGATGGGTGTTTTCCGGGCAAACTCGCCCTTCCGGACGATCGCAGATTTTCGCCGTGATGCTCGTCACACAAACAAGGACTGAAAGTGTCTTATATTGGGTTAGCGGAATAGGGACTGCATAAGTCCTATATCCCCGCCCATGAGGAGACAGATGTTGTTGCTGAACCAGTTTGCACGGCGGGCGCTTGTTGCTGCCCTTGTTCTGGGAGTGGGTACGCTGTGGGCGCAGCAGAATCCAACGCTGGCGACGGTCGCTTCCACGGTGGTGGACCCGGACGGCGCGGCCATTGCCGGAGCCGGCATTGTGTTGCAGGACAGCGATCCTACAGGGCAGCACCTGGAGATGGCGACCGACGCGGCGGGCAGCTTCCGCCTGGCGCTGGTGGAGGGTCACAGCTATACAGTCCATGTACAGGTGGTGGGGTTTGCTCCGTACCTGGCGACGGTGCGCGGCGGAGAGCCGCTGCCGGTGGTCCGGCTCCAGTTGGCCCGTATCTCCGAGGCGATCACGGTGGATAGCACTGGCTCGGCGACGATCGATCCGGAGGAGACGCAGACTGGCCTGACGCTGAGCGAGAAGCAGTTGACGAACGTGCCGCTGAACGGACGGAGCTTTACCGACCTGCTGGCCATAACGACGGGCGTGGTGCCGGTGAGCTCGGCGCAGCCGAATGCAGTGGTGATGAGCGGCGTGGCGAGCACGCCTCCCTCCGGCAGCCTGGACCTGGGCGCGCTCTCCGTGAGCGGCCAGCGGGAGACTGCCAACGCCTTCCGCGTGAACGGCTCCAACGTGCAGGAAGACGTGAACATGGGCATTGCGATTGTGCCGACGCTGGACTCGATTGCGGAGCTGAGCGTGCTGACGGACAGCTTTGACGCGAAGCTGGGCAACCAGAGCGGAGGCCAGATCCAGGTGACCACGCACAGCGGCACGGAGCACCTGCACGGCAGCGCCTACAACTACTTCCGCAATACCAGCCTGGACGCGCGGAGTTACTTCTCCCAGGTGCGGGCGGGGTTCCATCAGAACCAGTACGGCGGCACGCTGGGCGGTCCGGCGGGGTGGAAGCATGCCTTCTACTTTGCCGATTACCAGGGCACGCGGCAGACGCAGGGCATCGATACCGGGTTGATTCCGGTGCCATCGCTGGCGGACCGCGCAGGCGATTTGACCGACAGCATGGCATCGTTGACGGGCACGGTCAGCGGCGCCTACTGGGCGCATCAACTCAGTACGCGGCTGCGGACGGCGGTGACGGCGGGCGAGCCGTATGCGCAGGTCTTCCCGAGTGGGCAGATTCCGGTGGGCGCGTGGTCTGCGCCGGCGCGGGCCCTGCTGCAGTACATCCCGCTGCCAAACCAGACGGGCAACACCTTCTCCACCAGCAGCTACGCGCAGGCGACCGAGGACAACAAGGGCGCGCTGCGGCTGGACGTGACGACGCGGGCAGGGGCGCTGGGCCTGTACGGCTTTGTGGACGACTATTCGCTGGTGAATCCGTATCCTACCGCGCAGGGAGGTGCCACGGTGCCCGGCTTCAATGCGAGGAACGACGGGCGGGCGCAGCTGTATGCGGCCAACCTGGAGACGACGCTGGGAGAGGCCGGGGCGAACCAGGCCCACCTGAGCTATATGCGGAATGCCGCCGCGGTGGACCAGCCGATGGGTGGGCTGGGTACCTCGCTGGCGGCGCAGGGATTTGTGACCGGTGCGAACACCAACGGGATCGTTCCGCTGCTGCCAGATATCGAGGGCGTGGAAAACATCGTCTTCAACAGCTTTACCATGGGCACGGGTGTGACCGGACTGTACCAGGCGGAGAACATTGCGGAGGCAACCGACGACTTAACCAGGACGCTGGGCGCGCATACGCTGGCGTTCGGTGCGTCGTTCCATGCGGACCAGATCAACACGCATCCGGATGTGTACGACAACGGCAGCTTCAGCTTTACCGGCAGCGAGACCGGGCTGGACTTTGCCGACTTTCTGCTGGGCGTGGACACCAGCTACACCCAGGGTCAGGGGCGGAACTTCTACAACCGCAACCACTACATTGGGCTGTATGCGCAGGATAGCTGGCGGGCGACGCCGTCGCTGACGCTGAACTACGGGCTGCGCTGGGATGTGCTGCCGCCGTGGTACGAGAAGTACAACCAGTTGCTGACGCTCGATCCCGCGGAGCAGTCGGTGGTGTTTCCGAATGCGCCGCAGGGGATTCTGTTCCCAGGCGATCCGGGCGTGCCGCGGACGCTGTCTGCCACGCGGTACACGAACTTCGATCCGCGCATGGCGCTGGCGTGGTCGCCGGGCGGGCGCGGTAGCATGGTCCTGCGCGCGGGCTATGGGATGTACTCAAGCGCCTTCGAGGGGTTGTCCGCGGGGATCATGAGCGGGAACCCGCCCTACGGCTTTACCGACACCAGCGCCGCGCCGACGCTGTTCGACCAGCCCTTTGTGACGGCCGCGACAGGCGTGAGCGTGGGGCAACGGTTTCCACTGCAGGACGTTCCGTTCGGCGCGACTGCGGCGCATCCGGTGAGCAGCGTGAACTGGGCCGACTTTGAGCCGCTGACGGGGATTCCGGCATTTGCAAAGAACAATGTGCCGCCGTATGCGGAGAACTACACGGTATCCGTCGAGCGGCAACTGGATGCGTATACCAGCCTGAGCGTGAGCTATGTAGGCACGCAGGCGCATCATCTGCTGGTGATCCAGGAGGTGAATCCAGGAGACCCGGCGCTGTGCCTGGCGCTGAGCAAGCCGGCAAATGTGGCAGCCGGTTCTGCGACGTGCGGGCCTTTCAACGAGAGCAGCACGTTTGCGAGCGCGGCAGCCCCGACAGTGACGATCCAGGGCACGCGGACGGCGTACAGCAGCGCCTTCGGCAGCGTGAATCTGCAGCGGACGATTGCCAATGCGCACGACAATGCGCTGGAGGTGAACCTGCGCCGCACCAGCCGCACCGTGTATGTGCAACTGGCGTACACGTGGAGCCGCTCGATCGATCAGTCGTCGAGCCTGGCGGAGGCGGTGTATCCGGAGAGCGCGGGTGGGCCGGGGATGAGCCGGGCGGTGTCCGCGTTCGACATGACGCACAATGTGACGGCGACGTACCGGTATGAGCTGCCGCTGGGGCAATGGCTGCACAGCGATTCGCGGATGGCGGCGGGCTGGCAGGTTTCCGGACTGACACGAATTGGGACCGGGCTGCCGGTGACGCTGGTGAACAACAACGACACCTCGCTGCTGGGCACGGCGCCGAACGGCATCAACAACAACGGCGTGGACGAGCCGGAATTTACGCCGGGGAACCTCGAGATCAACCACCGGCCGGGCGGCACGGCGTTCAACACGGAGTTATTTGCGCTGCCGGCGCTGGGGACGCTGGGCAACGCGCGGCGACGGTTCTTCTACGGGCCTGGCGAAGTGAATACCGACCTGGCGCTCGCGAAGAAAACGCAGATGGGCGAGGGAGTGGCGATGGAGTTGCGCGTGGAGGCGTTCAACGTGTTCAACCACGGGCAGTTTTTTGGCGCGGACGCGGTGGATGGGAACATCTCCAGCGCGAACTTCGGGCAGATCCAGACGGCTTCGCCGCCGCGGCTGATGCAGTTAGCGGCGCGGGTTACGTTCTGACCGGGGTGCGGTCGCAGCTTCGGAATGCGTGTAGACCCCGCCTAAAGGCCGGCCATCGCGGCCAGCTTGGCTCCGGTGGTGACAGCGGTGGTGATGTCGTCGATGACCTTGCTCATGTTCCCCATCTGCTGGACCGACTTCGCGATCTGCTCGTTGGCCGCCTTCAACTCGGTAGAGAGCGTGGCGACGGCTGCGTCGTCGTCGGCCAGCATCTTGTTCACGCACTTGTTGTAGGCGGTCTCTGCCGCTTCATACTGGGCAGCGAGGTCCGTCCGCTGCTGGTCGGTCTGACATGCCGCGCGGAGCATGTTGTAGTTTGCATTCAGGGTGGTGAAGGTATTCTGAACGTCCAGCAAGGCATTCGCCATGGTGCATCCCCTCTTTCACTAATTGGAACTGAGTTTGGTGGCCCACGCCTCAACATTCGCAAGTGTGAGGGGCGGCACGCGGAAGGACATGGGCTTGTCCTGGGCGACGAGGTCGATCCTCTTCGACATCTCCGCGAGCGACTTGCTCATGGCGTCGGTGGCTTTGGAGTAGCAATCGTTCAGGGCATCCTTCTTGGTCGCAATCTCCTGCTTCGCAACCTGCGCGAGCTGCGACTTCAGGTCGCCGGTTGGCGCGGCCACCGTCAGGCCGAAGGGATCGAGCGCGACCTTGAGCAGTCCGGAGTTATCCGTCGCGCCCTGGTCCACCAGATCGCCCGCGAGGGCGCCCGCAAGGTCCGCGTAGACCTGCTGGCGCGACGCCCAGACAGGCGCCTCCTTGTCGAACAGGGCCGAGAGGCCTTTGGCAAAGTCGTCCATGGCCCTGGCTGCTTCGCGCTCCTTGCGCTCCTGCACGGCCGTGACTAGGAGCTGGAGAGCAGTCTTCATGGCGGTCTGTTCGGTCGAGGAGGCTTGGACGGAGGAGAGGGATTCCACCTCGGACTCGAGCTTGCCCGCGGAGGCGGCAACGTCCGCAGGGGCGGTGGAGCCGGTCAGCTTGGCGAAGTCTTCGGCCAGGGAGCAGAAGTCGGTCGCGAGGGCGATTCTGGTCTGCAGTTCGGTCTCGGTGGTCTCAAGCTGCTTCTTGTTGTCGGCGGAGAAGGGCTTGGCGTAGAGCTGGCTGTTCAGCTGCTGAATCTGGACCGTGTCCTCAAGGATGACATCGAGCCCAGCGTAGTAGTCCGAGAGCGCCTTTGCGGTGGCGGACATTTGCGTTGCTGCGGCGGTCGCGTCGTCGGATGTCTTGCATCCGCCGGCAGCGAGCAAGGAACAAGCAAGCAGGCCGGCCCAGAACCTGGCTACCCTGTGACTCTTCGGCATAAAAGCCTCCACGCGTGCGTAGCTGACACAATAGAGCACCGCAACCAGGGAAGCCAAGCAGCCCCACGGCTTTCTGATGAATTTTTTCGCGCGCGAGGGTGGTCCGTCCTCAGGATTTACCCTCGTCCTGGAGGGGTTACCGTTGGCAGATAACCGCACAGCAGCGAGCCGCAGTGCTCTGATGGCGAGGATCGGTTCGAAGGATACCGCGCCCGAGATGTCGGTTCGTAGATTGCTTTTCTCGATGGGCCACAGATACAGGCTTCATCGACGGGACCTTCCGGGCAAACCCGACATCGTATTTGTCTCGAAACGAAAAGCGATCTTTGTTCATGGCTGCTTTTGGCATGCCCATGGTTGCAAGATTGGCAAGTTGCCGAGGACGCGCGTACGCTTTTGGAAAGCCAAGATGGAGCGTAACGTGGCCCGGGATATCGAAAATGAGCATAGGTTGCATTGTCAGGGCTGGGATGTGCTGACGATCTGGCAGTGCGAGACACGGGATGCTGTTTTGTTACGGGAACGGCTTACGCTTTTTCTCAGCAAGCACAGCTGAATTCCGATCGACTTTCGGGCAGGATTGGGATAGCCTGTTGCAAGAGCGGACTGGGAGGGCGGTATAGGTGGAAAGGCCAATCGGAATCGACTTATTCGCCGGGGCCGGCGGTCTGAGTCTGGGTTTTGAACAAGCTGGCTTCGATGTGGTGGCCGCTGTGGAGATCGATCCCATCCATGCGGCGGTGCACAAGTTCAACTTCCCGCGCTGTGCGGTTGTACCTCGTTCTATCGCCAGGGTAACCGGCTCCGAGCTGCGAAGGATTGCTGGAATTGGCCACCGGGAAGTCGACGTAGTATTCGGCGGGGCTCCTTGCCAGGGCTTCTCCCTGATCGGGCATCGCATCCTCGATGACCCACGCAACGCGCTTGTGCAGGAGTTCGTGCGGGTCGTGGACGAGTTGCAAGCGTCCTATTTCGTGTTTGAGAACGTAAAGGGCTTGACGGTTGGAAACCATCGTGCATTTTTGAACGAGTTGATCGAGGCGTTCCATGCCATCGGCTATGAGGTTCGTCTTCCGTGGTCCGTATTGGACGCGGCTCATTACGGTGTGCCTCAGCACCGGGAGCGATTGATCCTTTTCGGGACTCGAAAGGGCAGGCCTCTGCCCGAGTATCCATTTCCGACAACTCGCGCCGCCGATAGTGTCTCTCCTCGGCAATTGCCGCAAGGTCCAACTTGCAGCGACGCTCTTGGGGACCTTCCCGACGCGGACAGTTTCGGCTCTCTCGTGGAGGAAGATCAGGTACATACGAACGCTTGGGGCAAGCCAAGTTGCTATGCGCGGGAATTGCGATGCCAAGTTGGGCTGGGTTGGCATTTTGGTTATAGGCGTGAGTTGAATCACAAGGTTCTCACGTCAAGTAACAGGACCGAGCACACGGCCATCTCAAAGAGACGATTTGCGCGGACCGCCCCCGGCGAGGTAGAACCTATTTCTCGCTTTTTCCGGCTGGCACAGGATGGGCTTTGCAACACCCTCCGCGCAGGAACGGACGCATCGCGTGGCGCTTTTACGAGCCCAAGGCCGATCCATTACGATCTTCCACGATGCATAACAGTGCGTGAGATGGCGCGGCTGCATGGGTTTCCGGACTGGTTTCGATTTCATGTCACGAAGTGGCACGGTGCGCGCCAGATAGGGAATTCCGTTCCTCCACCTTTAGCGCGAGCTGTGGCAGGTCAGGTTATGGCGGTCCTGGCCGGTCGAACTGCGGAGCGACCGAGCGAGAAGATTGCGCTCGGCGATCCATCTCTTTTGCGCATGGGAATGTCTGAAGCCGCCGAGTACTTCGGAATTACAGTTCCGATCGCGCAACGGGACCGAAAAAGCGGCGCCAGGAAGCGCAAGCAATACGAGATCGAGACGATTGCGGTGAGCGAGGAGGCCGTTGTTGCCTGAGAGTCAGGAAAATCGCTACAAGCAGCTTCTGGAACACATATTTTTCGATGAGGCGTTCGGTGCTTACAAGGCGGGCGATACGGAGATAGAGTTCGCGCGAGAAGATATCGCGAAGGCGGCCAAGAAGCGGAAGATCAAGCTTCCGAAGAATCTGGGCGACATTCCTTATGCCATACGGTATCGGACACCAATGCCAAAACGAATCCTCGAAACCCAGCCGGAGGGAATGGAGTGGACCATCGAAGGCGCGGGCCGAGCACGGTACAAGTTCTGCCTGGTCGCCATTAGCAGGATCATGCCCGATCCTAATTTGAGGGCGATCAAAGTGCCGGACGCTACCCCGGAAATTATCGGAGCCTATGCCCTGAACGACGAGCAGGCCTTGTTAGCAAAGGTGCGATACAACCGTCTGATCGACATCTTCCTCGGGGTGACCGCTTATTCTCTTCAGAACCACATGCGGACCACTGTGAAGGGCATCGGCCAAATCGAGATCGACGAGGTTTATGTTGCTATCGATCGGCAAGGTGTTCAGTATGTGATTCCGGTTCAAGCAAAGGGCGGGAAAGACCAGCTTTCGGTGGTGCAGACAAAGCAGGATTTAGCTTGTTGCGCGCAGAAATTTCCTTCGCTCGTATGCAGATCTGTGTCGGCGCAATTCATGGGCGACGATCGAATTGCAATGTTTGAGGTTGCCGTCGAGGATGAGCGGGTTGTAATTGCCGAACAGAGACATTATCGTCTGGTGCCTTCGAAAGACATTACCCCGGAGGATCTGCAAACTTATCGGGGGCGATAGCCCGCTTTCTTCTTTTTGGTCCAGGCTTAGCGGTATTGTTCGACTTGGCGGAGGAGGTGGAGAGTTTGCTGGTGGGGGAGGAAGCTGGCCTCGACGGCGTTGGCGGCGAACTCGCGCATCTGGTCGAGGGTGAAGTCGTAGAGCTGGCCTCCCACCCCAAAAACAGCCCCCCAATCCAGACCGACGGCACACCAACAACCCACATCTCACCTGCCACTTGCCCCCGTTTTCCACTGAAAATTCTTGACACGCACTCCTATAATTAACTTAGGGAGACTCTCAATAAGTCTCCCATTTGAAAGGACGTGGCTTTAGCCACGTCGCAAACGATCCAAAATCAATGGGGGCTTTAGCCACCGAGGGAATGTCCGAGAACTTGTTCAAATCCTTCCTCAGAAGAAGTGCGAGAGCTGCCCGGCGTCCAGCCGGGCTTTCGCATGCAACCGCGCGGGCCTTGCCGGGGTGTTGTCGATTAAGGGACTCCCCCTGGCTAAGTCCAGCCGCAACTAGACTTTGACCAGACACCCGGGGGGGTACCCCACGGAGCGACACCCTGGCCAGACCGCCGCACCTCATCAGTTGACGACGATGTCAGCGGTATTGCTCCACCCGGCGGAGGAGCGCTAGTTTGCGGGTGGGGGGGAGGAAGCTGGCTTCCACGGCGTTGGCGGCGAGTTCGCGCATCTGGTCGAGGGAGAAGTCGTAGAGCTGCTGCACGGCGATGTACTCCTGCAGGAGGTTGGAGCCGAACATCGGGGGGTCGTCGGAGTTGAGCGTGACCATGAGGCCGTTGTCGAAGTAGCTGCGCAGGGGGTGGTCTGCGAAGCTGGGACAGCAGCCGGTGCGGATGTTGGAGGTGACGTTGATCTCGATGGGGATCTGGCGCTCGGCGAGGACGGCGAGGAGTTCGGGGTCATGCTGGGCGGCGAGGACGTGCCCGAGGCGTTCGGCGCCGATGTTGATGGCGCCCCAGATGCTGGCAGGGCCGTCGATGGGGCCGCCGGACTCTCCGGCGTGGGCGGTCAGGCGTAGGCCGGCGGCGGCGGCTTCGGCGTAGAGGTCCTTGAAGAGATGGGCGGGGCCGCGGGCCTCGTCTCCGCCGATGCCGATGCCGACGATGGCGGGGTACTGGGGGCGGAGTTCGGCGGCCTTGCGGAAGACGCGGGCGGCCTCTTCGGGGCCGAAGTTGCGGACAGCGTCGATGAGCCAGTAGAGGGTGGTGCCGAACTCGGCTTCGCCGCGGAGGCGGCCGCGCTCGATGGCGGCGACGTAGGGCTCGACTTCTTCCTTCTTCCAGAAATAGATGATGCCGAAGGAGATGTAGACCTCTGCGTGCAGCACACCTTGCGCCGCTAACGAGCGGACCATGTTGTAGGTGATCAGCTCGTAGTCGTCCGGCGTGCGCAGGCGGGCGGTGACCTGCTTGAACGACTCCAGGAAGCCGAGGAAGTCGGGGTAGGTGTAAAGGGCGCGGGCGTCGGCGAGGGTGAGTGGCGTGGGATCGTGGCGCTGAGAGAGCGCGACCAGGGTTTCCGGCTCGACGGTGCCCTCCAGGTGGAGGTGGAGCTCGACCTTGGGGAGGCCGCGGAGCCAGGCGGGGACATCGACGGGGGCGGGGAGAGGCTTCTTGCGGGGCATCTGCTCAAGGGTAGTCGAAATGGGCCGGGGTTGGGGATGGATTTCGATGGGGGAATATCTACGCGGGGTATTGCGGTTGGGCATTGTTGATGCGATGAAGCAAGACAAGCTTTTCTGCTTGACATACGGTTCGGCATCCTTGACAGTCGAACTAATCAAAAATTTCAGTTTTCGTACGTTTGCGTACGGGACGGGCAGCCGACCAAGCGCTCGATCCAATCCCAGGCACCCCACTCCAGAGCCGGCGTAAGTGCCTGTTTTTCAATCAAATTTCATCCTCATCCGAGCTCTCGACCGCCACATTTAAAACAGTTACCCAAGGAGCCTCATACCCATGAGCGTAAGCCTCAACTCATTCTCGAAACGGCTTTTTGCCCTCGCTGTTGCCGCGACGCTGGTCCTGTGTCCGGCAATGACACTGCGCGCCCAGTCCTCTGGCACCGGCACCATTACCGGCACTGTGACGGACACGACCGGCGCGGTTGTACCCAACGCCGCCGTGGTGGTGACCGACACGGATACCGGCGTTTCGCACACCTACGCGGCGACGGGTGCAGGCACGTACGTGGCGGCGTTCCTGCAGCCGGGGCACTATGAGGTGGTGCTGGGCGGAGGCAGCTTTGGCAAGGTAGACCGCAAGAACCTGGTGCTGACGGTTGGCGAGACCCTGACGGTGGATGCGGCGCTGACGGCGGGCGCAACCTCCACGGAGGTGACGGTGACCAGCGAGTCGCCGATCCTGGACCCGCAGAAGACGGAGGTCTCCCAGACGCTGGACACAAACTTTATTGCGAACCTGCCGGTGGCGACGCGCAACTGGAGCGCCTTTGTGCTGCTGACGCCGAATGTGACCCAGGACGGCGGTTCGGGACTGGTGAGCTTCCATGGCATCAGCGGCCTGTACAACCAGAACTACGTGGACGGCGCCAACAACAACCAGATGCTGTTCTCCGAGGCGCGGGGACGTGCTTCGGGTGCGCCGTTTGTGTATTCGGTGGACTCGATCAAGGAGTTCCAGGCGGAAACGTCGAACTACTCGGTTGAGTTTGGCCAGGCAGCGGGCGGGCAGGTGAACGCAATTACCAAGAGCGGAACCAATGCGATCCACGGCGATCTGTTCTATGCGCTGCGTTACCCGACGCTGAACGCTCTGGATCCGCTGACCAAGTTCAACGCCTTGTATAACCAGCCCAATCCGGCTATCAAGTCGTTTCTGTTGACGCAGCCGACGCACCAGCAGCAGGAGTTTGGCGGTTCGGTGGGTGGCCCAATCATCCAGGACAGGCTGTTCTACTTCTTTACGTATGACGGCTTCCGCAAGGTAGGCAAGGCGCTGTACACGGACTCAAATAACCTTACATTGGCCGGCTCGGGCAATGCTGACGGATCGACCAGCAGTTCCCTCATCTCTCCGAACCAGTGCCCCAACAATAGCTATACCGATAGCACCAAGACCTACCATTCGCCTACGATCTACTATCTGACGACAGCACAGTGCAATTCGGCGATCGCGTTTCTGATCAACGAGTCGACGGCTGCTCCGACGCGGTTTGCGAAGGAAGACCTGTTCTTCCCGCGGCTGGATTACCACATCAACAGCAAGAATGATGTATTTGTCGATTTCAACTTTGCGAACTTCCAGTCGAGCTATGGCTACAACTCGTCGGCGACGTTCAGCAACAGTTCGCCTTCGACCAATGCTCCGACGTACTACCATGAGCGGTTCCTGGTGGGCGGGCTGACGACCCAGATTGGAACCGCATCGGTGAACGAGTTCCATACCCAGTGGGGACGCGATCTGGAGACGGCGGGCGCGTATGCAGCCGGTCCCAGCGTAGCTACCGGAGTGGCGACGTTTGGTATGCCGAATGCTTTGCCGCGCGCGGCTGAGCCGGACGAGCATCGCTACCAGTTCACGGATGTGTTTTCGACGACCAGGGGCCACCACACCTTCAAGGTCGGCGGAGATGCAAACATCGTTCACGAGTTGATGATCAATCTGTTCCAGGGCGGTGGCATTTACAGCTACGGCGAATCGTCGACGCCTCTGAACTTCCAGGCCTGGGCTGCGGATGCCTTTGCCGGGCAGTCTGGCGATACGGACCCATTTGCCGGCTACCACTACAGCAGCTTTATCCAGACCGTGGACGTGGTGAACAAGACGCCGGGAACGCAAGGCAAGGACGACTTCTGGATGAAGATGTGGGACGGCTTCGGAGAGGATACCTGGAAGCTGACGCCCAACTTCACGCTGACCGCGGGCGTCCGGTACGACATCCAACTGACGCCGAATCCAGGCTTGGTGAATCACCTGTTCGATCCGATTTCTTCGGAGTACACCAGCTCCATCAAGAATGTCACAGACCGCGTGCAGCCGCGTATTGCTTTCGCGTGGTCGCCGTACACGGGTACCGTGGTTCGCGGGGGATATGGATTGTTCTCCGCTCTGAACCAGGGCAGCACATACTACGCGATGCGGGTAGAGAACGGCGTGGTTCAGCTGAACTACAGCTATAGCGGATGCCGTGGCTACAACAACCCTGCGGCGACCGTCACTGCCGCGAATGTGAACACCGCGACGTTCAACTGCGGCTCTACCATTCCGAACACGAGCACCAAGCTGGAGTACCCGAACGTGCCGGTCCAGAATTCCGGACCGCCATTGGCCAGCGCACTCTACCCGGCGGGTGGATCGGCACCTGCGATCCTTGGACCCACGGCCAATCCAGCGTACAGCTTCCACGGGCTTGACCCGAACTTCGTCCCGCCCCTGGCTCACGAGATGAACCTGAGCGTGGAGCAGGCGATGCCGGGCAAGATGTCGCTGTCGATAGGCTATGTTGGCACGCGCGGCATGCGGTTGCCGGTGTTCCTGGACGCCAACCTGATTGGACAGACGCCGCACGGTCTGCGCACCTACCTGAACCAGGATGCCAACAACAACATTACCGGCACAATAACGGTACCGGTTTATCTGCCGACGGATCGCCGCAACACGGCGCTGTCGAGCTTCAACACCGGCTTCAGCGTGGCGAACACCTGGTACAACTCACTGGCCGTGACGGTTCGCCGTCCGATGGCCAATGGGCTGCAGTTGCTGCTGAACTACACCTGGGCCAAGGCAACCGATACGGGCCAGGTGGGCGGCGTGAACGGCACCTTCTACGGTGGCGACACTCCGTCTGACCCGAACAACGTCCGGTTCGACAACGGAAATTCGGACACGGACATCCGCAACCGTATGACGCTGAGCTTTGTATACGACCCGAAGATCATGGAGGACAACAAGTACGTCAAGCACATCCTGGATGACTTCCAGTTCTCGGGAACAGAGATTGCGTCGGGCGGCGAGCCTATCTTCCTGGGGGTTTCGGGAACGATCTACTCCGGCAACACTGCCAATACGGTTGCGAATCCCACAGCCAGCTACGCGGATCTGAGCGGCATCTTCGGCGGCGCCATGAGCTCCAGTTCGGGCGGTGCAACCAGCGGACGTCCTCCATTCGTTGGACGAGGCAGCATCTACGCCCCCGGATATAACGACTTCGATCTGCGGGTTTCGCGCAACATTCCTATCTACGAGAAGATCTACATGCAGTTCTCGGCAGATGCGTTCAACCTGCTGAATCACCAGATCATCACGGGTGTAAACAGCACGCTGAGCTCGTTTGTCGCACCCGGAGCGAGCGTGACGGGCGCGAGCAAGTACACCTGCCAGACGGCAAGCGTGCCGACGGGTTCGACCGAGACGGGTTGCTATGTACCCTACACGGGTACAGGCCTCTCGGCCTTTGGCGTTCCTTCCAGCACCAGCAGCAGCAGCTTGTACGGAGCGCGGCAGCTGCAGATGTCGGCAAAGTTGATCTTCTAATCCGAACGCTAGATTCGGTGGATTCAGCGAGAGAAGCGCCCTGCCCCGGATGTTTCTGGTATCGATGCCAATCGATGCCAGGGCCTCCGGGGCTTCTTGTGTCTGAAAGCCGGGCCGGGACGAAGCCGGGTGGGATCGCCCGCTGTGGCGAAGCAGGGACGGGGACTCGGCGGTAACCGGCAGAATTGACGCTTTGGTCAGCCCACAAAAGGGGTAGGTGGCGCGAAGTTCTGATCGCCGTATCAGCCGGTTTTGACGCGGAAGTGGGATGGCTGCGGGAATACCCCCTTGCAGAAGATAGAAGCATGAACCGGGCCCTGGTAGTTGCGTGTGCGACTGTTTGCCTGCTGTATGGAAACGTTCCGGCTGCATCTGCACAGAAGGGTTCCGCGCGGCAGCCCGCAAAGACGGGTCGCGCGACCCCAGTGAACCTCTCCTACGATGTCCGCATTGCGCCCACGGCGATGAGGCCGGGGAGCACGTCGATTGAGGTCGGCGGCGATACGTGGAACGTGCGCGGGTTCGACCTGAAGACGCTGATTGCGCAGATCTACGATGTGGACCTGCGGCGGATCGACTTTGCGGAAGACGGCAGCTCGGATGCCCGCTACGATGTGACGCTCTCGCTGCCCAGGGAGATCGACCAGGACGCGATGCAGCGGCTGCTGGTGGACGCATTCCAGCGGAAGTTTGGTGTGACGATCTCCGCGGAGAGCCGGCCCATGGATGTGTACGTGATGAGCGCGCCGAGCGGGCCGGGCGCAGCGTTGCACCGCCATGGCGCGGGCGGGTCCGGGGAATACGACGGCGGGCGGATTGCCTATGTGGGCAAAGAGTGCTCCGGCGTGGCCTCCGGCGGGATTGAGGTGTCTGCCTCGACCATTCCGGACTTTACCCGGACGCTGGAGCCGAACCTGGACCGCGTGCTGGTGGACGAGACGAAACTCGCCGGCAGCTACGACTTCAAGATCGGCAACTACAGCAATACGGACGAGCTGTTCAAGCTGCTGCACGACGAGCTTGGCCTGGTGGTGACGCCGACCCAGCGTACGGTGACGGTGCTGACGGTGCGACCCGCCGAGGCCCTGCAAGCGAAGCTGTAGCCGCGACGAGGCGGACAACGGGCCGCGGAAAGGAAGAATCGAGCGATGAAACCTGGACCCATCTGCGCCTGTGTGAGTGTGGCGCTGGCGTGCGGCCTGGCGACGGCCGGGATGGCGCAGTCCGGCAGTGCCAAAGTGCCGGCGAAGCGCGTGGCGACGGCCACGGAAGGCAACCTTGCGAGCCGGGTGCAGATTGCTCCGACGGCGATGCGCACGAATGCAGCGACGGTGGAGAAGAGCGCCACCGCGTGGAGCGCCCACGGGCTGGAGTTGAAGGCGCTGATCGCGCAGATCTACAACGTGGATGTGCGCCAGGTCGACCTGGCCGATGCGGGGAACGCGAGCGGGCGGTTCGACCTGACCGTCTCGCTGCCGCGGGAGGTGTCCGCAGACGAGATGCGGAGCTTGCTGGCGGACGCGGTACAGCGGAAGTTCGGCGTGGACATAGCGCCGGAGGTGCGGTCCATGTACGTGTATGCCATGACCGCGCCGAACGGGCCGGGAAGTGGACTGCATCCACATGCCATCGCGGCGGGCGCTGAGAACCGGGCCATGCAGGCGGAGCAGAGCGCCAACGATGGCACGGAGTGCTCCGGAGCCGAGAGCGCGGGGATCGCGGTGACGGACAAGACGATTGCGGAGCTGGGCCGGACGATGGAGCGCGGGCTGGACCGGGTGCTGCTGGACGAGACCAACCTGGCCGGCACATACGACGTGCAGCTTGGGGCCTACCGCAGCAAGGAGGAGCTCTTCCAACTGCTGCGCGAGCAGCTTGGGCTGGTGGTGCGACTGGCAGAACGCAAGGTGACGGTGGTGAAGGTGCGGCCGCACGGTGAGTTTGCCATCTAAGGTGCCGCTACGCCGGGTCGCGTGGCGGCGGGCCGTTGTAGACGTAGACCCAGCAGGTTTGGCAGGAGCCGTCGTCGAGGGTGACGACGGCTTTTGTGCGCAGAAAGAGGCTGGCGGCGGGGTCGGCCGGGCGGTAGTCCTCATAGCGATCGAGTGCGGCCAGGGTAGCGGCGTCGGGGACACGGAAGATTTGGCCAGGGACGGGCGTGAGGGCATCGTCGTCGAGGATGACGCCAGGGTAGGCGCCGAGATCGTAGAGGCGAGCCTGGATGGTGCCGTGGGCCATGGGAGCAAGGCGGCGGGCTACAGGGGCGATCTCCGCGGGGGCGCGGTCGGGGCGGAGCGTGCCGTAGAGGAAGAGGAGGGTGGGCATGGGTGGTGGTCAGTAGCCAGTAGAGGATTGTTCGCTGTTCGTGAAAAGCTAGAGGCGGACTTGGCTCTGTCTGCTTCCGCAGAAACATAGCACAGAATGGTGGAGGGTCGAGACAAATGCGGTGATTCTTTCCCTGAGCACGCTCAGGGTCAGAATGAGAACTCAAAGGGGCGAGTGACAACTCAAGGAAGTTAAGGACGACTCAAAGGAATGAAGAACGGTCCACAGCAGGTCGGGGAAACAGAAAGGGATGCGGCCTGGTGGCAGCGTCCCTTTGGTTTTGCGCAGGGCGGGAAGAAGATGTCCTGGGTCGTCGACCGTGACTGCGCAATGTTGAAATGCAAAAAACAACTACGGAGATTCTGAGCCTTCGGCTCAGAATGACGAGCGAAGGAGTTACGACGAATCGTTGGGGTTACAGAGAGCTCATGTTGTGCAGGAACTCCTGGTTGTTGCGGGTCTTGGCCAGCTTGTCGGTGAGCAGTTCCATAGCCTCGAC
>Ga0302278_10002604_pt1 | contig 20681 bp, 17 predicted proteins | sample III_Bog_N3_2_FD_194543 | JGI IMG/M metagenome (GOLD analysis project Ga0302278, IMG submission 194543) | Peat permafrost microbial communities from Stordalen Mire near Abisko, Sweden - III_Bog_N3_2 | ecosystem: Environmental > Terrestrial > Soil > Wetlands > Peat | place: Sweden: Abisko...
GAGAGATCGTCGTAGCGCCTGCCGCGCCCGAATAACCGGTTGAAGAGCCCGTTGACATCCTGCATTGTTAAGCCTCCTATGCCCTGGCGACGGCCAATACCCTTGTGATGCCTGTAAACATCCTCTCAAAGCTGACGACTTCTTTTTCCAGGTGGCGCAGGCCTGCCTCCTTGAGCCGGTAAATGCGCGTGGGCCGGCCCTTGGCGGAGACACCGATCTCGGATTCGAGCCAGCCTTCGCGCAGCATCCGCTGCAGAGCCGGATAGAGCGAGCCTTCTTCCACTTGCAGCAGGTTGTCTGAAACCTCTTTGATGTGCTTCACGAGCGCGTACCCGTGCATCGGTTTCAAACGCAGGGACTGCAGAATCATGATTTCCAGTGCGCCGGGGAAAAGGTCGCGGTGTTCGGAATTCTTTGCCATAGCGAGAATAGTACAGCAAGAATACCTATTTGTAAAATAGTATTTCATCGCAAGGTTAGAGGATTCCGAAGGCGGGCGGATACGGCGTTATCCCCAGCGCCACGGAGTAGTCTCCGGGCCCCGGATCTGGCGCGCTTTTTCTCGCCGGTTTATTGTGGGCGCAGTTCCGTCTGGGAAGCGGCTGGATCGGCACGGAAGACGAGCTGCCACAATTGCGGGGGATTCGCGGTCTGTTCAGCGACCGGGACAAGCGCAACCTGCGCCGGCTGCTCTGGAAATTCAGCGGGCTTGCAGCCTATCAAGGCATTGGCAATGGGCACCTGGAATATGGATTTCGAGCTCGCTGAACCCTGGTGAAATGTCGATAAGTCGAATAAGTTTTGAGCGTGCATCTCATTGAAGTACGCAGGATTCGCTCCGGACGAAATGCCAAGAAGCCACGGACCGAAGTGCAAGCTACGCGCATTCCCCGGACCTTTTCCGAATGCTTCCTCATGCAGACTCATCTGGTATTTCACGGCGACGACGTCTCCGGCTGCGGCTTTGTCGATGCTCAAACCGCCCACTGGTGCGCCGTTGTGTGTGAGAGTTACGCGGTCTGCCCAGGATGGCTTGAAGACAGTAAGTCTCTGACTTTTGCCGGCGGCGTTGATCTTGATGATTACCCCGCCATTGCTGCGGAGACTCGATGTGGCTTGCGCTGAAAAGACGTTTGAATCGATTCGGCTATCGATGGGAAAGTCGAAGAAGGCTTCGTTTCCCGATACGCGAAACGCTGAGTTCTGCAAGTCGGAAAACGCGCGCAAACCATGCAGCGTGCAACACCACCAGGCCCGCACAATGACGGTCTCCGGAATGCGATTTTTGTTGAGCATTCCATGGCCGAAGTCACCAGTCGCAAACTGGTTCATTGAGAACTCGTTGAAGTAAGTATTATGGGCCGCATTCAGATAGATTGGATCGCCGGTTGCGCGGTAGAGGGCCAGGTTGAGGCGAAGCCAGTCACACTCGGCGCAGCCCTCGGTTCGATCTTTCTTTGGCGACCACCGCTCGGGAACACCACCCGTGATGAGTATGTCGCCGGAATCGACCACATCCTGCCAGGCTGCAATCACCTGATTTAGATAAATGGCTTCGCCGGTGACATTATGCAAATCCAAGGTTCCACGAAGGCTGGTGAGATAGCCGTGAACGTGGTCGCCTGGCCGGCGGCTTATTCGTTTTGAAATGGCCGCGCATAAATCGCGATAGCGGTCGTCGCGCGTGGCGGCGTAAAGAGCCGCAAGGCCTTCTGTCTGCTGAGTCCAGCAGATATAGGAAGATGCGTAGTGTTCTGCCGAGAACGCGTCGGCCATTTGCTGCGAGTTGAAGCGCGGCGCAATGCGCAGGAAGAAATCGCCAAGTCTCTTCGCGGAAGCCAGGACCGCGGGATCGTGCGTTAATTCGTAGTATTCCATTAGACCGACCAGCAGGCGGCCATTTCCCCACAGCAGGGCGAGGTCGTCGTCGTTCGGTTGATCGTAGTGGAATGCTGCGCCAAAATAACCATCCACATGCTGCTCGGCAACGACTCTGTTCACCACATTGGGCAACGATGGGAAGGAGTCACCAAAGCTGCGCGCGGACGATGCCAGGGCTCCAATCCAACGGCCGGAAAGGTCACCGGAGAAGTTTGTAAACCGGCGGCCAGTTCCGCCTTGAACGTCTTCAAGCAGGAAGTCGGGAGTGTAGGCGGGAGCAGTGCCGTTGAGGACGCGATCGCGCGTGAGGCGATAGCGGGCCATGTCGGGGCCGGCTGCCGGTTCGGGTTCCGGAAAGGATCGCGTGAGTGGGTCCGCGGCCTGCGAGAGTGCTGGGCTGCGTGCCGGACTGAGAGCCTCGTGTGCTGCCAGAGAAAGGCTCGCGGCCTGTGCAAGGAAAGTTCTTCTGTTCATTTGTGCCCCCCATTCATTGTGCTACCGGCGAATCCGATTCGATGAAACTTGACGTTCGACAACGAGTGATTCTTGGGTAAATCGTTGTTCGCATTCGGACAACGAATTGCGTTTCCGCACAGGATTTCTGGGCGCGCGAATTGTTGCATGCATCTATCTTATGCAAAATGAGGCGCTTACTATTTTTGCCGGTTTGGCAGGGTACGTGCAATTTCATTTGCACTCACTGGTGTCAACGGAGGAATCGATGGGGAATCTGGTTCAGGATCTTCGTTTCGCGTTTCGTCAGCTCAGGAAAGCTCCCAGCTTTGCCGTGACGGCAGTGCTGACGCTGGCGCTTGGGATCGGCGCAAACACTGCCATCTTCAGCCTGGTGAACTCGCTGCTGCTGAAGCCGCTGCCGATTGCCAATCCCCAACAATTTGCGATGCTGGGCCAGCGCCAGAACAATGGCGCCTTGCTCCCAATTTTCTCCCTTCCGGAGTTCAAGCAGATCCGCGCCCAGACCCAGGACTCGTTCAGCCAGGTGATTCTGGATACCACCGGCCTGGATGGTTTTGCAATGGACGGGCAGCAGCCGCAGCGAGTTATGACGTCGTATGTGAGCGGCAACTTCTTCGATTGCCTGGGACTGAAGCCGGCTGCGGGAAGGCTGCTTTTGCCCAGCGAGGGCGAGGTTCTGGGCCGGGACAACGTGCTCGTTCTAAGCTACGACTTCTGGAATGAGAAGTTCAACGGCGATCCGAATGTGGTGGGTCGACAGGCAACTATCGACGGACATCCTTTCACGATTGTCGGCGTTGCGCCCAAGGGGTTTTACGGCGTGCAGAGCTTTGTAAAAATTGCGGCGTATTTGCCCATGTCGGCGATGGTCGCGGAAGGGTTGACGGCGGACTACCTGAATGGCTGGCAGAACCGCAATTTTATCGTCTATGGCCGCCTACGCCCTGGAGTCAGCTTCAAGCAGGCAACCGCCGAATTGAGTGTCATTGGCAAGGACATGACGCGCCAGCATCCGGAGTTTGAAAAGCAACTCGAAATTTCAGCCCTCCCGGAGCCGAGTATGCGAATCGGCGCCGGCGATCCAAAGATAATGCCGATTATGGCGGCTCTATTTCTGTCTCTTGCCGGCATGGTTCTGCTTCTGGCCTGCGTAAATGTAGCCAACCTGGTGCTGGTGCGCGCCACCGCTCGCGAGCGCGAGATGGCGATTCGCACGGCGCTGGGCGCACAGCGTTCCCGGCTGATTGTGCAAATGCTTACCGAGAGCTTGACTCTGGCGCTGATGAGCGGAGTGATGGGCGTGATTCTGGGCATGTGGGCCAGTTCCGCGTTGGGTCATCTCGATATCCACGCCGATTTGCCCGTGAACCTGGCGTTCAATTTTGACTGGCGCATTTTCTTCTATTCGTTTGGCATCGCCATGCTGGCCGGGGTGGTTGTGGGACTGGTGCCCGCGTACCGAATGGCAAGGTCGAATGTGAGCAAGGTGCTGCACGAAGGCGGCCGCGGTGTAACGGGCGGTCGTCACTGGTTCCGCGACGGGCTGGTCGTTTTGCAGATCGCAGGCTCTCTGGTGCTGCTGGTGATTACCGGCTTGTTTGTGCGGAGCCTGGGGGCCATGCAGACCATGGACTTTGGATTCAAGCCGGACAACGTGCTGAACTTTGTCATCGATGCCAACGAGATCGGGATGAAGGACGCGCAAACGCACGAGCTGACAGACAATATTCTTGCTCGTCTTCATCAGCTTCCCGGGGTGATCTGGGTGAGCCATGCGAACTCGACGCCGATGGGTTACTTCAACAGCGGCGATACGATGATCATCGATGGCACTTCGGCTCCAACCGATTCGGGCGCATTCGGCGCGGGCGAGAGCATAGTCACTCCCGACTATTTCAATGTGATGGGCATCGATCTTGTGCGCGGCCGCGTGTTTACCCAGGCTGACGATGCGCATGGCAGAGATGTGGCCATCGTCAGCGAGAGCACGGCGAAGAAGTATTGGCCCAATCAGGATGCGATGGGCCGCACATTTCGCATGGCAGCGGAGAAGGATCGCAAGCTTGAGGTGGTGGGCATTGCCCGCGATGCGGAGTTCCAGATTTTTGGCGGCGGCAAGACGCGGCCATACTTCTATATTCCGTATGCGCAGCACGTGGCTGGGAACAGCCTGATGGTTGTGCAATTGCGTACTCAAAACGATCCGCTGGGGTACGCATCGGCGGCGGTAAAGACTGTACATGAGCTTGCGCCACAGCTTCCTGTGTTTCAAGTGCAGACGATGCGGCAGGGGCTTTATACCCTGAACGGACTTTTGCTTTTTCAGATTGGGGCATCGCTGGCGGCAGCCATGGGAGGGCTGGGGCTTACGCTGGCGGTGATTGGCCTTTATGGCGTGGTGTCGTATGCGGTAAGCCGGAGAATGCATGAGATTGGCTTGCGGATGGCGCTTGGAGCCAGCCGAGGCACAGTCTTCAAGATGATCTACCGTCAATCGATTGTGATTATCGCGGCAGGTCTTGGGGTTGGCCTGGTTCTGGCGTTCCTGTTGGCGCAGGCGGCGGGCAGCTTTGTCGTTGTGAGCGTGAAAGATCCGTCGACGTACACGGTGGTTGCGTTTGTACTGGCGATGGCGGCGCTCGGGTCCTGCTATTTGCCGGCGCGCCGGGCCATGGCCGTGGAGCCGATGGTGGCGCTGCGCGAGGATTGATGCGGCGGGGTGTCGACCACGCCCTTTCCCCGCGTCCATGTACCATTTGGGCATGGCACTGGTTGAGGTCGATGCGGTTTGGAAGAGCTATCCGATGCGGACGGGGCTCGGGACCGAGATGCGTCATGTGGTAGAGGACGTTTCGCTGAGGATTGAAGCCGGCGAAACCCTGGGACTGGTGGGCGAATCGGGCAGCGGCAAGACCACCCTGGCGCGGATGATTCTGGGCCTCACGACGCCCAGCCGGGGCGCCGTTCGCGTGCTGGGAACGGATGTGGCGAAGGCTACCGGCAAGGAGCTGAAGCATCTTCGACGCCAAATGCAGCCAGTTTTTCAAGATCCCTATGCCGCCCTGAATCCGCGCATGAATGTCTTCGAAATTGTCAGCGAACCGTTTTTGATTCATCGAAACGAGGCAGGGATTGGGACGGGCAGCGCCAGCCTGCGGGCCAAGACCGTGGAGTTGCTAGGCGAAGTGGGGCTGGACGAATCGGCGCTTGCACGGCATCCGCACGAGTTCTCAGGCGGGCAGCGGCAGCGCATCAATATTGCCCGCGCGCTGGCTCTGAGACCCAGACTGTTGATTCTGGATGAGCCGGTTTCAGCGCTGGATGTGAGTGTTGGAGCGCAGATTGTGAACCTGCTTCGAGGCTTGCAGCGCGACTACTCGCTGACCTACCTGTTCATTTCGCACTCCATGCCGCTGGTGCGCTATTTGTCAACGCGCATTGCTGTGATGGGGCGGGGACGTCTGGTTGAATCCGGAGAGGCAGTTGCGCTGTGCGCCAATCCGCGAGAGGCATATACCCGCCAACTGATTGCGGCTACGCCGGAGTTGCCTGCCGGTGTGGCTTGATCGTGGATGGGAAAGTCGAACCGAGGGATGAGGCATCCCAGGTCTCAGAGGCGAGACCTGGGGCACCCGGCGTGATCGGCACCCTATAAAACCGGCCCTATTGCGGAGGCGGCGGTGTTGCCGCGGGCGGCGTGGTTGGTTGCGCCGGTGGCGTTGACGGCGCTGGCGACGGCTTGGGCTGCGCCTGAGGCGACGCAGGTGTGGACGCCCCGGGCGGCGGCGGTGGCGGCACCGGCCTGGGTGGGATACCAGGGGACATGGACGTGCCCGGAACCGCTGGCGTTGCCGGCGTGCCTGGAGCACCCACCTTGGGCGCTACGCCTGGAGCGCCGTTGATTGTTATTCCAGGGAGCGGGGTTACACCACCGGGCTGTCCCGGCGTCGGCGGCACGCCTGGAGTTCCAGGCCGCGGCATGGGCCGGCCCCCCATTGGCGGACGCGCTGGCGGAGGTGGCGGAGCGTCGGCAACGTCCACGAGTTCGACGTCGAAGATCAGGTCGGCGAAGGGAGGAATCCCAGTGTGGGCTGCATCGGGGCTGGGACGGCCCTTGGCGCCGTAAGCCAACTCCCAGGGGATGAACAGGCGGCGCTTTCCGCCAACCTTCATGCCTTCAAAGCCCTGTTCGAAGCCCGGAAAGGGTCCTCGTCCCGGGGGCCCCCCTTGAAGGAATTGGTAGGGAATAGGATCGCTGGTCTTGGGTTTGCCGTCGTCACCCAGAACCGGCTTGTTGTCCTTGTCTCTGATTGCCGGCCCAGGATGATCGTAAGAGGAGTCGAATTTGTGTCCGTCGTCGTCCCTCCCGTTGGCGCCAAGCCAGCCGGTGTAGTGGACCTTGTAAACCTTGTTCGGCTCCGCATCCGCGCCGGTGCCGATCACGATGTCCTGGTAGCGTAATGCAAAGGCTGTCTTCTGGGACCCCTTGGCCGCTGGAAGGCCGGGAGGTACTAAAGCGTTGGGCCCACTGGATAGCGAACTGGCGAAAAAGCGGGCGGTGGCCGCACCCGATGCTGGTCCAAAGGAAAGAATTCTAACCTCTTTAACACTCCCCTTGGTGGAGTTGGAGCCGGGCTTCGGCAACGCCGCTGCCTCCGGATGGTCGGGGACCAAGTGGCCGGTTAGTTCGGCAGTGACAACAGCCTGTTTCCCTGTCAACGCGACTGAGAACCTCTTCCCTGCCGCATCCAATAAGATGTCGTAATCCCCGCTGATTGTCGCCAACCGAACGTCGTTGTGGTCGCGGGTCACCTTTCCAGTAAGGTGCAGGGGTAAAGCGGGTTTGACCGGAACTGGAGTGGATTTGGGGGCGGTCGAAGCTGGCTTGGCAGCAGGTGCGGGGGCGGACGCCGGAGCAGCGGGCTTTGGACTTGGTGTGACGCCGGGAGCGAGCTGGGCTGGGGGAGTGGCTTGCGGCGCGGCCTTTGCCGGTGCAGGAGGAGGCGCCGGAGAAGGAGCGGGAGTTTGGGCGCTGGCGGCAGCCATGGTTGCTGCCAGGGACAGAATCAGAATGGCGTGTTTCATTGCGTTGTCAAGCTCCGAAGTGGTTCTTCAGGCGAGTGTATCAGGCGCTCCCGCCCGTGCGCATCCGGCTGATAACGGCAGCCAGCTGCATCCACTCCAGTATAAGAAAACAAGGCCCTTATGCATCTTTATGTTCATTGCGGTTAAAGTGGTTGGTGGTCACTTATCTGCTCCATGTACTGCGCATGCTCTGGCTCCCGGCGGCGTCGTTTCTGGCCGGCGTGTTGAACACTATTGCCGGCGGGGGATCTTTTTTGTCGCTGCCGGCCTTGCTGGCGAGCACTACTGCGGCGGGGATTGGCGCAGTATCCGCGCAGGCCACAAACACAGTGGCTCTGTGGCCGGGACAATTGACCTCATTGGTGGCGTTTCGGCAACAACTCCGAGCGTATGGCTGGAAGCTGCTGCCGCTTGGAATTGCCTCGGGGGTGGGCGGCGAGATAGGCGGCCTGCTGCTGATCTATACGCCAAACAAGAGGTTTCGAGAACTGCTGCCATGGCTGCTGTTGTTTGCGGCGGTGCTTTTTGTACTCAGCTTTCCGCTGGGCCGTTGGCTGGCCAGCCTTTCAGACGGGCGGCGCTACAACAAATCGCTCATCGTCGGCATGGTGGTGGTGAGCGTTTACGTGGGCTACTTCGGCGCAGGCGGGGGGTTTCTGGCCATGGCGCTGTTCGGCTTCTGCGGGGTGCACGATATTCACGAGATGAACGCGCTGAAGGTGCTGACCGCGGCCGTTTCCATTGGCATTCCGGCGATCCTATTTATGGTGACGGGACGGATTGCTTGGCAGTATTGCTTGGTGATGGCGCTGATGGCCGCGCTGGGCGGCTACCTGGGCGCGCACCACAGCCGCAAGGTGAATCAGAGGGTGATGCGCTGGTCGGTCGCGGTGATTGGATTCGCTACCGCGGGGTATTTCTTTTTGCAGAACTATTTGCATCACCCGTAGGGAGCGACGTCACTGGCCGCTTATTTTCGTCTCAATTCCCTTCGCCGTCACGGTCCAATGCAATTTGTCAGGCGAGAACTCCTGCCTGAACTGGATCCGATCGGGCGCTTCAAAGACATTAACCACGCGAAAATAAGTGGTCTTGTCACCTTCCGTCACTTCCCACGGAAACGTCCAAACGTTGCCATCTATCAGGAGCTTTCCTGATCCGGCAGCCCCGCCGCCCATAGAAATCTGATAGCTGGTGTACGCATTGTCTTTCGCGTTGTAGGTACAAACGATCAGCACCTTCGATTCTCCATCCACATATTGGTTGCAGGCCAGATAGCCTCCGTCTTTCCAACACACGTTGCGCAAATTGGTCACTTCGTGGCCTGCCTTGCTATGCGCTGTATCGAGATGATCTATCTCGACCTTCCAAACTCCGGCATATGCCCAGACCACATCGATTCCCGCGGGCGTGCTGGGTGGAACTGCCGGGGCCGCATGCAGGCGGCCCGGACCGGTAAGGAAACAAACCACCATCAAACTCATCAAGCTCTTCATCTCTACGGCCTCAGTGTTGTGGTCGATGTTAACCCATTGCGATGCGGGAATCGTCGCGTAAATCAGATTCGCGCCAGCAACCCGGCCAGTAGCGCTGTCCTTGGCGCAAGGTGCTCCACCACAATCGATTCATGACGGGCATGCGCGCCCTCGCCTACGGCACCCAACCCGTCGAGCGTGGGAATGCCGAGGGCCGCTGTAAAGTTGCCGTCGGATGCGCCACCGGTGGCAGCTTCCTCCAACTCGAAGCCAAGCTCCGCGGCAAGCGTGCGGGCCTTGCGGTAGAGCTTGACGGTTCCCCGGGTTCGCTCCATTGGCGGGCGATTGATGCCGCCTGTCACTGCCAGCGCGCACCGCTTGTCTATCGGATTTAGCGCGGCAAATTTGCGCTCGATGCGCGGGCCGTCCGCCTTGCGGGCAAAGCGCACATCCACTTCAGCCCACGCCTGGGCCGGAATCACGTTCAGCTTCGATCCGCCGCCGGCCAGGCCGACACTGACCGTGAGGCCATGGTTGAGGTCTGTCCAGCCGCTTACGGTGTCCACCACGCGGGCCAGTTCGCGAATGGCGCTTGCACCTTTTTCAAAGTCGACGCCTGCGTGGGCCGCGACTCCGGTTACGTCGATTCGCCAGTTGCCGGTTCCCTTTCGAGCGGTTTTGCAGGCGAGGCCTTGCGCCGGCTCCAGCACGTAGACGGCCGCGCACCCGGCTGCCAACTGCTCGGTGATGGGCCGCGAAACGGGACTGCCCACCTCCTCGTCGCTGGTGAGCAGCAGGACGATTTCGCGCTGCAAAAAGCCGGCTTCGGCGAGCATTTCAATAGCGGTCAAGGCCATGGCCACGCCGGCTTTCATGTCCAGCGTTCCAGGCCCCCAGAGCCGGCCGTTTGCCAGGCGGCAAGGCATGGACTTGAGGGTGCCGAGCGGCCAGACCGTATCCAGATGGCCGAGAAGGAGAACTCTTTCCCCAGAACCGGAGCCGGCTGTGGACCGTGGCGATTTCGGCCCGAAGCGCGTCTCCAGCACATTGCCAAAGCGGCGCTGGCGATGCAACTTGACGCGTCCGCCCAGATTTTTGGCGTGAGCGGCAACCAGGCCAACGCAGGCATCCACCGCGGTTTTGTCGTCGGAGGGCGACTCGATCCGAACGAGTTTTTGGATAAGGCCGATCAGCGCGGACTCACTTCGCCGGGCTCCGGCAAGCAGGGCACGCATGGGGATGGGAGGATCCGTGGGAGAGGACATATTGAGGCCTTTCGGGCTGCGGAAAAACTCGGGAATCAGGATGAGATCGGCGGAAGACATCCCGCAGGGGCTAAAGCCCACGTTGATTTTATTGCCTTTGCGGCACGACTGAAGTCGTGCCCTGACACAAAGCCTCCGCTAATCGCTCTGGAAGAGAGTTCTTCCGAGCCTGTTTCAGCGAAGTCCGCGGACCTGTTTCAGCGAATTCCGCGCGGGTAGAAACCGGAGACTCTTTGATTTTACTTGGGTTGCGGCAGGTTTACTGGCCTGATTCCGAAGCCGCAATCGAGTCTGAAAGGTTCATACTGTGGCTAAAATGCCACAGTAGCGAGAAGCCGATCAGCGTCTAATCTAACGGTTAAGCCCACTTTTTGCACAGCTTGAGAGGTTTTTTGCCGCACCCCGCACACCTGGAACAGACGATTGCAGAGCCTCTGGAGTTCAATGGGGTCGGGCTGCATTCCGGTGCGCCGGTAACCATGCGGCTTCTGCCTGCTCCGGCTGGCTCGGGAATTGTGTTTCGCCGCACCGATCTGGACAACTTTGAGATTCCCGCGATCGGCCGCAATGTGGCCAAGGTGAGCTACGCCACAAGCCTGATGCGCCAGGGCGTGCTGATCCAGACCACGGAGCACTTGCTTTCCGCGCTGATCGGAATGGGCATCGACAATGTGATTGTAGAGCTGGATAACCTTGAGTTGCCCATCCTGGACGGAAGCGCACTGCCTTACGTGGAGGCTTTTGAGAGCGTGGGCATCCGACTCCAGCGGCGGCGTCGAGAGACCATCCGCGTGTTGCGCCCGGTGGAGGTTCGCGAGGGCGATAAGTTCATCGGCGTCTATCCGGGTTCCGGCTACAAGATCCTATACACAATCGATTTTCCAACGCCCATTGGCCGGCAGACAACCTGCGTTGACCTAGCCGCGGAATCCTACGGCACGTATATTGCCGCGGCGCGGACCTTCGGCTACAAGGCAGATGAGACGCGGCTGCGCGATATGGGGCTGATCCGAGGCGCAGGGCCGGAGAACGCGATTATCCTGGACGCGAACGGGCCACAGAACGGGCCGCTGCGATTTGCCGACGAGTATGTGCGGCACAAGGTGCTGGACCTGATCGGCGACCTGGCGCTGTGCGGGCGGCGGATTGAGGGCCATGTGGTGGCCGAGCGCGCGGGGCACGCCATGCACACGGCGCTGGTTTCGCGGCTGCTCAAAGACCGCTCGGCCTGGGAGCTGGCGCATGTGCCGACGGCAGAAGGCCCAATGCAGGCGAATTCGCAGGCGGCGCTGCCGAACAGTGCGCTGGCAAGCCCGGCGTTGATGGGGGCGTAAAGGCAGGGAATAGGGATAGATCAGGGAATAGGGAATAGGGAGAAGGGAATAAAGAACAGAAACTAATCTGCTGGATAGCACCCGATTACCTTTGAGACTGGTGTAATCCGCACGGCCGAATTCCTTGAATCCAATACAGCTTCAACATCATACGTAATGACACTGGCTCCGGTTTCGAAGGCCTTTACGTCATTCGGATACTTCTTCTCAAGCGTCGCGTACGATGCAGAGCAATTCGGTGGCGACGTTTCCGTCAAGCCGGTGATTTGTTTAATACGGCTCCAGCAATTCTTCTCATCAATGCGCAATGAGCACTGTGCTACGTACACTCTTCGGTAGCTGAACTTAATAGCGGATTCGCTTGCAGCTTTCGAATCGTCAAATGCAACCATTTCGGTGAATGCGGTCTCGCGCCCATCTGATATCGCAGCGTCCTCAAAAATCTTTGAGCCATACGAGCCGCTAAAGACTGCAAAGCTTAAACCGCCCTCAACACCGTCATCGGCAACGAAGAAAACAAAGTTGCCCTTGACGCCTTCGAAATAACCGCTCCAGGTCTTGGAATCGATTAAAACCTCGTCTTTGGCGTTGGCGCGAAGGCACGGAGGTTGTCCATGATCCTTACTTAATTGAGGGAGGATCGAAAGCTGCTCAGCTCCCTCTTCGCCAAGATCAACCTGCTTGACCATAAAACGAGGGTAATAAAAACATGAGAGCATCGGTTTCGTTTGCGGATTGTCTGGATCGCGCGGAAGCGGTACGTGCTTCTCTAGCAGCGGCTTGTCGAACAATGAGCGCGATCCACTATCTAGCCCCCAGGAAACCGATGGGCAAAGCCATAGTCCGACCAAGATCATAACTCTGAGAGTCCGCATATTTCTACCAGATGGTTCTTAAACAAACAGAATGCACATGGGAGTGGCGGCGGCGAAGCTCTTCCCTTCCCTGGCCAACTCTCCCGTCTGCGGATTGCGCGCGAAGACGCTAATCAGATTCGAGTCCTGGTTGGCCACCAGCATCCAGCGCTCTGTGGGGTCCAGCGTAAAGTCGCGGGGCGTCTTTCCGCCACAGTCGAAGCGCCCGCCAGGCGTCAGGCTGCCGGTCTTTTCATCCGCATGAAAAAGGTAGATGGAGTTATTGCCGCGATTGGCAAAGTAGACCCACTTGCCATCTTTTGAAATCACGGTGTCGCAGGCGTGCGTGTCTCCGGTGTAACCTGCGGGCAGCAGTGCGATGCGCGCAACCAGGGTCAGGCTTCCGTCCGTCTTGCTCCACTCCAGCACATCCACTGTCGAATCCAGTTCATTGATCGAGTAGGCGGTGTGGCCGTTGGGATGGAAGTGAAGCGTGCGAGGGCCTGCTCCCGGCTTGGCTTGATAGGCGGGCAGAGGCGTCAGTAAGGCCGTGGCTGCATCGAGGCTGTAGATGTGAATGCAGTCGCCGCCAAGATCGTTTATGTAGGCGAAGCGGTTATCGGGCGAGAAGGAGGCGAAGTGAGCATGGGCGGATTGCTGGCGATCGGGGTTGGGGCCGTGGGTTTTGTAGTGCTCCTGCCAGATGACGGGGCTGAGACTGCCAGCCATGACAATAAAGCTGGCCGCGCTGCCCCCGCCGTAATCGGCTGAGAGCAGCACGCCGCCGGTTCGGTCGATGGCGACGTGGCAGGTGCCCGCGCTGGCCGAGTTCTGGATGGTGAGTTCGTGAAGCTCGCCGCCCTCGACGCGAAAGCTGGCCACCGCGCCGGTTGGCTTGCCGTTGAACGAATCAACCTCGGAAGCGGCGTAGATGAAGCGCCGATCCGGAGAGAACGTGATCCAATCCACAGTGGCGAGCTTGGCGGCGACGCCGGCCGGGGTCAACTCGGCGGTTGCCGGGTTCCAATCGTAGGCCAGGATGCCGTCGGGCGTTCCTGATCCGATGAAGACGCGCTGGCTGTGCGATGCGGCAAAGCTGGGACGAGCGGCGGCGGCTAGAGTTGCGGTGGATGCGGTGATAAGAAAGTCGCGGCGAGAAAGTTTTCCCATGGCAGAAGCGATTGTCGCCGATGGGGCGAAGATTGCGCCACAGAAAATTCAGGCCGCGGGTGCTATAGGCGGAGAAGCATTGGTCTTGCGTTCGCGCGCTAATTTCGTTCCAGCGAGAAGACCACGTTCACCGTTGTGTCGACTTCAACCGGCTCGCCACTGAGCAGATAGGGCTTGTAGAGCCAGGACTCGACGGCGTCGATGGCTGCCTGTCGCAACATGGGGGAACCGCTTACCACGCGCAGGTTCTCGATGGTCCCGGATTTGGAGATCGTAGCCTGCAGAATGACCGTCCCTTCCGTGCGCGTGGCAATGGCGATGGAAGGGTATCGAGGAACGGTTTTGCGAATCAGCAGTCCCTGCGCGACAAGGCCTGAGACACGCACCAGATGGTTGGGGACGGATGGAATTGCGACAACGACATGTGGGCCAGGGGCGGGATTGCCGATGCCACCGGGGATGCCATCGCCTGGCCCCGCAAGTGAGATTTGTTCAGTGGACGTCTGGCCGGGAGGGTCGTCGATGGGGATGCGGGTGAGGATGATAGTCGGTGGCCGGAAGGGGTCGGCTACAGAACTGGTGCGACCCTGAGAAAGGTGAGTGGGGTGCTGCGCTGGCGGGTCCTGTGCGGCCGGCGGCGTTGGCGCTGACATCAGAAACGGGATTGCCTGGCGCGACAAAGCCTCGGGGTAGATGAGCGGAATCAAAACCAACCCCAGCAGGATTGACCCGTTGCATGTGAAGGCCGCGATCATCCAGCCGCGGCTGTGGGTGCGAATTGTGCCGTTGGATTCGAATGTGGAGTCTTCAAACATGGCCTGCCTCCCTGAAGAGAAATCAGCCGCGCCGGCTGGGAGGCGGAAGCCTTGATCCGACGCAGGTGGGCGGGCCGCTCCGCGCGATGGTTGGCGCGCGGAGCGGGGCTCAAGGCACTGCGTCATCCCGGCAACGACGATCTTTCGCCGGGCATTTCGGACTTCCGTTCATCCCAATCGAAACCACTGTGCTTGTGTAGACACCGAGTGCGAGAAAACTGTTCCCGAACTACGAAACGCATGTTGGAAGCGGTCCGCGAAAAACTCCCGGCAGCATGTAATCTTGTGACGATGGAGTTTGCATGAGACTGCTTTGCCTGGTGCTTGCCGTAGCCACAATCGCAAATTCGTATGCCGGTGCGCAGGACGCCGGCCCAGACCCCGCGCCGCCCGTGGAAGCCGCCGATCCCGCCGCCACGCTCGCGTACATTCACGGCGCGTGGGACACACTTACGCGTTCCATGGCCGACTGTGGTTCGCTTGCGGATAGCAAGATTGCGGGCAGTTCGGTGCTTTACTTGCCCGCTGAAACTCCAACTCCGCCAGACGTGGCTATTGCCGCGCCGAAGTGCCATGTAAAAGTAATTGCGCTGCCCAGGCACATTGACAAGCTGGGCGATGTGCGGCCGGGGGAGTTATCCGCGGCGGGGCTGCTTTACTTACCTAACTCCTATGTGGTTCCTGGTGGACGCTTCAACGAGATGTATGGATGGGACAGTTACTTTATTCTGCTTGGGCTGGAAGCGGACCACCGGGAGGCGCTGGGCAAGGGGATCGTGGATAACTTCCTTTTCGAAATTGAGCATTACGGGGCGGTTCTGAACGCCAATCGGAGTTACTATCTGACGCGTTCGCAACCGCCGTTTCTAACATCGATGATACGGGCGGTGTATGAAAACCCAGCCAGTTTCGCACCTACGCCGGCTGGCCGGACCCAGGCAAAGGCATGGCTGGAACGCGCATACGAGTTGGCCGAAAAGGATTACTCCACATGGACGCGTCCGGAGCATGCGGCTGGGACGACGGGGCTGGCGCGCTACTTCGATTATGGAACCGGGCCGGTACCGGAGATGGCCGACGACAGCACCTATTATTCCGACGTGATTCGCTGGCTTTTGGCGCACCCGCACGAGGGCGGCGATGGTTACCTGGTGAAAGGGTCGGAGCACCCGAACGGCGCCGAAGCGGAGCGGTTGAAACAGACCAGTTGCGATGCGCTCGCCAGCGTAGTTTGCCAGCGAGCCTGGGCGGAAGGATACAGGCTGAGCAAGGATTTCTATGCTGGGGACAGGGCCATGCGCGAATCGGGATTCGATCCCAGTTTTCGATTTGGTCCATTCGATGGAGCTACGCATCACTATGCGCCAGTGTGCCTGAACAGCCTGCTTTATCGCTATGAGCGGGACCTTGAGCACCTAGCGCTTCTACTGGGCAAACCGCAGGACGGATTGCGTTGGGAACACCGGGCCAAGGCGCGCTCCGGAGCGATGCACAGGTATATGTGGCGACCTAAGGATGGAGTTTTTGCGGACTACGACTTTGTTCATGGCAAGACATCCAGTTATGACTATGTAACTTCGCTGTTTCCCATGTGGGCCGGAGTGGCCACGCGAGAAGAAGCGAAGCAGATGGTTGACAGCCTGGGCTTCTTCGAGCATCACGGCGGATTATCGATGAGCGATTACCCGTCCGGGATGCAGTGGGATGAGCCTTTCAGCTGGGCGCCCGCGAATTGGATCGTGGTGGCAGGACTTGAGGCTGACGGCTTCCATGCGGATGCAGCGCGCATCGCTCGCGAATTTGATGCAACGGTGGACGAGGGGTTTGCGAAAGATGGCACGATCCGCGAAAAGTATAACGTGGTGGCGGGTAACTCAAGCGTTAAGGTCAGCACCGGTTACAAAACCAATGAGATCGGTTTTGGCTGGACCAACGGCGTATATCTCAAGATGAAGGAAGTTATGCGGAAAACGGTGGCGGGCAAAGTAAATTAGTTAGACGAGTTTTCACATTGTAATGGGCGCTTCGCTGATAATGAAGCGCCCATTTTCTTTACGAGCATCTGTTACTCAGGGAGCGCCAGCGTGCCGTTGACATTGAAGGTCCCGGTCAGCACTGTTGCGGAGGTCCCTGGTTGTCCGCCGCCAACCGAGACGGTGTATTTGCCCTCGGCGACAATCGGCTCTCCGGCCTCGGTCACCATGCTCAGGTCGCGCGCTTTCAGTTCGAAGCGCACCTTCTGCGATGCGCCAGGTTCGAGATGAATGCGCTCAAATCCGCGCAACGCCTTGAGCGGCGCTCCGGGAACGCCGGGGAAGCTGAGATAAAGTTGGGCGACCTCGTCGCCGGCCTTTGCTCCGGTGTTGGTTACGGTAACTTCGGCAGTCACCGGGCTACCCGCAGTTACATCGCCGGCAGGAACGGTGAGTCCGCTATAAGCAAAGGTGGTATAACTCAGCCCGTAACCGAAGGGATAGAGCGGCGCGCCTTCAAAATAGCGGTAAGTGCGGCCCTTCATGGAGTAATCTTCGAACGGCGGCAACTGGCTGACATCCTTATAGAAGGTTACCGGGAGCCGGCCAGCTGGGTTGTTGCGGCCACTCAGGGTTTCAGCCACGGCCGCGCCGCCTTCCTCGCCCGGGTACCACGCTTCCAGAATGGCGTTGGCATGCACACTTGCCCAATTTACGCCGAGGGCACTGCCATTCGTCAGCACGACAACGAACGGCTTGCCCGCGGAGGCAACGGCTTCAAGCAAGGCCTGCTCGGGCTTGGGCAGATCGATGCTGGTGCGATCGCCGCCCTTGAAGCCTTCCTCGCTGACCTGCATTTCTTCGCCCTCAAGCTCGCTTGTGATACCGACCACAACGACGGCCACATCCGCCGCTTTCGCCGCGGCTACGGCGGCCGGATCGGGCTTGAGGTCAGCCTTGGACCAGACCAGATGAGCTGAGGGCGTGGCGTTTTCGCCAATGCTGTAATCCACTTCGACCCGCACTGGCTTTCCCTGCTCCAGGTGCACTCGGCCAAGCTTGGTCTCGTTGTGTGCGTCCCATGCGGAGGTCACTTCCTTGCCGCCGAGGGCGACGCGGAAGAAGCCGCTGGCCTGCAGGCCGAAGTTGTAGTCGCCGGTCTCGGTGGGCGTCAGAGTCGCTTCCCAGCGGATCGCGAACCGCTTGTCCTTTGCAACGTCAACAGGCACCGTCTCGGGCGAGAGGTTGATGGCCGGTTCCACGCGGGTGGCCAAGACCTGGGGCTTGACCCCCGGGCCCATGGAGCCCATATCGAGCTTGGAATAGGTGGCCTTTACGCCCGGCTTGCCGTCGGTGGTGAACACAGCCGCGGGCACCGGCGCTGCCTGTTTAAGCAGAAACTGCGTGCCGGGAACGTAGTTTATGGTTGCGTCGGGAAACTCCTTGCGGAGGCCCTCAAGCACGGACACGGTGTGGGATGGCGTGCCGTTGTAGTTGCCGAGCAAGACGCTCGTCTGATCGGCAAGCGGACCGAGGACAGCAATTTTGATGCCGGAAGTCTTGAGCGGAAGAACGCCGTCGTTCTTCAGCAGGACCATGGCTTCATTGGCCATTTTGCGTGCCATGGCGCGATGCTCGGCGCTATCCAGTTCCCGCTCGTCGATCCTGGAGTAGGGCACCATCTCCGGGGGATCGAACATGCCCAGCTTCATGCGCGCCGTGAAGAGGCGGATGAGGGCAACATCCATCTCGCTCTCTTTCAGGAAGCCCTGCTTGACGGCGTCGAGATACGGCTTGTAGTCGTGATCGTCGGTCACCTTCATGGGGCCGTCGATGCATTCGTTGTCCATGCCGGTTTGCAGGCTGATGGCCGAAGCTTCCGCCTGTGTCGGCTTGTAGTGATGGCCGTTGAAGATATTGCGAACAGCATCGCAGTCGGAGACCACGTAGCCCTTGAATCCCCACTTGTCGCGCAACTGATCCTTGAGCAGGAAGTCGTTGGCGCATGCCGGCTGGCCATTGATGCTGTTGTATGCGCACATCACGGAGTCGGCCTTGCCCTCAGTGACAGCGGCGCGGAATGCGGGCAGATAGGTGTCCAGCTCGTCGTGCCTGCTCACCTTGACGTCGGCCGTATGGCGCGTGGGCTCAGGACCGCTGTGAACGGCAAAGTGCTTCGGAGTGGAGATGACGCGAAAGTAATTCGGATCGTCCCCCTGCATGCCGGTGACAAAGGCAACCGCCATGCGCCCGGTCAGAAATGGGTCTTCGCCGTAGGTCTCCTGGCCGCGGCCCCAGCGGGGATCGCGAAAAATGTTGACGTTGGGGGCCCAGAAATCCAAACCCGACATGAAGGTGTTTCGCCCCTCGCGCACCGCCTGCACATGCTTGATGCGGCCCTCGGTGCCGATGACCACCGCCATTTGGTGGATGGCCGGTGTGTCAAAGGTGGCGGCCAAACCGATGGGCTCAGGAAACTCCGTGGTTCCATTGTTCAGCACACCGTGCAGAGCCTCGCTCCACCAATCGTATAAAGGCACGTTGAGGCGGGGGACGGCGCGCGCCTGATTCACCAACTGCGTGGCTTTTTCTTCCAGAGTCATTTGATGGACCAGGTCGGCAGCGCGCTGCTCAGGCGGCAGACTGGTGTCGAGATACGCGGGCTTGGCGGCATTCTGCGCCCCGGCCAACAACGTCATTCCGCAAAATGCCAATCCTGCTGTTGCTCTCTGCAATCCAAGACTCTTCATTGTCTCCCTCGCCTATTGGCTGAATCGTTCAAGTTTTTTCAGAGGTCAAGAAAAGGTTGACCTACCCTCAGCTTGCCAACCCTAAAGGTCTCGGGAAGGGGCTGTCAAGCTGCACCAGGAATCTGGATGCCGCCTTGGAAAATCGCTTTATTTCTGAGGGACGGGCGTGGAGAGCTTTTTGTTGCAAGGGCCCAGACATGTCGAGCGGCGTTGTGGGTAGAGAGTGAAGATGTAACCTTTGTTCTGGCTGAGGCGTAAGGATAGATAGAAGCCGAAAACGACTTGGAATCCGGGAGAACGAATGAGCACCGTCGACACTCGAGCACGAGTTATGGCTTTGCTGGGGAGCGGGATCTTTCTCTTCGTTGCTCCCGGCACGGTGGCGGGACTGGTTCCATGGTGGATGAGCCGGTGGGGAAGGAACGAATCGTATTCCGGCTTCATGGCTTTTCGCGTAATGGGAGCGATGTTGATGGCCGTTGGCTTCGCCATCCTGATGGAGACATTTGTGCGTTTCGCGATTCAGGGTATCGGAACTCCAGCGCCGGTTTATCCGACGAAACACCTGGTAGTCAAGGGATCGTATCGTCACGTCCGCAACCCGATGTATGTGGCGGTGGTGTCGTTGATTCTGGGCCAGGCTTTGGTGTTCGGCAATGTGCAGGTGCTTATTTACGGACTATGTGCCTGGCTGGCTATGCATCTGTTTGTATTGCTTTATGAGGAGCCGACCCTGCGGAGAACTTTCGGCCAGGAGTATACGCAATTTTGCGCGCATGTTCCACGGTGGATTCCGCGATGGACGCCGTGGCAGTAGCAAGGGAGAAAGCGATGCAGAACGAAGCGAGCGACGTCCTGAAGGAATTCCGGCAAGGGGATGTGGACGCGTTCGAGACGCTCTTCCGGCTGCACCAGCGCGCGGTATATGGGTGGGTGCTTCGCATTGTGCGCAATGCGCCGGCGGCCGAGGACCTGACGGTGGAGACGTTCTGGCGGATTTATCGCGCTCACGCGCGGTTTGAGCCGGCGCATGGATTTGAAGGCTGGGCGCGGCGCATTGCAACGCACGCTGCGCTGGATTGGCTGCGAACAGCGCGGAGCGAGGACGAATTGCCGCTGGATATTGCGGCTGTGGCAACGGCAGATCCGGCAGTGGCCGCGGAGATTCGCCTGAAGACCGCGCAGGCCTTTGAGCGTCTGCCGCCCAAGCTGAGGATTGCGGCCGTGTTGGCGGTTGTTGAGCAGGAGCCGCACAAGAATGTGGCCGAGGCGCTGGGCATCTCGGTTGCTGCCGTGAAACTGCGCGTGTTTCGCGCGCTTCGATTGCTGAGAAAGGACCTTGAGAAACAGGGGATCAGACCATGAATACACACGACGAAGACCGCATGAAGAAGCTGTTGCAGCAGGCTCTGACCCCGGTTGAAGGCGAGCCGGAACCGAGCCACGATCTGTGGCCCACGATGCTGCGGCAGCTTGACTCCGGGCCGGTGAAGGCGCCCTGGTACGACTGGGCGCTGGGGGCTGGAGTGGTCGTGTTTGTCGCCTTCTTCCCGGGGCTGGTCCCGGTGCTTCTTTACTACCTGTAGAAACCGCGGGCAACGC
>Ga0302278_10002605_pt1 | contig 20676 bp, 17 predicted proteins | sample III_Bog_N3_2_FD_194543 | JGI IMG/M metagenome (GOLD analysis project Ga0302278, IMG submission 194543) | Peat permafrost microbial communities from Stordalen Mire near Abisko, Sweden - III_Bog_N3_2 | ecosystem: Environmental > Terrestrial > Soil > Wetlands > Peat | place: Sweden: Abisko...
GGCGTGGTTGTTTTCGCGATCATGGTCGTCGGGATGCGGATCCTGGTCGAACATGTACTCGGTCACCTTGTGCATCCACTTCAGGATTGTGGTGCGCTGCGCTGCCGGAATTGCTGGGTCAGTTTCGACCACCGACCACGCCAGCGAAACGGAACTGAGCGTCCACTCCACCTGGTACCAGGCTTGGCTGCTTTCTTTATAGCTGTAATCGAGCAGGGCATTCGCCGCGGCCCATTGCGCCAGCAGGTTGGCCACGCAAACTGCTTCAGTCGCGGCTCCAGTGGCTACGTATCGGCCTGCGCCGTTGCTTACTGCCTGCTCAAACTTCAGGTACACGGCCGTCACTTTAGCCTCTTCAGGATTGATGGGGCCGTAGCTGCCGATCAGGTAGTGGTGTGGGATAATCATGCGGCCGGCGGGCGGAGCGGGTTGCTCCGAACTGACGCAGCTATTCTTCCAGCTGAGAGCCTCTACTACGCGCGGAGTTGTGGCTCGAGCCAGTTCAGCGCGGCGAGCGGCGACGTTAAAGAATGAGGCTGTAGGGTCGGCAATTGTAGTTTTTGCAAATGGGTCTTTCTCGGCCGCACAAAGCGAGACGCCGAGAGTCAGTGCGAAGACGATAGCGAATGGGCGGAGGCGCATAGAGTGAGTGGCCCTCTCAGGCTTGCTTGAGCGAGCTTAAGTGTACTCGTTTGGGGCTGAGCACGTGAATCTCGGTGCCAGAAACTCAATAAGCAGTAAAATATAGGTAGGAGCGGGAGCGATGGAAAAAACTATCCGCAAATTCGCGAGCCATGAGGAACAGAAGGCCCAAGTCTATCGCTATTGGCGGAGCCGTCCACTTGCCGAAAGGTTCCTCGCCGTTTGGGAAGCCACTGCGACTGCGTATGCCTTCAAGGGGATCAAGTATGACCCTACCCGAAGATCTGAAGCAACTCTTACTCGCGTTCAACGCACACGGGGTTGAGTACCTGGTCGTTGGAGGGTGGGCGGTTGGATTTTATTCCGAGCCACGTTCCACAAAGGACATCGATCTCTTCATCCGCTCAGGGCTAAAAAACAGCGAGGCTGTTTTTCGCGCTCTTGCCGATTTTGGAGCTCCGCTCGCTGGACTCACTCCGGCCGATTTCCGTGACAGCCCCACCTCGATTTTTCAGATAGGCCACGAACCTGCGCGCGCAGACATTCTGCAAGGGATTGACGGGGTCGATTTCGACGACGCCTGGCCGAAACGGGTCGAGCTCACTCTGGAAGGCGTGCCAGTGCATGTCGTCTCCGCCCAGGACCTGATCCAAAACAAGCTGGCGTCGGGGAGGTTGCGGGATCTGGCTGACGTAGAAGCGATCCGCGACGCAAATCCGGAAACACCTAGCTGATTCTCAGATCCGATGTTTGGTCTCAGAAGCGCGTCCCGGCATCGGATCTGCCATTGACCACTACCAACTGCTCTACTGAATCAGCGTCCCCTGCGCATCCTCGTCCTTGCCGTTCAGCTCTTCAGGCGGAATGATAACCGCGGCGGCGACCTTGTCTTCAGCTTCAAGACTCAGTAAGCGAACGCCCTGCGTGGCGCGGCCGGCGGCGCGAATGGTCTTGGTATCGCAACGGATGATTTTGCCAAACTGGCTGATCACCATCAGCTCGCTGGTTTCGTCGACAAGAAGAATCGATGCCGTTTTGCCCACCTTGGCGGTGGCCTTGAGATTAGTGACGCCCTGCGCGCCGCGCGAGGTGAGGCGGTACTCGTCCACGTCTGTGCGCTTGCCAAAACCGTTCTCGGTAACGGTGAGGATGAGCTGCTGCGTGACGCAGAGCTTGTCGTCGAGCGCTTTAATGGCCTTCCATGCATCGCTCAGCTTCTTCTCAGCCGCATTCACTTGAGCGGCGTCAACCAGCTTGTTGCGATTGTCTTCGCGGGCCTTGGTCAGCTCTGCCTCGGCGTCGGCATAGGCGTTGCGAAGGGCTGCCAGCTTGACGGTGAGTCCAAGCTTCTCGGCGCACTCATCGCGTTCCTTGTCGCGCATGGCGTCGGAACTGGTGATGGCCGCGCCGATTACGTAATCGCCCTTTTTCAGCGAGATGCCCCGGTTGCCGGCGGCATTGCGGCCCATGGGGCGCAGGCCCACGCCGTTGCGCTCTGGGTCGTACTCTTCTTCAAAGCGGATAGCCATGCCATCGCGCGTAGCCAGGAAGACGGTCTGTTTGCCACTGGTGATGTCGGCGGACACCAGGTCATCTTCTTTGTCGATGGCGATAGCAATAATGCCCCGCGCCATTACGTTCGAAAAATCCTTGAGCGGAGTCTTCTTCACGGTGCCGTTGCGCGTCGCAAAGAAAACGTACTTGTCTTCAACTTCAAGATCGCGCACGGGCAAAATGGCGCGCACGTTTTCGCCCGGCTGCAGGTCGAGCAGGCTTTGCATGCTCTTGCCTTTGCCCGCCGCGCCCACGTCGGGAACCTCGTAGACCTTGAGCCAGTACACGCGGCCAGTGTTGGTAAAGCACAACAGGTAGGCGTGCGTCGAATCTACAATAAGTTGCGAGACGAAATCTTCCTCGCGCGTCTTCATGCCCATGCGTCCCGAACCGCCGCGGCGCTGCGAGCGATAGGTACTGATCGGTGTGCGTTTCAAGTAGCCCTGGTGCGAGACCGTAACCGCGACCTGCTCGTCGGCGATCAGGTCTTCGAGCTGTAGCTCAGCGCTTTCGTCAATGATTTCGGTGCGGCGCTTGTCCCCGTACTTGTCGCGAACTTCTTCAAGTTCCTTGATGATGACACTGCGCAGCTTGGCGTCGCTGGCCAGGATGGATTCGTACTCGGCGATCTTATCGCGGATTACCTTGAGTTCGGACAGAATCTCATCGACCGAAAGCTGGGTGAGGCGATAGAGCTGCAGTTCGAGGATGGCGTCAATCTGGCGCAGCGTGAGACCGCGCTCTTCGCTCGCGAGGCGCTCGCGGCCGAGGTTGACAACAATGTCAGTGCCTTTGCCCCATGCATAAAGATTCTCGCGGGCGTCGGCGCGTGACTGCGATCCACGAATGATGCGGATGACCGCATCGAGATTGTCGAGGGCGATCTTGTAGCCTTCGAGCACATGCTCACGTTCGCGGGCCTTGCGCAGCAGATACACAGTGCGGCGCTGCACCACGTCGACGCGGTGATCGATAAACACGCGGATCGCGGCATCCAGACCCAGTTCGCGCGGCTGGCCGTTGACCACCGCGAGAAAGATCATTGAGAAGCTTTCCTGCATCTGCGTGTGCTTGTAAAGCTGATTCAGCACAATCTCAGGCTGCGCGCCGCGCTTCAGCTCGATAACAATGCGCATGCCGTCGCGGTCGCTCTCATCGCGCACGTCGCTTATGTCGTCGACAATCTTTTCAGTCACCAGCTCAGCGATGCGCTCAATCAGCTTCGACTTGTTCACCTGGTAAGGGATCTCGGTGACAATCAGAGCCAGCTTTTCCTTGGTGACATTTTCTTGCGCCACGCGCGCGCGCATCATGAATCGGCCGCGGCCGGTGCGATAAGTCTCCGCGAGGTTGCCGCGCCCGTAAAGCACGCCGGCCGTCGGGAAGTCAGGCCCGTGAACGTGCTTAAGCACCTCGGCGATGCCGGCTCTTGGGTTGTTGACCAGCTCGATGGTGGCGTTCACAACCTCAGTGAGATTGTGCGGCGGAATATTGGTGGCCATGCCAACTGCAATGCCGCTTGATCCATTCACAATGAGATTGGGAATGCGCGAAGGCAGCACCGTCGGTTCAAACGTGGACTCGTCGTAGTTGGGAACCATGTCCACGGTTTCCATCTCGATGTCGGCAAGCAACTCGCCGGCAATGCGCTCCATGCGGCACTCGGTGTAACGCATGGCCGCGGGTGGATCGCCATCGACGGAGCCGAAGTTGCCCTGGCCGTCAACAAGCGGGTAGCGCAGCGAAAAGGGTTGCGCCATGCGCACCAGCGTGTCGTAGATAGCAGAGTCGCCGTGGGGGTGATAAACGCCCATGGCCTGCCCCACCACCTTGGCGCACTTGGTGTACTTCTTGTTGTGCTGCAGGCCCATCTCGCTCATGGCGTAGAGCACACGGCGATGCACGGGCTTAAGTCCGTCTCGAGCATCGGGCAAAGCGCGGCCAATGATCACGCTCATCGAGTAGTCGAGGTACGAGCGCTTCATCTCATCTTCAATGTTGATGGGAATGAGATTCGAGGTGTTTGCCGGGGGCTTCCCGCCATCGAGAGGGAGCTGTGGGTTCTGATCGTCTGCCATAGAATTTTGGCCCGCGGAAAGGCTCGAAAAAGGGTCCGGAAGATGCGGGGCCGGGTCCGCTGGGCTACAGGTCTATTTTACGCGCCGGAGGGGCGTTTTAGCAAGGCTGAGAGGGAGAAACAAGTCCTTATTTTGCTTTAAGTTACACTCGTGCTTGTGCCCTCTATGCTAAGCACTCGACAGTTCAGGCCGCACGCCTCGCGCCGCCCTTGGATTTTGGCCCTTTGCCGGTCTTCTTTTTGGCCGTTTTCTTCTCGCTGTTTTCGCCCAATCCAGACAGAACCACAGGTGACCGGTCTGGCAGTTCGACTACCAATTTAAGCTTGCCTCCCACACCTTCCACGTAGCTCCGCAGCGTGGAGATGTAGAGGTCGGTGCGCTTCTCGATCCGCGAAACGCCCTCCTGCCCGATCTTGAGCTTCTTTGATAGCTTGGCCTGGGTGAGTTTGCGCAGGCGGCGAACCTCGCGCAGGTTGAGTTCTTCGGCAATCAGTTCGGCAGCGCGCAGTTCGATCTTACGGCGACGTCCATCGGGGAGGCTCTTCAGGATTGCATCAAGAGTAACGGTCATTTCTTGCCTCGTTTCGCATCAATGCTCGTTAAGTGGTGACGGTAACGCCTATCTGCAATTCGTATCAGTGTTGAATAGAACATGTCCTTTGAAATACCGGACTTATTTCCGCCGGTCAAGAGGATTGCTCGCCGCTTTGGGTCGAACGCAAATGCGATTCGCCAAACACCACTCTCGGCATCTACTCGCAATTCCTTCATATTTGGGTAGTCAGACCCCTTGAGAGTGTCCACACTCGGTCGCCCAAGTGAAGGCCCAAATATGCGAAGCTTACCGAGTGAGCTGAGAACCGCATCCTGGACGACCTCGGACCAAGCGTTGAATTCCTCATAAAACTCGTTATGAAACTCGATCTCCCAGTCCGCCTTCATAGTATGCTCCGCAGAGCCTAATGTCTTCAAGTGCATTTTCCTTTCAAAACGGCCCGCCTGGACAAAACCGCTACACCATCCCCGGCAAGCTCGCAATGCACATAGCCGCCTGCAGCAGCACAACGGCGCCAGCCGAGGCCATCGCGATTCGCCTGCGGGGGCTCTCATAGGCGTCGGCGAAGACTCCGCCAATAAACGTGAACAGGAACGGCAGCGACCAGAGCCAGGGGCTGCCCGGAGAGCCCGTCATCACTAGCAAAATACAAACCAAGGCGCAAAACAGCGGAACCGTATTGCCGAAGTAGCGGGAACGGCGCAGGGCAACATAGAGGACGAGAGCTGCTGCGGCAGCAACGGTAATTCCAGCCTCAGGCAACGACTTGAAGAATCGCTGTGCGGGATCGAGTGAAAACCAAAGGAATCCGGCAGCCGAGCGGAAGACATAACTGAAGGCATCGGGCGAAAAACCGTAAGCAGCAAAAACAACTGCCAACGCCCCGATCGAAGCCGGCACCAGCACAGGAAGCACCTGGCTGCGGCGCCCTTCAGCGACCCACAGCATTGCGACAAGCCCCAGCAGCGCGGTAACCGGCAGCGCGGCGATATGCGAAGCGGCCGCCACACCAAAGATGACCATAAGCATCACAATGCGCGGACGCCACTTGCGGCGCGGACCCTGCATGGCATGCGCCACGCCGATGGCGGTGTAGACACCGCCGAACACGCCCAGCGTAGCCAGCACCTCAGGGTTGGGGTTGAGGCAGGCGCGCAGAACAGCGGGGCAAAAGCAGTAAAGTGCCAGGGCTGTGTATCCGCCCAGGTTGCCGTACAAACGCCGCGAGACCCACCAAAGGCATCCGCCGAGCACGCATCCCACCAGCAGGAAAGGGAGCCGCAAAAGCAGCAGGATATGGCTCATCTGGTGGCGCAGCTCCCACGTGCTCAGCTCGCTGCCCGCCTCCGAGGATACCTGGCCGCCCGAATCTGCCGGCTGCACCACGCGGTCTTCGGGCTTGCGGAAGACGTCAAGGAAGCGTTCGCCCATAAAGTTGAGGGTGAGCGGAAGCCCGGCCAGACGGTAGGCCAGTATGCCGTCGTGGATATTGCCGCAGGTAGTGTAGTAACCAGCCAGCGCCGAGGGACGCTCCCAGGTCTCGCGCCCGCAGCGGGCGTACTGGTAGTCGCGGTCAGTCAGCGTCTGGTGAGCGGTTACCCAAAGCCCCTGCAGCAAAAAGGCCGCCAGCAGGCCGGCGGCAATGCGCTGGGGCAAATTGAAGCGGAAGCGGCGGAGAACTCCAAACCGGTGGGTCATTACGATCAAGCTAACCATTCCAGTCTAAACGGTGACTCCGGATGCAATGAAAGTGGGCGCTACGGGCAGGAGTCTCTTTTGTTGATCGGTGCTATCCTTGTCCAGAGCGCACATGAGCACCATTTACACCGTCGGCCACTCCGCTCACCCCTGGGAGGCATTCGCCGGCTTGCTGAAGCAGCATCGCATCGATGTTCTGGTGGATATTCGCTCCGCTCCCTACTCCCGCTTTGCTCCTCAGTTCGACCATGAAATCCTACAACGAAAGCTGGCTGAGAGTGGCGTGAAGCACGTCTTTCTCGGGGCTGAATTGGGAGGACGTCCAAGCGACCCCGAGTGCTACGACAGCCAGGGTCATGCACTCTACGGTCGCATGACCGCGAGCCAGGAGTTTCAAGGGGCCATTGAGCGGTTGGAGCGCGGAATTGCCGGCTATCGCGTTGCCTTGCTCTGCGGAGAAGAGGATCCGGCTCATTGCCATCGTCGTCTGCTGGTGGGCAGGGTAATGGCTGAGCGGGGGCATGAGGTGTTTCACATCAGGGCTGACGGGCGCCTGCAATCGGAAGCAGAGTTGACTGCCGAGTCAGGCAAGCCGCTGGTGAAAGTGCAGCCCGCACTTTTTGCCGATTTGGAAGAAGACCAATGGAGATCTACAGCATCGGTTTCACTCAAAAAAGTGCCGGCGACTTCTTCGGCGCATTGAAATCTCACGGCATCGAGCGCCTGCTCGATGTGCGGCTGAACAATACGTCGCAACTAGCCGGATTCGCCAAGCAATCGGATCTGCCTTTTTTCCTGCGGGAGATTTGCGGCATCGATTATGAGCATGAGCCACTGCTTGCGCCCACCCAGCAGATGCTGGACGAGTTCAAAAAGCTCAAGGGGAGTTGGGATATATACACCGATGCTTATCTCTCTCTGATCGCTTCCCGAAGAGTCGAATCCGTGCTCTCCAAAGACAGCTTCCTGAAGAAAACCGTGCTCTTGTGCAGCGAATCGACGGCCGAACATTGCCATCGCAGGCTTGCGCTTGAATACATGCAGAGGCACTGGGAAGGTGTTATCATTCGGCACCTTTAGCTCCACAATTTGGGAGGCTCTCTGCACGATGGGCTTGAAGCAGATTGTCTGTCTTGCCAATTCGTATAAGCACAACCACCGCTGCGTGGCGGGAATCAGCCTCACGGACAAAAAGTGGGTACGGTTGATAGGGAAAGAAGTGCAGGGATGCCTTACGCGCGAACAGACCTGCTACTACGATGGCACTGAGACTGCGGTTCTGGATGTCTTCGAAGCCGAACTCGGCGAAAAATGCGGTACCAACAGCCATCCAGAAGATGTTTTCGTAACGGCCAAGACGCTACACCGCATCCGGCGCTTCGACGGTCCAGCCGATAAACGCTTCCTGGCGGATTATCTGATCAAAGATCAGGCAGTCCTGCAGGGTTACGGCGATCGAGTTTATGCGCGAAAGTTCGAGAGAGCCGCAGCAGAAAGTTCGCTGGTATTGATTGAGCCGGCCGATCTGTGGTGGTGGATTCGCGAAGAAGACGGCAAACGAAAAAGCCGTGCGCTCTTTCGGTGCGGCCACGTCGATCGCTCACGCTACGACCTTGCTGTTACCGATCCCGCTTGGCTCAATCAGCTGAATCTTCTGCCTGCCGGCGTCTATTCACACTCCCTCTTTTTCAAGAAGAAGCCGCCCAGGACCGTTCTCACTATGAGCCTCAGCGAACCCTTCGAGGGCTTCCACTACAAGCTGGTTGCAGGAGTGGTCGCCTTTCCTGAATAAGGCGTTCCCGCATTCGCCCTCAAACGCAAGCGAGCCGCCCCGAAAGGGCGGCTCGCTTGGTTGATGCCCTTTCGGTCTAGTTGAAGATTGCGCCGACCGTGTCGTTGGAGTTCAATACCACCGAGCAACTGTTGGGGCTGGCAGCGGTAATAGCCGCAGTCGGTGTGCAGTTGTACGACCATCCGCCAAAGGTGCCAGTGGCGCCTGCCGGTTGAGTTGCAGTCAAGGTAACCGTAGTGCCAACGGGGTAAGTGGCCGTGCATACCGATCCGCCAAGACCGCCGCCAAGTGTCCAGCCGGGGCCGCAATGCAGCACGTCAGCAGTTCCCGTTGCTGAAGAAGCGGTAATCACCCAATTGGTGGTGTTGAGGCCTTCGTTGTAGACCGTAAGCGTATCAAGCAGCCCGGATGCTGGCGGCTCACCCGGATAGCAGGTACCCGGCGCCTGCGAGAGCGATCCAGGCGGCGGCGGCAGTACCTCGGGGCAGTTAAAGCTTGACGTCGCGCTTTGGATCGTTCCATCGGTGGTACTTACGGCTTCTGCGATAATTACTGCCCCGCCGCTGGCGTAGGCGGTAACCAATCCGGCGCTGGCTCCTGGATTGCCCCCCGAATTAGTGTCGACCGGAAAAAACTCCGGCTCGCTGGAAAGCCAGGTGGTATTTGGGTCGTTGGTTACATCGCGGACGTAGGGCGCCGACGAATAGGTCGCAACCGCTAGAAACTGTCCGGTCAACCCGAAATCCCCGACGCTGATCGTGCCTGGCAAGATCGTCATCGAAAGAATGGGTTCAGGCGGAGTGGTGAGCGTGGTCGTCACCGTAGCCGTCGCTGATACCACGCTGGTGTCTTTGGTGTTCCCTAACAGCGCCGTGATCGTCGTCTGGCCGACGCTCACGCCGGACACAACGCCGCTCGCAGAAACTGTAGCTACGCCAGGAATCGAGGACAACCACTGAATGTTCGGATTCGAGGTTACGTTCTCGATCAAACCGGTCGTGCCCGAAGTTGCAAGCGCTATAAAGTCTGCCGTCCCCTTTTCAGCCGATATCGATTGTGAGCCAGGCATGATGGTCAGCCCGGTCCAAGCTTCGGTCGTTCCGCCAATTACCGTGAAGCTTGCCGTCCCGGTCGCGATGGTCTTGTCGGGGTTAGTGTATGAGGCTGTGATGGTCACTGCACCCGCGGCCTCGCCCGTGGCAACGCCTGTTTGAGGGTCGATCTGGGCGATCGTCGTACTGCTTGATGTCCAGGTGACCTGTCCTCCCAAACTAACCGTTCCGCCGGAGGATGTATTGCCAATCACCAGGAAGGTTGCCTGATCGCCAGGTGCCGGAACCGATTGAGCCCCCGGAATAATCGTGAGCGTGGTGATGTCGTTATTCGCCGTTCCGCTTCCGGTCACGGTGAAGGTTGCTGTTCCTGTAGCAATTGTCTTATCTGGGTTGGTGTACAGCGCCGAGATGGTGGTTGTGCCCTGACCCACCCCGGTAGCAACGCCACTCTTAGCGTCAATGGTGGCGATCTGCGGGCTGCTCGCACTCCATACAACCTGCCCGTCCAGATTTTGGGTCAGACCGGAGGCTGTGGTTCCAACCGCCGTGTAGCTGGCCGTGTCGCCCGGCGACGCCACTGTCTGGCCGCTGGGGATGATTGACACCTGAGCGATATCGCCATTCGTGGTTCCAGAACCGGTTACCGTTAAGGTCGCTGTACCGGTAGCAGTGGTCTTGTCGGCGTTCACATACTGCGCGGTGATTGTGGTCGTACCCTGACCTACCGCCGTGGCAACTCCCGTAGAGGCATTGACCGTTGCGATCTGCGGTGCGCTCGATGTCCAGGTGGCCAACCCTGACATGCTGACGGTTGAACCGGACCCGGTTGTGCCGACTGCAACGAAGGTCGCCGTATCGCCTGGCGACGGAACTGACTGTCCGCCCGGAATCACGGTGATGCTGGTAATGTCGTTGTCCGTCGATCCAACTCCGGTTACCGTGATGGTCGCTGTCCCTACAGCAACGGTGGAATCGGCATTGGTGTATTCCGCCTGAATGGTCGCACTGCCCGGTCCGGTCGCTGTCACAACACCCGTAGAGGCATTCACCGTGGCAATCTGAGTGCTGCTCGAGCTCCATACAACCAGCCCGTTCACATTCACCGATGCGCCTCCGGCTGTGGTGCCAACGGCCGTGTAGGTGGCTGTGGCGCCCGGTGCAGCCAGGGTCTGGGCAGCGGGGGTAATGGTCAAAGTCGTGATGTCATTGTTTACAGGGGGTGTAGTCGAGGCATTGACGGTAACTTCAGATGTAGCCGAAAGTAACCCGGTGTAACCTTTGATCGATGCCGTAATCGTGATCGTGCCCGAGCCTACGCCGGTGACCACACCCGTATTGGAAACAGTCGCCACGTCGGGGGATGCCGTACTCCAGGTGACCTGGCTGGTCAGATTCTGGGTCGTCGAGGGGCCGGTTCCGTGACTATAGACTCCGGTGGCCGTGAGCTGGACCGTGGCGCCAGGCACCATCGTGACCAAGGTCGGTGTAACTTGAAGGGAATCGACCTCGGAAGAACCGCAGCCCATTATTGGCAACGCAATACCGATCAGGAGCAGAGCCCCCAACTTGATGCGATCAAACATCGTTGACCTCCGGAATTTCTTGCCGGTATCGGCGCCGGCCAAATATCTCATAGCAAACACTCGTAGGCTATTATGCCTTCGAATATATTCCACCCACCAGCGAACCAATTCGGTCCGCGCGGACGCACTGTTCGTGTGGAATAAAGATAGTCAATAAACCCTCCATAGTCAATCAAGAATCGCGTTACAAAGCGCCTTGATGAAGGGATTGCAAATAGGCCGGCCAATGCCATGGCGCATTGGTAACTCCGAAGGTCGGAATCGGTTGTCCTGAGGTAACTCAGGCCGGGAACCAGCCTGGGAGAGAGCGCCGCGACCACCGGCTTTTACCTCGGCGCAGGAAACGGCTACACTGCTCCTGACCATGGCAATTGCCCGCGACAACACCCCGGAGCGCCTTGTAAGCGCCGCCCGCGCCGACGAGGAGCAGGGATTTGAGCTCAAACTACGGCCGCGCTGGCTGCGCGAGTTCATCGGCCAGTCCAAAGCCAAAGAGCAACTGGCGATAGCCCTTGAGGCAGCCAAATCGCGCGGAGAAGCTCTCGACCACGTACTGCTCTTCGGGCCCCCGGGGCTCGGTAAGACCACCCTTGCCACCATCATTGCCAATGAGCTTGACGTGGGGTTCCAGCAAACTTCCGGGCCGGCCCTGCAAATTCAGGGCGACCTCACCGCCATCCTCACCAATTTGCGCGAGCGGCAGGTATTGTTTCTCGACGAAATTCATCGCATGCAGCCGGTGCTCGAAGAAAAACTTTACACCGCGCTCGAGGACTACAAACTTGACATCATCATCGGGCAGGGTCCCGCGGCGCGTACCCATGTCATGGAGATCAGGCCGTTTACGTTTATCGGTGCCACCACGCGGCCAGGCTTGCTTTCTTCGCCCTTGCGTTCACGTTTCGGCATTTTGTTGCGGCTAGAGTTCTACAGCGAAGAAGACCTGCGCTTCATCATCGAGCGCTCCGCCGAGGTCATGCAGATTCCCATCGACGCCGATGGCGCAGCGGAGATTGCACTGCGCAGCCGCGGAACGCCCCGTATCGCCAACCGGCTGCTGCGCCGGGTGCGCGACTACGCGCAGGTGCGCGGCACAGGCACAATCGATCTGCCGACGGCAAACGCCGCGCTGACCATGCTCGAAGTGGATGCCCACGGCTTTGACGAGATCGATCGCCGCCTGATGCTCACCATTATTCAGAAGTATGATGGTGGCCCGGTGGGCCTGGGTACGCTCGCCGCAACGCTGGCTGAAGAAGAAGATGCCCTCGAAGAAGTGTACGAGCCGTTCCTCATTCAAATTGGATTTCTTGACCGCACGCCGCGGGGGCGCGTGGCCACGCGGTTGGCCTATGAGCACTTCGGCATCGCCCATACGGGACGACAGCCGGGATTGTTTTAGAGTCAGTCCAGTCAAAATCGAGGGGTGCCCCAGGTCTCGATTTTGAGACCCGGGAGACCACAGAACTAGGTGCGCCGGGAACGAATACCGCTAACTCCGCTCAAAGGGAGGAATCATGTCACTTACTGAATCAACAATGCTTGAGTTAGGAACCTCAGCGCCTAACTTCGCACTTACAGACGTAATCAGCGGCAAGATCGTACACCGCGACGATTTTCGCGGCCAGAATGGCCTGCTCGTCCTCTTTATCTGCGCGCACTGCCCCTTCGTGAAGCACATTGAGAAGTCGCTTGGCAAGTTGAGTGCGGACTACTCCGATGCGCCACTCGGCATCGTCGCCATCAGTTCCAACGACGTAACCACGCACCCCGCGGACAGCCCCGAGGGGCTCAAGGGGCAGGCCGTCGCAAACGACTTCCAGTTCCCGTACCTCTACGACGAAACTCAGGACGTGGCACATGCCTATTCGGCAGCCTGTACGCCCGATTTCTTCCTCTTCGATAAGGACTTCAAGCTGGTTTATCGCGGACAATACGACTCGAGCCGGCCAGGCAACGGCGTTCCAGTAACGGGCGAAGATCTGCGGACAGCCATTGATACCGTTCTTGCCGGCAAGCCGGTTTCCAAAGACCAGCGTCCGTCGATCGGCTGCAATATCAAGTGGAAGGCGTAGAAGCAGCGAGTCAGCAGGTCAGCAAGCTGGCACCCACCGCACAACCGGCTGACTTGCTAACTCGCTGACCTGCTGACTCGCTAAATGCCCAACCCTTTCAGATACTCCCGGAACTTATCGCCAAACTCCGGCCGCTTCAGCGCAAATTCGACTGTCGCCTGCAGCATTCCGAACTTATCTCCGGCATCGAACCGGCTGCCCTTGAAGTTATAGCCAAATACTTTCTCGTGACTTAGCAATGCCTTGATGCCGTCAGTAAGTTGTATCTCGCCAATTGCGCCCGGCTTGGTTTGTTCGAGTAGTTCAAAAATACGCGGAGTAAGTATGTAACGGCCGATAATTGCCTGGCTCGATGGCGCATCTTCGAACTTGGGTTTCTCAACCATTCCGGTGCAGTTGTAAAGGTGAGGATTTGAAGCATCCGGTGAGCCGGCCAGCACGCCATACGCGCTGATGCCGGGCCCGTCGACGGTCATTGTCGCCAGCACCGATCCGCCTGTCTCATTGAAGACATCAATCATTTGTTTAATGCATGGTGGATCGGCATCGATCACATCGTCAGGCAGAATTACGGCGAATGGCTCGTCGCCCACCAAGTCTTTTGCGCACAGCACTGCATGCCCCAGTCCCAGCGGCTCCTTCTGACGTACAAAGCTGATCCGAGCCAATGTTGCCACATCGCGTGAAATCTTCAGCAGTTCGGTCTTGCCTTTGCGCTCAAGCGCGGCATCGAGCTCGGGAGTGAAGTCAAAGTGATCTTCCATGATGCTCTTGCCTCGGCCCGTTACAACAATAATGTGCTCAATGCCCGAGGCAATCGCTTCTTCAACGCCATATTGCAAAACCGGCTTGTCCACCAGCGCCAGCATCTCCTTGGGAACCGCCTTGGTGGCGGGAAGGAACCGCGTTCCCAATCCGGCGGCGGGAAAAACCGCTTTGCGAACTGTCTTGCTCATTCAATCTCCTTATAACTAAAGCGTTGGCGAGTCATCGCCCAGCATGGCTTCGCGTACGATCTTGATCGGCGGGAAGCCTTGACGCAGAAAGTCGTCGTGAAATTTCTCCAGCGAAAATGCCGCGCCCTCTTTCTTCTTCATATCTTCGCGCAGCTTCATAATCTCAAGCTTGCCCAGCGTGTAGTAAAGATACGTTGGGTCGCCGGTGCCGCGCTTGGTTTCAACTACGGCATTCTCCTTTGACTGGTAGCCTTCCTTCTGAAAGAAAGCCTCAGCCTCCTCCATCGACATCTTCCCCGTGTGCATTTCGATGCCGACGATAAAGCGCGCGTTGCGTAGCAGCGCATCCTGTAGTTGGCCCAGCCGCAGCAGCTTCGATTCGCGCTCATCCTTTGCCCCAACGCCCGGCTCTCCGTAGCCCTGGTCAAGCATCATCTGCTCGCAATAATGCGCCCACCCTTCGACATCGGTGTTCGCTCCCAGCAGCTTCCGCACCTTGCTTGGAGCCTGCGGCAGCCACAGGAACTGCACATAGTGGCCAGGATAGGCCTCATGTACTGCGGTCGACACAATTGTGCCCACATTAAAGCCATGCATGTAGTCGTCAACGTCAGCCTGCGACCAGCTCTTGTCAGGCAGGGTCACATTAAAGTACGCCGTGGTGGCGTGGGTTTCATAGGGGCCCGGCGTGTCCATGCTTGCGGTAGTCGTGGCGCGCATAAATGGCGGCGACTCCTCGAGCACCGGCCTCACATCTGACGGCAGCGTCACAATATGATGGTCGCGAATGAAAGTTACAAGGCTGTCAAACTTGTCGCGAAATGCATTCATCAACTGATCGGGAGCGGGGTGGTCGGCGCCCAGCTCTTCAAGCACCGCGCGCGGGTCCTTCCCCGGTTCGAGTTCCGCGCCCACCTGCCTGAAATGTTCCTGGTTCTCGCGCATATTGGCCCAACCTATTTCGAGCAGCTTGTCGAGCGGCAGGTCGACCATCTCGTCGTACTCCAGCTTCTTGCTGAAAGTATCAGCGCCAATGCGGAAGTCGCCGTTGGAGCGCGCCAGCACGTCGCTTTTTAGCCACGCAAGATAGTCGTTGAGCGCGGCAATCACCGCCGCATTCGTTGTCGCGAACTCTGATTTCAGCGCCGGATCCTGCGCGTCGGCAAATGCCTGCGGCACGTCATGCTGAAAGAAGCTAACAATGTCGGGCAACTGCTCAATCGCAATCTCAGTAAAGACGCGCGGGGGATTCTGCAGATTCTCATGCGCCGCGGCGAGCAACCCCGGCATCTGCTTTTCGCGTGCAATAAGCGAACGCAGCCGGTAGTCAATGGGCCCAAAGTTCCGTTCCATCAGCACGAATGCACCGCTGGCGCATGCACTCGAGTAGTTATCGGCGTTTTTTTGCCACGGCTTGATAACTTCGAGAGTGAGAAGTTGCGAGCGAATGGTTGACTCGACGATGTCCAGATCCTGGCCAACTGGGTCGTTGGTTGGATACATGCGAAAGTCAACCTCTATTGCTGTGTTCTTTGCGGCAGATGCGAATTTCATCTGATCCGGATTCAGCCGTTTTTGGAGGACTCCCTCTCGCGCCTTATAGATTGAATCATCGGTCCAACCATCACTTTTCTTAGCGATTCCGAGAACCGTAGGAACTCCGTCCGGCGAGTACCGAACGTTGAATGTGATGGTTCCAACAAAAGAGGGCTTGCGTGAGCTTTGAATCGATTCAAGCTTTGCCAAAGTGATCTGCAGATCGGCCACTTCTTTGTCGACTGCCTTGCGTGAGAAATTCTCAAGCTCTCCGTCATACTGGTGAAACCCCGCCTGGGTTCCAGCCGACGGCGCATAGTGAAAGTACACATGGTCGAAGTATTCGTCAGATACTTTTTGAAACTGAGCTTTCCAGTCTGCATGCGCCGATGCGACCGACATACAAACTCCAATCGCGGCAAGCACAACAACTTGTCTCATTCGTCAGCCTCTCAATTCAATCGCGTGAATCATACGTTCACCGGATCAGGTGCGAGCCGCGCCAGAATATCCTGAATCTCGAGCAAAACCTCATCGGGGCGCGTAGCGGCAAGCGGAAGCTTCAGTACGCCCTGCGGTGTAAACTGCGCGCCGCGCTTGGCGTTGCGAGCCACTAGTTGCATCAGCCGCCCTGGATCGACGGCCGCGTTCTCAACAAATCGAATCTGCAACTCATTTCGCTTGCGGTCGATCTGCGCCACGCCGATTCGTTCGCACTCAAGCCGCAGCGTTGCTGCTTCAAGCAGGTAGACAGTTGCGTCAGGCAGCGCACCATACCGGTCTTCGAGCTCCGCGCGAATCTCCGTGATGGAGGCCGCAGACTGCGTACCCGCAATTTTCTTGTAGAGGCGCAGACGCTGGTTTTCTTCGGGCACATAACTCTCGTCGATGCGCAGCGCAATGCCAAGGTTGAGCTGCGTGGTTGGGCGGTCTTCAGCGCCTTCGCCCTTCAGCTCCTTAACCGCAGCTTCAAGCATTGATGTGTAGAGCTCAAAACCCACCGCCTCAATGTGTCCGCTCTGCTCGCCGCCCAACATGTTGCCTGCGCCGCGCAGCTCCAGATCGAGCGCGGCAATCTTAAAGCCCGCGCCCAGATCGCTGAATTCCTTCAGAGCGGCCAGCCTGCGCCGCGCAATCTCGGTAAGCTCGGTATCCTGCGGAATGAGTAGATACGCATAAGCGCGGCGATTCGACCGGCCTACGCGCCCGCGCAACTGGTAAAGCTCGCTCAAACCGTGCCGGTCGGCGCGATTGATAAGGATGGTGTTGGCCAGTGGAATGTCGAGTCCATTCTCAATAATGGTGGTGGCCACCAGCACGTCGTACTCGTGACGCATAAAGGCCAGCATCACCCGCTCCAGCTCCGTCTCGCCCATCTGCCCGTGACCCACGGCAACGCGCGCGCCCGGCACCAACTCCTGAATGCGCGAGGCTATCTCGTAAATCGATTCCACGCGGTTGTGCACAAAATACACCTGGCCGCCGCGTTCAAGTTCAACTTCAACAGCGGAACGCACAATCTTTTCGTCGTATTTGGCCACCACCGTCTGAATAGCCATGCGATCTTTAGGCGGCGTCTCAATCACGCTCATATCGCGCAGGCCTACCAGTGACATGTGCAGCGTGCGCGGAATCGGTGTAGCGCTCATGGCCAGCACATCAATCTCTTTGCGCATTTGCTTCAGGCGTTCCTTGTGGCGCACGCCAAAGCGCTGCTCTTCGTCCACAACCAGAAGGCCGAGATCCTGAAACTTGATGTCCTTCGACAAAATCCGATGCGTGCCAATGAGAATGTCGACCTTGCCATGCTCCACGCGTTCCACAATGTCTTTTTGCTCTTTCGCAGTACGGAAGCGAGAGATCATCTCAACGTGAATGGGGAATTGTGAAAATCGCTGCTTGAAGGTTTCAAAATGTTGAAAGCTCAGTACCGTTGTGGGTGTAAGCACGGCCACCTGCTTGCCATCCTGCACAGCCTTGAAGGCGGCGCGCATCGCCACTTCGGTCTTTCCGTAGCCCACATCGCCGCACAGCAATCGATCCATGGGCGTGGTCGACTCCATGTCGTATTTAATGGCTCGGATGGCAGAGACCTGGTCGTCGGTCTCGGTGTAATCGAACGCGTCTTCAAACTCGCGTTGGAATTCGTTGTCCTTTGAGAATGCCGTGCCCTCGGCGGTGTGGCGCTGCGCGTATAGCTTCAGCAGCTCGCCGGCCATATCCTGCATAGCCTTGCGTACGCGGGCTTTGGTCTTCGTCCATTGCTGCGAGCCCAGCTTGTGCAGAATCGGCGCCGGTCCAGTGTCGGTAGAGCGGTACTTCTGGATGAGGTCGAGTCGCGTCAGCGGGACATAGAGCTTGGCGCTCTCAGCGAATTCCAGAATCATGAACTCAACCGAAAGACCATCCTGCACAATCTCTTTCAGGCCCTGGTACTGCGCAATGCCATGCTCCACATGCACCACGTAGTCGCCGATGGTGAGGTCGCGAAAATCGGAAACGAAGGCCGCGGTTTTTGATTTCTTGGGCACAGGGCGCGCCGTCACATCCGTCTCGTCATTCAGATCGTTGGCGCCGAAGACGATCAAGTTTGCCTCAGGAAAGCTGACGCCGGCTGCGAGCGGCGACCGCACAATCACCGGAACCCGCATATCGCCGGCTATGTAGCTGGCTTCTTCAAAGATCGTCTCGCCGGGATGCGCCAGGCGGCTGCCCAGGCGATAGGGAATCTGGTAATCGCGCATCACAGTAGTGAGCCGCTCCACGTCGCCCTGGTGCGGCACCGCCAGCACGATGCGCGATTCGGCCTGCATCAGGTTTTTGATCTGCTCGGTAAGCGCGGGAATGGAGCCGTGAAAACGCAGTGTGGGGCGCGTGTGCAGCTCAATTTCACCAAGCGTCGCATCTTCTTCCAGCACGTCAATGGCGCCAAGCTGATCGAGATCAAGGCCCATGTGCGACTGCAGCGATGCGGCCAGGATTTCGGGGCGCAGATAAATGTCTTCAGGCCTGATGAGCGAGCCAACGCCCGACCGTTCATGGCGCTGTTCCACCTTGTTCCACCAGCGATCGATCTGGTTGCGCACCATGGCCGGCTCGTCCACAAAAAGTGCGCAGCGGGAAATCAGCGAGAGCAGCGATTTTTGAGCGCCGGCAACAGCGGAGAAAAACTCCCAACCCGGAAAAACGCTCACCCCGCCGGCAGCGGCGGCTTCGGCTGCCATCTCTTCGTCTTCGCCTTCCACGCGCTGGCGGCTCAGTCGCGCGTTCACCGCCGCCAGCAAATGCTCGGTCACCGGAGTTTCAGTGAGCGGCAGCAATTCAGTTTCATCGAGCCCGCTTTGCGAGCGCTGCGTCTCAGGGTCGAACTTGCGGATAGTGTCAATCTCGTCGCCGAAAAACTCGATGCGGATGGGGCGGTCTGCTTCCGGGGAGTAGATGTCGAGAATGCCGCCTCGCCGCGTAAACTGCCCCGGCATTTCCACCAGGTCCATCTGCGTGTAGCCCACGCTTGCCAGGTGCGCGGTGAGAGTTTCAAGGTCGATCTCGTCGCCGCGCCGCAGCGTCACGGCAAGGCCGGCATAATAGTCGCGGTCGAACAGCCGAAGCGCGGCCGATTCCACCGGAGCTATAAGAATGTCGACGGCATTGGTCGAAAGTTTCCACAACGCCGAGGCGCGCTGCTCCTGCACGTCGGGGTGCGGCGAGAGATTTTCAAACGGCAGCACGTCATGGGCAGGCAGGCGAACCACGCGTGCTGGATCGATTGCGCCGGTAAGTTCGCATCCGGCTTTGAGCAGGGGCTCCAGAGTTTCGGCGGCCTTGTTGTCGGCCACAATCACCACCACCGGCTGTCGCGCCGCCCGCGCCATCAGCGGGATGTAGAGCGCGCGGGCGGTCGCGGTCAATCCGGACACACGCCTGCGCCCCGCACCCAGGCTCAGGTGCCTGCGAACGCGTTCGAATCCCGGGGTCTGCTCCAGTTCCGCGAAAATTTCGCGGACAAACGGGAGAATCATGGACTTTCAGTTTAACAGCGGCGGGAATGCTGTTCCCGCGACTGGAACAGTTAGAACTCAGCCTCACGTCCATGCCGAACAGCGAGAATTACAACCTGTTTTCCATCGAAATGATAGAGAGCGACGTATGCCCCGTGTCCGAATTCAATAATCCACTCACGGAATCCAGGTAATAGGTCCTCTACAGGCCTTCCGGCCTCAGGATGCTCAGCCAGAATTCTGACTCCCTGTCGAATGGTCTGAATTGCACGCACCGCTGCGAGGCGGCTTTTCGAGGCGAGAAAGTCATGAAGGCGGGAAATATCACGTAGTGCCGCTTCGGACCAGATTAGCTGTGGCACTCAGGGGCCTCGGCGTTCTCGCCCGCTTCGAGTTTCGCCAGCCACGCATCCGCTTCTTCCGCGGTCACGTGCAGGCCAGTCACTTGATAGTGCTCCCACGCGGCCAGAGCATCCTGTTTCAATTGCTCGCGTTTCTCTTCGCGGCTTACATACTGCTCGACTGCCTCGCGCATAACCCAGTGGGCTGAGCGGCGGCGAGATTCAGCCAAACGCTGCACTCGTTCCTTTAATTCAGTGTCCAGCTTCAGACTCGTTGTCGAATTCGCAGCCATGTCGGGGTACCTCTAGGTGTTACCTATTCACACCTTATCATACCCCCAACTCACTTGTCCCCCAGCGCCTTGGCAAACGCATAGAAAAAATCCAGCGACTTCCAGAACGATTCTTCGGGCAGCCGTTCGTCTTTGCCGTGGGCACGCACGTCGTCCACCTCGAGCGCGATGGCCGAGTAACCGTAGCTGGGAATCCCGGCCTGCGCAAAGTAGATTGAGTCGCTCGCCCCGTTTTCCATCACCGGCGTCACCGGTACTCCCGGCCAAATCTCGTCGGTGAGTTTAGTGAGCGGATCGAAGACCTCGGCAATAGGTGGCGGCGGCGCAATTGCCTTGCGCTCCGGGGCCACCTCAGAAACAACGCCTCCGTCGGAGACGTATTTCACGCTTAACTTGGGATCATTGAAGAGACCAATGAGCTGTTGGCGAATTTCCTCGGGCGAGTGGCCGGGAAAAATGCGGCAGTTCACGATCGCCTGCGCCGACTGCGGCAGAGCGTTGTTGGCGTGGCCGGCGTTC
>Ga0302278_10002607_pt1 | contig 20665 bp, 19 predicted proteins | sample III_Bog_N3_2_FD_194543 | JGI IMG/M metagenome (GOLD analysis project Ga0302278, IMG submission 194543) | Peat permafrost microbial communities from Stordalen Mire near Abisko, Sweden - III_Bog_N3_2 | ecosystem: Environmental > Terrestrial > Soil > Wetlands > Peat | place: Sweden: Abisko...
GTCCCACATCGCGTGGGAAACGGTCATCTTCACCAGATACAGATATTTTTCACGGAGTTCCTCGTTGCCGGCAAATGCCCTGTCCTGACCGATGGCTGTCTCATTCATACATGGGTGATTCTTGTGGTTGGCTAAAACAGAACATGAATACCTTGCGGGAAACAAAGTGAATCAAATCATTTTTCAGCGGTTTCAATTGTTGAAAAATACTAGGTGGCGGCAAAGAAAGTGTCAACATGGACCGGCTTTGATGCTTTTCATTATCGCGTCCCACATCGCCCTGGCCCGCGCGTTCCAATCCCATTCCAAACCGGCGGCCAGCGCCTCTTTGCTGGTCTCGGCATATAGTTTTTCGTCGGTCAGCAGGCGATGGATGCAATCGGCCATGCCGGGAAAATCTCCCGGCGGCGCCTTGAGCCAGCCGCGCGGATAATAAACCCGCAGCGGCGGCAAATCAAATGAAACGCCCGGCAGCCCGCAGGCCAGCGCCTCCGCCGACGCCATGCCGCCCACCTCGAACACCGCCGGATAGACCACGACGCGCGCGGACTTAATAATTTTGTATTTCTCCACGCCGTCGCGGAAGCCGAAAAATTCCACGTTCTGCGCGATGCCAAGTTTCTCCGCCTTGGCCCTGCATTGCGCGTCGAGGGGGCCGGAGCCGATCATCGCGAGGCGGGCGTCCGGTTTCTTCGCCATTAAAATTTTCCACACATCCATCAGTTCCATTGGCCCCTTCTGCGGATGCAGGCGGCTGATGAACACGGCGTCAAACGTTTTTTCCTTTGGCTCTGGCACGCTTTGCGGGATGGTCAAGTCTACGCCGCCCATCACGGCATAAACGGATTCCGGCGAGCGTCCGTCGGCGATCATCGTGTCGCGGTCCTGCGGCACGGTGGTCAAAATCATCTCCGCCTCGCGCAAACAGCGCTTGTAAATCGCCTGCTGGAAGGGACGATACGCGGTGAACATCAAGCCGGGGCCGGGCTGGCTGGAAAACCATTTCGGCGCGAAGAAATAAAGCCCCACGACGAGCGGCGCGTCAGGAAAGCGCTTTTTCAACCGCATGGCCGGAATGCAGCTTGGATGAAATTCCGACGTGGCCATGATGAGATGCTTCTCATCCGGCGAGAATTTTATTTTCTCCACGCCGCGATTGCCCTTGAGCATCTGCATGAGCCACCAGAACAGGCGACCGTATTTTTTTAGATGGTCGGCGGGCCATGTGACGTGCTCGATGCCTTTCAGTTCAAACCAGTCGCAAAGTTGCTTCGCGCCTTCATTGCCATAAACCGTTACCTTATGGTCCTGGCTCCAGCGGCGGATGCACTCGACCATGATGCGGTCGCCGCCGCTCAAGGAAATCGGCGGCGGCACGATGGTGTTGGCGATCCAGTGGATGTGCATTGACGCCACAATCTAGCGGCAGAAAAGCGCCGGTGTCCACCGGCAAGTGATGGACGAGGCAGTGGCTGACAGCTAGACTTTGCGGACTCGTTTGCAAATGAAAAAAATTCTCGTCACCGGCAGCGACGGTTTGCTGGCGCATCAATTGAAACAAATTGCGCCGGGCGATTTTGAATTTCATTTCCTAGGCCGAGCGGAGTTCGACCTGCTCAATTCCGATCTCATGGCGCAGCGGCTGTCGGAATTGCAGCCGCAAGTCGTCATCAACACCGCCGCCTACAATCTCGTGGACCGCTGTGAAACCGAGCGCGAACTTTCATGGGCGGTCAACGCCACCGCGCCGCAGCAGCTCGCGAAATTGTGCGCCGGTAAAAACATCCGGCTCGTGCATTACGGAACGGATTACATTTTTGACGGCGCAAAAAAATCGCCCTACGCCGAAACCGACACGACGAATCCGCTGAACCATTACGCCGCCGGAAAATTTGCGGGCGAACAGGCGGTGCTTCGGGCATCGCCGGAAAATCTGGTGCTACGGACGAGCTGGGTCTTTGACTGGCATCCGGTGCAGACGAAAACGTTTATCCACACGGTTTTGAAAGCCGTGCGCGAAGGACGCACCTTGAAATCCACAACCGACCAGGTTTCCGTCCCGACATTCGCCTCAGATCTGGCGCAATGGACATTGGCATTGCTCCGGCAAAATGCAGGCGGATTGTTTCACGCGGTCAATGACGAGGGTGTGAGCCGCTTCGACTGGGCGAAGGTCATCTTGGAAGAATCTGTTCGCATAAAATTGATTTCCACCGCTCCGCCGGTCGAGCCGGTGTTGAGTTCGTTCTTCAGTTCCACGATGCGCCGACCGGATTACACCGTGTTGAGCAACACAAAGCTTTCAAAACTGCTTGGCCGCAACCCTGGTTCGTGGCGGGGCGGCCTGAGAAAAATGCTCGCACAAATGAAATGATTTGAGGTAACTTTCCGGCCCATGTCCACGGTCTGGCAACAAATTGAAGCATGCGGGATTTTTGAAATTCCCGGGCTACCGGGCGTGCGCGTGGAGGCGCTGCCGATATTCAAGGACGCGCGCGGCAGCCTGCACGAACTATTTCGCACGGACGAAATCCCGGCCAGTTTCAAGCCGCTGATGGCGTGCTCGTCGTGGTCGCACGCGGGCGTGACGCGCGGGCCGCACCAGCATGTGGGGCAGGATGATTATTTCACGTTCGCCGGGCCGTCGAATTTCACCGTCTATCTCTGGGACGACCGCGCCGGTTCCGCGCATGAAAAGAAAGGCTGGTTCATCCTGACCGGCGAACAGGCGCCGACACGCATCCACGTTCCGCGCGGCGTGGTTCACGCGTATCGCAACACGGGAACTGTTTCCGGCCTGGTCGTGACGGTGACAAGCCTGCTTTTTAAAGGCGAAGGCCGGCGCGAGCCGGTGGATGAAATCCGCCACGAACTGAATCCGGATTCACCCTACCAACCTCGCCAATCATGATCAAAGAACGCACGCATTGCCGCACCTGCGGCTCGCCCAACCTGAAGCTCATCCTCGACCTCGGCAAGACCGCGCTGGTGAACGATTTTCTCAAGCCGGAGGAAGTGGCCGGCTACAAAATCTCGCTGCCGCTGCGGGTGGTGCTTTGCCCGGACTGCTCGCTGGTGCAGCTTGGCGACACGGTGGATCCGAAAATCCTCTACTCGCATTATGCCTATGTCACGTCCACGTCCAAGACGATGGATACGCACCTGAACAAGATGATGACGCACCTGCTTTCGACGGCGCGTCTCGGCTCCGGCTCGAAAGTCCTGGAAATCGCCTCGAACACCGGCGTATTCCTGAAAAAATTCAAGGAGCAGGGCTGTGAAGTTCTCGGCATCGAGCCGGCGGGCAACATCGCCGATGTCGCACTCGCCACCGCGATTCCGACGCGCAAGGAATTTTTCAACGCGACCAATGCAAAACAATTGCGCGCGGAATGGGGCGCGGCGGACTTGATCCTGGGCCGCCACGTGTTCGCGCACATTGACGACCTGAAGGATCTTGTCGCGGGACTGGAGGCGGTTTCGCACGCGGAAACATTGATCGCGTTTGAAGTGCCCTACGTCGTGGATTTCTTTGAACACACGGAATACGACACGGTTTATCACGAGCATTTGTCCTATATTTCCGCCGCGTCCATCGAGGCGCTGGTGAAGGACTCGGCGTTCATGTTGGCACGCGTGGATCATTATCCGATCCACGGCGGCTCGATCTTGTTTCATCTGCGGCACCGTTCCTCCAAAGCGCAGCCCCATGCGAGCGTGGCACAGGCGTTGGAAAAGGAAAAATCCATGCGGCTGGCGGAACCAGCGACCTGGGAGGCCTTTGCACAACGCGTGAATCACATCCGCACGGAACTGCCCGCGCTGCTGCGAAAATTAAAATCACAGGGCAAGCGCATCATCGGCTACGGCGCGTCGGCGAAGGGGAACACATTGCTCAACACCTGCGGCATCACTACAAAGGAGCTGGACTACATTATTGACAATACGCCCTTCAAGCAGAACAAGATCGCGCCCGGCTCATGGATTCCGGTGCGCCCGCCGGAAATGCTGCTGACCGACCAACCGGATTACGCGCTGCTACTGGCGTGGAATTTCGCGCCGGAGATCATCAAGCGGGAGACGGAATTTCAAAAACGCGGCGGACGGTTCATCGTACCGATTCCGGAGCCAAAGGTTGTCGAGTCGGCGGCTTGAATAAAAATCATGCCTGCAGAAATCAGCCTGGTTATTTTGAACTATCAGGGCGAACCATGGCTGGGCCGCTGTCTGGAATCCATCTGCGCGCAGACAGCCGCTACGCGCCTGGAAGTAGTGGTGGTGGACAATTTGTCCACGGACAAATCCCGTGAAATCTGTGAAAGTTTCCGCACGCAGCTGCCGCATTTCCAGTTCATCGCCAACAAGGAAAACCTCTGGTATTGCGAGGGAAACAACGTGGGCGCGCGAGCCGCCAGTTCGCCGCTGCTTTTTTTCCTGAACAACGATGTCTGGCTGGAGCCAGATTGCGTGGAGCGACTGCTGGCCGCAGCCACAGACGATACAACCCCGGAAATTTTTGCGGCCCGCGTTCTCGATTACGCAAGCGACCACTATCAGGGTTTTGGCGCGCTCGGCTTTGACTGGCTGGGTTGCATGGTCGGTGTTCCAGACCATGACCGACCGCGAGAACTTTTCTCGGCCTATGGCTGCGCATTCGTGATCCGCAAAAAATGCTTTGAACGGGTTGGCGGATTCCCCGCCGAAGTGCAGGCTTACACGGATGAAATTGACCTGGCTTGGCGCGTCTGGATTTCCGGGGGAAGAATCGTCAGCGAACCGTCGGCCAAAGTGCATCATCGCGGGGCGGCGGCGGCCAACTCTGCGGGCGGCGAGCGATTGGTGGAATTTCGCACCAACGAATCAAAACGTTTTCTGGCTGTCCGCAACGGCATCGTTTTCTGGCACAAAAACGGGCGGCATATCCTGAGGTTGATGGTGTTGTCCCATCTTTTATTGATTGCCTGCGAAGCCGTGGTTTGGCTGGTGCTGGTGCGACGGTTCAGTTTTGTCCGGCGTTCATATTTTGCCGGGATCGCGGCGGCGTTCCGCATGGGATCGTCCACACGCAAATGGCGGGAGCGCAACAATCGGATTAGGCGGCATGGCGATTTCTGGATGTTGCGTTTCTTGCACTGGCGATTAAGCCGATGGGGCGAGGCCCGGTCGTGGCTGAAACTTGGCTGGCCAAAAGTGGATTGAAAACCTCATGTTCTTTTAAATTAAATGATGCTGGGCGAACCCATCCACCATAAAAATGGCGAGTCGCGTCACTCCGGTCATGTTGACTCTTCAAGACAGCCACTCTATGCTCCGCGAAACTTTTTCCCAGCGAATGCTGTGAACTGAATCATGATTTACGAAATTGAGATCACCTGGCGCACCCTCCGGCGGGAGGGATTCGGCCCGTTTTTCTGGCGGGCAGGCATTTATCTCCGGCAGCTTGCGAAGGGATTTTATTTTCTCTTCATCCCTCTGCCGCGCAGTCGGGATACCGGGGAGCTTGTGAATTTCAGCTTTCACGCGGCGGGCGGCCTGTTGCAGATGGCGCAAGCGCGCTCTGAAATCATGGGGCTCACCGGGCTTGTCCGCGAGCGCCAGCCCAAGACAATCGTTGAAATCGGCACCGCGCACGGTGGCACCTTGTTTTTGTGGTGCCGGCTCGCGCATCCCAACGCCACTATCATCAGCCTGGATCTGCCCGGCGGAATCCACGGCGGCGGCTACCCGTATTGGAAGACGATGATTTACCGGCGGTTTCCACTCGCCACGCAAAAATTGCAACTGTTGCGCGGCGACTCGCACAAGCCTGAAATGCTTGCGCAGCTCAAAAGCCTTTTGCCCGGGGACGGCAAGGTGGATTATCTTTTCATAGACGGCGACCATACTTATGAGGGCGTGAAGTCCGATTTTGACATGTATTCGGGACTGGTGCGCGAGGGCGGGCTGATCGCCTTTCACGACATCTGCAAACATCCGGAACAATTGAACTGTCATGTGGACCGCTACTGGCAGGAAGTGAAAAGTAAGTATCGCGCCAGTGAATTTGTCGAAGACCCGAACCAGGGCGGTTTTGGCATCGGCATCGTTGAAGTCGAAAAAAGCGGAGATTAAAATTTGATGAAAACCCAAAAAGGAGTTTCTGCGATCAACCCCGGCTGGCTGGCCGCCGGACTCCTTCTCGTCGTGCTCGTGCTGTTTTTCTGGCGCAGCTTCATGCCCGGCTACGTCCATTTTTCCAACGACGGCCCGCTGGCCCAGCAAAACTCCGCGTGGCTGCAGCTTCCCGGCGCCTTCACCGGCTCATGGGCCGACCTGAACGTCATCGGCTTCAACGGCGGAACCTACACCTTCAGCATCAGCGCGCTGATCAAATGGCTGCTGGGACCGGTCGGCTATTCCAAATTTTTCACCCCGGCCGCGCTGTTCATACTCGGCCTCGGGGCGTGGACCTTTTTCCGGCAGCTCAAACTCTCGCCGCTGGCCGCAATGCTCGGCGCGCTGGCCGCAATGCTCAACACCTCGTTTTTCTCGAACGCCTGCTGGGGCACGGCCGCCCAGCAAATTGCCGTAGGCATGGGGTTTTTTGCGCTGGCGCTCGTTGTCGCCAGCACCAGCGCGAAACCCTGGTTCATCCGATGGATACATCTGGCTCTGGCCGGCCTTTGCGTGGGCGTCAACGTGATGGAGGCTGCGGACATCGGGGCGCTATTAAGCATACTGGTCGCGGCGTTTGTTTTTTACATGTCGGTGACTGATGAGAACGGTACGACCAGCGGGAATTTTTTCAGCGGCGTCAGCCGCGTGGCCGTCGTGGCCGTTTTCGCCGGATTCATCGCACTGCAAGTGGTTCTTTCGCTGATTGGCACAAACATCCAGGGCGTGGCTGGAACGGCGCAGGACACGGAGACAAAAGCGAGGCAATGGGACTGGGCCACACAATGGAGCCTCCCAAAAAAAGAGACATTCAGCATTTTTATTCCCGGCCTGTTTGGATACAAAATGGACACGCCTAATTACATGCCTCCCTCCTTGCAGGACGCCTATCGCGGCGGAGCATATTGGGGCGGCCTGGGGCGCGACCCCGTGAACGACCGTTTCTTTGACAGCGGCGGTCAAGGTTCCCTGCCTGATCCACAATGGATCCGTCAGACCGGAAGCAATTATTACTGCGGAATCCTGGTGATTCTCCTCGCGGCGTGGACCGTCGCACAATCGTTCCGCCGAAAAAATTCCCCGTTCACTTCTTCGCAAAAAAAATCCATCTGGTTCTGGACAGCGGTCCTGTTTGCGTGCCTGCTGTTCGCATGGGGAAGATATGCGCCCTTTTATGCACTGCTCTACAAACTGCCGTATTTCTCCACCATCCGAAACCCGGACAAGTTCCTCATCTTTTTATCCTGGGCAGTTGTGATTTTGTTCGCCTACGGTATCCACGCGTTGAGCCAACGCCATCTGAACGGCACGGTTGCAAAATCCACCGGCCCGGCCACGCAGCCCAAAAACTGGTGGGCGAAAGCGGGCGGTTTCGACCGCATGTGGATTTTCTCCTGCGCCGCAGTCGTCGGCATCGGCCTGATTGGCTGGTTCGTCTATGCTTCAGAAAAACCAAACCTCATCCGTTACCTTCAAATGGTTCAAGCTCCCGGCGATGCAAACGACGTAGCCGCGTTCAGCATCAGGCAGTGCGGCTGGTTCGTTTTGCTTTTCACGCTGGCGGCGGGCCTTGTCGCGCTGGTCAGCGTCGGAGTGTTTTCCGGAAAACGCGCGAAGATGGGTGGATTTTTGCTCGGCCTCTTCCTCGTCTTTGATCTGGGCCGCGCCGACCTGCCGTTTGTCATCCACTGGGATTATTTCCAAAAATACGAAATCGGCTCGCTTAATCCCGTCGAGACTTTTCTGATGGACAAACCCTATGAGCACCGCGTCGCACGCCTGCCGTTCGAATGGCCGAAGCAGTTTGATTTGTTTAGCCAGATTTACGGCATCGAATGGACCCAGCAGCATTATCCATATTACAACATCCAGTCGCTGGACCTCATCCAAGGGTCGCGTTTGCCGGCGGACCTGACGGCATTTGAAGGCGCTTTGGCCGTTCGCGCCGACTCGGACGCATGGCTTTTCCCACGCCTCTGGCAACTGACCAACACGCGCTACCTCTTCGGCCCGGCGGGTTATCTCGACTTGCTAAACGCCCAGATTGACCCGGTACAGCATCGTTTCCACATCCTCAAGCGCTTCGACATTGTGCCCAAGCCAGGAATCACACAGCCGACGCGCCTCGAAGAACTGACCGCCGAACTGAATGACAACGGCCCCTATGCGCTCTTTGAATTCACCGGCGCGCTGCCCCGCGCCAAACTTTATTCCAACTGGCAGGCCAGCACCAATGACACGGCCAATTTGAAAATGCTCGCCGAAGCGAATTTTGATCCGGCCAAAACCGTTTTGATTTCCACGCCGCAAAAATACTTGACCGACATTGCAACGAATGAAAACTCCGGCACCGTAGAATTCAAAAGCTACGCGCCGAAGGACATTGTATTCAACGCGAATGCCACCTCCCCTTCCGTCCTGTTGCTCAACGACCGATACGATCCCAACTGGCGCGTGACTGTGGATGGAAAACCAACTGACCTGTTGCGCTGCAATTTCATCATGCGCGGCGTTTATCTGACGCCTGGCGCACACATCGTGGAATTTCAATTCAGCCTGCCGAACAAGCCGCTTTACGTCACCTTGTCGGCCATCGGCGTCGGAATTCTTTTGTGCGGCATACTTTTTGTTGCAAGTCGCCGCCCGAACACGACGTCAGTTCAACGCGTCTGACAAAAACTACAAATTTGTCGGATGATCAAGAAATTCCCAAGTCACCTTGAATTTCCTTGAAATCTCCGACGCGAGCGCCTTCACACCAAACGTCTCCGTCGCGTAATGGCCCACGTAGAAAACATTCAGCCCAAGTTCTTCCGCCAACGCATAAGTCCAGTGCGGGCCTTCGCCGGTAATGAAGGTGTCCACGCCCTCAACCGAGGCGAGTTTCAAATCACCTCCTGCACCACCGGTCACGACACCGATACGCTCGCAGATGTCTTTGCCGCCTGGAATGATTTTTGGTTTTGCGCCGGTCGCGCGCTCCAGCTCGACCGCCAGTTCCGCACGGGAAATTTTGGCGTGCGATTGAAAGCCGATGGTTTGTCCATGGGTTTCAAAAAACGGCTTCAGCTTTTTCAATCCGAGCGCGGCGCAAAGTTGCGCGTTGTTTCCGAGTTTGGGATGCGCGTCGAGAGGCAGGTGTGAGCTGTAAACCGCCAAATTATTTTCTATCAGCAATTTTAACAGTTCGTAATTTTTCCCCGTCCACGGCTGTCGCGGACTCCAGAATAATCCGTGATGCACAATCAACAAATCCGCCTTCGCAGCAACCGCCAGTTTTGCCGTGGCAAGACTTGCGTCCACGGCGGCGGCGATTTTTTCGACCGCGCCGGAATTCTCCACCTGCAATCCGTTCGCTGAGCCATCGTAATCGTCGAATCCACGCGTGTGAAGAATTTTGTCGCAATGGACGACGATATTTTGGAGCGAAGCGTTCGGCATGGCGCGATGAAAACAAATTTTTTATAAACTGCAAAGCCTGAAGCGCGTGAAAAATTTTCATCCCGCTTGTTGCTTTCTGCGTGTGGAGTTTTATAGTTCGCTCGTTTGAACCATTGAGATGAGCAATCCGAACAATGACGCGCCTGCATGGAGCATCGAATCCGCCCGCGCGCTTTACAACATAACCCGCTGGGGTGCGAAGTATTTTGACATCAACGACACCGGCCATGTCGTCGCCAAACCGTTGCAGGACGCCGGCGCGACCGTGGACCTCACCGACGTGATTGAGGAGGCGAAAGGCCGCGGGTTGAAATTTCCTTTGCTGATCCGTTTTCAAGACATTTTGCGGCATCGCGTCGAGGCCATCAACAAGGCATTTCAAAATTCCATCGCGGAGTTTAATTATCAGGGAAAATATCGCGGCGTGTTTCCGATCAAGGTGAACCAGTTGCGCGAAGTCGTGGAGGAAATTTTGGACGCGGGCAAGCCGTTTGAGTTCGGCCTCGAAGTCGGCAGCAAGCCGGAATTGTTCGCCGGCCTCGCGCTGCAAAACCAGCAGGGCTGCCTCATCGTTTGCAACGGCTACAAGGATTCCGAGTTCATCAAGATGGCGCTGCTCGGCATCAAGCTCGGCAAAAAAGTCATCATGATCGTCGAGAAACTCGAGGAATTGAAACAGATCATTTCCGTTTCGCGGCAGCTTGGCGTCGAGCCGCTCATCGGCATCCGCGCGCGGTTGTTGAGCAAGGGCGCGGGCAAATGGGCCGAGAGCGGCGGTGAAAACGCGAAGTTCGGCTTGAGCACCGTCGAGCTTTTGACGGCGACGGAATTGTTGAAGGCGGAAAATCTTGGCCATTGCCTGAAACTGCTGCACTTTCACATCGGCTCACAGGTGCCGGACATTTTGACCGTAAAAAAAGCGGTTCAGGAAGCTGCGCGTTTTTACGCGAAGCTGAACAAGATGGGTTTCCCGATTGAGTTTGTGGACGTCGGCGGCGGACTCGGCGTGGATTACGACGGCTCGCGCAGCGCGTTTGATTCTTCGACAAACTACACTTTGCAGGAATACACGAACGACATCGTTTATTACATCGCCGACGTTTGCAACGCCGAGAAAGTGCCGCACCCGACCATCATCAGCGAAAGCGGACGCGCCATCGTCGCGCATCACAGCGTGCTGATCGTGGAAGTTTTTGGCGCGATTGAAAAAATCCGTCCGGGCGACGCCTTCAAATATGGCGACAGCGAACACGCGCTCGTGAAGGAACTGCTCGACATCAAAAAAAATCTCTCGAAGGCGAACAAGCTTGAGGCGTTTCACGACGCGCAGGAACGCAAGGAAGACGCGCAGCAGATGTTTGCGCTCGGCATGCTCGATTTGCCGGACAAGGCGCGCATCGAAAATCTTTATTGGGAGATCAGCCAGGAAGTCGTCACAAGCTTTCGCGGCCAAGCGTATGTGCCGGAGGAAATCCGCAAGCTCGAAGACACTCTCGCCGACCAATACCTTTGCAATTTTTCCGTATTCCAGTCGCTCCTCGATCACTGGGCGCTGGGACAATTATTTCCCATCATGCCGGTCTCGCGCTTGAACGAACGCCCGACGCGCGAGGCGACGTTGGTGGACATCACCTGCGATTCGGACGGACAGGTCAACAAATTCATTGACCTGCGAGACGTGCGCGACACTTTGCCGCTGCACGAACTGGTTGCTAATGGCAACGGCAAACCCGAACCGTATTTCATCGGATTTTTTCTGATGGGTGCTTATCAGGACATCATGGGCGACCTGCACAATCTTTTTGGCCGCGTTAACGAAGTCCACGTCTTCCTCGAACCCGACGAGCCGACCGGCTATTACATCGAGGAAGTCATCGAGGGCGACACCGTCATCCACTCGCTCACCGCCGTGCAATACGACGAGAACGAACTCAAACGCCAGATGAAGGCGCAGATGGATGAAGCCATCAAATCCGACCGGATGAAACCGTCCGAAGCCATGCGCCTGCTGGATGATTACGAACGCGGTCTCAAGGCTTACACTTATCTTTCATTTTGACCGAATCGCAAAATCCATACGCCCGAAGTGACGCCGAACTGCTCCGCTCGCTCGGCAGGCTCGCCCGCGGATTGTCCGCGCTTTTCTGGGGACTGCCTGCGGCGTTGATTGTCTGCGCGGAAACAGCGCGCATTGAATTGCTCAAGCCAATTGGAATTGTCCCCGCGATCGCGGCAAACGCGCTGCTGCTGTTCGGCCTCTGGCAGATGGGCAGCTTCCAAAAACAGGAACGCCCTTGGCGCAACGCGCTCGACCGCGCGAAACTGCTCGGCCTCGTCAACCTCGGCCTCTGCCCGTTTTTATTTTTTGAAAATAAAATGCCGGACCAGCTTTTTTTCCGCGCGGCGGTTTTCGTGCTTGTTTTGTCAGGGCTGCTTTTTTTGTTCAACCTTAACTTCGTCATCAAACAGCTTGGCGCAATGCTGCCTGACGAAACTTTGCGCCAGGAAACGCGCCAGTTCACCGTACTTAACCGCTGGCTGCTCGTCGGCTGGGTGACATTCCTTGCAGCTTCAATTGCCATTCCTCAGACTCTTGATTTGGGCGGACAATTTCATCTGCCTGAAAATTTCGACCCGAAAATTTTATTTTTGCTGCAACACGTGGAAACCGCCGTCCTGCTTTTCCTCGGACTCGCGCCTCTGGCCATCACCATGGCGCTGATCTGGAAAACCAAGGAAACCATTCTCGACAGCGTTTTTGGCTCGCTGCGGTGATCTGACATTGCCGAAACTCAACTTGATTGCCAATTGGTCTCGGTTACCATCGTCCCCTTTTCAAATGAAACAAAACGTCCTGTCCAAAATGGGCCGGCGCACCGGCGTGCCGCCGATTTCGTGGCTCATGCAGACCGCGCTCACGCGGCCCAAGCTCATTTCGCTCGCCGCCGGGTTCACGGATAATTCAACGCTGCCCGTGAAGATTTCGCGCAAGGTTCTCAACGATATCTTGCGCTCGCCCAAGACCGGACAACCCGCGTTGCAATACGGCATCACCGCCGGAGAAATGAATCTGCGTACGCTCACCGCCAAGCACCTGCAAAAGCTCGACGGCGGACACGACAGCGCGCATTCGCCGGAGCACGTCATCATCACCGGCGGCTCGCAACAGTTGCTTTACATGACGCTGGAAGCGTTGTGCGACGAAGGCGACATCATTCTCGTCGAAGACCCGACCTATTTTGTCTTCTTGAGCATCCTGCAAAGCCGCGGCATCAAAGCGCGCGGCGTAAAGCTCGAACGCGACGGCATTGACCTCGCGCATTTGGAAAAAGTTCTGGAGCAGTTGAAGAAATCCGGCGAACTGCGCCGCGTGAAGGCGCTTTATCTTGTCACCTATTTTCAAAACCCGACCGGCGCGACCACTTCGCTCGCGAAAAAGGCCGCCACGCTGAAGTTGTTGAAGAAATACGAGCGCGCCGCCGGCCATCCGCTGTATCTGCTCGAAGACGCCGCGTATCGCGAACTGCGCTTTGACCACGGCGCGGACGTGCCGACCGCCCTCACGCTGCCCGGTGCGGCGGAGCGCGTGATCTACACCGGCACTTACAGCAAGCCCTACGCGCCCGGCGCGCGAGTCGGCTTCGGCATTTTGCCGGAACCGATTTTCACGACCGTCCAGCGCATCAAGGGCAACCACGATTTCGGCTCGGCGAATTTGTTGCAACAGCTTCTCGCGGGCGCGCTGGCGTCCGGGCTTTACGACAAGCACGTCGCCAAGGTGCGGAAGAATTATTCGCGCAAGGCCGCCGTCATGAAACAGGCGCTGGCGGAACATTTTCCAAAAAGCGTGGAGATTTGGGAATCCGGCGGCGGACTTTATTTCTGGGCGCGATTGCCGAAGGGAATTTCCGCCGGCGTGAAATCAAAAGTGTTTCAATCGGCGCTGAAGAACGACGTGCTTTACGTTCCCGGCGAGCTGTGTTACGCCGACGATCCGTCGCGCAAGAAGCCCGACAACGAGATGCGCATCAGCTTCGGCAGCGCCAGCGTGGATAATATCCGCGAAGGCATCAAGCGATTGGGCGCGGTATTGCGCAAGGCGCTGGCGAGATAATCCGACAGGCCAATTACGGTCAATAAACTGCCAGCCATCTGGCGGGCAGACGCCATTTTCCTGCCGGAAATCGCCGTCCGCGTGCAGGAATCCGGCGTTCTCCCGCAAGAAATCGCTGTTCGCGTGCAGGAATTCGGCGTTCTCTTGCAGGAAATCGCCGTTTGCGTGCAAGAATTCGCTGTTCTCTTGCAGGAAATCGCCGCTCGCGTGGGGGAATTTGCCGTTCTCCTGCAAGAAATCGGCGTTCGCGTGCAGGAAATTCCCGTTTTCTTGCCAGAAATCGTGGATTTCCGATCGGTTCCGGTGGGTGGACTTAAAGAAAACCGGTTGATTTTCAATGGTTTACGCAAAATCCACCCAAAATGGATGCTTTGGCAGCCCGCAAATCTTGAGAAATGAGGCTATCCGGCAGTGCGACCGGGGGAAATGCCCCAAACATCTGGCGGCATTGCAGCGGGCGGGTCTGGCCGTGCAGGAACGCGGGCGGCTTTACTCGATTCCGAAGCAATATCTCCCCGTGCCCGGTCAGGCCGTGGTGGATTTCGGTCATTGCCTGCTCCGGCTGGATGCGGCGGAGTAGAATGCGGGTGGGCGTTTTCTAGCGTCCTTTCAGGACGCAATATTTTGTTGGCTGATGACCAGCCACAATATGGCTGGCTAATGTCCGATGTTTCTGCGGGCCTTTACCGGCGCATTTGGAAGATAAACACGCGAGTCACTTTGCGTCAGTGTTTTGCTTTTCTTCCCATTCTTTTCGTTCGGCAATTGTGTCGACAAGCAAAACCACGAGCGCAGCAACAATCATTAACCAACCAATTTCCGAAACCCAAATTGGTGTTTTAGGGAAGAGGAGTCGGCAGAGGAATGCCAGAAAAATACCAATTTTGCAAAGGCGGTTAATTGTCTTTGAATATTTTGGCGTGCCGTTGTGAAATTCTGTGCCATTACTAAATTTCATAATGAATTTGATTGTTCAAAGCATGCGCCTAAATAAATTTTCTGTCCATCGCTAATTCAACCCGGTAGCCAGGCCAAGCGGCATCCGCGCCGGAATTGACAAAGTTTTCGGGCATCAGCAACATTCCGTCGGCACCAGAAGTTGCATTGGCTTTCAGAGGCCGGGCCGCAAACCATCACATCATCATGAAATCAAAACTCGCTGTTCTGCTGTCCGCCGTTCTGCTGGCTGCCACGGGCGTGGCCCGCGCGCAGGATGACACCAACAAAATCCCGCCGCAAATCATCGCGCTGCTGAAGGGGTTGAAATATCAGCAGGGCGACATTGACCTGCGCGGCGGCCTTGCGAAATTGTCCGTGCCGACCAATTTTAATTATCTCGGGCCTGACGATGCGGAGACGGTGCTAGTCAAGTTGTGGGGCAACCCGCCTTCCAACGTGAAGCCGCTCGGCCTGCTGATTCCTGCGGACATGACGCCCATCAGTTCCAACTGCTGGGTGGTGACGATTCATTACAGCGAGGACGGTTACGTGAAGGACGGCGACGCGGGCAAAATCAATTACGACGACCTGCTCAAGCAGATGCAAAAGGGCATCGCGGAAAACAACAAGGCGCGGGAGGAGCATGGTTATCCGGACATCACGTTGGTCGGCTGGGCCGCGCCACCGCATTATGACGCTGACGCGCACAAGCTTTATTGGGCCAAGGACCTCAAGTTCGGGGATGAGCCGGCGGACACGCTCAACTACAGCATCCGCATGCTGGGCCGCAAAGGCGTGCTGGAACTGAACGCCGTGGCCACCATCGGCCAGTTGCCGGAGATTGACCGGCAGGTGCCGCAAATCCTCGGCATGGTGGATTTCAAGGAAGGCAGCCGCTACGCGGACTTCGATCCAAAGGTGGACAAGGTGGCGACCTATGGCCTGGCCACGCTCGTGGCAGGCGGCGCGCTGGCCGCTGCGGCTAAACTGGGATTGCTCAAGGGGCTGTGGGTCGGAATCATCGCACTGAAGAAGTTCATCGTCATCGGTATCGTGGCGGTGATCGCATATTTCAAGAAACTGTTCAAGCGCGACGGCGGTTCGCCCCGGTCTTGAACATCAACCCGGCGGCCATGCCATGTGGCGTCCGCCAAGAATGTGGATGTGCAGGTGCTCCACGGTCTCGCCGCCGTCCGCACCGTTGTTGATGACGAGCCGGTATCCGCTTGGCGTCAAACCCAGCTTGTCCGCGACTTCGGCGGCCTTGAGCAGCAGATGACCGAGCAGTTGCTGGTCGGCGGTTTTCGCCTCGCTGATTCGCGGAATCGCTTTCTTCGGGACGATCAAAACATGCGTGGGCGCCTGTGGATTGATGTCGCGGAAGGCGAGCACGGAATCGTCTTCATAAACAATCGCCGCCGGAATCTCGCGGGCGATGATTTTTTCAAACAGGGTTTTGCTCATAAATTTTTATCAACCACGAATGGACACGGATAAACACGGATGAAAAAATTTGCAGCCTGACGACGCTTCGCGGATTTTTTGAAATTGAATCCGTGTCCATCTGTGCCCATCCGTGATTAAATCTATTCCACGACGAGCGCACACTCGCTTTTCTCCGGCTCCGCAGTCAGGCAGCCGCGCAGATATTCCACGACCTGTTCCTGCATTTTTTCGCAGCGGGCGCTCCAGCGTCGCGCTCCGGCGAGCTGCTTGACGCAGCCGCGCAATCCGCGAAAGCGCAGGACGCGCGGCGACTGGCGGAGCTGCTGGCGCAGTTCGTCGCGTAATTTCGGGAAGAAAAACAATTCCAAACTGTCGGCGGATTGCCGCGCGAGCAGTCCGAGGTCGGTCTCGATGATTTCCTGCGAGCGCTCTTCGAGTTCGCCGGCCCGGATGGTGAGGCCGAGGCCGCGTAAAACCTTTTCCAGCGCACCGGCAAATTCGCCGACGGTGACGGTTTCGCGTTCGAGTTCGACTTTGAAATAATGAAAGACGGATGCGGCGGCGTGGCGCAGGATTTCCGGGTCGAGCGTTCCTTCGCAGGAGCCGACAATCTCAACGGAAATCATTTCGGCGGAGCAGGGGACGCTTTCGCCGTTGGTGAACTTGAACAGCAGGCAGTCGTTGGACAATGCAATCATTTGGCGGCCTCCATTTTTTTTACTTCCTGAATAAAATCCGTCGCCTCCTGAAACCGGCGATAAACGCTGGCGAAGCGGACATAGGCGACATCGTCCAACCCGCGCAATCCTTCCATGACAAGCTTGCCGACGAATTCGCCCGGCACTTCGCCCTCGAATTTCTCCGTGACGACGGCGACGATGTGATCCACGAGATCGTCAATCGCCTTGGGGCTGATGGGACGCTTTTGGCAGGCTTTCTTGATGCCGGACAAAAGTTTGTCGCGCGAAAACTCCTCGCGCCGGCCGTCGCGCTTCAAAACCATCAAACCTTCGTGCTCAACTTCCTCATAGGTGGTGAAGCGGTGGGCGCATTTGGCGCATTCGCGGCGGCGGCGGATGGTCGCGCCTTCGCGCGAGGCGCGCGAATCAATGACCTTGTCATCCTGATCACCGCATTTTGGGCAACGCATAAAACCACAGCTAATTGTGGCTGCTATTTTGTAACACACTGGATTTTGTGGGTCAAGAAGTGGTTGTGCACAGGAAAGTCGCCCAAAAGTGCTTCTTTTCAGGAAAACGACTCTTGCCATCGCCCGATTTTCGGTTATTTTCTCCGGCTCACGCTTGGAAAAACTCCAACGCAAAGCATTTTTATTTTATGGCAACAGCAAGCGATATTCGCCGAGGCATGGCGATCAATTACAACGGCGACATTTCAGTGGTGCTCGATTTCCAGCACCGCACGCCCGGCAATCTGCGTGCGTTTGTGCAGGCGACGCTCCGCAGCATCAAGACCGGCAAGGCCTCTGATGTGCGCTTCAGCTCGACCGAAAAAATCGATCCGGTGCCGATGATGACGACGAAGATGGAGTTCAGCTACAAGGACGGCGCGGATTTTGTCTTCACAAACCCGGAAAATTACGAGACGGTCACCATCGCGGCGGAACTGGTCGGCGACGCGAAAAATTTCCTCGTGGAGAACGCGCCGGTGACGGTGGTGTTCGTGGAAGAGAAGGCGGTTTCCGTGGAAGTGCCGGCCAGCGTCATCCTCACGGTGACGGACGCGCCGGAAGGCATCCGCGGCGATTCGGCCAACAACGTGCAAAAGCCGGTCACGGTGGAGACGGGAATCACGGTGCAGGCGCCGCTGTTCATCAAGACGGGGGAGAAGATCAAAATTGACACGCGTACCGGCAAATACATGGAACGCGCCTGACAATTAAAAATTTCAAATCTCAAGCCTGAGATTTCAAAAGCCCGCCGTGCGCGGGCTTTTCATTTTTCCGGCGGAATTGCTTTGCAACGCAAACGCATTCGGCTATTTCTCACTGGACACAAGTATGTCGTCGCAAACAAAAGGGGAACAAGTGTTTCGCGGCATCGGCGTTTCCGCCGGGGTTTGCCGCGGGAAGATTCTCGTCCTGCACCGGGCGCGGCACATCATCTCCAAACGCGAAATTTCTGAAAGCGAAATAGCCTCGGAATCCAAACGTTTCGAACAGTCGCTCGCCCAGACGCGAAAGCAAATTTCCGAAATCCAGCACCGGGTCGTCCAAAACATGGGCGCAAAGGAAGGCGACATTTTTGAGGCGCACCTGCTGATGCTTGAAGACCGGGTGCTGGTCGAGGAGGTCATGAAGTTGATCCGCGACAAAAAATTCAACGCCGAAAACGCATTTCACACCGTCGCCGAGCGCTACGTCGCCGCGCTGGCCGAGGTGGACGACGATTACCTTCGCGAGCGCGCCGCCGACATGCACGACCTGAACGTGCGCGTGCTCGACAACCTGCTCGAAGTGAAGGACGCCTTCGACCTGCGCCATCTCACCGAGCCGTGCATTCTGGTCGGACACGATTTGAGCCCTTCCACGACGGCGCAACTGGACAAAAAACTCGTGCTCGGTTTCGCGACCGACATCGGCGGCAAAACTTCGCACACGGCGATCATGGCGCGGTCTCTGGGAATTCCCGCCGTCGTAGGATTGCAGACCATCGCGGACGAACTGGAGACCGGCGATTACGCGTTGCTTGACGGCTACAACGGCACGGTCGTCGTCAATCCCACCGACCAGACGCTCTTCGAATACGGCCAGCTCGCGAAGATCAAGGCGTCACTTGAAGAAAAACTGCGTGCGATCAAAACCCAGCCCGCCGTCACCCTTGATGGAAAAATCATCCATCTCTCCGCGAACATCGAGGATCAAAACGACGTGGACGCCGTTCTTGCGCACGGCGCGGAAGGAGTCGGGCTTTTCCGCACGGAATTTTTATTCATCAACCGAGACAGTCTCCCGGACGAGGAAGATCAATACAAAGTTTACCGTCAAGTTGCCGCCGCGCTAAAGCCACAGCCGGTCATAATCCGCACGCTGGACCTTGGCGGCGACAAATTTGCGTCGCATCTGCAGCTCACCAAGGAAGTGAATCCGTTTCTGGGCTGGCGCGCCATCCGGTTCTGCCTCGCTCAGCCGGAACTTTTTTGCGCGCAAATCCGCGCCATCCTCCGTGCCAGCACCGAAGGCAACGTTAAGATGATGTATCCGATGATTTCCGGTCTGGAAGAATTGAATCAGGCCAACGCGCTCGTTGAGAAATGCAAAGCCGAGCTGCGCGCGGCAAAAATTCCGTTCGACGAGGAAATCAAAATCGGGGCGATGATTGAAATTCCGTCCGCAGCGCTCATCGCCGATTCGCTGGCGCAGCGCGTAAAATTTTTCAGCATCGGCAGCAACGATTTGATTCAATACACACTCGCCGCCGACCGCACGAACGAAAAGGTTTCGCATCTTTACGAACCGACGCATCCGGCAATTTTGCGGCTGATCAAAATGACGGTTGATGCGGCGCACAAGCACGGCATTTGGACCGGTGTTTGCGGCGAGATCGCGGGCGACCCGTTTCTCACTCCGCTGCTCATCGGTCTGGGTGTGGATGAATTGAGCGCCGCGCCGACCGTCGTAGCGCAGGTGAAATACATGATTCGCAGGCTGAAATTGACCGAGGCGCAGGCGCTTGCCGAATTCGCGCTGCAATGTGAATCGCCCACCGAGATTTTTGCCCGCTGCCAGCAACTGGCGCGCGACACCGCCCCAAGTCTTTTTGAGAACAAAACGTGATCGTCGTTAATTGTTGAATCGTTTAATCGTTTAATTGTATTTTTCACGCCGTGCCTGACGATGTAACAATTTAACAATTCACGATTTAACGATTCCATGAAAGTCATCATCCTCGCCGCCGGATACGCCACGCGTCTTTATCCGCTCACCCTCACGCAACCCAAGCCGCTCCTGCCCGTCGCCGGCAAGCCCATGGTCGAGCACGTCCTCGACAACCTCGCACCCATCACTGAGATCGACCGCGTTTATGTCGTGACCAACGCCAAGTTCGCCGGGCATTTCCAGAAATGGTCCGAACACTACCGCGCCACCAAGTCCAAATTCGATTTCACCGTCGTCAACGACGGCTCGACCGACGACACCAACAAGCTCGGTGCCATCGGCGACATCAACTACGTCCTCAAAACCCAAAACGTGGACGATGATTTGATTGTGGTCGCCGGCGATAATCTGTTCAGCGACAAGCTGGGCGAGTTCGGAAAATTCTGCCGCGAGAAAAACGCGCCCGCGCTCGCCGTCTATGACGTGGGCAACCTCGAGGAAATCAAAAAGTATAATTCCATTTCCACCGACGCGCAGGGCAAAATCACCTTCTTCGAGGAAAAACCGAAAAATCCCGTCAGCACGCTCACCGGCATCGCGCTTTATTTTTATCCGAAATCCGCGATTGCGCTCATCAAGCAATACATTGCCGAGGGTAACAATCCCGATCAGCCCGGCCGCCTCGTGCAATGGCTTTACCCGCGCACGCCCGTCTATACCTGGCGCGTGCCCGG
>Ga0302278_10002615_pt1 | contig 20625 bp, 8 predicted proteins | sample III_Bog_N3_2_FD_194543 | JGI IMG/M metagenome (GOLD analysis project Ga0302278, IMG submission 194543) | Peat permafrost microbial communities from Stordalen Mire near Abisko, Sweden - III_Bog_N3_2 | ecosystem: Environmental > Terrestrial > Soil > Wetlands > Peat | place: Sweden: Abisko...
GTGCCTACGGTCTCACCCACGTAGTCGACGGTGTCGGTGGGCGTAAAGGTTACGCCGAGCGCGTGGACTCCGGCTGTGAGCAAAGTACCTGCGGGCGGATTGTAGACAAACGTGCCGGGCACTGAAGCGGTTGCGTCGAGTTGGGTGGCCGAGAGCGGGGTGCCGTAAGTGATAGCGGCGGCCGCCCAGTTAACGGTTGCTGAGGCTTGCCCGACCACGATGGAGGCAGTTTTGGTGACGGCGGCGTAGTCAGTCCCATCAGTGGGTGTGAGGGTTACCGACAGGGTGTGAGGTCCGGCAGTCAGAACTGTTCCTGCCGCAGGGGTATAGGTGAGGACGCCGGGGACAGAGGCGGTGGCGTTGAGTTGTGCCGCGCTGAGAGCCGTTCCGTAGATGAAGCCTGCCGGATTTGCCCAGGTAACGGTGGGTGTGGCCTGTGTGACGGTGATCGAAACGTTCCCCGTAGAGACTGCGTAGTCCACGCTGTCAGTTGGCGTGAAGGTGACGGAGAGCGGGTGGGTTCCGGCGCTCAGCACGGTTCCGAGTGCGGGATCGTAGGCGAAGGTGCCAGCAGTCGACGCTGTTGCATTCAATTGAGCACCGCTCAGTGCGGTGCCGTATGTAATGGGTGCGGGGTTGCCCCATGTAACGGTGGTAGCAACCTGGTTGACGGTAATGCTTACGAATTGCGTTACGGATTGGTAGTCAACGGTGTCGACCGGAGTGAAGGTGACGGCAAGCTGATGCGTGCCCGCGGTCAGAATTGTTCCAATGCCGGGGGTGTAAGTCAAAGCGCCAGCAAGATCCGGCTGCGTGGCATCGAGCTGGGTTGCGCTCAGCGGTGTTCCGTAGCTGATTGGCAGGGGATTGGCCCAGGTGACCACGGGGACAGCCTGGTTTACCACCTGGCTCAGCGAGCCTGGCGCCGAACTGACGAACGCACCCGTGTACACAGCGGTAAGCGGGTGAGTTCCCGCAGTGAGCGAAACGGCCGAGTCGATGGCCTGCGCACTGCTGTCGAGGAATATGGTGACGCCGTTATAGCCGACTGTGAGGTCGGTATTGCCGTCCCCGTTGAAGTCGGCCGTGGCAAGGGAATATCCGAGGGTGGTTGGCAGCAGCATTTCGCCGGTCATGGCTCCGCTGGCTGAGCTAAGCAGAATGCTGGTGCCTGAGCCCGCCCCGGTGCCAGCGCCGGTCACGGCGATATCAGCAAAGCCGTCGCCGTTGAAATCTGCGATGGCGATGCTATTCGGGTATGTTGCAACGCCGTAGTTGGTGTTGGTGAGGAATTGGCCCAACTGATTGTTGAGGAGCACATCGACGGTGTTGTCTTGGTTGGAGAGAACGGCGATGTCGGGATAGGCGTCATTATTCAGATTGCCGGCTGCGATGCCATAGGCGGACAAGCCGACAGGATAGATGGCCGCGGGGCTAAAGGTGCCTTGGCCGGAGTTGTAAAGATACACGGCGACGTCGGGGCCGGCATTGTCGCTGATGGCGAGGTCTGTGATGCCGTCCTGGTTAAAGTCGGCGGCGACGATACCGGTGTAGCTGCTATACATGTTCGACGAAGTTGAGGTGAAGAGAGGAGTTGTCGAGAAGGTGCCGCCGCCGGTGTTCACGAAGGTTTCAAGCGTGTTGTTTGAGATGGAGGCGATGCCCGGAAGGGGGTTGCCGGCAAAGTTGCCGGTGGCTACTCCGACTATGCTGCCAAAGTCGGTGGGGATGGTTTGGCTTGAATTGAGTATGCCTGCTGCGTTGCCACTGTTGTAAAGGAGAACTCCGATGTTGCCGTCAGTGGAGCCGATTACCAGAGAATCGGCGTAGCCGCTGCCGGTAAGGTCGGCCGCGACCATCGAATCGGAATTTGTGTCGATTGCGGTGGTTCCTGCGGTGGTGCCATAGACGATCGGCGTCTGGAAGGTGCCGTCGCCGTTGCCCAGCATAATCACAAGACTGGCGTTCGGGTCGGCGAAGACCTGAAGCGTGGCGATGTCAGGAATGCCGTCGTGGTTAAAGTCGCCTGTGACGGTGACAATGTTGAACTCGTTGTTAGCGGCGTAGGTGTTGCCCTGCAGCAGGCCGCTGTTTCCGTTGACGGTGGTGAGCGGAATTGAGGTGAGAAGGAGGCCGCTGTCTTCAAACGCGATGTTGCCGGTGGGCACGCCGAGGCCGCCGGTGGTGGCGTTGGCAGTGAGGTTAACGGTGGTGGGATACGTGACGGGGCTGGCGTTGGAGGTCAGGGTGACCGTTGCCAGTGTGGGATTCACCATTAGCGAGAAGGTGTTTTGGGCGGCGGCATAGACGCTGTCGCCGGGGTAGTTTGCCGTAATGGTGTAGGGGCCCGGCGGGAAGGCGCCGTAATTGAAGGTGGCGACGCCGCTGGCGTTGGTTAATGCGGTGACGGTGCCGGCAATGGGCAAGCCGGTGAAGGTGATGGCTTCTCCGGCGGGCAACGGAGTGTCGGAACCCTGCACCTGGAAGCTGACCATGGCGCCAGCGTTGACGCTGGAAGATGTTGGACTGGAGAAGACAATCGCAATCCCTTGGCCGGTTACAACAAGCTGGGTGCTGGCGAAGTTGGAGGCGGCGAGGTAATTCGCATCACCGCTGTAGGTGATGTAGATGGTGTGAGTGCCGGCCGACAGGTTTTGGGTCAGAGTTAGCGACGCGCTCGAAAAGCCCTCGCTGGGAATGAGGGTTACGGGAGAGCCGACGAGAGCATTGCTGCCGTCGTAGAAGGTGATGGTGCCCGAGGGGAGCGCTCCGTTGGTTACGGGGTAGACGGTCGCAGTCAGGGTGACCGTCGCGCCATAGGAGACAGTTCCGGGGCCGGTGACGACTCCGGTGACCGGACCCTGGGCAACGATGATCTGGGTAGCGGCGGTGTTGTTGGCCTGATATAGCTGGTTCCCGGGGTAAGTCATGGTCAGCGAATACGTACCGGGAGTGGGGACCTCACTTGGGCTGTTAATTGATGCCTGGGCGTTGTTGCCGTAGTAATAGGGCACTAACTCGAATTGATACCCGTCTGGTATTGAGTCGTCGGGAATGAGACCGGTTGCGGCGAAATCGAGGTAACCATCGCCGTTCATATCGCCTGTAACAATAAGGCCGGGCAGTTCGGTTGGAAAGTTGGAGGTGTAAACGTGATTCGGGAGTGTGCCTGTATCGAGGGCGCTGCCTGTCAGTTCCCATGTGGACGCATTTTCACGCAACATTTGCCCCACAAAGATGTCGCCGTTACTTCCAATCGCCGAGTAGGCAAGATTCCAACCTGGTGCTACCGCTGCGCTGGCTGCCGGTGTACCGATGAACGGGAATGGCGCGCCGGCGACTGCGCCTACGCTGTTGATCTGGAAAGAGACGGGGCTGCTCGAAAGATTGCCTGTTCCGTCGTTTTCAAAGATGAGGACGTTGCCGGGATCGTTGCTGTCGCTTCCCGTAATGCCTGGATCAGCGACTGCCACATCGGGGTAACCGTCGCCGTTGACATCGGTGACAGTCATGCTCCACATAAATTGGGTGGTGGCTGAAAAATAACTGGGGTTGCCCACATTGAAGCTGTTACCGGGGTTGCTGCTGTCGTTTATGAGAGGCAGGACTTGGCCGCTATCGTTTGTGGACGAAAACGCGCCGAGGACGATGTCGGAGAGGCCATCCTGGTCGAAATCGGCCGCTTGCGCGTTGAAGACCGGGCCGTTGGTATAGAAGTAGATGTCGTTATTGCACGGAGAGGTATTGCAGGGGTTGTTTCCGAAGGGAGTGATGACCTGCAGGTAGCCATTCACACCGTCAATGGCTGCGACGCCGTTGATCGGAACGCCGCCGCTGGTCTCGTAATCGAATGATCCGATGACGACCTGGGTTGGAGCGCTGACATTGGAGCCGGCGCCGAATTGGACCGGCTGCTGGAACGTGCCATCGCCATTTCCGAGCATGTAATAGGCCAGCAGCGGGAAGCCCGTTCCCGCAGCTCCGGGGCATACCACGACCAGATCGGGAATGTTATCGGCGTTGATGTCGCCAACCGCAAAGTCCTGGGCGGCGCAGCCTGCGAAAACCTGTTCCTCGGTTTGGAATGCGTTGCTTCCGGTGCTGAGAAAGACCTGAAGAAAAGCCCCGCCTGCGGGGTTGCCGTCAATGTTTCCCGGCAGTCCCACGACATCAGCGTAACCGTCGCCGTTGAGGTCGGCGGATATAAGTTTCTGGCTGTTGTTGGCGTCGAATGGCGCCATGAGCGGACTCTGATAAGTGCCTGCCGTCGCGGTGCTCTGAATAAGCGGAGTAGTCGCCAGTGTCACAGTCGGGATGACCGGAGCGGTGCCGGTAAGCGAGAAGGTGACGGTTCCAGCAGGCACGGCGGCGTCGGTGGCAGCAGTCGGATCAGCGGTTGCGTTTACGAGCGAGGACAGGGTCGATCCATACGGGAAGGTTGAGGGCGTGGAAGTGACCGCGGTGGCGACCGTCCACGGCGCGTACACCTGGAATGCGACCGGGCCGCCAATTGTATTGCCAGTGATGGACTCGAAATTCAGTGTGGCTGGAGTTGCGAGTGCCGTGGCTGGCAGGCACGTGGTCAACGTCGTGTTTGTCGATCCGGTTAAAGGCAAGTTCTGATACTCACCACTGATCTGGACCTGAGCGGTTGAACTGGTGTTAAAGCCGATGCCATTCAGCGTGATTTGCAGGCCCGGGCCGCCAGTAGGCAGGGAGCAACCGGTGAAAGGTGAGCTGATCGACGCGCCAGCCATGAACGAGGCGGGAACGACGGATGTGAGGGGATTCTCAATGAAGAAGGTTCCCTGCGCCTGTTGCGGCTCGTAGTTGCTGTCGCCGGAATAGATCGCGACGTATTCGTTACCCGAGAGCCCGGATGTACTCAGCGTTGCCCCAATGGCGGACTGGCCGTTCACGGTGATGTTGGTGACGGGTAACGGGCCCGCGACGATTGCATTGCCGTTCAACGGATCTTCAATCGTGATGCACGAAGTGGTGCAAACGTTCGACGTAGTTGTGCCGTAGCTTGGTGCGGTCTGGCCGGATGGAGTGGTCAAAACAACATTGAAAGTGATTGTTGAGCCCTGAGTGGACGCGCCCGGCACGTACACAATCATCGAGGTGGGCTCCCACACGGTGAGCACGAATGGACCGGCAGTGGCATTGGCGTAATACGTGTCACCGCTGTAGTTGCCGCAGATGGGGTAGGTTCCTGGAGCGAGGCCGCTCGTGGAGATGGTGGCAATGCCGGTAGTAAAGCTTGAGGTCACGGCGACCGTGCCGATATCGTTTCCGCCCGCCACGCATATCGTTGGATCGCTTGAAATGAAAAAGTCTATTGACCCATCGGGGGCAATTTCGTCACTACCGAATACGGCGCCGGTAATTGTGGAGTCGAGGCCATCGCCGACCGGATTAGGAGTCGCTCCGAGGGCAAAACCGCTAAGGGTTCCACCGGAGCTCTGGGCATGCAAAGGGAGCGAGAAACCAAGCGCGAGAACCGTTGGGATAAATGCGAGGGCCAGCTTGTTGGATATACGGCGCATCATTGTCCACTCCGTACTGGCGGGATAAACAGAACCCGCGACGTGGGGCTGTCGGCCTGGATCATCCATCCCGGAGTTGCTCCGGGCGGCACCATTTCGAATACCGCGTTGCCGTTGAGCGACGAGAGTTGCGTGGGTGAGCAGGCGCATGAGGATTGAGCCGGGGCGGTCGCACCGGTGAGATCGATTCGAAGAAGGGAACCGTCGGCGCGATCGGCAACTACAGCCCAGTGGGCATCCTGCGAAGCCGCAACCGCTAGGGGCTGGTTGATACCGTTGACGCCGGTGGCAAGGGTGGTGGCAGTTCCATTGTGATAGCGGGCCAGGGTGTTGGCCGAGGAGTCAGCGACGAGAGCGTCTTCAGAGCCCGGAACAAAGTTCATACCGCCGAAACCGGCCAGTGTTGCCAGCGTTGAGCGGGTTCCGTTTGCGGTAGTGGCCGATACGGTTACGCCGGTTGCGGCTCCGTTCGCGGCCACCAGCAGGGTTCCGGCATCGCTTATGGCCGCTCCCTGAATCTGCGTGGTCGTGCTTACTGTGGAGACCGCAGGAGATTGAGGGATGCCGGTTACCAGAAACAGGGAAGTGGAGGCCGGGGCGAAAACCACGGCGTAACCGCCATGCGGCGAAAAGGTGATTTGCGATGAAGGAGAGACGTTAGCGGTAAGTATCTCCGGCTGCAGGGATGGCAGGGTCATTACCTTGAGGTTACTTTTAGGGTCAATGAGCAGTGCTGTCTGAGACTGGTTTGTGAAGGCGCCAGCGGAGTAAGTCCCGGCAGGAAAGAGAGCAGCGCCAAGTTGAGTTGCCCCCGGCACCCCAACCAGCGTTCGCAGAGTTGAGTCAGACGAGTTCCAGATGAGGCCCATCTGCGCGCCGTTTGAAACATTAGAGCCAGCAGGAGTTGAACCCCCGGAGGACGAGGTCGATCCAGAATTGATGCTTGACTTGCTGCAGCCGGAAACGAGGAAGAGGGCGACACAAGTGGCACCGACGAGGCTGGCGCTAAGCCGCCCGCGCGAGCGCAGTTTCATGGGGGTGGACCGTCCTTTAATTTTTTACTCCGGAAAACAGGGAGAGTTCAGGAGTGGAGAAACGATAAGAGAATGGCCGAACTGTAGCTTTTCCAGTACCCATAAGTCAACTCAATTTTTGTGAAGTGAGATGAAGGGCAACAGTTGGAGGGGATTGGATTACGGAGATTTGTGCGTTTTTCGATCACTGTCCGGCAACCGGCGTTTCAATTCAGGACAATGGCGCTGCTCGAGTCTGAGGATGTGCCTCAGAGCTGCACAATACAGCTGGGTGATTTTTTTGCGGCCGGCATTGCCGAAGTCAGCGTGAAATTAGTCAAAGATCGTTCGCATTGGCGAACAATTCCGACTGAGGGCAGGCTCATTCACCTGCCCCCGGTCGCCCCGTTTATCGGGGCGTTTCTCATGCGGATTTTAGAGATTGCCTGCTAGTTCGCGTGCGCAAAATCGGCGTCGGCGAGCGGGCCGGCAGCCGGTACCTGGTCGTAGAGGGTTCCACGCATCTGGTAGAGCGATGCCTGGGCTGGGTTCTTCCGTATCAGGTCAGAGTACGCAGAGACCGCGTCGTACCACAGCCGGTGATCAAAGAAGAATTTGGCGCGGGCAGTTTCAGCATCTGTGCCCTCTCCCTGGATCTGGCTGAGCCCGGCATCGATCTGGGCACGGTCATCACCGGCGACCACAACCAAAATGGATGCCGGCGGTGGGGGCCCGAGCAGAGGCGAAACGGGTGAGACCTTCCAGAGGTAGGTTCCGCCCGGAGCGAGAGCCGGCACATCGTCAGGATAGGCAAGGGACGCGCCCGTCACTTCGCGATCCCACGAGAAATTTCCAGTGGGGTCCTGAATGTGGAACTTGTACACGGCTGATGGGTCGCCCTTCCACGCAAAACTGGGCCGCAGCGTATAGACCCGAGCCTTGTTCGGGGCGTATAGCAGCGTCTTGGTCCCTTCGCCGCGAGAAGCCCCGCCGATCTGATTGGCGGTTGCCTTTCCGGGCGCCAGGTCGAATCCGTCAAGCTTGGTCTTAACTCGACGAGGAGTGTTCTGCGCTGGGGGCGCCGCAGGAGCGTTGGTGGGCGCCTGCCCATTGCTCTGAGTGACGGCCAACGACGCAAACGCCGCTGCCAAAAAAACTACGATCGATCGTTTCATGCCAGAACCTCCGGTTCTTTTGCTTCTACCTTAGGAGATTTACTTTTACGGGGCCCCATGCCATACAGGGTAACCTGTTCGTCGAATCCGCGCACCTGCGTGGCGCCGAGGGGATAGATACCTTCGATGCGATCCTTCACGCGCTGCCAGGTGCCTTCGGAAAGGATAATCTCGGTGCCGAATTCCTTGTTGAGGCTCTCAAGCCGGGACGCAAGATTGACGGTTTCGCCGATTACCGAATATTCGAGCCGGTCGCGGGAGCCGACGCTACCGCTGGTCAGCATTCCGGTGTGAACTCCGACGCCGATGCGGAATTCGGGGAAGTCCTCATCCTCAGGCTTCTCGGCGTTCATTTCGTCGACGCGCTTGATCATGGCCAGGGCGCTGCGTACGGCGTTGCATGCGTCTTCAGGCTCGCCCTGCGAAAGAGGTACGCCGTAAACCACAAGCAGTCCGTCGCCGATGAACTTGTTGAGGAAGCCGCCGTGTGCGCGGATCACATCGTCCATGGCGGTGAAGTAGCGGTTGAGCCATTTGAGCACGGTGCGCGAGGGTTTGCCTGCGGTGATGCCGGTAAAGTTTCGAATGTCACTGAACAGCACCGTGGCGACGCGCTCGTCGCCTTCGAGACTTACTTCTTCGCGGCGATCCCAGATGGCGTTGGCAACCGCTGGATCGACGTAGCGGGAGAACAGCTCCATCAATTGAGTGCGCTGCAACTCGGTCTCAGAGCGCAGCAGGTTGGCCTTCACATATTGCCAGGCCACACCGCAGGGCAGTGCCGCACCCACTCCCAACATGGTTTGAAGGAACGGGAACCAGACGTGAAAGTTTGAGAAAGCGGTCTGCGCGTTGATGTAGATGCCAATCATCAGAATGGCGTCGAAGGCAAAGGCCATGCGCAGGTGCAAGCGCGTGAATGCCCAGGCGGCCAACAGCAGCACCATGAAGTTTATGGCCCAGCGCTGCCAGGGCAATACCTCACCGATGGCGTGACCATCGAGCAGCGTTTCAATTGCTGCTGCGTGCAATTCGGTGCCGCCGAGGCGTTCGCGGGCACCATTGGCCGCACGGACGCGGAAGAGCGGTGAGAAATCCTGATCGCGCGCCGCGTCGCTGCTTTGACCAATTAGCACGAGTTTGTTTTGGAGCGCGGCCGGAGCGACAGCGCCGGTGAGTACGCTCCAGGCAGAAATGTGGGTGGCAACATGCGGGGCCCAATCGCCGATGCGAAAGGTAGCGGCATCAGGATCGGTGAAAGGCACGCGATGGCCGCGGAACATGGCATTACGCTTGTTGAGCGGGGTGAGAGTGCAGTTCTTGCAATTGGGATCGATCTGGCCAAGATATTCCTCGGCCATGAAGACCGGAAAACTTTCGGCCTTCTGCTTGTTGTTCCATGCGACCAATTCGGCGTTGCGGACGTATCCGTCGCTGTCGAACGGCATGTTGATGGCCGCAAAGGCAAAGGCTCCGGGCGCGCCATCTTTGCAGAAGCCGGTGGGCAGCGCGGGATTTTCAGGCTGGCAGAACATGGGCAACGGAAGCACGGCGGGAAGCTGGCCTGTTCCAGCCTGAATGGCGATTACTACATTGCCGGCTGCGGTTAGTGCGCGCTGCATCGCCGCGTCTTCGTCAGCATTGCGGGATTCAGAGAGAAAAATATCGAGACCGATGATGGCGGGTTTTGCCTGCCCGACTTTGGCGACTACGTCGGCCACGGTGGAGCGGGGGATGGGGAACTTTTGAATCTGCGCGAAGGTGGCATCGTCGAAATCGACGAACACGACTTCTTTCGATGTGGGCGCGTAGCCGCCGTGATTCACGAGGAAGTCGTAGGTCCAGTTGGTCAAATCGCTGAACGCAGTCCAGCGCTCGAGCATCGACACCGCAAAGGTGAGTCCAAAAGCGACGATGCAGGCAACGATAAATCGATCTGGAAGACGGCGCATCATAGGGCGTGGAATCAAGGCTGGCTAGCCAGCACTGCATCGATATTCTTTACATATTTTCGCGAGCGATCGGCCTCGTTGGCATCGGGGTTGGCCTCGATCACGTTCTCAAAGTGTTTGCGGGCGGCGGCTAGTTCTGACACATTGCCGTTCTGGTTGTACACCTCGGAATACAAGATTCCCAGCCGGTAGTTGGTGAACAAATCGGCGGGCGTGAAAGTGAGCGCGGTCTGGCAGTAGCGGATGGCCGAGTCAAAACGCTTCTGCATCCACTCGCAATCGCAAAGCCCGGTGTTGGCCTGGCCGCGGAGCTCTTTCCAGATGTCAGCCTGCGCGGCGCGCTTTTTGACGCCCATGCCGAACAGAGATCCCAGAACGTAGTAGTTAACTTTTCCGGCCACGCCGCTATCGAAGTTTGAAAGCGTGAGGTAATCGCCGTATTGCGACTCCGCTTCGCTGCAGCCGTTCTTCTGCCGCAGCGACTCGGCCAGCCAGAAGTGCGCTTCAGCATTGGCCGGCGTAAGCGTGATGGCCTGGCGCGCCGCCTGCACCGCATCGTCGAAATCGCCCTTGCGCGCGAAGGCCTGGGAGAGCAGATAGTAGGCCATGCCATTTTTCTGATCGCGTTGCGTAACGATGTTCAACTGGCGGATTGCCTCATCCATGTCGCCGGCGTCAAGCAGCGCGCCCGCATAGCTGGAGCGGGCCTCAAGATAGTCGGGATCGATGGAGATGGCTTCTTTGAAATAGTCCAGCGACTTTTTGTCGTCATAAAGCGCGTTATAGACGCGGCCGGCATAAAGAGCGGCCTGGCTGTACTTGGGGTCGATACTGAGCGCAGCTTCGAACTCGGTAGCCGCCTTGCGATAGTTCTCTTCAAAGCCCTTGTTGTAAAACGTGATGCCCTGGTTGAAGTGATCGACGGCAGCGTGGTTGCGGTTGCGCGCAATCAGGATGCGGACGGTGACGGTGGTTTCCTGGCCGGGATACACCTCTTCCTGGCGCGGGCCGTCGGGCTCATAACCCAGGTGAACCGCTTGAACCGTGTGCGAGCCGGGAGTGATGCCTGGCAGGCGCAGCGCGGCGGTCTTGTTCACCACGCCGACGCTTGAGCCGTCGACGAAGACTTCAACTCCATCCATGTTGGTCTCGATCACCAGCGTTCCGTACTTGGGCGGAGGCAGATTTGAGGCCGTTACATGCGTGGGATTGTAGGCCAGCACCATGTTGGGATCGAAGCTGCCGCGCTCGGAAGTTGGATTCTGCGCCGCATTGGTGGCGTCGCGAACGTTGGTGTGCACATACTCGGCCAGTTCGTCGGCAGACACAATGCCGTCGCCGTTGGTATCGGCCTCACCTTCAAGGCCCTTGACCACGTAGTAGGTAAAGATGCCGTGGCCGCCGCCCCACTTGTCGCTCTCAAAGCTCTGCTCGCGGTCGCGGCTGGCGGTAATTGAGAACAGAGATTTGTCGAGGTCGAGCAGGGTGCGGTTGACGGTGGAGCGGTCAGCCTCGGGCGTGATGGCGCCGGAGTGGCAGGAATCGGTAATGAGCACCTTCCACTTGCCGTTGATGCGCGTGCCGATGTCTTTGCCCAGCGACTCCATGGGATAAGCCGAGGAGGCGATGTTGTTGAGGTCGATGTCGTAGGGCGCAATGAAGGCGGTGCCGTTTGAGACGAACCCGTGGCCGGCAAAGTAGACCACCACGCGGTCGTCAGGATGCGTGACCGAAGGCAGCCAGACCTCAAGTTCGTGGCGGATGTTCTCAAGCGTGGCCTGGCTGTTGATGAGCTTATGGACATTCTCGGCAGGGAACTGCCCGCCCTCGGGGCTGATGAGCACGGTGTAGACCGACTCGGCATCCTGGTCAGGAAACTGCAACTGCGCGGATTGCGGCAGGTGCGCGTACTTCGAGATGCCGACCACCAGTGCGTAGCTGCGCGGAATCTGCACCGTGGTTTGCGATTGCTGCGTAGGAGCAGTTTTCTTGAAGGTCAGGTCGCGGTTCTGATCCTGCGCGGTTGGCGATTGCGCCGGCGGGGCGGCGGACGGCGGGGGCGGATTCTGGCCGGCGAGCGCAGTGCTAGTTGCGAGTGCGAGTATTGCCATGCCCAATGTGTGCATTCGATTCATAGTTCCAGTCCCATTGAAATTGGCTGAGTGAAAGTTTCCAATATTGGATTCGCGGAGATTTGTGCTATCCCTGGTCTCAAAATCGAGACCAGGGGCACCCGAATTTGTCAGTTATGCGAAAGCAGAAACTCGTAAACCACGGGTCCGGCCAGCGGCGAATCTGATGTGACTGTTGCGCTAGCCCCATCGGAAGTGAACTTGAGATCGCGCGATGAGCCGTTGGTGCCAGTAGCCTGCGTTATCTCGCGTGGCAAGGCCTCATTCGGCCCAACCGCTTTTGGCCCGGCGCCCGTATCGGTGCACTCGCCTCGCGACTTGAAGACGGCGTCGTTGCAGCGGGGCTGCATTGACGAAGGCGCGATTCCCTGCGGAGGCAGATTCTGCGTGGCGCGATTCTGTATCTGGCCGATGGTGAGCTCAATCGGGCTCAGAACAAAATAGATGGTCTCGCGGCCGGCCGGACCGGTAATTTCAAACCAGCCATTCGACGTGGCCGGCATAATGTAATCCTTACCCTTGGCGATGCGATTGTCGTTGCCGGTCTCAGGCCGCGGAAAGAGCACCTCGTATCTGCCTGAGGTGTTCAGATCCATCACATAGAGAAAGCCGTCAACCGCGGGACGGAGCCGGAAGCGAACGGTGTCTCCGCCGGTAAAGACGTGGGTGGGGTCAACGGTCTGCACCTGATCGCCGAGCTTCTTTTCAAGCACGATCGAGATGAGGCTTACGTTGCCGGTTGATGGGGTTGCCGGAATGGCCGGCGGCGACAGGGCGAGTAGCATAGCGAGCGAAAACAGTTGCCTGCGCATAGAGCCTTTCTGCTGCGCCGGTGAGGAGTCGAGTAGAGAGCCTTTGCTGTTTCGGAGATCGTTAAGCCAGAAAATTAGTTAAGCGGTTGCCAGCGTCTATAGGTATTGTGCCGGCATTATTGTGTACTTCGGGTTGCCAAGTGCTCCGAAAGTCTCTTAACGTATCCCGCGGCGAGTCGTAAACTTCGATTCTCCGTAGCGGTTCTCCATTTTGTGCCCTGCAGAGCCGAAAAATCAATTGGCGATTCCGAGGAAAGAAAAGCCATTTTCATGCCCCTTCGAGACTCCCCAAAATATGGAGCACCGCCGTGGGTGGGGAAATACCGCTCAATAATACCGCCCCGGGCCGGGTGGCGAATACAGATTTTGTGGGAGGCGCCCTAACGGAAGGGTCAGAGCGCTCCCTGAATTTGGGTGTTGCAGATCATGGGGCAGTGTTTTATTCTCACCACCGCGTCCATCCGCGAGTAAAGTAAACCGAAAGAGACCTCAATGAAAGTTAGATTCTGGGGAGTGCGCGGCTCGTTTCCTACACCCGAAATGGACCGGCTGCGATACGGGGGCAACACCACCTGCCTCGAAATCGGTACATCTGATTCCCAGGACCCCGTCATCATCGACGGCGGCAGTGGCATCCGCGCTCTTGGCGATGAGATTCAAGCTCGTTCCGTCAGCCGCATCCACATTCTGCTTTCGCACTTCCACTGGGACCACATTCAGGGATTGCCCTCATTCGCTCCGCTCTTTCACACGGGTGCAGAGATAACGATTTACGCCAATCGTCCGACCCTCGAAACGTGCTTGCTGCTTGCCGCCCAGATGGCCGACCCATACTTCCCTGTCACTTTTGGCGCGCTTGGAGCTCAGATCGAGTTCAAACAGATCGAATGTGAAAAAGAATTCGCGATCGGCTCGCTCAAGGTTGAGCCATTCCTGCTGAACCATCCACAGGGCGCGGTAGGCTTCCGGATCGAGTCGGAGGCGCGGGTAGTGGTTCACGCCTCAGACCACGAGGCCGGCGTTGCCGAGATCGATGCGGGCCTGGTCCGCGCCGCCCGCGGAGCGGATCTGCTGGTGATGGACGCGCAATATACACCCCAGGAGTACGAATCGAAGATTGGCTGGGGCCACAGCAGCTACGCCCACGCCACGCACGCGGCACATGCGGCAGGAGTGAAGCAATTGATGCTCATTCATCACGATCCGGGGCACGACGACAATTTTCTCGACCATATGCAGGCCGACGCGCAGAAGTGTTTTGGGGCGACGGAGATGGCTCGCGAAGGGGCGATATTTGACGTTTAGGAAGCGCCGAGGTGAGCCGCTGTAGAGACATTTTTATATATATTCAGGGTGAAATTCTACGGATAATTGTATTTCTTTTGTGCAAGTTTTCGCCAAAACGTTGATTTTGCGATCAGTTACTCTTTGGCGAGAGAATTGCACAATCTCTGTCAATTAATTTAGTTCCCCCTCCTCTTTTACGAAAACCCGGACCTCTCTTCGCCCCTTCCAAGGAGACACGATGGAAATTTCTGCAAAGAAGTTTGCAAGTCTGCTCACCCTGGCTTTGGCCGTTTTCTCTTCTGCCCTGCTTCACGCCCAAGACTCAGCCTCGATGACCGGTACGGTCACCGATGCGTCTGGCGCAGTGGTGCCTGGTGCCAAGATTGTGCTGGCCAACAAGTCCGCCAACCTGTCTTATCAAGCCGTGAGCAATTCGAGTGGTTCGTATACCATTTCGAATGTTGCTCCAGGTCCGGGGTATACGGAGACGGTGACCCGCGATGGCTTTCAGACCTCAGTGCTGACCGGCCTCTATCTGAATGTGGGCACAACTCGTTCGCAGAACGTGAGGTTGGCGGTTGGCACCGTCGCGGAAACCGTTTCGGTGTCTGCGGAGAACCAGGAAGTGACCCTGGATACCACCGATGCCACGGTGGGTAACAACTTCCAGATGCAGTATCTGCAAGATCTGCCGGTTATGGCCCGCGACTCTCCGACGGCTCTCATGATGGATCAGCCGGGCATGACAACAGGATCAAGCGCTTCCGCTGGCTCGTCAACTGGTTCTCGCCAGGACCAGAGCCGCGTGACACTTGATGGGCTGGACGTGAACGACGAGCGATACGGGAATTTCGGTTCGATCGTAGGCAATGCCCCGGTGGACTCGGTGCAGGAGTTCCGCGGCACCACTGCCGGAATGCTCTCGAGTGCCGGCGCCGGTGGCGGCGGGCAGTTCGAAATGGTCACCAGGTCGGGCACCAACCACTTCCATGGCAATGTGAACGAATATCACCGCGATACCGACCTCGAGGCCAACGAGTGGTTCAACAACTTCGAGGGTGTGCCACGTTCCCCGCTGGTCCGCAACCAGTACGGTGGCGATATCGGCGGCCCAATGTGGAAGAACAAGGCTTACTTCTTCTTCGATTTCAACGGCCGCCATGACGCGCTTTCAACCATCGCAGTGCGAACCGTGCCGACTGACACCTTTCTCAAAGATCAAACCATTACCTACTACACCAATATCAACACGGGAGCGACTAACAGCGTCAACGCGGCGCAGGTGGCCAAGTTCGATCCGCAAGGCGTCGGTTTCGATCAGTCACTGTTCTCGTTTCTGACGGGCAAATGCGGGAATCGGCAATGCTATCCCTCGCCGAACGACTTTAGCGGTGACAAGGGCGACCTGCTGAACACCGCGGGTTACCGTTTTAATGCTCCCAAACCCTACATCGAAAAGAACTATGTCGGCAGGGTCGATCTCGACCCGTTCAAGAACCACCACATCTTTGGCCGCGTAACCTTCAACAACATCAACTCGGTGAACAACCCGGTCCAATTCCCGGGCGATCCTGAGACCTTCCCGGATCTGGACAAGAGCCATGCGTGGGTCGTGGGCTGGGACTGGACCATCGGCAACAACAAGACGAACAGCGTGATCTGGGGCAATAACATCGCGAAAATCGGAACGCCCGATAGCTACAACCCGCAAGGGGCGAACCAGTACAACTACGATGGAGATCCCACCGGCGGCTACTTCCTTGACGGCCCCTACGCCAACGCCAACGGTCAGACATACTACTTCCCGATTCCCGTGGTGCGCGACGACTTCACCTGGGAGAAAGGGCGTCACAGCTTTACATTCGGCGGCTCGTTCAAATACCCCAGCCCGCATTACGCGGTCTACGGTAACTACAACGGTCCGGTCGTCGGATTGGGTGGCGGCGTTACCGGACTGCCCACGAATGGATCAAGCTCTTGGAATTTCGATCCAAGCGATCTGGACAACAGTCAGACCAGTTTGACGGTCTACCAATCGGCGCTCGTGCTTGGGTTGGGCCGTTTTGAAGACACCAACGACACTTGGAATTACAACGCAGCAGCCACGGTGGTGCCGCAGGGCTCCGGATTGCAGACCGAATTCCGTTATTACGAGACGGAGTTTTATTTTGGGGATACCTGGAAGGTGACGCCGAACTTAACCTTGAGCCTCGGTCTGCGCTATCAGAACTTCTCAGTGCCTTATGAGATTCACGGCGTCGAGGCGGATCAGAACCTGAGCTTCTGGGATTTCATGAACGCCCGTGTCGCGCAGAGCGATGCCGGCGTGGGCGGGGATGAAACGCTGCCGGGCGGGACCAACGCGGTGCCGTACGTGGAATACAATCTGGCCGGCAAAGCAAACCACGCTGCGCCTTACTATCAACCGGCCAACAAGGACTTTGCTCCGCGCGTGGCCTTTGCGTGGACGCCGACTGCGGACCGCAAGCTGGTGATCAATGGCGGCGGCGGACTCGTTTATGACGAGACGGTCGTCAATGCGTTTCTGCAGGAGGAAGCGACCTACTCCTATCTGTTCGAGAGTTCCGGGACCGAGGATTATGGCGTGCCGGCCACTTCGACCAATAGCGCGGCATATAATTCGCTGCTGCAGAATACGCGTTTTACGGCTCTGACCTCTCCGCCGCCGGGCCCCACGCCGCCGGCAATCACCAAGCCCGACATACCGTTTGTGGGACCCGAATCTCCTGAATGCGGCTCGCCCGGACCTTGCGGCCTGGCTAATGGTGGAGCGTTCAACATTTCGGTCGATCACAATCTGCCCACGCCGTACAGCATTATGTATAACCTGGGCATTCAGCAAGAGTTCAAAGGGGGCTTCATCTTCAAGCTTGGCTACGTGGGCCGCCTGGGCCGCCATTTGCTTGCCCAGGCCGACGCCGAGCAGCTTATCGACTTCCCGGATTCAACGTCGGGACAGAAGCTGAGCCAGGCCTTGGCCGGGCTGACCACATGGCTGCGCCAAAATCCGAATGCCCCCCTAAGCAGCGTTCCCGCCCAACCATTTTTCGAGAACGTGTTGTATTCGAACGGGACTGGCATATCCAACACGGCATTCATTGCGGAAAACATGGCGCCGTATCCGGCACGCGGCGACGCGGCGGACACTGTCGATCTAATGTCCTATTACGGTTTGCTGCCTGCCAATGTGGGCATGGCCGCGCAGCTCTCGGAGAATACCTTTTTCACCGACCTGGGCTTCTCCACGTACCACGGCATGTTGGTTACCTTGCACAAGAACACCAGCCACGGCTTGCAGTTCGACCTGAACTACACCTGGTCGCACTCGATCGATAACACTTCATTTGTTGCCAACTCCTATGCCTACACCGGGTACGGCTTTATCTGCGATGTCCTGCGTCCGCGCCTGTGCCGTGGAAACTCGGACTTCGACGAGACCCAGGTACTGAACGGCAACGTTCTTTACACGTTACCGTTTGGCCGCGGCCAAAGCATGCTGGCGAATGCTCCACTGTGGGCCAACGAGATTGTTGGCGGGTGGGAGTTGAGCGGTTTGCCGAGCTACCATACTGGCACACCGTATATGGCCAACTCGATTGCCTTCCTCATGAGCTACTCCAACGAAGACCCTGCAATTTTGACCGGCAGCCTTGGGGGAATCCAGAAGTCCCATGTCTCCGTGTCGAATGGCGTGGTTTCTTCCTTCAAGGATCCCGAGAAGGCCTTTAGCCAGTGGACCGGTCCGGTAGGCTTTCAGATGGGTTCGCGCAACAACCTGCGCGGTCCCGGCTTCTTCGATGCGGACCTTGGACTTGGCAAGACCTTCCCGATCTATAAAGAAGGTGTCACCCTGAAGTTCCGCTGCGACGCCTTCAATGCCTTCAACCATCCAAACTTTCAAACGCCGAGCTTCCAGAACAACATGGACCTGACAAGCCCGCCCAACGAGTTCGGCACCATTCCGGGCACGGTAACTCCCGAGGGCGCCGATCTCTCGGCCCGTGTACTGCAGGGCTCGCTGCGGCTGGAGTTCTAACTGCATTTGAAGGTTCAAACGTAGAACTTGCGAATGCTGATGAAAACGCGGAACGCACTTTCGACGACAGGTTGTTGTCGAGCTGTTAAGTGATCAATGATTTATAACATGAGTGCTTTGACGCGCCGGATTAATCCGGCGCGTCTTTGTTTCTAGGCTATGACGGCGACCCCATTTGGCTAAAGACCAGCGATAAGCGCGGCTTGCTGGATACTTAATGCAGCCGACTGCGAGTCTGTTCGGTTCGAACGAATGATCGCTAAACTGCCCAGGCGCAACAAAAAGGCTGCCTTGTCCGTCCAATGAACAGCGAACCCTGTCAAATATCCCCACCATCGTCAATTCCGGATTTAAGGGGTTCTTTTCAAACTGATTGACGTTAAACTATGAGGCGGCTGGTATCTATGCGTTTCTACTTGTCTCTGCTGCTGGCTCTACCGCTGGCGGTGCCTGCCCAGGCGCCGGAAACCGCATCTGCTCCCTCACAGACGCCTCAATCGGCGCCGCCGCCCGCTGCCGCGCAGTCCCCTGAAGCCACCTCTTCAGACATGACTTTTCGCACCTCGGTCTCCGAGGTTCTTCTCGACGTGGTGGTTCGCAATAAAAATGGAAAGATTATTCGCGATTTGAAGCCCGGCGATGTGCAGGTGCTGGAAGAAGGCGTTCCGCAAAAGGTGCGGCACTTTGAATTTGTGGATGGCCGCCAACCGCTTCAGCCATCTGCGACCGCGCCTGCGCCTGCCGATGTTGCCGCCACGTCAACGGCTGCGGCGGCTCCAAAAGCTCCCCCCAGCGTGAACGAGCTGCGCGATATGAGCTTGGTTTCAGTGGTGATTGCCAATATTGACCCTCGTGGGCGCAACCTTGCCGAAAAGTCGATGAAGGAGTTCATCCAGAAAGAGGTGGACCCGAACACCTATGTCGGCGTCTTCACACTTGGGATGGGTGGACTGCGCGTGATGCAGCCCTACACCAATGACGGGCCGAAGATTGCTGCCGCCGTGCAGCAGACAGTAAATCTTGTGAACGGGGATCAGCCCGTTTCCGGTGAGCTTTTTCATCCGCAGATCGGTCTGGGGATGGGAACTGATCCCAACGACCCCGCCGTCGGAGGGACTGGAGTACCCGGAATCGACAATCCAACTGGAACTCAAACTCCAGATACCGGTGGAACGACCACGCAGGCTACAGCGAGCGCCAACGGTGCCGCGGCTCTTCAAGCTACGCTGGGTGAGATTGAGTTCGTTAACGAGTTGCAGGACGTGTACACCGACAGCATGCGATTTCTCACGCCGCTGCAGTCGCTCATTCAGGCGCAGGCCAAAATTCCCGGGCGCAAGGTCGTGCTGCTTTTCACGGCGGGAATGCCGGTATCCCCTGACAGCGTTGAGCTGCTTCGGAGCGTGATCAGCACCGCCAACCGCGCCAATGTGACGGTGTACGCGGTCGATACCAGGGGAGTGACGTCGTATGAGGACATGGACGCCAGCCGGCGCTTGTTGAACCAGGCCACCTCAGCCACCAGGCGGCAGATGCTCGCCAAGGTGACCGGGGGCGACCAGGCGGTGACACCTGCCGAGGCAATTGCCAACGAGATGGGCGAGGCGGCAATGCATGCCGACACCCGTGAAAACCTCGTCGAACTGGCTGAAGGCACAGGCGGCGCGTTGTTGCCTGACGACCTGAATCTCATTGATCCGCTGACGCGGGCCATGGAAGATGTACGAACCCACTACGAGTTGAGCTACTCACCTGACAACCTGACCACCGACGGAACTTTCAGGAAGATCGAGGTAAAGGTTTCGCGGTCTGGAGCGAGAGTATTTGCGCGCGAAGGCTACTATGCGCTTCCGGTGTTGAACGGCCGCCAGGTTTATCCCTTCGAAATGGCCACGTTGAAGGCGATAAATACCCGCCCGATTCTGCACCAGTTCAGCTTTCATTCCGCTGCGCTTCAATTCCGGCCCGGGACTGAACAGACGCAAATGGCTTTCGTCTTCCAGACGCCCACCCACGAACTTACAGTGACGAAGGAAGGGGAAAGGGCCAAGGTTCACGTTTGTGTTACCGCGCTGGTGAAAGACCAGGACGGCAAGGTGGTTCAGAAGATCAGCAAAGATATCCCGTACTCGGTGCCCGTGGATAAGATGGCGGAACTAGAACAGGGAACCGTGAGCTTTACCACCCCGTTTCTGCTTGCGCCTGGCACCTATTCGCTTGAGACAGCGGTAGTTGACCGGCAAAGCATGAAGGCCAGCGTGAGGCGTTCGGTTTTGGTGGTCGATCAAGCATCAGGGCTTTCGATGAGCGACGTGTCGATGGCGCGCCGAATTGATCCGGCCAGCGGCCCGGGTGACTCCTATGACCCACTTGAAACCAACGGCCAAAAAGTGACGCCGGAGATGTCGAGCGTCATTCGATCGGTGGCGGCAGGGAACCTGGAGTTCTATGCAGTTGCCTATCCTCCGCGGCCCGTGGACGCCCCGGTGGATGCGAGTCTTGAGATATGGCAGAACGGCCGCATGGTGCTGCGCAGCCCGGCCAGCGAGGTTAAGCCGGATGCCAGCGGAGCCGCGACAATACTGGCGGGAATCCCGACCGACAAAATGCCGTCGGGAATCTACGAGGCGCATGTCGTTTTTGAATTC
>Ga0302278_10002616_pt1 | contig 20622 bp, 26 predicted proteins | sample III_Bog_N3_2_FD_194543 | JGI IMG/M metagenome (GOLD analysis project Ga0302278, IMG submission 194543) | Peat permafrost microbial communities from Stordalen Mire near Abisko, Sweden - III_Bog_N3_2 | ecosystem: Environmental > Terrestrial > Soil > Wetlands > Peat | place: Sweden: Abisko...
CCGCGCCGGTTGGGTTTCTTTGGTAACGGCGGGAGAAAGCGCGGCAAAACGCGCAAAAAAAGGTGCGCATAGAAGCGCCCGTTTTTTGGCGCAAAATTGGGCTAAAAAGGAAGAATGGCCGCAGCTCTCTTTAACTTTTCTTCGCTACGGATCGGACGAAGAACAACAGCAGGTTCCCCCTTCCCCTTCGCAAAGCTCAGGGTCAGGTCGCTCAGAATCATCGCGGCGAGATCAGGCACTCAGGCCTAGAAGCGTGAGGCAGATCACAGGGCAAAGGGGAAGAAACAGGATACAAATTGTTAATATCCTGTGAAAATATTTCGGCATCTTTCTTCTTTGGCACTCGTATTGTCTTTTGTGGCCGGCGCGTGCACGGCTTCGGCGCAGGAGTCGCATTACGAGCGATTCCGGGAGCACAACGCGCGGATGATCGCTCTTCAGCCAGCATGGATGAGTCCGCTGATTCAGTCGGATGCCCGGCTTGCGCAGGCTGTGCGCTTTTCTTTTTCCAACTACCGGTGCGCGACCGGCACGCAGACGACGAACTATGGAAACTACCACACGCTGGGACTGCTCGTCGGCGACCGCGTGCAAGTGAACCTGATTGCGCCGCCTTACGTGCAGAACAACTCCGCTACGGCGAAGGACGGCTTCGGCGATACGCAGTTGGAGACGAAGGTCCGCGTGGCCAGCGGTAACGCCGAGCATGGCAATTACGAGGTGACCGGAAAGCTGACCTGGAACATAGACACGGACAGCCACAAGAACGGCGCGGCCACCAGCTACCTGGAGCCAACCCTGCTTGCGGGGCGCGCGTGGGGACGCTTCAACGTGCAGACGCTGCTGAGCGGCGAGCTGCCCAGCGGAAAGTTCGCGTTGCAGGGCCGGCAGATTGAATGGGATTTAACCGGGCAAGTGCACGCCCAGAAAAATCTGTGGCTGGACGTGGAGAACAACGCCAACTTCCGAATTGGCGGACCTTGCGCCGGCAAGATGCAGAATTTTGTGACCCCGGCGGGCTTCTTCCCGCTGCGTCGCAAGGAATGGAAGCCTGCACACGCAACTTATGCGCTGGGCGCAGGGATGCAGATCGCCACTTCAGGATTTCATTTGTACAATCACAACGTGGTCGCGGAAGCGCGCATCATGTTCTAGGGAAATCTCAGTACTTCACCTTTTTTTCCGAGGCGATCCAGGCGGCGAAGCTCGACCAGGCTTCATCGCCGAGCAGTTGCGTGGCAGAGAGAGTGCGGGCGGGCTGGTCTTTGCGCAACTCATCGTAGAGGAAGGCGTCGTCGAAGCCTGCGCGGGCGGCGTCGGCGGCGCGCGCGCCGTAATAGATTGCGTCGATGCGCGCCCAGTAGGCGGCGGCCAGGCACATGGGGCAAGGCTCGCAACTGGTGTAGAGCGTGCAGCCGGCCAGCGAAAAGGTTCCCAGAGCCTTGCAGGCCGCGCGGATGGCGTTCACTTCGCCATGGGCCGTGGGGTCGTGCGCGGCGGTCACGGTGTTCACGCCCTCGCCCACAATGCGGCCTTCGCGCACGATGACGGCGCCAAAGGGCCCGCCCGTGCCGCGGAGAACATTGTCCGTGGCCAGCGCGATGGCGCGGCGCAAAAACTCGGGATTTGCCGGTGACGGCATTGCAGACTTGCTCCAGGGTTGCATGGAAGGCCAGTAAAAATATAGCACACAGGTGGCCTAAAATCTCAGCATGGCCACTGCCCGTTCTTCGCTGGAAGATTTGAATGCCCGCATCGTTGCCTGCAATCGCTGTGCGCGGCTGCGCAAATACTGCGCCGAGGTGGCGCGGGTGCGCAAGCGCGCTTATTTGGAGTGCGAGTACTGGGGCAAGCCCGTGCCTTCTTTCGGCGATCCAAAAGCGCGCGTGATGGCGCTGGGGCTGGCTCCGGGCGCGCACGGGTCCAATCGAACCGGGAGGATGTTCACCGGCGACGGGTCGGGGTATTTTTTCTATCCCGTGCTGCATGAGGCGGGATTTGCCTCGCAGCCCCTGGCGGTGAGCCGCGACGATGGCATGAAGCTCACCGATTTGTGGATCAGCGCCGTGGTGCGCTGCGCTCCGCCGGCCAACAAGCCCGCGCCGGAGGAACTGTGCAACTGCGCGCCTTTTCTTGACGAGGAGATTGGCCTGCTCAAGAATCTGCGCGTGGTGGTTTGTTTGGGCAAGATTGCCTTCGACGGTTTTCTGGCGCGCGCGCGGCGGAACGGGCTGATTACTTCACGAGCCGGCATGAATTTCGCGCACGGCGCGGAGTACACTTTGCCGAATGGATTGACGGTGATGGCCAGCTATCATCCCTCGCAGCAAAACACCAACACCGGAAAATTGACGCGGACGATGCTGCTGGAGATTTTTCAACGGGCAAGGGAAGTGGCGGGGATGAGCTGAGCTGCGCTGAGCGTAAACTGGGAGGCGTGATGGACAAGATCAAGAACCAAATTCTGAAGGAATTGCTTCCGGCGGAGAAGGACGTTGCGCCGGCGGCGGCACGCGCGCGGGCTAAAGGACAGAAGCCGGCGTTGCAATTGGACCACTGGAGTTCGGCCGTTTTATTGGAGCGGGCGGCGTATCTGCACAAGCTGGCACGGCAGGGCGACGGCTCGGCGGGCGAGACGCTGAAGGAGTATCCGCGGCACTGCGCGATGCTCTCGTGCCGCTGCCGCGACGGCGAGGCGGAGATTCATGAGAATTTTGCCGATGTCTTCTACGTGCTGGACGGGCGCACCACGCTGGTGACCGGCGGCACGATCGTGGGCGCTCGATTGACGAAGCCGGGAGAGACGCGCGGAAGCTCGATTGAGGGTGGAGTGCGGCAGGAGTTGCGGGCGGGCGATGTGGCGCACGTGCCGGCGGGCTTGCCGCACCAGATGCTGCTGGCCGGCGAGCAGACGGTGACGTGCCTGGTGATGAAGATGCAGGAGAAGCCGTAAAGTCAGAACACGCTCATCTCAACATCAAAGAAGCCTATTGAGAGCACCTTTTTCGGGGCGAAATTGACAATTTCCTTGACTGAATATCGCTTGCAGGGAATAATTGGTTTATGGCTTGGGAGATCGAAGTCAGCGATGAGTTCAAGGAGTGGTACGAATCGCTGACCGATGAGGAATGCGGCAGCGTCCACAATGTCATCGAGGCGTTGGCGCAACTGGGTCCGGCGTTGGGGCGACCGCAGGTCGATACCCTGAAAGGGTCGCGGTACGCCAACATGAAGGAACTGCGCATTCAGCATCAAGGCAGACCATATCGCATCCTGTTTGCGTTTGACCCGCGACGCTACGCATACCTGATTCTCGGAGGCGACAAGAGCGGAGATGCGCAGTGGTACATTGACGCGATTCGACGCGCAGACCAGATCTACGCCAAACACCTTGAAGAGATTGGAGCTTAACATGGCCCATAACTGGAAAGATATTCGCAGGAAGCTTTCACCGCAGCAGGAAGAAGAGACGCGGCAATATGTGAAGTCCGTCGTGGAGTCAGTATCGCTGAATCAACTGCGCGAGGCTCGGAGTTTGACACAGGCCAACCTGGCAAGCATCCTGGGGATCAATCAGGGTTCCGTGTCGAAGATGGAGAAGCGCACGGATATGTATATCTCCACGCTGCGCAGCTTCATTCAGGCGATGGGCGGGCAGCTCCAGATCAAGGCTGTATTCCCGGAAGGTGAAGTACAGATCGAGCAGTTTGAGAATGTTGCTGACTCATCCGCGGATTCTGTGACACCCTCGGATTCCAAGCAGGCAGTCGCGGCATAATCCACGCCGGAATATAGAAGACTGAGAGCCCAGCGAGACTCCCAGGTTTCAGAATCGAGACCTGGGGCACCCAAATTAATAGTCTGTAAAGAAAGATCAGCCGGCCTTTTCCAGCAGGCAGGGGGAGAGATCCTTGCGCTCGACCATGTCGCTGGTGATTTCCAGGTCGCGGACTCTCTTGCTGTTGGGCAGGTGGAACATGAGGTCGAGCATCAGCTCTTCGAGGATCATGCGCAGACCGCGCGCGCCAATCTTGCGGCCCAGGGCCTCGCGGGCGATGGCGGCGATGGCCTCCTGAGTGAAGTGCAGGCGGACGTTCTCGAATTCAAAGAGGCGCTGATACTGCTTGAGGATGGCGTTGCGCGGCTTGGAGAGAATCTCGATCAGCGCGGCTTCGTCCAGCTCGTCGAGGATGCCGACGACGGGCAGGCGGCCAACGAACTCGGGAATCAGGCCGTACTTGATGAGATCCTGCGGCTCGGTGCGGCGCAGCAGCTCGGTGTCGCGATGGGAACGTGTGGTGGCGGCATCGGCCTCGGCGTCCATGGCTTTGAAGCCCAGCGCCTTTTTGCCCACGCGGCGACCCACCACGCGCTCCAGACCGACGAAGGCTCCTCCGCAGATGAACAGGATGTTGGTGGTGTCGACGGCGGTGAATTCCTGGTGGGGATGCTTGCGCCCGCCCTGCGGCGGCACGTTGGCCACGGTGCCTTCGAGAATCTTGAGCAGGGCCTGCTGCACGCCCTCGCCGCTGACGTCGCGGGTGATGGAGGGGTTCTCGTCCTTGCGGCCAATTTTGTCGATCTCGTCGATGTAGATGATGCCCTGCTGGGCGCGGTTGACGTCGCCGTCGGCGGCCTGGAGGAGCTTGAGGATGATATTCTCCACATCCTCGCCTACGTAGCCGGCCTCGGTGAGGGTGGTGGCGTCCACGATGGCGAAGGGCACGTCGAGCATTTTAGCCAGTGTGTGGGCGAGCAGAGTTTTACCCGAGCCGGTGGGGCCGATGAGCAGGATGTTGCTCTTGGACAGCTCGATATCGCTGTTGTGCATCTTGTTCATCTGGATGCGCTTGTAGTGGTTGTAGACGGCGACAGCGAGCTTCTTCTTGGTCTGGTCCTGGCCGATGACGTAATCGTCGAGGAAGCTTTTAACCTCTTGCGGCTTGGGCAGGTGTCCGGCGACGTTGGCCGCAACGGGAGTTTCTCCGCCGCCGCTGCGGTCGTCCTCGAGGATCGAATTGCAGACGGCAACGCACTCATCGCAGATGTAGGCGCGAGGGTAGTCGCTGGGCGACGAGATCAGCTTGGCCACAGCGTCCTGCGACTTGTGACAGAACGAACAGCGCAGCGCTTCTTCGGGTCCCGTGCGCATTTTCATCTACCTGCTCCCTTTGGACGAGTATAGCTGAATTGCATAGCCAGCGGAGTCAACGGGCGGCTCCGCCAGCGAATCAGGTGCGCGGCCGGTCGATGATTTCATCGACGATGCCGTATTCCTTGGCCTGCTCCGCGTTCATGATGAAGTCGCGCTCGACGTCGCGCTCGATGCGGTCCAGGGGCTGGCCGGTGTGTTTGGCGATGAGGGTGTTGGTAATCTCGCGGATGCGCAGGATTTCGCGGGCATGAATGTCGATGTCCGTGGCTTGGCCGCTGAGGCCGCCCATGGACGGCTGATGGATGAGGACCCTCGAGTTGGGCAGGGCAAAGCGCTTGCCTTTGGCGCCGGCCAGCAGCAGAAACGCTCCCATGCTGGACGCCTGGCCGATGCAGATGGTCTCCACCTTGTTTTTGATGAACTGCATGGTGTCGTAGATGGCCAGGCCGGCGGAGATGGAGCCGCCGGGGGAGTTGATGTACAGATGCACGTCCTTGTCCGGGTCTTCGCCGGAGAGGAAGAGCAACTGGGCCACGACGAGATTGGCGATATCGTCGCTGATGGGCGTGCCCAGAAAGATGATGTTGTCGCGCAGCAGACGGGAGTAAATGTCGTAGGCGCGCTCGCCCCGGCTCGTCTGCTCAACCACCATGGGAACCAATGCCATAGAGTTTCTTCCCGCTCTTTCTTTGTTTTGCCGCCCTACGCGGGCAGCCGTTCGTAGAGTGCGGACGCGGTTTTTTCGCGCCGCAGTTGCTCCTTGATTCTTTCCAGTCCGCCGTCGGCCGCCAAACGCGTTCGCAACGCATCCAGCGTCTCTCCGGACTGCACGGCGGCCAGTTGCAATTCGCGGTCGAGTTCTTCGTCGTTGATGCTGATGTTTTCATCGGCAGCAATGCGGTCCAGCAGAATGTTGGTCTTCACCTCGGCCACGGCGCCGTCGCGCTGGGCGTCGCGCAGGCGGCCAAAATCCAGCTTGCGCATCTGCTCGGTGTTCATGCCCTGGGCCGCGAGGGCGCGCAGGCCGCGCTCCAGGCGCGTGTCAATCTGCTGCTGCACCAGCGATTCGGGAACCGCAAAGGGGTAGCGCTCGGCGAGCGCGGCGAGGAGCCGGTCCTTGGTTGCGCCTTCCACGCTGCGGCGCTTGCGTTGCCCCAAGTGCTCGCGGACACGGGTTTCCAGCTCCGCCAGATTTTCGTAGTGGCCCAGCTCCTTGGCAAAATCGTCTGTCAGCTCCGGCACAGTGCGCTTCTTGATGGCCTTGACCTCGAGCTCATAGGCCACAGTCTTGCCGGCCAGCTTGGGTTCGGCATAATCGGCTGGGTAAATGATTTCGGCCTTCAACTCCTGGCCGGGTTTGGCGCCGCGCAGGGTAGTGGTAAAAGCCTCCACGGTGTCCTTGCCGCCCACTTCGACCAGCGTGTCTTCACCGGCAACCGGAGCAGCCTCCGGCTCGTCCGCGATGAGGCCCTTGTAGGTGATCTGCGCCCAGTCGCCGTCCTTCAGAGCGCGGTCTTCCTCCACCGGCTCGATGGTGGAGCGCGACTCGCGCAACTGCTCCAGTTCGCGCTGGTACTCCTCATCAGTGACATCCACCGGCGGCTTTTCCACGGTGACCGATTGATAGCCCTCGATGGAGAACTCCGGCACAAACTCGAAGACTGCTTTTACATGCAGCGGCTGGCCATCCTCGATGGTCAGCTCGGCTACCCGCGGCTCGCCGACGGGCTTGACGCCCTGGTCCAGAACCGCCTTGTTGAAGCGTTCGGGCAGCAGGCCGTCGATGACGTCTTTGCGGATTCCGTCGGCAAAGCGTCGCCTGACGACCGATTCCGGCACTTTGCCGGCGCGAAAACCGGGAATCTTGGCGTATTTTTTATAGTTGCCGATCACCGTTTTATAGGCCTTGGAGACCTCATCGGCGGGGATGTCCAGCACTAATTCGCGGGTGCACTCCGGGTTCAAAACCGGCCCATGCTGGTGATCGTGACCTTCGTGATCATGACCTTCGTGATCATGACCTTCGTGATCGTGGCTGTGCTCAAGGCCTTCTTGCGATGCCTGGGTCTCGTCAGGTTGTGGATTGTTTTCAACTGTGTCAGTAGAGCTCAACGTTTTGCCTTCCATGCGCTATGCGCGCCGAATCAAATGCCAGATTGGGGGATAAACGGCCTGTTTTAGCCATATAAACAGCGTTCAAGACCGCAAACAGCCGACAATTTCGGCAGGTTGCAGCGGCGGGCTGCCGCCGAGGACACACTATCCCCGCGCGGACGAGGGGAATCCCTTTATTCATGGTATGAGGGTTTGCTGGCATGGTCAAACCGGCTGGGCCGTTTTTGGCGCCGGGGGCACCGGGAAAGGCACTCCTACACCGGAAAGGGCACTCCTCCACCCCACGGACGAAGACCTGTCCCTTCACCCCAACGAGCAACAATCGCTCGTTGGGGACCCCGAATCCGTGGGGACCCCGGTTACTGCTCGGCAAGCTGGGGCTTGCGCACGTAGGGAAGGAATCGGGGATGGGCCGCGCCGCATTGGGCAAAATGGGTGCGGGCCTCGACCAGGCTGAGGGTTCCGTTCACTGTCAGGCGGACCTCGGAGGCGTCGCGGTCCTCTTGGCCGTCATCCTCCCACCAGCAGACGGGGCACAAGGCCAGTGCCTCGGGCGCCTCCAGCGTCTTGTATCCGCAACATGGACAACGAAAACTGGCCATCACAACTTCCCTCACAAAGATTGGACGGCAACAGCGGTCTGCGGGGTTACACGGAGCAGCTTTGAACTATTAGCCTTTAGTTTCAAGATGTTGTTGACTGATTTGCATGGGCCGTCCCGCACAATGAGATTTGTGGGCTGGGTCACACTTTTTAGCCCGGTGTGCGGGTGTACACTGCCTTTTCCGTTTGCAACACCAGAGCCATGCCCATAGAAGAGAACCTTAGTGTTTTGAGCCAATCGCAGGGGCCAAACCGGCCTCTGCTGGAACTGACCATCGGCGGCCTGCTGGAGCGCACCGCCAGCCGCTATCCCGACCGCCTGGCCGTGGCTTCCTGCCACCAGCAAAAGCGACTCACCTGGGCTGAACTGAGCGCGGAGGCCGACCGCGTGGCGCGCGGGCTGTGGTCGCTGGGCGTGCGTCGCGGTGACCGCGTGGGCCTATGGTCCACCAACTGCATCGAGTGGATCATGATGCACATGGGCTGCGCGCGCGCCGGAGCGGCGCTGGTGAACGTGAACCCTGCCTACCGCTCGCACGAGCTGCAATTTACGCTGCAACGCTCGCGCATGAAGGCGCTGTTCCTTTGGCACAAGGACAAGCGCGCCGATTACGAGGAGATTCTGGGCCGGGCGCGCCACGGGTTAAACCTCGAATTGGAACACACTATTTACTTTGATTCGCCGGAGTGGCCGGCGCTGCTGGACGCCGAGGGCCGATTGCCGGACCGCGTGGCCGTGGACGATGTGGCCAACATTCAGTACACCAGCGGAACGACCGGGCTGCCAAAGGGCGTTCTGCTTACCCACCACAACATTGTCAACAACGGGCAGTTTCTGGCGCAGGGATTTCACTATACGGAAATCGACAAGATTGTTGTTCCCGTGCCTTTGTTTCACTGCTATGGGTGCGTGATCGGGACGATGACCGCGCTGAATACCGGCGCGGCGATTATTCTGCCAAGCTGGACCTTTGACCCGCGCGCCACGCTGAAGGCGGTTCATGACGAGCGGGCGACCTCGGTGTATGGCGTGCCCGCGATGTACGTGGCGGAGTTCGCGCTGCCCGATTTCGCCAACTACGACCTGACCAGTTTGCGCACCGGGATGATGAGCGGAGCGCCCTGCCCGGTGGAGCTGATGAAGCGCGTGCTGAACGAGATGCACTGCCACGAACTGGTGATTGCTTACGGCCAGACGGAAACCTCGCCGGTGGTGACCATGAGCGACGCCGACGACACCATCGAGATTCGCGTCAAGACGGTGGGCCGCGCCATGCCGCAGACCGGGATCCGCATCACTTCGACGAGGACCGGCAAAGCTGTGCCTATTGGTGAGCAGGGCGAGGTGTGCGTGCATGGATACGCGCTGATGAAGGGCTACGACGGTGATCCGGTGGGGACCGCCAAAGTGATTAAGAAAGACGGCTGGCTGCATACCGGCGACCTGGGCATCATGCATCCGGATGGCTGCATCCATCTGACCGGACGCTCCAAGGACGTGATTATTCGCGGCGGAGAAAACATCTATCCGCGCGAGGTGGAGGAGTTTCTCTACACGCACCCCAAGATCGGCGAAGCGCAGGTGGTGGGCATTCCCAACGCAAGGCTGGGCGAGATTGTTGCCGCCTGGGTGCGGCTGAAGCCGGGCGTCGAAGCTACCGAAGAAGAGATCAAGGAGTTCTGCAAAGGGCAGATCGCCTACTACAAGGTTCCCGAACACGTCCGCTTAGTCACGGAGTTTCCGGCGACGCTGAGCGGGAAGATACAGAAATATAAAATTCGCGAGTTCGAGATTGAGGCGCGGGGATTGCAGTCGTTGGCGGACGCGGCGACGGCGTAAGGACTGTACATTCGGAGAAACTTTCAGGTCTTAAGATCGAGACCTGGAGCATCAACCCACCCGCCAAATTCAACGCAGCGGTTTCTTGCAAACGGGGCAGTGAGCTTTCTCTGAAATGAATATGACACCACTGTAAACGCAATGTTTACAGATGAAATGCCCGTTTTCACAGGTCTTTCCACCGCTTACATCGTGATTCTTACCGCACGCGTCACAAATTCTTTGCGACATATTACCTCCAAGATTGCAGGTGATTGACTGATTTGAGATCCCAACGAATCGCTTGACTCGAATGAAGTTGCTTGATCAGGCAGTTCTAGGGTTACCAAAAGTCTCTTGTGCACTCAAGATTTACTTGCACTTGACTTTGTAGTAAATGACGCCCGGAATGATGTACATGAAGCACAAGAAGATAAGGAGCAGCCAATTGCCACGGAATTTCTTTTTATAGTTTCTCATTGCATTGGCTTCCCGAATGGCGGATACGCTGAATTCACCGACAGGATCGAGTTCGAGGCATCTTTCAAAATGCGTCAGAGCCTCCTTTGGTTGATAATCTGACTCGTGTAAGAGACCAAGCATGTAATGTGCATCAGCGGAGTCATTTACTTGTAAAGCGTTATTAAACAATCTTTTCGCTTCGTCGCTCCGTCCCCATATCATTTCAATTGACCCGTTTAGATAGAGGCTGACGGCTCGCAACTGTGTAGCGCCAAGCAAGACACTGTCAATCTCTATCATTGCTTCGCTGTCTATCCTATTGGCAAGATCAATCTCCTGATTAGCGAGAGTAAGATCGTTCAACAACCCAGCCTTCTGTTGTCCGAGCCGTTTGTCGCCCTGATGGAGTGACACTAATCCTTGCAAAAAGGGCTGATTGTCGTCCTGAACTTGAGCATCGTGGGCAAGCGCACTTTGGTGAAACGATTCCGTCGCCTTCTCGACTTGCTCAACAAACATGTAGGCTCTTTTTAAATGCACATCTGCACCGATTTGGCTCATCTTCGCTCCTTGCTGTGGCGGACATTCAATCGTAAGGTTTCGGCCTAGCGAACGCAGATCGTCCTCTCAACTCCGTGTCAGGGCGTTTGTGCGCTTAATAGCTGAAACTCACTGGATTGATTACCTGTCTGCTGCTTCTATCACACCCCTAATCCATCTGTCAATCTTTTTGATCGGGCGGGCGGCGGGTGGCCCCGGTCTCGGGTTTCTATCACAACCAGAATGAAGGTGGCCCCGGTCCCCCGCTTTTAGGGACCGGGGAAACGATGAACCTCGACCAGTGGGTTCTTGTTCTCTTCAATTCCGGCTTCTGAAGTTTCCCAGGTCTGGAAATCCAGACCTGGGAGATCACGAACCTCAACAAACAGTTTCCACCAGAAACTCAAGCCGCACGGACGCGTTCGACGGCGAGGCGCAGGCCCATGGCTTTGAGAATTGCGGAGAGGCTGCGCAGTTCCGGATTTCCCTCTTCAGATAATGTGCGGTAGAGCTGCGTGGGGTTGAGGTTGGCCTTTTCCGCCACACTTTGAACGCCGCCAAAGGCCTTGGCCATCTGGCGCAGAGCGATGAGCAATTCGCCCTGTTCGCCATCCATAAGAATCTCGTTCAACAACTCCAGCGTGTAGGCGGGGTCCTGCTTGAACTCCTCCGCCATGGCTTCGTCGTGGTTTCTGTCTCTCATTCCCCTACCCTCCCTTGCCAGTCCAGCCAGTACGCGCAGGCACGGTCGATATCCGCATCCTGCGTTCGCTTGCCGCCTCCTGAGAGCAGCAAGATCACCTGCGTTCCCGCGATGGCGTAGTAGACCCGATAGCCCTGCCCAATGTCGATGCGCAACTCCCACACCCCGCCACGGCACGGCTTGTGATCGCCAAAGTTGCCCAATTCCATTCTGTTGACTCTGCGGTCGATTGCGATTTTAGCCTTTGTGTCGCGGAGTTGACGGCGCCATTCCATGAAGAGGTCTTTCTCGTTTCGCGTCAGGTAATGGCGAATCTCGTACATGATTGAATTATCGTTTATAAACGAATCCATGTCAAGCGTTCTCCCGGCGAGTGGCCCACGTCTGACCAACCATAAATCTGGGTGGTCCACATCTCGATTTTGAACTGTGGGAGACGAGGAACCTCAACCGCCCGCCATTACCTGCATGGAATTTGCAGCAGAACCGCAATGTATTGGCGCACCTTGGCGATCATCTTTGCCGGTGCTTTGGAGTGAAACTCCGCCCCGCGCCTCTCCCAATCCATGCTCTTCAATTGATCGACAAGCACGGCCCCTTCCACGCTTCCAACGGTGATCGGCAAAGTAAAGGGGTAGGGTTTGACCTTGCTGGTCAAGGGACAAACTACCGCCAAGCCGCTGGCCCGGTTGTAGCGGAGATCGGTCAGTACGAGCGCGGGCCTGCGCTCGTACTGTTCCCGGCCCACCTGTGGATCGAAGTCCAGGAAGACAATGTCGCCGGTATCGGGAACGTACGGGTTCACCATTCGACGGCTTCCCTTCCGACTTCCGGCCCGAGTGAAATCTCCGTGTAGCGATTCTCCGGAGTGATTTGGGCCACCATTTGGGCCAGGGTTGGGATCTCTCCTACCCGGTGCATCTGCACAACCCCATCGCCAGCAACGGCGATCTCCAGCGGGTCGCCCAACTGCAAGCGAGCGTCATCCGCTATGGGCTTCGGGATTCTTATCGCCAAGCTATTTCCCCATTTCAGCACTTGAGCCTGCATATTTCCCCCTGTAGATACATTGTATCATCATTCGTTACCCTAGAATGCTACTACCCACAACTCGATCTTTGGTTCCGCTACATTGTTGCTTTCCAGCGGATAGAGTGGAAAAATGAGTATGGAGGCTTCCCATGGCGATTCTACTCAGCCCGGAGCAGGAGCAGGTAGTCGGACAGGCGATTCATGCCGGGCTGATCCGCATCCCTGACGATGTGGTCGGGGTGGGCGTTGAAACCATCCGGCAGCGCCTGGAGGCACGGGAACCCGCCAGCACGCCGCTGAACGCGGAAGAATGGATCCGCGAACTGCACGCTTGGATGCACCGCAATCCTAGAAACACTCCCGAGCTGTCGGACGAGGCAATCAGCCGGGAATCCATCTACGAAGGACGTGGGCTGTAAATGGCGGTTCTGGTGGACACGAACGTCCTTTTGCGGATATCGCAGCCGGATACCGCACATGCGACAATCGCCGAACGGGCGCTCGATGCGCTTCGCATCCGAAATGAAGAGTTGCGTATCACTTCGCAGAATCTAGTCGAGTTCTGGGCTGTCGCGACGCGGCCAATGACGGAGAACGGCCTTGGCTTTACGGTCGAACAGGCGAAGGGGCAAATGCTTGCCCTCAAGCAGCTTTTCATCTTGCTGCCGGAAGCGCCGCTGCAGAGCGAATGGGAGCGGCTCGTCACCACATATCGCGTATCCGGCAAAAATTGCCACGATGCCCGCCTGGTAGCCGCGATGATGGTTCATGGAACCATGAGCATCCTGACTTTCAACGTCCAGGATTTCGTTCGTTACGCAGACATTACCGTTCTCGATCCCCAGCTGATCGCCTGAGAATACTGCCGCATCCGTGCGACATGTTGTTTCTGCCGCATGTGGGAGATTGCGAACCATATTCCAAGACATTGAATTCGCAGTACATGAGACGAATCTCATGTTCGGAACTGCATCCTTTACAGATTCCTGACATCTAACTTGTTATACTGATATCAATCTAGTAACGGCCATGAGAGCCGGTTTCCACTACTCCCTAACCTAAGCGAATAGCCTGTCAACCCCTTTCGAACGAGATAGGAAAACTGCATCAGGAGGAGTGTCTATGGAACCAGAGAGCGGACGAATTGCAAGGGAATATCTTCTGGTCAGCGATTTCGATCAGACGCTGAGCTTCAACGATTCGGGGATCGTGCTCTGCGATCTGCTGGGCATGTCCGGATTCGAGGAGCGCATCGCCGGCCTGTCCCGCATCCACATGGTGCAACAGGGCGGAGAGCTGGCTTATCTGTTGCTGCACGACCCGGAATTCCGGCGCGTCCGCCGAGAGCACCTCGTCGAGGTCGGCAAGCGGATCCGCTTGAAAAAGAATATCCGCCTGCTCGTGCAACTGATCGAGAACCTGGACGGCAACCACTTCACTTTCTACGTGGTTTCGGCCGCGCCCGAAGAGGTGATTCAATCCGCGCTGGAGGGCATTGTGCCCGCCGACCGCATCTTCGGCACGCGCTTTCACTACGCCGCCAGCGGAGAGATTGAAGCCATCGTGCGCGTGCCCGCGGGCTACGGAAAGGTGGTAGTGGTGGAGGAGTTGCGCAACCGCCTGCGCGTCGGCCACGACCGCATCGTCTACGTGGGCGACGGCAGCTCGGACGTGCACGTGATGCTGCACGTCAATCGTCTCTCCGGGCTCACCATCGCCGTCTCGGAGAACCGCTACATCACGCCGATTGCCAGCCGCACAATTCTGAGCGAGGATGCGCTGAGCGTGCTGGTGCCCATTCTTGAGGAGATCGCCGGATGGGACTCGATCCGCATTCGCGCCTTGTTCGAATTACACGGGCTGGTCTTGCAGGAGTGGGACAAGGTGCGAACCGACACGCTGACTATCAGCAGCGCCGAGCCGGTGGCCGTTCGGGCAGTGGCCTAATGAGACTCGACTGGATTGGATGGGTGGCGACCGCCGCTTTCGCCAGTTCCTACCTGTGCAAAGGCACCAATTCGCTGCGCCGCGTGCAGGCGGGCGCGGCCACTTTGTGGGTGATCTACGGCTTGATCATCCACGCCTTTCCCGTGGTGGTGGCAAATGTTGTAGTGGCGGCGATGGCCACCTTCTCATCGCCGCTGAAAAGGCACAAGCCGGCTGCGTGAAGCGGTGTATTGCAACGCTCTACTTGACGCGGGTGGCGGTGAACTCCTGCGCGGGGCGGTCGCCGGCCTGGCGGGTGAACTTGATGGTATCCCCAACGGCCTTGCCGGTGTAGAGCATCTTGAACTCATTGCCGTCGCGGGTCATCACCGTGGCAAAAGAGATGTTGTCGCCGTCGATTTTGCCGTCGGAGATGGGCATGTCTCCGCGCGGGGTGGTGACGGCGCCGGTCAGTTTTGCGCCATCGACTTTAAGGTCGATGGTGAGGGTTTGTGCGCCTCGTGGCGATTCAACGGTGGCAGTCCACTTGCCGTTGAAGTCCGCGGCCAGAACGGCGACGGAACCGAATGCGAGAAAGAGTACAGCGAGCAGCGCTTTACGAAACATGGATTTCCTCCGGGAAAAAGATTTTGGCGGAGGATTGAAATCCGCCGCCTGAGATGAGGACGCGGAGCAGGTCCGATAAGTCTCAATCGGCGGCAGAGCGCAGGCTGCCTGGTTATTTTTCCTTTGGCACGCGCGGGGGCGCATCCACCGGCTTGTCGTAGCGACCGCGGAAGGCGTTCCAGCGGACGCAAGTTCTTGCTGCGCCGGGTCCGAGAATCCGAACTCTCACCCCACGGGCCCCACCCCACGGACTAAGATCTGCCCGTGGGGACCTGGAGCCTGGCCATCAGCCAATTACCTACCTGGTGCAGGTAGTAGGGCAGCCACCAGGGCCACAGCTACACCCCCCTATCCCCCCGTGGCCGCTGCCAGACTTCACTTCACATGCCCCCTGGGGACCGCAGCAACTATTGTCGGAGTTCGGCGACCATCCATTGTTACATTGCAGACATTGCGGTACGCCATTGGTCTGGTTCAAGCTCGCGTAGGTGTTTCCCGTGCATTGCACGCACTTTCCGGAGAGATTGAATGGCGTGAGGACCGTTCCCGCCGGGCATTTCGGGGTATAGCAGGCGGTGTGGCTCCCATTCGCGAAGGTTCCAGCGCAGAACAGGTAGTTTCCGTTGCATTCGTTGCACGCCTTGCACACAGGCGGATTGCCCTCGGCGATGTTGTTTCCGGTGCAGGTATTGCTCGGCAAACTCCCGGTAATGCAGGTGTACGCGGGGGCGGTCCCGGTTTGATGCTTGGCCAAAACTCCACCCTTGAGATCCGACACCAGATGCAACCCCCCGGTCGGGCAGGAGTAGTTACCACTTTGATTGGAGTTCTTCATTCCCGGTTTCAAACAGTTGGCCCCGGGGCCGAGCGGCGCTCCGCCACATGTCGGCATGGAAGCCTCATAACACGTGTAGGCCGGCGAGGTCGTTGTCTGATGCTCTGGTAAATCGCCACCCTTGAGATCCGTGACCAGATGGAGCCCGCCCTGCTTACACACAAGAGCCTGACACCGGGCTTGTGGAGCCGACATGAGCATGAGCAGCACTAATACGCAGGCGCTCATGAAAAGCAACGTCTTCAACGCACTTTGACGAGTCATTTGGATACCCCTTTCTCAAGCGAGATTTCGTTCAATCCTTCACTTATCTCCCAATGAGACACAGATGTCAATGGAAAATGCGCCGCTAGCCTCGCTTGAGACCTCGGAGCAAAGCGCATTGCTATCTTTCTGGCGTTACGCGAGGGGGGGCGTCGACCGGCTTGTCGTAGCGGCCGCGGAGGGCGTTCCAGCGGACGATGGTGATCTCCTGAAGCATTTTGAAGCCGTCTTTGAGGTAGCTCATGCGGGAGCGCTCGTCATGGGCCCAGGTGACCGGCACCTCGATGATCCAGAAATCTCGCTTGAGGGCGATGAACAAGATCTCCGGGTCGAAGCCCCAGCGCTCGATGGTCTGAAGCTGGAAGACGGTCTGGGCGGCCTGGCGGGTGAAGGCCTTGAAGCCGCATTGTGTGTCGGCGTAGGGCAGGCGCATGATGAAGCGGGTGACGGCGTTGAAGCAGCGGCCAAAGAATTGGCGATAGAGGGGCTGGCGCTGGGTCTGGCGGCCGCTCTGCAGCCAGCGGGAGCCGATGGCGATGTCCGCGCCCTGCTTGATGGCGGCAAAGAGGTGTTCAGCCTCCTCAATGGGCGCCGAGAGGTCGGCGTCGGTGAACAGCACCACATTGCCCCGCGCCTGGAGCATCCCGGAGCGCACGCTGTAGCCTTTGCCGCGGTTGCCGGGGTTTTCAAGCAGCCTGATCTCGGGCGCATTTTGCGCAAAGGCGCGCACCACGTCGGCGGTCGAGTCGGTGGAGCCGTCGTTGACTACCAGAACCTCGGCATCCCAGCCACGTGTTCGAATGCAGCCCACCACCGAGGTAAGCGCCGCCAGGACGCGGGCGCTCTCGTTGTAAACAGGAATCACGATGCTGTACTTTGGCCGGGCGCTTTTGCCGGTGTTGCGCTTGGAATCGTCTTTCACGTTTCCGCTCCCTCCCCGAAGCCTAATTCCGCCCTCAATTGGGGGCGGGAAAGCACAAGGAACGTTACAGGACATCATAAACGCCTTGGGGCGAAATTGGCTGGCGAGAGCTCCGACACGAGGCATTTTAGGTAAACTATTGAGGGGAAAAGGCTCAAATTCACAAGGGAGCCTTGTTTTTCATGCCAGAATGGGTAGAATCCGTTTATGCTGTGAAGGGGAGGCTAGAGGACATGACAAAGGCAGACCTGGTGGAAAAGGTGACCGTGGCGGGCGAACTGACGCGGCGTGACGGCGAAGTCATCGTCGAAACCATCTTTGATGCGGTGATCGGGGCGCTCAAGAGCGGAGACAAGATTGAGATTCGCGGCTTTGGGTCCTTCCGCACCCGCCAGCGCAACTCCCGCATTGGGCGTAATCCCAAGACCGGGGAGCGCGTGGAGGTTCCGGCCAAGAAGGTGCCCTACTTCAAGCCTTCCAAGGAGCTGCGCGACCTGGTTAATCCGCAGGAAGCCAAAGCGTGATGGGCGGCGGCTGGCTCTCAAGCCGCTAGCTTGAGTTCCCTATGCTGGAGCCAGTCCAGGAAGCAGATTCCCGCTAAAAGCGGGAGCAGCCAAATTACGCGGCATTGATAGCGATCATCGACGACCGACAGGACGCCGGTGACACCTGCGTTGGCGACGACCGTGGCGATAACGACCAGGGTGAGGCCGGCAAGCCGGGGAGAGTGGCGGCGCCAAAGCAAGGGAATCAGAACGGTAATCGCCGCCAGCGAAGTGACGATGGTCCACCACTGAATTTCTGTGAACAGGTCGAGAGGCAGAGCCTCGTGCGCCTGCCGGCTGCCAAGATAACTCGCTTTCGCTCTGGGCAGCACTTCATCGAACTGTTGCAGCATCCAGTCGTTGGAGTCGAAGCCATACACGCCGAAGTGCAGGACCTGGTCCCAGAAGTCGGCGGTCGAACGGGAAAGCTGCTGGAGGGGATAGGCGCGCACGGTGGCCAGAACCAGGGGCATCTCCTCCTGCTCCATCTGCGTTCTTTCCGCGTCGGATGCGCTCTCGTAGCCGCCATTCGTTTCCCAGAGAAAATCGTCTGGGTTGTCGGTGAATTGGCTGAGATGGCTGCAGACTGCCCATTGCAAACGGGGGCAGTTCTTCTCCAGGTACCAGCGTCCGGGACCGTCGGCGACGATGCGAGCCATCAGATAGGGCGGTCGAATGCCGTTCAGCGAGGGTTTGCCGTAGAGATAGCCGTGCAACGCCATCTGGGCCAGCGCCGCCACCGCAATGATTGCCGCCACCTCGCCCAGGCTGCGCACGCGGCGCCAGAATGGCCGGCGCTCGAAGGCGGCGAACAGGACCAATAGCACCCACAGGCCGGCAGCCAGCAACAGGTGCGAGGCGTGGGCGGTAATTCCCCAAATGGCGATGAGATAGAGGCCCCACCGCTCGGCGCGGCTGAGCGTGTCGCGCGCAAAGGCCAGCAGATAGATGGCGAGATAGGCAAGCGGACCCAGGATGTCGGGCATGATGAAGCTGGCGTACCAACTGGCGCTGGTGAGAAGGCTAAGAAACAGAATGAGAATGAGATAAGGCGCCACGACGCGCCGCGAGGAAACGGAGCGGGCCTGAAATGCACGCACCAGCAGCCAGACGATCCAGGCGACCAACAGGCATTGCAGGGCAACTACGGGCCAGGGGGAGATGTTCCAGTGAAAGGGAAGGATGCCCAGGCTATAGAAGAAAGATCGCACACCGTAATAATCCGTAAAATGATGCAGGAACAACGCCCGCGCCACCACGTGGCCATCCCAGAGATAGGTCATTGAATCCGGGTAAAGCAGCGGAAAGCCGTTCAAGAAGGCCGGCCATGCCAGCATGAGCGCGCCCAGCAACACCGCCCCGCTGTGCAAGACGCAAAGCCTGCCTTTCCGGTTCCGCGCGAGATCTTGCCCTTCAGCTTTGGCAACTGTCATGGAAGGTCGCCTTCAAATTTTATTTTCCAGAGAACGCACCCATCGTATCATCCGGGAGGCCGAGCGACTAGAGCCGATCCGCATCGGGCCGGATGCCGATGACGCTCATCATGCGTCCGGCATGGCCCTCAGAGCCTCGGTGGGAGAAAAACAGCTCCCGATGGCAGCTCGTGCAGCCACCGATCAAATGAATGGCCCGGGGCTTGAGGCCGGCGGCGAGCAACTGGCGGCGGTTGGCTTCGACTAAATTCAAATGCAGGCTGGGGCCGATCTCCGAGTGGCCGGGAGCGCGCTGCGTCATGAACAGCAGAGGATACTTTGTCCGCACCGGGCCCGAGTCGTAGACCTCGCGGAAGAGTTCGCGGGCATAAGCGAACTGAGACTCAAAGCTGGAGAGCACCTCTTCGCCCACGGAGTAGCAGCAGGGGCCGATGCCGGGACCGATGGCGGCCACCAAATCCTCAGGCCGGGAGCCGAACTGGAGCCTCATGCGGCCGATGCCGGACTCGACAATGCGCTGCACCGTACCCCGCCAGCCGGCATGGAAGGCAGCCACCGCGCGCCGCTTGCGGTCGGCCACCAGGATCGGAATGCAGTCGGCGGTGCGGATGCCCACGAGTAAACCCGGCTCGCCGGTCATGAGGCCGTCGGCACTTCTGGGTTTCTCCCGGCTGGCGTCTGCCACGCTTGCCAGGAGCACCAGATTGGAATGAATCTGGTGAACATCGACCAGCGGGGTGGATGGGTCTCCACTGACCGCCTCGGCAAAAAGCCGGCGATTTTGGGCTACCGTTTCACGGACGTCCTCAGCGGTAAAGCCAAGATTCAAATCGCCTGGGGCATCGTCAGCGCAGAAAGCCCGGCTGAGGCCGCCACGGCGTGTGCTGAAGCCGTGCCAGAGCCAGTTCATCTTTTCCCAGGCGGGAACCGCCAGCCACTGAACTCCGTTGGGGGCGATGCAGGGAAGTGGCGCAGCGGGAATCAGCTCCTGCTGGGTCGAGCGCTTCAAGCGCATTCGGGCGGTCACGCCGCAGGCGGCTATTCCGCGCAGATTGCGCGTGAGGCCCGCACGCTCAATCTGCGCGTCAATTTGCTGAATTTCCTGCTCGGGATAAGCCTCTGGAGTGAAGGGGGGCATCAGGATTCCATTTTAGAGCGGCACACACAGGCCCGCCTTCCGGCGGGCCCTTTCGAGAGGCATTGTAGGAGGGGGTCCAAGGGGCTTATGGGGAAGAGGTTCGTACGGAACCTTCGAGAGGAAGGGATACCGTTCTTGGCGGGTGGTGTTTCGGGGAAGCCTCTGCTAGTTGTCATTATAGATGCGGGGAAATAAAAAAGGTTTCATGGCAAGCAGGGATTATTATCAACAGATTTCCACAGCCCTGCAGAGCTGAAAAGCGGGGTATTCGCGCGGGAGTGGGACGATTGCGGTCATCCCCTGTCCTGGCCGGTGGCAGCGCAAGCCGGGAACACCCGCGATGTAAGATGTTTGCATATGTCAGACAACGATGCCGGCAAGGTGTTAGGAGTTTCGCCTCCTGACGGCTCCAGGCGAGCCGCCCGCCAGCCCTCCATCAAAGACATTGCGCGGCTGGCCCACGTATCGCACCCCACCGTCTCCCGCGCCCTGCAGAACAGCCC